>Ga0065704_10070168_pt1 | contig 171820 bp, 184 predicted proteins | sample SwiRhicommuniRL2_FD_59091 | JGI IMG/M metagenome (GOLD analysis project Ga0065704, IMG submission 59091) | Switchgrass rhizosphere bacterial communities from Rose Lake, Michigan, USA - RL2 v2 (version 2) | ecosystem: Host-associated > Plants > Roots > Rhizosphere > Soil | place: East Lansing, MI | reverse complement strand
CTGATGAACACTAATCATCACTGGATTTTTGATTTCGCTTGCTTTTACTGAGGTTAATCCTGCTACAGCTAAAAACGCTGCTGATAAAATGATCTTTTTCATAATTACTATATTAAAGTTCAATAAATATTCTTGTTATTTATGTTTTGAGTATGCTACATAATAATGCCTAACTACCAGTATTTTGGCACAGAGTTGATTTACAGAAACTTACAAATCAAATCACTCTATCAACCTGTTGCATTTATCTACAAGTTGCGGAATGCAGACACGATTTGTATCCTTGAATGTTTCAATAATCAACTGTTCTGAATACTGAGTTCATTAGATGACAACCACATTATTTCGGAGATACTTTCAACAACAATCATCAAAGTTCAATTTATCTAAAGTTATAAGAGGATAAAAACCCAATCAGCAGAAGACACATTTCAAACTGGAATTTCCTGAGCTTATACTCCAACTATACTTTTATCTTCAAATCCCTTCAGCAGTTTTAATGCTTGAACAAATTTTGCTCTTGGTGTTGCCATATATGAGGATTAAATCCTAATAAGATGTACTTAACATAGACAAAGAGATTGCGTTTGATTGATGAGCTTCAGCGTCAAGAAACACAATCAGTGCTTCGATTTCTTTCCAAGCCAGATGCAAAACCCGGTAACAGGTAAACTGGCAGAAATCAGGCTCGCAAAAAACACCAGGAATTTACCGGTTAATCCCAGTGCGTTGCCGGTATGAATATCGTAGTTGAGCATACTTAGTTTCTCTCCGTTGTGCTGGTCGTCAAACCTAGTGGTTTTGAGTATCCGGCCAGTGTACCGGTCGTACTGCCGAATTAACGAACGATAGCTCCGCCCGTTGTCGATATAGACATTTAATACTCCCCGGGGATGATCACCCGGTGGATAGATGTAGTAAGTCCTGGCATTAGGCTGATCTTTCCTCACTTCATTGAAAATCTTGTCTAGCGGAGGCTGACCCGCGACAGCCGAGGTATCAGATGCTACCTGTTTGGGACTTTCATAAGTTACCCCGCCATTGGCTACCCACTGCAGGCTTCGGTCAAACCATTCAAAAGCCATGGCCAAACCTGTAAGTGCAATTAACAAAGCCAAAAGGGTAGCATAAAAGCCGCTGATGCTATGCAGGTCGTAGTTCTTCCGCTTCCATTTTGTAGCTTCCTTCCAGCGGAACCAATATCTTTTCCTCGCGACTTTTTTATTTTTAGGCCACCAGAGGATAAGACCTGTGACCAACAGCACCACAAATACCATGGTCGCAATTCCGGTAATCATTTTCCCTACCCCCCCGGCAAGTAATAAATTACAGTGGAGCATCAGTACTACGTTGAAAAATTCAAAGGTGTTATCTTCTATCTCGATCACTTCAGCCGTGTAGGGATTAACATAAGCAGTCTGATGATAGACAACATTATCCCATTCCCATATCCCTCCTGTTTTATCCTTATATGCCCTGAACTGATAAGTATCACCAGGCTTTGAGCCTGTCGTGAACCGTCCAATTGTTTTATCATTTCCCAAGGCCAGTTGCGCCTTTGCCCACAACTGGCTAAGGGGTTTTACCTTACCACCGGTCACCTTTACGGCTAATTTCTGATGATAAACAATCGGTTTCAGTTCATCGGCAAATGCGTAAATACAACCCGTTACACCCAGAATAAATACGATGACACCGGATAGTAATCCGAGCCACAAATGAAGTTTTCTAATCTGTTTTTTTAGCATCAGAGGAATCAGTATACGCTGTACCATAAATTGCAAATGGTTATGATACAGCGTATGTTTTTTTAGAACCTAACGGTCAGGTTAACAGCGAAATTCGAGGGTCTTTGAGCATTCCATTGTGAATCCCAATATTTTTTATTGGTCATGTTATTGAACTTTGCACCAATCCGCCATTGCTCGCGGTCATAAAATACAGTCGAGTTAAGTAAGGTGTATTCCGGAGTATAAGCCAGGTTATCTGCCAAACGGAAAGAGCGGTCGACGTAATTGCCACCAAACCCAAGCCCAAATCCTTTAAGCTGATTTTGAAAAAGATAAGACACCCAGAAATTGGCCACATTGTTTGGTGAATTCTCTGCTTTATTACCATCTAATGCAGGATCATCAGTTTTCAAAATGCGGTTGTTATTATAGGCATATCCTACAGCAATATTCAATCCTTCAACCGGGTTGGCGATCAATTCAAACTCTGCGCCTTTACTGCGCTGCTTCCCATCCTGTACCGTCAACAATTCTGCGGTAGTCCTGGTGGCATTATTGATCTCTATATGGTAATAACTTACTGTGGCACTCAATTTTCTCTCCAACAGCTCTGCTTTTATCCCTCCTTCAAACTGTCTGGCGAAAATAGGATCCAGAACTTTTCTCGAACCGTCCGGCTGGTTTACCGGCGCCGAATTCTGGAAACCGCTCATGTAATTCGAGAACACAGATAGTTTGTTGTCGATCAACTGGTAGACTAAGCCCAGTTTTGGTGCCAGTGAGGTTTGTTTGTAACCTTTATCGGTCTCATCAATAGCTTTTCGCTCAAAATGATCTACCCTCAAACTCAGTAAGGCTGAAAATCTACTCGTAAAATTCAGCACATCACTTACATAAGCGCTCGCGGTATGCTGGTCCGCAGTCGGATAATTTTCCATTTCCGTTAACTTGTCGATGGTCCCTTTGGTTACCGGGGCAAACTTACCGGTTACATCTACCTGATCAATAACATCTACATTCGAGGTAAGGAATTTACCATTATAATAACGATAGTTCATGCCAATCAACAGCTTATGCTTAATGGCACCAGTAGCAAATTCACCGGTTAAGTTTTCCTGGATATTGGTATAATTGTTATAGAGCGGGCCGTATACAGAAAATGCTCGCGTCACCACAGTTGGCGACCTCCACAGAACAGGACGTTGATAGCTATGATCTACATTTTCACCGGTAAAGGAGAATAAGGTTTTTGATGTCCATTTATCAGATAGCTGGTAATCGGCAACTGCAAAGAACTTTGTTGTATAACCTTTAGCATCGGCGTCATCATGGTACAAAGTTGAGCGGTAAGGCAATGGAATATCTGCTGCACTTTTAAAATTTGCTGCCGGATAGACAATATGGTTCAACGGCTGAGTATTGTTGAATGTTAACAGCTCCGCATCAAAGTTAAAAGTTAAGCGCTGGTTTGCACGGTAGCTCAGGCTGGGAGCAATCAGCGTCGTATTGTTAAAACCATAATCTAAAAAGCTTTTCTCTCTGTTTACTGCGGCATTAACCCTGAACAAAACAGTTTTTTCGGGATTAAGCGGCGTATTCACATCCACAGTAATCCTGTTCAGTCCGAAGCTTCCGGTAGTGTAGGAAACTTCAGATTTGCTTGTTTCAAATGGCTTTTTAGTGACCACATTCACTACTCCACCGAACGAAGACGCTGAAGCACCGAACAGCGTGCCCGATGGGCCTTTTAATACTTCTATGCGTTCGATATTGGCAACATCAATGCCTGATCTTTCCGTAGTGGTTTCCATACCATTGCGCGCATTGGCACCTATAGAAAATCCCCTGAAGCTAACACCGAAACCTCCTGAAGGGTAGATGACCGGCACTGCACCTGTAGCATTGCGAATCGCTTCCACAGGAGTAACTACTACCTGTTCTTTCATCAATTCAGCTGTCACTACATTATACACCTGCGGGTTTTCCAGGTTTTTAAGCTGCATACGTGCAACATATTCTGACTCTTTTGCAGCGAATCTATTCTTCTTGTTACCACTTACGATCACTTCATTCAGCTCTTTGGAACTGCTTGAAATCACAAAATCAACTGCGGTCTGTTCATTAATCTTCACCAGTGCCTGCTGGCTTCCGGCGGCGTACCCCACATAACTTACCTCAACAACATAATTTCCTGCGGGAATATTTTTGATGATGAAGGTTCCGTCTTCATCCGAATGAGTCGCTCTTAGCCCTCTCACAGCTACGGTTACATTGGATGCCGGCTGGTTATCCGATGTACGAACGGTACCGCGGATGCTGCCACGGTCAGACTGAGTGATCACAATCTGATTTCCGGAACGTTCAAACCGTAAACCGGTTTTTGCATTCAGGGCAAAAAGAAGCTGATCTATTTTCATTCGTGCAGATTGCAGGGTTAGCGGTTGTTCTGCAGCTACAAATTTTTTACTGTACACAAAACGAAATGGGGTCTGTGCCTGTACCTGTTCAACGATAGCAGCAAGCGTAATGGTTTTTGAGGAGAGCGTTATTTCTGAATCACTGTTCTGGGCATGAAGCTGCCCAATGGTACATAATAACGTTACGAGTAATGTTAAATATCCTTTAGCTGAAAGGAAACTAAATTTCATATTTTTGATTGTTTTAAAATTGGATTGATTGATCGTCGAATAATTAATTAAATCTGTTTTAAACACCGGGTTCTGTTCGCGCAGGCCCGGTTTTTATTTAAGTGGTGTTCATTTCTCCTTTTCTGTTTTGGTTATTTATCGATATAAATTGTTTTTCCTTTTTGAGTAAAATTCAGTTTTGCACTTTTCTCCAGCAGGGTTAATACCCGGGAAAGTGGTTCATTTTCAAATTGCGCAGTGATGAGCTGCTGTTTATCATGCACCCTGTTTTTGAAGGTAACCCCATAAAATTGCTCCAGCTCATCGAGTACCTGCGCTACTGGCGTTTCTTTAAACAAGAGTATATTCCTTCTCCACGCATCGGTTTCCGTTGTATCAACCCGCACCGGCTGGCTGATGGCATCCGATAGTGGGAAATAGCGCAGCTGCTGCCCAGGCAAAAGCAACTGCGCTTGTTTCCCGGAGCGCTCAAAAGAGATTTTTCCACTATTTAAGGTGATTTCAATTCTGGATTTATGTCGGTTCTGCTTCACGTTGAAATGTGTACCGAGTACCTTTATCTGACTGGTAGTCCCGGTTTTTACCACAAAAGGATGTTGAGTATCTTTGGTAACCATAAAAAAAGCATCACCCCGCAACAGCTTCACCGTTCTTTCTGATGCGAAGCGTTCGGGATAACTAATTGCTGATCCGCCATTTAGTACTATCGTACTGCCATCGGGGAGCATAACCTTTGCTTTTTGCCCCATGGGGGTAGTTGTGGTTTTCCATACCGTATGACTTTCAAGAACTGGATTAGCCTTTGGGCTGTAATAGTAAAAAAGAAAGGCCAGTACACAAGTCATCAACAAAGAGGCTGCGATGCCCAACTGCCAGTTCCGACTGGTTCGCTTTTTTTTATGCGATTCCACTTTTTCGCTAAGCGCTGTTAATGCCCTTTCATGGATAATCGTGTCTGTTTGGGACGGTGGTGTGACCGGGAGCTCCTCGCTCTGCTCCAGCCAGCGCTCGACAGCACTTCGCTCTTGCTCGGTACAGGTTCCGTTAAAAAATTTTTCCAGTAGGTGATGATTCATACCACTATAGTTACCAGAATGGAAGGCAGCACCAAACAAAAAAAGAAGATTTCAGAATTACTACCCTAAAGCACTGTAAATCAGAATAAAAAAATAAGAGGGGTTACAAAAAAGCATGGAGCTTTTTTCTGATTCTCTTTAGCGCAGTTCCAATGTGATATTCAACCATCCCCAGAGAGATGTTCATTTTTTCAGAAATTTGCTTATGGCTCATGGCATGATTCCGGCTCAGCAAAAATATTTCCCGGCATGGATCGGGCAGCGTATTACAAAATTTAGAAAAATTGGCATTAAGTTCTTTAAATTCCAGTTGAATAGCGGGGTGCTCGTTGTCCACCGGCTCTGCAGACAAATCTGTAATTTCGAGCTTAGCTCTGCTTTTATTACGCATGAAATTAAAAGCCTTTAATTTGGCGGCACCATGCAGGTACCTGGAAATGTCCTGTACATTTATGGTCTCTCTGCGTTTCCAAATGGAAAAAAAAATATCCTGAGCCAGTTCCTCAGAATCGATCTCAGAACCTGTGTATTTCAAACAAACATGATACACACTATTCCAATATTTTTGAAACAGTTCATTAAGTATCCGCTCATCAATAAAAGTGCAAGTTTCTAAATCTGCACCATTAGTATCCAGCATATTGTTTGATTTGCGACAAATGTAATTATTTAGACTTAATATAAATAATTATTTTAAAAACACTTTCTTTATGAAGCAGATCACTTAAATCTAACAGTAAAATGGAGACACCATTAATAAGACCCTCCATCAATTTATGAAATTTTATTGCACAGGCAATCTATTCTCGTTTTGCCTAAACCGGTTCAAAAGAAAAATCAACCGAAGATTTTGCCCTTAATTCCCTCCTGTGTTCATATCTGCTTAATAAAAACCAACGGTCGAACTGATAAAGACCGGCGAGAGCCACCGTAGTTGATATAAATCCCAGTCGTGGCTTCTTCAACCGGATTATTGATTGGGGCAAGCATGCAGTATTTGAATGGTAAATCCAGGCCTTACATCAGAATATTATTGATGGGAAGTACCGCTTCAGGCAATTCTGTTTCGTTCAGCATTTCCCTGAGATCTGTTTCAACCATTTTACTAATCTGGGTAATGGGCACATCATTGGCACTTCCTTCAAATGGATTTATCGAGCTGTCTCCAACAGCATCCAATGTCAGAAAAGCCCAGCCGATAATTGTCGAAAATGGAATTATGAAATAAATGGTATAATTTTCAAGTACCGTTCCATCTCCAAGATGGGTAAATTCCTTTAATAGTCCAAAAGGCAGCAGCAAAACAAACATGTAAAGCAGGTATGTAGTAATTGACGAAAAATTTCGTGGATACGGGAAATTCTTAATTCGCTCAGCCTTTCCCTGCTGTTCATAAAATGAATCAATATCCTGTTGCAACTGCAATTGCTGAATATCACTTATTTTCCCTTCAACGCGAAGTTGATTTATGGTAATTGACTGAAGTGACAAAACATGTACAGCACGATTCTTTTTACCAAGCAAATATTCCATCTCAGCGCTACTAAGCAGATTTCCTAATGCGTCTTCAAGAGACTTCTCTCTTTCCGGTATTTTAAAAATGGCGGATTGGTATTCTTTATAACGTAATTCATCCATTGTTTCCCAATTACGGGGTTCACGTAGCTGGTAGCGAAGAAAGGTAAGCCAGGAAATATGCCTATTGAACATTAATATCACATTGACATCCTTACTACCCCCTAAAAAATCTCTGACTTTGACTGCGAATCCTCTGCTATTATTTATGATAGACCCGTAAATTTGTCTGGCTTCCCACAGCCTATTATAGCTTGCATTATTTTTAAATCCGACAATAAATGCTACTGCTGTTCCAAGCATCGCTACCGGCATCCAAGAAATCGCTAAAAACTCCCAGCCTAAACCATAAAGTAGTGTGGGAATTAATGATAGAAAAAAACATTTATAGATATCCCTTCGACTCCAAATCACAAACTCCTTTAAGCTGTAGCGTTTACCAATATTCATGTTATAAATTAAATTAAATTAAACTCAACTCTAAAATAACAATTGTGACAATATCCCTAATGTATTCAAGCATAATATTTTCAACCTTCGAATTTCAGCGCCTTTACGTCTAAATTAACAAGACCATTCCCGCTTTGATAATAGGACTGCATTTCTGTTGCTCTGTTTCGGAAGAACGCCATTTCTGAGTATACAACAACGGATTTAAATAGCATTACCTACTATATCCAGTTGCCGGAAAACACCATAACACCAGTGAACGAGGGTCTGGATTAAGACTTGAGCAATTGAGTCAGCTTCTTGGTTGCTCATTTGAAGCGATGTCGGCCAAAATTAAAAGTTATTCAGAAGTCTACCCTTTCAGGATCATGCGCTTGAATAATTCCTTAGTGATGATTTTAACGTTGTTAGCCAATTGGTCGTAACTGCAATGCCGTAATCTCAATGGAAAAAGCAAGCCATTTTCTCTTTTAACCAGATCAATAGTAATCACCGAATCCGGTAAGACCTCTTCATTCCCTTCCAAGGAGTCGTAAAGGCCAGCAGCGAATTTCTCGTCAGTTCCCACAGAAAAACACCCATAGGTCTCGACACCCCGCAAAGTTTTCATATTCAATGAAATTTCAAATCCTGATTTCATAGCCGATCAAATAAAAGAGCCGCCCGAAGGCAGCTCATAGTTAAAAACTTACGCATTTGATGCTTATTTAATTTCGATCTGGCGGCTCTGCACCTTAGCTTCTTCCCGTTTCGGGATATTGATGCTCAAAAGGCCATTCTCGTACTTAGCCTCAATGCCATTATCATTCGCAGATTCCGGCAGGGTGAAGGAGCGCACGAATGAACTGTAGCTGAATTCACGTTTATTGAAGTTACGTTCCTGCGCATCATTCTGAGCAGTCTGTTCTACCGAGATACTTAACACATCCCTTTCCAGCGAAAGCTTAAAATCTTCTTTTTTAAGCCCCGGCGCAGCCAGCTCTACATGATAATAATCACGACTTTCGCTGATATTGGCAGCCGGAACACGGCTCATCAGCCGATCTGAAAAAAATGTGTCGTTGAAAATGGAATCAAACACGTCATTAAAGCCATTCATCAGGCCATTCTTTTTCACATTTGCATTTGGATTAAATTTAACCAGTGTCATAGGTCTTTCCTCCTTAAATTGATTTAATGATTAAAACTTACAATTAATTAAACTCTGAACTTTGCGTTCGGTAAAAGTTACAGCGAACACAATGCCAACCGGATTTTCAGCCCATTTCCCTGAAAATTTTGCAGAAAGAATGAAAAAATTTCAGGATCAGACTGTCAAGACAGCATCAGGCAATAATTTACAGCCATCCTTTTTTTTTAAACCAGAAAAAGATGAGTACCGTAACCACCACCATAAGTCCCATGACTCCAGGGTAACCCATCTTCCACCTCAGTTCGGGCATAAAATCGAAATTCATCCCGTAAATTCCAACGATAAAAGTGAGTGGCATAAAAAAAACAGAAAAAATTGTCAGAACGCGCATTGTCTCATTGGTCTTTTGGGAAGAGGCCGAAAAATAAATAGCCAGTAGCTGATGAATATTTTCAGCAAGGGCCTCCAGCATATGCTGAAACTTCACATATTGGTCTCGGGTATCCCTGGTATTCACATTTCCCTCTTCTGAATCAACAGCATCTATAATTTCAAATGAAAGGATCAACATTCGCTTGAGCAGATCAATCTTCCTTTTTAAATAATATAACCCTTTCAGTAACGGTACTCTTTTTGGCCTTAAAAAGACAATTTCCTCATAATAATCCACCGATTTGGCGAGTTTATTCAATGGCTCAGTATAGGTATTTAAGCAAGCGCTGATCAATGCATTTAAAAGTTCAAGGCTACTGCTACATTTCCCGGTTTTGACCAGCTCAATAACAGGTATGAATAAAGGATGTTCTTTTCGGTGAACTGTTATCACAAACTTATCGGAATAAAAAAAGGCAATTTTATGGGTCAGCTCCTGTACACTATCGGCCTCTACCACATTGTTCTGAGTATGTATCCTGAAAATAATGAACGAATAATTTTCCATGCGTTCATATTTAGGCAGATGGTCCGGCTGAAGACAATCATTAACCAGTGCAGGATGCAGTTTATACTTTTCCGCTACACCGGTCAATTCCTCATTAGAAGGATCAATAATGTCGATCCATTCAAAATCTTTATGTTCAACAATATGATTAAGCATATATCTCTTACGATTATAAATTATAAAGGTAATACATAAACCTTATTCTGTTATAAAAAGCAGCCTACCCTTTTAGCAGACTGTTTATCAAATGACATCAAAAGTCAATTCCTACTACATACGTTTTTTGCATGTGTTCATTGCAAAAATATATGCCACAAGCATGATTCCAACACACCAGGCAAGCGCAATCTAGATGGGATGGCCAACTGGCTGATTTGATAGTAAGGCACGGATAGTTTCTACTATCGAGGTGACGGGCTGATGCACATCAAAGGCGCGAACGGGTCCCGGCATCCTTGAGGTAGGTACAAAGGCCAGCTTGGGAGTAAACATCGACCCTTCAGAAAAGTTACAATTTCGACAACCTTATCCCTCCTTCAAACGTTATATTGGGAAATTAAATTTAAATCATACAATATGAAATGTCCGAGCTGCAATGAAACCCTGCTGATGAGTGATAAAAATGGAATTGAAATTGATTACTGTCCTAATTGTCGCGGGATATGGTTAGATCGCGGGGAACTGGATAAAATCATTGAAAGATCCACCTCCCATTATTCGAGTAAAGATAACTATGAAAAAGATCAGGAACGCTATGACAAGCCTCGGCAGGATTACCAGTCAAAACCCTACGAAAAGAAAAAAGGTTCCTTCCTCGGTGATCTCTTCGACTTTTAGCGATTGACAAAACTGCTGGTATCGATTCCCAGTATTCAAACTATTGAGCAACATTCAATATCGTTTAAAGTGGGAATTATTCCGTATGTGCCACCTCGTTCGCGGAACTTGACTCCTACTACAGCCTAAAATTGGGGAAGAGCCACTATCTCCGCAATACACACACAAATGGCGGAGGCTTTTGGTTTGCTATACTTTTAGTACGGGATTTATCAGCCACGCTTCAATCAGCGTGTATTAAGAAACAGCATCATGCCAGGTTAGCCCGTTGACCAGAGTTATTCCGCTCGCAACTCACAGAATTTTATGGAACAAAAGTTTAAACGGCTCAGAGGCAGGCCATCAATGAAAAGCGGTAAACGGACAAAAAAGGTTGACGTCCGTTTACTGAAGAGGAACACCATGGTCATTAATGCTAAAGCAATAATTGACCACCTTGACCTAATCGGTGCCGAACTCGGCAGAACAGGAAATAACATCAATCAGCTTGCCCGTTATGCAAATACCTTACAAAAACGTGGTTCGTTGTCGATGCAGATCATGAATCGTTTTGAGGTCTTGTTTCATAAACACATCGAGATCCAAAATCTGCTTGAAGTCTCACTTCGAAAATCATCCGGCAGATGGGTAAATGAGATCATGAATTCATCAACTCAACGATTCAACAGATCAGCGGCTCAACTGCTCAATCGATCCATGGTGAATTCAGAATTGCGTCACAAAAGTTCTTTGGATGAAAATCGGGATTCATACAGGTACAGATATCTGCATTGATACTTCCAAAGGTCGTGTCCGGCTTGTGCTTAAACCCCTCGTAAAAAGTGGGAATGATCGTATTTTTGAAATTGTTCCTAGGAAAATAATTGAGGATTTCTTGTCTGTTCTTTTCAGACAGTTCGCTATATCCTCTGCCAACAACATCCAAGGCAACCCCATAATTTAACAAGGCGACCTCTGCTTCCTTGTATTCGGCAATTCCAGGGCTGGTATGTAAGGCTATCGTATCCCAGACCAATTGAAGTGCCTGTGAGGACAGCCCATGGCTTCGCAGGAAATCCCTGGCTGCATCTGCTCCGTCCACTTCAAACCTTTTGTCCTCACTCCTGTAATGCGGTGTAAGGCCGAGGTCATGAAAAACAGCACTAACAAATAACAATTCGGCGTCATGAGTAATCTGCTTTTGCTGACCATTAAGGGCTGCAAAAATAAAAGATCTGATCGAGTGGTTATAGAGAAATTCCGTTCCATGTTCCAGTAGTAATTCGGTTGCCTGTCTGGCTATTGTACTGTCCGGCAAGGTGATTCCTGCCACAGTTTTTGGATTATTTATTTTCATGACCGCTATTTTTAAGTTGCTACTGTTCCTGTGGCGATGCCAACACGGTTCAAAAAGTTGATGTGGCAAATCATCACAATGAGATCGGCTATTTCTGATTTGCTGAAATGACGCTCAAGTTGCTGATAGGTTGTGTCTGTAAGTCCGTGTTCAGAAATGTGGGTGATTTCTTCAGTTGCCTGAAGCACCGCTTTCTCTACATCGGTAAACAACGGGCTTTCGCGCCAGGCAGAAAGTAAAAATATTCTTCTTGGGGATTCTCCATGCGCTATCGCTTCCTCGGTATGGTAGTCTATGCAATACACACATTTATTAATTTGTGAAGCGCGGATTTTAATCAGTTCAATCAGCGTTCTGCTGATTGAAGAGGCATAAAGGCGTTTGTCAATGGCCAGCATATGCTCCCAGTACTGGGGCTGTTCTGCCCAAACGTCAAGGCGGTGTTTAATAACATGTAACATAACTTTATATTTTAATTGTCAGTACAAAGTTCCTCAACAAAAATTCCAGTTCTCTTAAACTGGTTTAAGAAATATATCGCTTACGGATTTCGCTCAGGTATTCCGGCGTAAATCCCAGAAAAGATGCGAGCAGGTACTGAGGGACACGCTGCAAAAAAGCCGGGTAATGGTCGCGAAAATCCAGATACAATTCTTCTTTAGATAGCTCATAGAGCATTCTGAGTCTCATTTGTGCTGCAGCATAGGATTTTTGAAACATCATATGAAAATAAAGATTCAGTTCCGGAACAGCGTTTAGCAACTGCTGCTGATGTTCAGCGGTAATACACAACACCTCAGTGGGTTCTATTGCGCGAATGGAGAATTGAGCAGGTGAAGTGTGCTGGAAGGCCATAAAATCAGACGTCCACCAGTTCTCAATTGCAAAATCAATTGTCTGTTCACTGCCGTCCTTTCTGAGATAGTACAGGTGAATACACCCCCTGACTATAAAAAATTTCTCATGACAGCGCTCGCCTTCCCGGAGAAGTACAGTCTTTTTTTGATATGTTCTAGGTTCAAAATACGATGCAAGTAATGATAACTTTTCCGGAGCAAGTGTGCAAAATCTGCTGACATGGTTTAGAAGTGGCTCTATCATCACCTGAGGTTTTTGTTTTCAAAACTATCACAAATTTGTCTAAAATTAGCATCAACCGTTCACTGGTCCAATTAAAGGTACTCGCATAAATTGCAAGATTGGGACTCGTCCTGATTAATCAGCTCAATATTCCAATAGTTCAAGGGCTCATCAATTCATCACCTCATTGATTCATAATCCTTCAAATAATTAATCATACTGCCTATGATCGCCAAGTTCCTCGCCAAGAGCAAAACCCTTAAAGGTGTTCGTTACAACACCAATAAGGTAGAAAAGGATAAAGGTGAGCTGATGAAGGTATCTGGCTTTAGGTCGCTTCAGGGAATGCCTCAACTGCTGCCACAGGATTACATTAATTATTTAAATATGGTTTCCGCTGCAAACAAGCGGGTTGTGGTAACGGATTGCTTTAATAATAGTGTCCTGCACCAGATCGCTGGCATCTTCGACATCTGCTGTAAATTTTATTGCAAAGTTTCCCAGGCAAGAGCGATGATTACAGATTTCATTGTTCAGATTAATCGTACGCATAGGGATAGATGTAGGGTTAAAATTAAAAATTTTTTCAGCAGGACAATTGGCAAAATATACACCAAAACCACTGGAAATGAACACCTTTTAACGTTAAATATTAAGCATTTTTTTTCAAACAATTCAGATTCGGTGCCTGTTATTATCTGCTTCAAAGCAAAAAAACACTCAAAAACAGCATTTTTATTCTAGTCAGGGAAATTGGAAATAAATTAAATCCTGAAAAAAGCCAAGAAAAATAGAGCGTGCCCACCAAAACGGACATATTACATAAAACTCGTTTACATGATTATTTTTTCAGTAGCGCACTACTGAAAATTTAGGAAAACTCCGTCTAATTTTCTAAAACCATATCATGCGCTTCTTGTTATGTTCTAAAACTTTAAGATTATGCTAACAGTTATTCCTGATCTACCAGATCATATATTCGGTGTCCGCGCCAGTGGGGAGGTAACCAAAGACGACTTGCAGCAGGTGTTATTGCCTGGCCTGGAAAAGCTAACCGATCAATATAAAGAAATCTATTACCTGCTGGTCCTGGAAACCGATGTGCAAAACTTTACAGCCGGGGCATGGATCCAGGACCTGATAGCTGGTGTTAAACACCTTACACAATGGAAAAAAATGGCCATCGTAACTGATCAGAAAGCTGTAGAAAAATTCACTGATATTTTCAGTTATGTAAGTCCTGGAGAGGCAAAAGGCTACAAGCTATCGGAATTACCCATAGCAATTGGCTGGCTAAGTCACAAAGAATAACATCACAAAATTTACTCCTATGAACCATAAAAAATTCATTAAACGCACACTTCAAACCAGGCAGGACAACGGCCTGACCATCTTTGCAATACTGGCTGGCATTGCAGCAGGCGCTGCAATAGCCGTATTATTTGCTCCAAAATCCGGCCGTGAATCCAGAAAAATCCTGGCAGAAAAGCTCAATTTTCCTCAGCATGACCATCGGCACGAATTGGAAGACGAATCAATTGATGATCTGCGTGAAATTATCCGAGATCATGCCGATCAATTACAAGGACCGCAAAATAAACGTAAAGATCCAACACAGATCAAAGTCCCTTCAGCCGGCACAACAGCATGGAAGAAATCACAGTAAAATAAAGCCCGGCTGGCTAAGTCAGCCAGCCACGGCACCTTTATGACCGACGATTATCCAGGATTAACGCTCATATTCAGTGCCCGGATTAGTACCATCGGAATTGGTACTTAAATCTTCATCCCGGTGACCAGGGTCACCCTCACGTTTTAACGCTTCATCTTGCGGATATAAATTAGAACCTTTTTTTTGAATTTTCCAGATCTATCGGTCCACTTGCAGGACCGGCTGGCGTGCTGCTTTGCTTTGACTCCTCAGGACTTTTTTCCTGTTCAAGATAATTTCGGATTTCAGACTCAATCTTCCTGCAGGAAAGCAGCCACGGTTTCTTCGTGATGAAAACTTCGATCATGTCACCGGAAATCGTGTAATTTCCTGCCAGGTTAAAGCCCTTAGCTGAAAAAGAAAATTCACCGGCAGAAGTATTTCCCTGAAAAAGTCCGGCTGTTTGAGCTTCAATAGCCATCTTCAGCCGATCAACCATTTCGTTCTTTGATTTTGGATATTCTATAGAAAAATTGCACATAACAAAATAACAAGCAGCCTTGGTGAGAAGTTTTAAAATGTATTACTATTTTAAATACCTATTGTTAACTGAATAAAAAGCGCTCCGCTATTCCTTTGGCTGATCATAAACATAAGTAAGCACATCAATGTTATGCCACAATATTAAACTCACAATTATGGACGAGATACTGGGAAGCGGTGAACAGCGCTCACGACTTCATGTGGCTTGCAAAGCACTGTTAATGTTTTTATCGCCCTGCTACTCATTCGCATTGGCGGGCTACGCATCGTTGGAAAAAAATCGGTTTTGACCTGGTCATTGTCATCATGATTGGCGCATTTCTGGCAAGAGGCATTGTGGGTGCCTCCCCATTACTTTCCACTATAGCAGCAGCTACAATTATGATCGCCACAAACCGGATATTGGCATGGCTCTCCATAAAAAGCCCATTATTAAATAAATTATTTAAAGGCTCAGCACTGATTTTATATGGAAAGATCAATTGGAAAACATGGAAAAAGCCTGCTTGAGTGAATCACATCTGTTGACCAGTCTTCGACTGGAGACCCAGCATGCAATCCTGGAAAAAATAACACAGGTAACTCTGGAGACAAATGGCAGGATCAGCTTTTTGCTAAAGCCATGAATTTGCCTAACTCATTTTATCTTTTCCAGTTTCCCAAGAACAATAGATTTACGGCGTCTCCATTTTTCCAGCAAATCGTTCTCATATATCGGCAAACCTTTACTATTGAGTAAACCGAGTGTTTCGGCCAGTGACCTGGTCAGGTTTGCTATTTTCTGATGGGACTTAATCCATGCGCGCTGCTTCTTTTCCGTTTCTTTTTCATGAGCCGAAATGGCCTTATTAATCACAGCAGCTTCTTTACGGTAGGCTTTGAGCTTTCGGTAAACAATCATCAAACGGTTACTGGCATCAATATGTAATGGATAGCTTTTTAAGATCGCTGCGTATTCCCGCGCAGCCTCATCGTAGCGTTTTTGAAGTTCCAGATCTCTGGCATTTTTGTATAGTACCAATGCAGATTCCTTTTTGTTTTTCATGATATCATTTATAACAAGCATGCTTTAGCGGAAGTGTAAAGGTCAAGATGTGCCCTTTAGTGGTTTGCCAAATAAACCCCTGAGTTCATCCTTAGCTTTTTCCAGTACCTTTTTCTGATCTTCATGCAGATTCTTGCCAGCACGATTGATATAAAAAGTCAGCATCGACATGGCCGATCGGTAAGGACCTGATTTCCTGCGCGAACTCCTTTCAGCGGATCTCTTCAGCGAACGGGCAATCTTCTTTGGATCATCAGACTCAAAAATATTCTCCTTCAGGTCGAGCGCATCACTATGCTGAGTTATTTCAGCTGACCATTTATCTTCAGATTCCAACTTTTCCTCAGGTGTTTTAGTCTGTTTTTTCATCGCCGTACATTTCAATTTTTAAATTGCCATCCACCTTTGCTTAAATCGTAATCCGTCCTCCGGTAACAGGTATAGTAGCCCCTGCGACATAGCTCGCATCCTGGGAAGCCAGGAACACATATGCTGGCGCCACTTCCGCAGGCTGACCTGCCCGTTTCATAGGCGTATCCTTACCGAATTCTTCGTGTTCTGGAATAGTGGAAGGTATCAGCGGCGTCCAGATTGGACCCGGCGCAACTGCATTTACCCGGATGCCTTTGCCATCCATTAATAGGATCTGACTTAAATTAGCCGTAAAATTCTGGATAGCCCCTTTAGTCGCCGCATAAGGAAGTAACTGCTCACTTGGTGAATAAGCATTTACTGAAGTGGTATTGATGATACTGCTGCCGGGTTTAAGGTGAGGCTCAGCTGCTTTACATAAAAAAAACATCGCGGTGATATTGGTGCGGAAAGTCCGGTCCCATTCTTCAGACGGAATATCAGCCATTGTTTTTCTCGCCATCTGGAATGCCGCATTATTGACCAGGATATCCAGTCCACCAAACTCTTTTATAGCCGTATCAATAATGTGTTTACAATGGGCTTCCTCCTGTATATCGCCTTTTACTAAAATTGCCTTCCTGCCAGCTGCTTCCACTAACCCAGCGGTGGTATTAGCATCATCATCTTCAGCATCATCAAGATAGCTGATCAAAACATCGGCTCCTTCCCGTGCAAAAGCAATCGCCACCGCACGGCCTATTCCGGAATCGCCTCCGGTAATCACGGCTTTTTTTCCCTCCAGCTTACCACTGCCCTTGTAGGATTCCTCGCCATGATCTGCTTGTGGGCGAAGCCGAGACTCGGTTCCCGGAGCCGGCTGATCCTGTTTTGGAAAAGGGGGTTTAGGATATTTTTCTGCTGGGTTCTCTGGGGTATTCTGTTGATTTTCCATACTAGTCATTTAAATTAAAATCCTGTTCCTGTCTGGGCGTCAATTTCTGTCCGTATATTCTCTCTTCAGGAAAGACCCACCGGGTTCTTTATAAAACAGCCGGGTGGAATTCCGGTTTACTAATTTTTAATTTTCTAACTAATCCCTTGGCCTTTTAAACCAGAAAAATAGCATAATAGCCACCACAGCTATAAAAGGCCGATCATTAATCGCATGATCCTTGTAGGCTTTATTACTCATATAACTGCTGCTCATCGGTGAAATATGCCTTACGTCCGCCGATAGCTTTAACTTTAATCTCTGCTCCACCAGGGCTACTGATCAGGTCAGCGCGATGTATCTTCAGAAAATCATGGATCTCTCCAAAAATAGCGCCGTCCAGTTGCTTTTCAATTTGAAGCACTTCCTTATTCAAGACCACTCCGATTGCCTTATGCAAAGCCTTAACTTTAACATCAGGAATAGCTTTGGCTATTGAGAACGGAGATATTCCTGCCTGCCAGAGAATTTCATCTGCATAAGTGTTACCAATACCCCTGAGGGATTTTTGATCCATCAGTACAGTTTTTATGGGAGTTCGCCGTTTGGAAAGCAAGCTGGAAAAATAATCCAGGTTCATTTCCTTTGCCAGCGCATCGGGAACATCACTTGCTTTGGGGTTCAGGGTCGGTGTTGCCGCTTTCTGAAAATCAGTAAGGACAAAGCCATCTCCAGTACTGAAACGCAAAGAAATAATTTGGTGTTTGACCTGCTGACCGGGCTCCAATAACTGTAGTTCCCCATGTAACATCAGGTGTAAGCCCAATACAGCACCATTTTCAAAATGCAGCTGCAGGGTTTTTCCTTCCCGGAGCACCTGCTTTAACTCCTGCCCCTGGATTGCCGCTTTAAGTTCAGTGACTGTAACATTCAATTTTTTAGCGACCATAACTTCCAGCTCCCGGAGGCGTTTATTTTTAAAACGTTTGTCCAGGTTCCTGGCAAATACTTCTAAATCGGGTAATTCAGGCATACCTTATCATTTAAATCAATTCCTCGTCTAATACTTTTATCAAGGCCCTGGCTGTTGGTCCGGCGGATAAAGGATTTTGTCCGGTGATCAGCAAACCATCTGTTTCTACATGACTGGTAAAGGGAATCAGTGCCGAATGCAGCCGGGCCCCCAGATCCTTCAACCTGGTTTCCAGTTTATAGGGAATGTTATCTCCGCGGCCCACTAGCGCTTCCTCAGTATTGGTAAAGGCCGATATGTTTTTATCCAGTAAAAATCCCGGTTCCAGCTCCGCCGCCTTAATCAAGGCTGCCGGTCCGTGACAGACCGCTCCTACAGGCTTACCGGCATGGTAAAAATCAAGGATTAAGCGGCCACTGCTTACATCAGCTGCCAGATCCCAGATCGGCCCATGTCCTCCCGGATAAAATATCGCATCGTAATCGGCAGCCTTCATCAAACGCATTACATTGGTGCGTTCAAAAGCCGTCTTGGCAATTTCATCGTCCTGAAACCTTCGGTTCGCACCTGTAATATTTTCAGTAAGCTCACTCATGGGATCAACTGGCGGTCTTCCCCCGAGCGGACTGGCCAGGGTTACCCGGTACCCGGCATCAATAAATTCATAGTAAGGATCTGTGAACTCCCCCAGCCATACACCTGTTTTACTATCGGTGCCATCCATCTGCCAGTGGGAAGTCAGTACCATTAAAATTCGTTTTTGATTTTCCATAACATCAGGGTTTTAGCTCATCTCCATGTAACTTATCGAAGCGCTCCTGAAGTGCGGAGCGCCAGGCCTTTATCGCCGCATCGGGCGTATCCCCCTCTCCATAAATTCCTGTTTCCCGGTCTGGACCAGATAGTGCAGCAAAAACATCCCCCTGCCTGTACACAGCCGGCTCCAGCTTTTGCGTTTGGGCATCATACCTGGAATAATCAATTTCTACCGGATCACCGGCCTGATTTGAATCACTCATAAATTCACAATTAAATAACCTGTTACCGCACCAAACGCAGATGATAGGTCTCAATTTCTTTTAAAGCTTCCAGAATACCGGTACGCTGACGTTGCAGCAGCACGATATGGTCTAAATGAGAAGCATAATTCTCCAGCACTTTATCATATTTTTCAATCGCAGCCTTTTCTCCGGTTTCAATCGCACTCAAAATAGCTGCATCTTCCTTGCTGCTTAAGGCTTGCTTAATGTCGATCCAGGTGCGGTGCAATACACCTAAAATGCCACCCTGCTCATTCTCGGAATCTCCGCCGTGCACAGCGATGTGCTGCTTAAGTTCGTCGGCAAAATCCGCACGTTGTGCTGAATACTTCAGAAAAACTGCTTTCAGCTCCCCGCTGTCAGTAGCTTCACTTGCTGAAGCATAACCTTCTTTTCCATCATTAACAATATTGACCAATCCTTTCAGGTCGCTGATGATCTCCCTATTTGTTTCCATAAGTATACTTGTATTTGTTAAAAGAACAACCTCAACAGCATTCTGTTTAAAGATTCTTTCCTCTAGTTTAAACCCATCTCTACCCTGGTGATTTCCTTGCCTATTTCCTGCACTGTAGCGCTGTCCAGCAGTATATCCTGATGCCCCGAAGTTTCATCGTATTCATATACGGGAAATCCACCTGGCTCCAACTCTTCAGCAGTGATCGCCTCCCAGTTTTCACCACCATTTCCCATAAAGATCTCCCCGACCAGTCCACCATGATATACAATCTTATAAGTGCCTGCCTCCTGAGGATGGATGTTCAGGTCAATTTTTCCTTCCTCAATGCTGATGGTAATATTAAAAGGATCCATAACAATTTGTTTTAGTGTAAACTTTAATTTTTTTTAACACATGACCACTATCTGATCTTCAGCTAAAACATCATGCGAATAAAATAGTTTTCAAACTTATCTGATCAATTAGGTGTTGATCAATACCATATATATGAATTGACATGCCGGAAGGACCATCTATAGTAATTTTAAGAGAACTCGTTGAAGAACTCGATTTGGAAGGACAACAGGTTATCGCGCTTAGCGGAAACACCAAAATTGAGAAAGACAGAATGCTTCATCAAAAAGTAACAGACTTTAAAAGCTGGGGCAAGCATTTCCTGATTTGCTTCGAAGATTTCAGCCTCCGGATACATTTCATGATGTTTGGAAGCTATCGAATCAACGAACGTAAAGACGCACCTGCAAGATTAAGTTTATCTTTTGAAAATGCCGAACTCAATTTCTATAGCTGCTCCTTAAAATACATTGAAGGTGATGTCAATGCAAGCTATGACTGGTCTGCCGACGTTATGGGGGAGCAATGGAATCCTGAAAAAGCCTTAAAAAAGATCAAAAACAAACCCCAGGCATTGATCTGTGACCTGTTGCTGGATCAGGAAATTTTCTCCGGCGTGGGCAATATTATTAAGAATGAAGTACTCTACCGGGTGGGTATACACCCATCGAGTATAGCCGCCTTTATTCCATCAGCCAAACTTAAGCTCCTGGTCACCCAGGCCAGAGCATACAGCTTTGATTTTTTGAACTGGAAAAAAGCGTATGTCCTGAAAAAACACTGGCTGGTAAATACCAGGAAATTTTGTCCGCTGGAACATCCCCTGGTGAAATCATACCTGGGAAAAACCAAAAGAAGAACATTCTTTTGCCCGGTTTGTCAAGTATTATATGACTAACAACAGATCAGTTACACCGGTTTATTCTTTAAGTAATTTTCTACCTGCTCCCCCAACTCAGTCACTAAGGCCCTGACCACCATACCCTCCCCACACCAGACTTTTCCAGTTTTGCCAATCTCCTGCCAGATCAAACCAAGAGAGGTATGCTGATCAAAAAATCTGATATTTAGGTTCTTCCCTGTCAGGAACTACCAACAATGATTTGGTCTCTCCTTCTATAGTTACCTGGATCTCAAAAGGCTCCCATTGCTCTGCTATTTTTCCCATGAGTTCAATTCTCTTTATCGTCAAAATCTTCGGAAGAGCTTCCGGTATGACTTTGGTCATCCTCCGGGTTTTCAGCCGGTTTATCTGAAGAGCCGGTATAAGCATCATCACTCAGGGAATCATAACCTTGAGTTCCGGTATTATCCAGTCCGTCCCTGGGGCTTACCGGGGTTGATGGTGTAATGTGTTTCTTAGTCATATCAATCGTTTTAAATTTAACTATCCATAGGATGATGATTGGAACCGGGATTGGTGCCATCTAGCTCACCTAGTCCGGGCGCACCCCGCTGAGTACCCTGTTCATCCTGTTTGTAGGGTTCCTGCGTCTTTTCCTGCTGATCGACCCCATCGTCCTCACTATCAGCCTCCTGCCGGGTTTCAAACACAAACCCCGGATCTACTGACCCGTTTTCAAACTCAGCATCCTTATTAATAATTGCCGACTGATCCGGATCTTCAGGTAATTCTTCCTTTTTATTTTTCATCGTATTTGTTTTTAATATACTACCCCCTTCAGGTTGTCCTCAACCACCTGCGGCACCATAACTCTGACCGGTTTCCTAACTACCTAGTAGTTATAGGTGAATAATTTCAACACACTGAAATACAGAATGTTTTATAAAACTTTAGTTTATTTTTTATAAACAAAATATAACCTGGAATGTTAACGTGCGATTTCGATGAGCACTACAATCAGCGCACAGAGGAGCGTTTTTACCAGAGTTCTATTTTAGAACAACGGATAAGGAGCGATTCCTGCTTAAAGGTCTTGAGTAACCTGGCTTTCAACTCATCCCAAAATTCTGTTTCAACTTTTTCGCACATCACCTCAAATACCAGCAGGACATCTTTTTCGGCATGATTTCCAACTGGTTTCCAGAAGCCCTTTACCGGATTTCTGGAATATGCTGTTAAACCTCGAAACTTAGCCGTTAGCTCCTCACGGAGCTCAGCATATAATTTTTCAGGAAATACCTCACCATTGCCATCATATAAAGGCAAAAAAAGTTCAACCAGCATTTTCACTGGTAAATCCAGACGACTTTTTTCAACGAGCTGGAACGCTCTGGCCGCGCTTAACTTTTCCAGCACCTCAAATTTTTTACCTGCCTGCTGGTTGTAACTGGTAAAAAAAGCGACAGCCTGTTCCACGATGGTTTTGGAAAGATCGCGCAAGGCCGTCACATCTGCATAACGTTGAGAAACTTCAGGAACAGCAATAAGCCTGTCGTTTCTCATGCGCTCACCGTTAGGTTCCTGTTGAACAACCTTAAATGCACCAATGATTCTGCAATCCATTACGCAACCCGAAAAAGCGGAAACTTCAGAAACGACCAATACATCCAGCGGATCACCATCACCACCAACTGTTCCTGGTATAAAGCCAAAATCAAAAGGAAACACCAAACCCAACGGCATCACCTTTTTCAGCTTCATCTTTCCGGTCTGCGGATCATAGTCATACTTCTGGCCGCTACCCTTGGGTGTTTCAATGATTACGGTAACTGCCTCCATGCTATTTCAGTGAAGCATTGATCTGAGTAGCCATCTGGTTATGTTTTTCCAGAACTGGCAGTGTCCGGGCAGCAAAATCCCTGATCTCAGACCTTAAACTACTAGCAGAGCGGAACAGCGCAAGCGTTTTCACATGATCATTCACCATCATGTTCATATAATGTGCATCAAAGGCTTTTCCTTTGAGTTTCTTCATCGCATCCATATGGGCTTTGACATCTGCAGGATAAGCCGAAGGCAACAGGTGCTCCAACTTTGCCGCAATGGCTTTCAAGTCCGTATTGGCCTTGGTATGATCTGCCACCATCAGGGCAGCAAATTCTTTAACCTTCGAATTTGTAGATTTTTCAAGGGCCAGCTTACCCAGATCCACTTCCATCATCCCACCAACTGCAGCGGTGTCCATAAAAGCAGCACCATCACCATCTACCTTGCTCATCTGAGTTACATCATTCGGGGCATCTGAACTGTCTGCCTTGCGCAAAGAATCACTACCCACTGGAGCACTGTCCAGTTGCGCATTGCCACTCCGGTCGGTATTCTGACAGGCCACAAGCCCTGCGAAAATCATAAGGGCAGCAGAAAATTTTAACATGATTTTAGTTTTCATAGTGTTGAAAATTAGACATATAAAAGATAACAGCATTAACCACGGTAAGATTAAAAAGTTTTAAATTCCATTTAAAAAAACAGAAAAGAAGCTCCAAAGAACCGCATCCAGACAGTGCTGAATGCATGGATCAGTAGTATACTTTAGCTATTGCGACCGGCAAAATTCCTCTTTTTAAAAAAGTCTAAACAAATTCCAAAGCCGCTGGTTATTTCACCGCAGTTGATTAGAATAAGAACTGACAGCTAAATATTTATCTAACGAAAATTTAAAATTATGGCAACTACAACAAAAACCGGCGCAAAAACCGCCACAAAATCAAAAACCGGAAAAATGGAAAACTCAGAATTCCATGAATTCTTTGTTGATGAACTCAAAGACATTTACTGGGCAGAAAAACACCTGGCTAAAGCACTGCCTAAAATGAAAAAAGCAGCAACCAGTGAGGAACTGGCAGCAGCTTTTGAAAAACATACTGAAGAGACCAATAACCACGTTGCAACCTTGGAGCAGGTATTCCAGCTGCTTGAGGAAAAGCCGCAGGCTAAAAAATGTGATGCCATGGAAGGCTTGTTAAAAGAAGCAGAAAGCATTATTGAAGATACTGATTCAGATACCATGATCCGTGATGCCGGACTGATCCTGGCCGCCCAAAAAGTGGAACATTATGAAATTGCGACGTATGGAACATTGGTAGTCTTTGCCCAGAACATGGGACATACTGATGTTGCTGAACTGCTGCAATTTACCCTGGACAACGAGAAAGCGACTGATGTGGCCCTGACTGAAATTGCAGTCAGCTCAATCAACGAGCAGGCGGCAGCTGAATAAGCCAGGATACGCTTCCCTACCCCTTAGCCCAGCGCTAAGGGGCATTTAAGAATAGAAAGCCAAGCAATGATAACCAAATTAGCGCATACCTATGGATTCCATTCAAATATTGGGACTTGCAGCAGGCATCTGTACCTCATCCTCAGTGATACCACAACTGGTTAAAACCATACAGGAGAAAAAAGCATCCGATGTATCCTGGATCATGTTCATCGTATTGATCGTTGGAAACTCCCTGTGGATATATTATGGTTTTTCCAAATCGGATATCCCTATCATCTCTACCAACATATTTTCCGCAATGCTCAATACAGCCATGCTGCTGTTCAAATGGAAATACCGAAAAAAAACAGCTAAAACCTAAGCAGTCAAATGTGATACATTTCTAAAATCTATAATTATGGAAAATCAAGATCAGTTGCCAGAAGAAGAAATTATAAATCCTCAACAGTTCCAGGTTTATTACAAATTCCATCACAATTTCAATCGTACAATTAGATAGTTTATTTTTCCATAAATACATGTACTATAAGTACCTGAATTTCCTTCACCACGAAACCTCACATATTTATAAAAAGGTTATCCGACTCCTCTCTTGCCTGGGTTAAGGCTTGAGCAATTGAGTCAGCTTCTTGGTTGTTCCCCTGAAATGAACCAGATTCTCCGGTTCAGATACAAACCAGGCAAATGAATTCCAGGCGATATTGCTGATCGTCTTTTTAAATCCTGCTGAATTCTTATCCATGTAGGCAGTCACAAAAACCACCTGCTCAGGGGCAAAACCGGCTTTATCAGTCAACTGATAAATGGCCTGCTGCCTCCGGTCGGATATCGCTCCGTCGGTTGCTACCACCTCTATAAATACGACAAGCGGATCGTCTGGCCCCAGATCCACCAGAATGATATCCGGTAAATCCTTATCGGACTGAATATTCAGCCCAATCCTCATAGCAAGTTTTTCATCCCTAGCTATCACCTTATCTCCACTTGTGCTCAGCCATAGCACCCCGGGAACCTCGAGAAAAAGCTTAGCAAAAACTTCGATCACCGCCTTGGAAATAACAGAGCTGAGCCCGGGTGAAAGCCATCGGGTTTCTGAATTGGGAAAGGTCACCAGTACATCCTGCTCCGGATTCGTTCTGCCCAGGGCGGCCAGCGAAATTCTGGTCAGTGCACTTTTGGACAGATATTTACTTTGCCATTCAGCAATATGTTCTGCCAGCTGCTCTCCGTTAAGATCGGGATCAAAAAGCATCGCAAACTCTTTTTTCAGCATATATCTCGGTCTGCTGGAAGTAGTGGCAATTCCCGATAAGGAAACTACCGCACCAACCTGAATCAGCCCCTCGCGGAGGGTCTCATCCCGAATGGGCTCACGGGTGTTATCCGCATACCAGCGTGTACCTTCGGGATTGAAATTGCGCTTTAGCGCCTGAATGCGGTAATCTGCTCTGTGCAGATCCTCACTTTTGGCAGATTGCTCATGGGTCATCCGGTAGACATGCATTGGCCCGAGCTGCACGTCCAAACCTTCAATGGCTCCGATATACAGCATGGTAAAAACCGTACTCGCTGCCATTTCTCTAATTAAATAGTTCCGGTTAACGGTTCCCTCAGGGAAAATATCGGGCAATCGCTCTGAAATAAGCTCACGTGACACATATGGTGGTAAGTAATGCTCCATCAGGCTTTAATATGGTATATGTTAAAACATTCCTGTTCGTATTTATCACCTTCTCCACAGGCAACCAGTCTGGAGAGTTTTTTTAATTTTGCGGGCACTGGCAATGGAAGTGACTCCAGCTCATAAGCCGATACAGCCACGCTCCCACTGATCGTACGGAAAGCCTCGTTAACTGCCCTGCTGTTTAAAAACACGGCAAGGGTCTGAAGATCCACGGCTGGTTTTTCCATTACTGGCAAGATCATATTCAGGTGGTTCTCTACAACCACTCCCCCATGCTTTTCGATCAGCTCCTGCGGCAACACTGCTGCAATCAGTCTTTTATCCTGCTCCTTAGCTGTTGTCCGCTGCAAGAGAATACAGGTCTTAGTGGTAACCAACCATTCATCGCCCGGCAAAAATTTAAGATAAGGGATGTGGTTTCTTTTTTCAGCCTTTAGCTTAAACTGTCCTTCAGCGGTAATAGACTCAGCCCAGATGATCGGGTAGGCACCATGAGCAGTATTTTTTAATTGCTCTTTGTGCCGGTTCCAGACCAAAGGTCCTGTACTAATCTTATATCCCCAGAGCGCAAGTGAGCTGGACATTTTCTCCATATGAGTAACATACTCTGCTTGTTCCTGGTTTCTTGGTGTTATCCAGGGAGCAGTTTCCAGAACAGGTAAATGAAACGAACCTGCATTTTCAATCGTTAGGACAGCTTCACCGGTGGTGCTGATCTGATTAACCGCTATAGCCGCCGTGCGATCGGCACCCAGTTGATAGGTAGTTAGCATGGTTTCCTGAAGGACGTCTTCAAATACTCCTTTTCTGACTTTTACAAAGTCAAGTGTCAGCGGATGCACGAACCGGCGTAAATAGCCGCGAAGATTTTTAAAGTATTCTCCGGAAAGGAAACTTGTTGGGGTTAAGAAGGCCAGCACACCATCCTCGGCCAGCAAATCAACCGACAGGTGTGTAAACAGACCATAAAGATTCGGATGACCATATAAACTCCCTTTAAACCGCTGACGCAAGTGATCAGTCAGTTTGAGTTTGCCATAAGGCGGGTTGCCAATAACCAGGTCATATTTCGGCGTATCGCACGAAATTTCTGTTTCCAGGCTATTGCCAATGATTATAAAAGGTTTACATATATATCTTGATTCCAGGATTTCCTGCCTAAACTCCAGCTCCAGAAATACCTGGCTCAGCCATCCGCTAAAGGGGTCCAGTTCCATTCCTTTTAGCCTTTGCTGAATCTCGGCCATCAGTTCAGATGCCGTATGTCCTGCAATAGCTGTTCTGATTTTCTGAGCAACCGGGAGTAGAAAAGCGCCGCTACCACAAGCAGGATCCAGTACCCTGGCAGTAGCCCAGTTGACACCGGCCTGGCTGGCAGACTCCAGTAATCTTTCTGCAAGCAAAGGAGGGGTATAAAAAACCCCGTTACTGGAACGGTACTCCGGAGAAATCATTGAAGCATATACATTCCCCAGCAGGTAATTTGCTTCGATCAGCTCAAAATTAGCGGCTGCCTTGCCCATAATACCAGCAACAGCAAGAACAGATTTGTCCAGAAGAACATCTTCCAGTGGGAGAAACAAAGGGGGAATCGGCTTAACACTTTTAATTGAAGCATGAACCACTGACCAGTAACTTTTCATGAGTTCATACATGAAAGTCTGCACCAGAGTTTGACGGGAATCTGAGTCTAAAGATCCAGCCCAGGCTTTGATCATTATCTTTCCGGAAGAAATCGTTTTCCCGGGATCCTGATCCTTCAGTAGGTCAGCATGGACACTGTCCTGAGGTTTAATGCGCTGTTTAACTGCTCTTAGCTTTATCGGTGGCCTCATATCTTTTAGTTGCCCAAATATATATAATGTTGCCGACAAGTTTAGCTGACCAGAAGCCTTTTGATCAGACAATATATACGCTCCATTTCCTTCCTGTTTAAAGCCATGCAACTGAACAGTTCGGGCTTTTAAGGAAACACCCGATCAGGAATGATCCTTCTTTAAGTACACCGTCCTCGACGATTCATTCTTCCTTTGAATTAATCCGGGAGCCTTTCTTTTACCGGTATAAAAAAAGCGCATCATGTAGATATTGAGGCTGTACTGGATTTTCAAATTCCTTAACGGACTTTTTAAAAATCTCATCTTCCTCAACCATTTTTTCAAAAGGAATTACCTGATCTGGTCGGTGAATTCTGTCTTCCTCAGCGCTTCCTTGCTTTGATATTGTCAAAACCTTTTTTGGGAATACCCAGATTGACTCCAAAAAATCCCGAAGGCTTACAAAGAAATCTACAATACCTATGCTTCCGTTATTCACCTGCTCCCTTAAGTGGATACCATGCGCAAGCTCTATCAGATGAATGATCCCTCCTGTCCATTGTATCGGTTTAATCAGCTTACCTTTTGAATCTACAGAGGTATTGGATAAGCTGGGCTTAAGCGACAAGGCATACTGCCGCTCGAGCAATTCGCTCCGTAATTGCTCATATGCAAAGAACCTGGTGTAGCGTTCCCCGGTTAACGTGCAACTCAAGGCCCAATGCGGTTTGGTGTACTCCGTAAAAAACTGCCTCATATCAGGCTAACTACGCTTGCGATTCAACTGAAAGAGTTAGAACAGGCCGGGATTCTGTGCCATCGCCTACTTTTTTATCATAACATACTTTTCGCTCCACACCGCCATTTCGTCCAAAACGGGTGCTAAACTTTTTCCTAATTCGGTCAATGCGTACTCGACCCGGGGTGGTATCTCCTTGAATTGCGTTCGCGATATCAGATTGTCTTTTTCAAGTTCTCTTAATTGTTCAGTAAGCACTTTCCTTGATATCGTGGGCATACGTACGACGATCTCTCCAAAACGCCGGGTTCCCGAAGTTAAATAATGTAAGATTACTGGTTTCCATTTACCACCGATTAGCACCAGCATCGCCGCGACAGGGCATTCTTCCAATTCGCTTAACTTTTTCATAATTAGTTACATCCAGGTTACCACTTTTTTACCGGTTACTAAAAAGTAACCAGTTACTTTTTAAAACTAATACTAGTTTCTTTGTGAAACAAATGTACTGATTTATGAAAAGAACATCAATTTTAATCGCATTCGTATTGTATGCAATTACATTAAAGGCACAATCAAATAACAAAGCAATGGAAAGTATTTTAGAAAAAGTAAACGCAGACCGGGACTACTTTAAAAGCCTGGGTAAAAGTTATGCAGCCAACAACAGTGTCGCTGTTAATGCTGAAACTATAGCAGGTGTGAACTGCTATTATTTCACGCCACCTAAATTTGATTCAAATAAAATTATAATTTATTTACACGGCGGTTCATTCGCCCTGGGATCACTGGAACCTCACCGGCCATTGGTAACCCATCTCTCAGCAGATCTTGAAGCTAAGGTTCTATTTATAGATTATGCTTTGGCACCGGAAAAACCCTTTCCTAATGGATTGAATGATATTTTGAAGGTCTACGCAGAAATTACCAGTAAATATCCAGGCAAGGAGATCTCCCTTATAGGCGACAGTGCCGGTGGCGGACTCGCGGTTTCTTTCATCAACTCCGCTATCAAGGACAAATTACCTTTACCTGAACGTATAGTCTTGATCTCGCCATGGCTGTACCTTTCTTGCAACACAGATTCGCATAAAACACGAAAGAAACTTGAACAAATACTTACCACGGAATCATTACTAGCCTATTCCAATTACTATATGGGCAACAAGTGGCAAGCGGCAGACCCAAGTCGGCTAACGTTTACTACTTTTCCGCCATTGTTGATATTAGTGGGCAGTAACGAAATACTGTTCGATGATTCCAGGCTCTTCTACGACAAGATCAAAAAGGTACAACCTAATAGTACGCTAAAAGAGTATGCCGGCAAGAGTCATGTATGGCTGCTGACTGATATTTCTTCGGAGGAATCAAAAGATGCTTTAAACGTCGTGAAAAAATTCCTTCAGGATAAGGACAACTAAAAGAGTTGATGTATGAAATTGAATATTAATCCAAATATCCAGGAAAGGTTAACAATAGGTCGGTACCAGTAAAAACATTTTTAAAGACAATAAAGTGGATATCAATTTAAACGCTTACTTCAAACGCATTAATTATTCGGGGCCCGCAATTGCGGATATTGAAGTACTAAAACAATTACATTATTTACATCCGCTATCGATCCCATTTGAGAATATCAGCCCGTGGCTGGGTCTGCCTTTACCTTTGCAACTTGACCAGTTGCAAGAGAAACTGGTCATGATGCAACGAGGGGGTTATTGCTATGAACAAAATCTATTGTTTAAAGCGGTATTGACAGCCCTCGGCTTTAAAGTAACCGGCTTGATAGCCAGGGTTCGATGGAATATTGGGGCAGAAATAGTTACACCCCGAAGCCATATGTTATTATTGGTGGAAACAGGAGGTGAAACATATCTCTGCGATGTAGGTTTTGGGGGACTGACCTTAACCACACCTCTTAAGCTGCAGTATGATCTTATCCAGCAAACCCCACATGAAACCTTCAGGATAGTTAAGCAAAACGAATTAGTAAGCTTGGAAGTACTTATCAAGGATTACTGGAAAGCCGTTTATGTGCTTGCTTTAGATGCGCAGTTTGAGGCAGACTATGAAGTGGCAAACTGGTTTATGTCCACATATCCCGACTCTGCTTTTAAAAAAACATTAATAATAGCCCGTCCCACCAGCACCGGGCGACTATCGCTTACCAACACCGAGCTGACCGATCGAAAAAAAGATGGAACGATCCATAAACAAACCTTGACATCTGTAACGGAACTTTTGACAGCAGTAAAAACCAAATTTTCAATTGAACTACCCAACGATATTGATCTCGGCAATAGACTGCCTTTCGTTAGTTAAAGGATAGTATTTATAAAATACCGTCGTGCGCCATTCGCGTGCGCCGGTATTTTCAGGCTTTTTCTTACTGGTCTAGCGTTTCCAGATAACTATCTAACTTATCGAAGGTGCCGGCAAAGCCTTGCTGCATGCTTTCATTGATAGCATTATAGGTCTCCTGCTGCGCCGCTGTAGCATTAACCGGATTACCCTGCAACGTCAACGTTGTTCTGCCGTTTGCTTCGGTTAGCGCGATATTATTAAGAATCTCTAATGGAAAATCCATCGGGAAGGGCGATGTGCACACATTTCCGTCCTGGTCAGAAAAAGAGCTGATAAATTCAATAACATCAGGCGGGGTTATATTGACATACTTAAATAAGCCCCACATGATTTGGCCATTTCCTTCCAATTTATAATGAAACTTTCCACCCGGGGTAAAGTTGAAATCGTTTACAATTATAGACGAGCCTGCCGGTCCCCACCACTGGCCCATTGCTTCCGCCTTCGCAAAGGCATCAAACACTACGTTTTTCGGGGCATTAAAATGCCGGACTATTTTTAGTCCCTGTTTTGGTTGATCTGTCATTTTGATTGATTTTTATTTTGTACGCTGTTTATATATTTGTCTAAAGAGTCTAACCTTTCTGTCCATAGCTGACGGTATTGATCTATCCAGGTAGATACTTCTCCTAACGCGTCCAGCTTAGCTTCACAGTATCGTTCTCTGCCTTGCTGCTTGATGATCACCATGCCGCATTCCGTCAAAATCTTTATGTGGTTGGATATTGCCGGCCTGCTAATGTCGAATTTACCGGCAATGGCGTTCAAGTTCATTGGCTCAAAGGCTATCATTCCGAGTATCTGTCTGCGGACCGGGTCTGATATAGCCTGAAATACATCTCTTCTAGCTTCTGCTGCCATATGTAATCATTTGATTACACAAATGTATATGTAATCATTTGATTACGCAAATTTTTACGATAAAATTTTTTATCATATTTTCTAAAACGACGATCTGAACTTCGAACCAACGCTAATAAAGGCCACATTAAGATTTTGAAATATCAAATCGCTATATGGATGTCGGGTTTTACTATTTCTAACCTAACTACTAATTATTTTGGCCTGATGAATAATAAAATAGCAAATTACTTCAGCGTTGTTTTATGGTTGACCATTTTCTTTCAAGGCAATAGCTACGCAAAACTCTAAAACATAGTAATAAAATTGATTCCATACATTCCTTAGAGCGCGTTATGTTGGCCGGGGTAAAACAGACCATCTTGATCACCGGAAAGGACACTGTTAATAACCCTATTTTTTCAAATAAAGCCCAAACGGAAGCCGGGCCTACATTTTCATTTTTCATCATAGGGAGGGAATGAATTTAATAAAAAGTTCTTTAAACCCCTGCCATTGGGAGACCAAAGGCCAGCGATACATCATCATGAAAGTGGCCGTTAAAGACAAAAATGTCAATAGCGAAAATCCCCTATTTAGAAAAATAGGGAAAAACCCCTGGATGCCTTATCGATCGGACGTTAAAGACAAGCAGGATATTCTTAGCGCGGCAAAAACCTATACGTATACCTAAATAGAAGCTTGGAAACAAAAGCGACGGGAGATAAGTAAATCCTGAGGCCTGATCAGTTCAATACGCTGAGGCCACTCAAATCCCCAAGGAACGCCACAACCGGGCTTACACCATCACATGAGCACTGTTCGCATGCGCTTGAATGACGAAGTGAAATGCTACTATAACAAAGGAAAAGGCATAGAAGACAAGAAATAACGAAATATCGGATGGATTAAGGCATGCCTCCCGGACTTAGGACAAAACCGTTCTCAACAACCCGATTATTAAAAAATATTTATTAAAAAATAATCTATATTTATTGTTATTCAATAAATATTCTTACATTCGCTCTTGTCATTTAAAATAATTCAATTATGAAAATAGAAATTTCTACCAAACACATCCTGAATGTATTGCAGGTACTTTCATGGATAATTTTCATTGGCTTATGTATAGAGGCCGGAACCATAATTTTCAATCTGGCTTACACCTTTGCGGTTAAACCCATTAACACGGATAACTTCTGGCAAGGAGCTGATTTATCGGACCTGTACCGGAATGACCACGGACATTTTATGGTCATTGCACTTTTTATGATCATCGTAGCTGTAATGAAAGCAATTATCTTTTACCTGATCATTAAACTGTTTGTGGACAAAACGCTGAGCATTACCCAACCTTTCACTTCCAAATTGAGGGCGACCATTTTAAACGTAGCCTTTCTAACCCTGGGCATCAGTTTCTTTTCCCACTATGGAAGTGACTATGTAACCTGGCTGTCCGAGCAAAAGATCGAAATGCCCGATCCAAATAAATTGGACCTTTACGCTGCTGATGTATGGTTTTTTATGGCCATCATCCTGTTTGTAATCGCCAAGGTTGTAAAAAGAGGAATTGAAATTCAAACTGAAAACGACCTAACCATATAATTATGCCTATCATCGTAAATTTAGACGTCATGATGGCGAAGCGAAAAATGTCACTGAATGAATTGTCTGAGAAGGTTGATTTGACACTTTCGAATCTTTCCATTCTCAAAACAGGAAAAGCAAAAGCCATTCGCTTTAGTACATTAGAAGCCATCTGTAAGGTCCTCGACTGCCAGCCTGCGGACCTGCTGGAATATGTAAAAGAGCAGTAAAACGCTAGGAACTGGAAATGAACAACAATCTACCGTATTGGGGGCCTGTTGCCTACTGTTTATCTAAAGCATGAGCGGTAGGCACTCAAACCTTAAAACGATACCATTGTCTTTTGTCAATTGAAGACCACACCTTCCCTCTTGCCAAACGTTTCTTAAACGTTTAACAACTTATAACACTGATGTGCGATTTCATACTCTTCGTTAGTTGGAATGATCAAAATTTTCACTTTTGATTGCTCGGTATTGATCTCGGTCAGCGCTTTTTTATATTGCCGGTTTTTATTCTCATCCAACGCGATGTTCAGGTAATCCAGGTTACGGCAAACTGAGGAACGCATGTCGGCATCGTTTTCTCCGACACCAGCGGTGAAAACAATGGCATCCAAACCATTGAGCACCGCGGCATAGGTGCCGATAAACTTTTTAACCCTGTAGGCGTAAAGTTCAAGGGCAAGCTTAGCTTTTTCATCACCTTGCGCTACACGTTTTCTGATGTCTCTCATATCCCCGGAACCCCCGACGCCGAGTAAGCCAGACTGTTTGTTGAGCAGCGTACTCAACTGATCTAAGGCGTAACCGGAGTGTTCCATTAAGTGAAAAATAACCGAGGAGTCGATATCACCGGAACGGGTACCCATCATTAACCCGCTCAATGGACCAAATCCCATAGTCGTATCAACAGATTTCCCCGCATTTACTGCAGCCATACTACACCCGTTACCCAAATGTATCGTAATCAGTTTCGCCTCCGGTTTTTTAAGCCAAAGTGCCGCCTGCTCGCTGACATATTTATGGCTGGTCCCGTGAAATCCATAAACCCTGATCCCATGCTCCTTATAATAAGATTCAGGTATGGCATAACGGTAGGCATTTTCCGGTATCGTCTGATGAAAGGCGGTATCAAACACGGCAATTTGTATGGCATCAGGAAAAGTTTGTTCTGCAACCTCAATACAGGCATAGTTGGCCGGATTATGTAAAGGGGCCAGGGAAAAAAGCTTTTTAATCTGTCTTTTGACATCTTTATCTATGGTGACTGCAGCAGAGAACAGTTCGCCCCCATGAACCACCCTGTGCCCGACCGCTGTGATGTCGTGGGTACTTTTGATCACCGCATTTTCTCCTTCTGACAGTTCAGCGATTACCTGTTGCAGGGCAACACGATGATCCGGCACAGCACTGCCCTTTTCTCCTATACGCTCTACAAGCCCGCTACTGACAGGCGTTTTCTCCGGCATTTTAAAAAGCTGATATTTTAGGGAACTGCTTCCCGAGTTGATAACTAGAATGTTCATGAATGTAATTAGATTTCCTGGCACTGTATCGCGGTAATCACCACGGTATTAAAAATGTCATCAACCGTACAACCACGGCTAAGATCGTTAATTGGTTTGTTTAAACCCTGAAGCATGGGTCCGATAGCCAGTGCCCCGGTTTCCCGCTGCACAGCTTTATAGGTGTTGTTACCTGTATTCAGGTCCGGAAAAATCAAGACACTCGCTTTCCCTGCTACCTCTGAGTCCGGAAGTTTTTGCCTGCCCACCAGGGGATCGACAGCGGCATCATATTGTATAGGTCCTTCGATTTTCAGTTCGGGATGTTTGGCCTTCACAATCGCGGTTGCCTCTCTTACCCGCTCTACGTCTTCACCCTCACCGGATGTACCTGAAGAGTAGGAAAGCATCGCAACACGCGGTTCAATACCAAACCGGGCACTGCTTTCGGCAGAGGAAATGGCGATCTCAGCAAGCTGCTGAGCAGTTGGGTTTGGATTTACAGCACAATCCCCAAATATCGCGACCCGTTCAGGAAGGCACATGAAAAAAATTGAGGACACCACCGATACTCCGGGCTTTGTTTTCACAAACTGCAATGCCGGCCGAATCGTATGCTGGGTAGTGTGTACTGCCCCGGATACCATTCCATCTGCATGGCCCTTGTACACCATCATTGTTCCGTAGTAAGAAACGTCAGTCATCATGTCCCTGGCCATTTCCATGTTCACATTTTTATTTTTACGCAGTTCATACAGGGTTTCTACGTAATCCCCATAACTGGCTGAAAGTGCCGGATTATGGATATGAATGGCACCCAGATCCAGATTTAATCCCAGTCTTTTGATGCTGGCACCAATTTCCTGCGCGTCGCCCAGAAGCGTGATAAATACAATATCCTGGGCAATCAATTTTTCAACTGCTTTGAGTATTCGCTCATCATTGCCTTCGGGCAAGACAATATGCTTCTTTTGACGCTTGGCCCACTTTACCAATTGATACTGGAACATATGTGGAGTGATTCCCTGATAATTAAAAGTGATAATTTTATCATCCAGCGCTTTACTGTCCACATACTTTTCAAACATGTCAATGGCCAGTTCGATCTTCTTTTTGTTATCTATGGTGATCTTGGAATGAATGGCTCCTATGGCTGTGGTGGTTTCAAAAGTGCCTTTTTGTACCGAAATAATGGGGATGATGGTTTGCAGTCCTTCGATCAGCTTGATCATCGGTTCATCTGGCAAACTGCCTGCAGTAAGCACGATCCCTGCGATCTTTGGATAATTGACCGAAAGGTTAGCCTGCAGGGAACCGATAATGATGTCACCGCGGTCACCAGGAGTGACGATAAGTAAATTGTCCTTGATGTGTTTTAGAAAATTGGGAAGCATCATCGCACCGGTTACAAAATTATCCACCTGATTGTCCATCAAGTCGGCCCCAAAAAGCACCTCTGCATTTAATGCAGCAGTGATTTCCTTCATCGTCGGACTTTGTAAACCGCTTTCAATGGGGATTACCGCAATCAGTAGTTCCGCAGGCAACTGATTGGTTAGCGCCTGCTTAATGCGATCTGCTTCATCAGGATTTACCATATTTGCGATTACGCCTAAAACCTGCACATCTCTAAGGAGGAAATTGCGATAGATGTTAATGGCTGTTTTAAACAGCTGACTAGCGGTTTTATTCTTGCCCGAAACCACGATGAGTACTGGAGCAGCAAGGTTCTTGGCCATCAGCGCATTTGACTCAAATTCAAAGGCAATGCCTTCTCCCAGGAAGTCACTGCCCTCTATGACTGTAAAATCATAGTTTTCTTCCAGTTTTTTGTATTTGCTGATAATCGTATTTAAAATATCCCCTGTATTATCTGAACTGGCATTGTGTAACATATCCTGACGCGTAAAGGCAAAAGCATCTTCATACTTGACAGGTAAAGAAAAATAATTCAGCATGGCTTCAACATGCTGATCGCGTTGATTTGGATCTTCCTGAGCAATGATTGGTTTGAAATAACCAACCTTCTGTGTTTTAGCCAGTAGCATGTTGATCATACCAAAGGCAATTACCGATTTGCCGGTGTAAGGTTCTGCGGAGGCTATAAATATATTCTTAGTCATACAATTGGTGTCTGTGATAAATATACACAGATTATGTAAGAGCTGGGATGAAATCGGCACTTTAAAATGCAAAATGTGCCCTTTCTGATCACCTCGTCCTCGTTTCAACAACTGGCAGAACGAATTTCACCTGAGTACCAGCCAGCTCATAACGGGCTTTTAGCGCAAAAAGACAGCCGATAAATAAGCAGGACAACTGGTCTTTTAGACCAACAAGTGACTCGCATTTTCTTTGGGTTGTTTATCAGTTTACCCACAGGGTTATAACAAGAAGGGTTTTTAGGAAGAGCCGGAAGAGGTCGTGTCCTAAACCTTAGGTTCTTGGTGCAGCACCGGGTTATCTGCAAACCAGAGAAAAATGTTATTAAAAACCGATCCTGCCGGCAACCAACAGCAACCATTAATCCAACTTATTTATTATTTTTTTAATCACCAGATCAAGCTCGCTTGTCGAACTTTTCAAGTAACTGAAGATATTCTTTAATGCTTCTTCAGTATTGTTGCCATCCAATAATTCTACAAGGCCCATGATTCTGGCAAGCGGTGCCCTGACATCATGAGCCTGAATCCAGGAAATTTCATTCAGACGCGCATTTTTTTCTTCAATGGCCCTGATATGATCTTGTCGTTCAGTAATATCCTGCATACAGCCAATCATCCTGACAGGATGGCCTTGATCATCAAAAACGATAAAAGAGCGGTCAAGCACGCATTTATAGGTTCCATCGGCACAACGGAAGCGATATTCAGTTTGAAGTTTCGATTTCTTAAGCCGAATCATTTTTTCAAATTGATTTTTGACATGAGCGAGATCATCAGGATGGATTTGTCTTTCCCACCATTTCTCAGTGTAACAGGTGTCAGAATAACCATAAATTCCTTTTATTGCCTTGTTCCACTCAATTTTTCCGGAACCAATATCCCAATCCCAGATCGCATCGCTTGTCGCTCGCGAAACAATAGTGTACCTGTCCAGCAATTCCCTAGCCTGCTGTTCGCTCTCAATGCGCGCGGTAATATCCCGGGAATTGGATACAATTCCCTGAATGGCCGGATCCCCGGACATATCGGTTACAATTGTTTCGATCCAACGGTATTCACCCTGGGCATTTAAAAACCTAAAGGGCGCAAGTTTTACCTGTTTTTCAGTTTCCAGCCGGCTGAACTCAACCAAGGTGGCAGGCCTGTCCACCGGGTGAATGAAATCAAATGCATTTTTTCCGATAAAATATTCGGCGTCAATTCCAAGTATCTGCCTGGTTGTGGGACTCACATATTTATAATTACCCTGATCATCCAAAATACCGATAAGATCTGAGCCATCCTGAACCAGCGCCTTAAACCGTTGTTCACTCATTGCCAGTTCCAGTTCAGCCCTGATCTGTTCGGTCTGGTCAACGGCCATCACTAATCTGACATTCCCATGGCCAAAAAAAACCGAGTTACCATTAACCGTAACGTAAATAATATCACCATTTTTTTTCAAATGCCTGACAACAGATGAATTAAACCGCCCCTTGATCACTTCATTATTTAATACATGAGTTAGTGCGCCGATATCTTCAACTGGCCTGAGCTCTTTTATCGTCATTCTCATAAACTCCTTACGGGTATAACCATACAGCCTTACAGCAGCATCATTAACCTGTAAAATCCTAAGCGAATCAAAATCATATAACCATTGCGGAACCGGACTGCGGTTAAACAAATCGTAATAACGCTTCTTCTCCTTTTTAAGCTGACGGGTAATGCGTTTCCATTCGGTGATGTCTTTAAAATATATTGACAGACTTTCCCCTGAAGGGAATGCACTCACTTCTACCCATATTTTTTTAGAAGGCACATATTCCTGGAATCTTACCGCGATATTTTCTTTTATTGCCTTGCTGTATTCTGCATAGAATTTTAGATGTGCGGCCTTGCTAAATACTTCCCAAAGATTTCTACCTAACATTTCTTCCCTCGATTTTGACAGGATCCTTTCACACTCCTTGTTCCAAAATGTCACATTCCACTTCAGATCCACCTCAAAAAAAGCATCTGTAAAACTCTCGAGAATGTTCGCGATCTTCTGTTTATATGCAATCAGATCTTTTTCAAAACTTTTTTCTGCGGGATGACAGATTACAGTTTTTTGTTCGTTTTGATTATTATTCATTGTGTCTAATTTAGCAGTTCATTAGAAATTTTCAATCCACTGTTGATAATAACGCTAAACGCAGCATTCATTTGACCTTAACTCCAGCTCCTCAACGGATGAATTTCCAAGCCTCCTATCAATACTCAACAGTTCTTTTAAGATATTGTTCAAAAAAAATAGGCCATCATTGATCAGTTACCACAAGACCTGATGTCACAAAAGGGCCAGGTAGCAAAAAAGCAAAAGTTTCAGGTAAACCTGTTGCGAAAGAAATAAATTGGGCATTTTAATTAAACAAACTTCATTTGGCGGTGTTGATCGGTAATGACATCTGAAAAGCGCTTCATGTATCAAAACCGACTTCTTTAAACACAAAATTATGGAAACGCAAAATCAAAATCCGATTGACCAAAACCGCCAGCAGAAACAAACTCATCAGCAGCACCATAATACATCGTCAGCTGGTCACCATCCACTACCTACCCATTAGTAAAAACCACCTACTCAAAGAATCCACGATGTTCATAGTTCTCCTTTGGAACCACAATTGCTCAGCGGTTCTCGCCATCATCACGGAAGGATTTACAATCCATTAAAAGCAGCCAGACCATACTGATGTACTTTGTTTGCCCCGTGATATATTTCCAGCCGGCCGTAAGGCGTAAAACGCATGATCAGGAATCGGGAGCACGAAGATCGTCATTGGCAAGAGAATTTTTCCAGGTACGCTCTCCGGTTTTTTCCTCTCTTTGCCCTGTCAGCGGCGCTTTCGGATCTGATCCTACCGCCAAATCATCCCCTTCTTGAAGGCTGGATTCACCTGGTCCGCGGCCCCTCCCTGAAGAATTCCCATCGGATAAGGCATTCTCCTTCAATTGTTCTAACTGATTAGTTTGCCTGGCGCCGGCAATCAGGTCAACTTCCTCATCGCGCAGCCGCTGTCTGGAGCCAATCACTCCTTGGATACATTCCCTGTCAAACGCAAAACCATAATCTTTTTTTCCTAAAAAATATTTTACTGCTTCGTAAAGTGCGATGCCGATCAAAGCATTTTTAATAAATCCCATTGTCTTAAATTTTTAAGAAACACAAATTACCCTTATAAAAGTTCGAGCCGATATAAATTTTGAAGATTTTCGAGCCAGCACAGCTGAAACAACACCCTGACAACACTCCTTTAACGTAATAGAAGTTACAGGTAACCTTAGCTCTTCCGGCCTCTTTTGTGCGCTTCACTTATCAACTCACCGATGCCAGATTTAGGCTTCAACTTCGTGTGAACCGCGGATTCCTGGCACGTACCTCCATCCTCGTCGGAAATTTCGCTACCGTTAAATTTCGATTTCAAAGCCTCCAACATTTCTGAGAGCGTGCCCTTAAATTGATGTCCGCGATCGGAAATATCCTCCCGTAATTCCCTCCCTTTTTTGGGTGCAAAAAGCACCGCAAGCGTGGCACCCATGACAATCCCCCCAATTAATGCAGTTCCAACCAAAGCTGAATGATTACTGCTGTTGCGCAATAGTTTACTTATTTTTTTCCCGTAGCTCATAGTGATCATTTTTTATCATTAACAGCCATATAAAGAAATTGTTCAAATTGAGCTTAATATCAAGGGCACTGTTCCATCTAATTCGTTAAAACCGGATAAAGTATATTTTGCTCAGTCTGGCAGGAATAACCATCGGTGTTTCTGACTTCTTCTGAGCTTTGCTCTAACAGACCAAACGCATCGACACCAAATGTACTTACCATAGCGTCTAAAGTACTGTCGATCGCAATCCCGTGGTAAGCAGCCCCTTTAGCTGCACTGAGGATCTGACTGTCTTTAAATTTAGATAACTGTTTTTTATACCGACATATTTCTTTTCCCCTTGAGAGGAAAACTTCATCCACCTCCAGGTATTCCCTTCCAGAACATAATTTAAGTTGCTTGGCTAGGTGTCGAAGTCGTTCAATATGATAACTAAATTCATGGCGTGCTAGAGACACAATATTACCAAAGTTCAGCAGTTTCTACAGAAGTTGAAAATTGATCAAAAAGCTTCCCATACTTCAACTCGGCAGCCAGAGTTAGAATCAAGAGTGATTCAAAAGCATCTTTCAGGTTATTCTAATAAGTAAAAAAACCTATCCAAAAAACGTTTAAGATGGTTAACTTTAAACATATTAAACAAAGGGCATATGAAAAACCAAGGTGCATCTGTTGTGATTACCCATCACTCTTTTTCAAGTGCATTCGCTGCCCTTTTCTTGCATTTTTTTCGGCAAACTCTTCTCTGGCGCTCCCTGTGCTATTGCTATCCTTTTATTTATCAACCACAACATATAGAATTTAATCATAAAAATCAGATATCATGCTACAAAAAAATGATGTTGCTCCCGATTTTACTTTATTTGCGACGCCTGACCAAAAAATCACTTTATCAGAATTCAGAGGACAGAATGTGATCCTCGCATTTTATCCGGCTGACTGGAGTCCTGTTTGCAGTGATCAGATGGCACTGTACAACGAAACGCTAAAATATTTCAAAAAATATGATGCAGCGATTTTCGGGATATCAGTAGATAGCAAATGGTGTCATCTGGCATTTTCACAATCCAGAAACCTGCATTTCCCTTTACTGGCTGATTTTGAATCAAAAGGGGAAACAGCAAAAAAGTACGGGGTGTATAATGAAGAAGAAGGCGAATGTAACAGAGCACTTTTTGTCATCAACAAAGAGGGCATTATCGAGTGGAGTTACCTGTCGCCAATAGCCATCAATCCCGGGGCAGATGGAATATTAACAGCTTTGGAAACACTTAAAACAAATTAATTATGTCACTACGACCAGCGGTCAGTAACACTGATCATGCACAAGGATATCTGGAAGCCGATTTAGTCATTGTAGAATATGGAGATTACCAATGTCCTTATTGCGGGGATGCCTACCCCCTGCTCAAAGAACTGATGAGCCAATTCGGATCGCAGATCAAATTCGTTTTTAGAAACTTCCCACTCTCTGAGATACACCAGTATGCACGTCCGGCCGCACTTGCAGCGGAAGCCGCTGCATTGCAGGGAAAATTTTGGGAAATGCATGATGCCATTTATGAAAATCAAGCCCACCTGAATGAAAATTTACTGCTAGAATTGGCAGAGAAAATAAGCTTAAACATTCAGGAGTTCAAAACAGATTTGGAAAAATCAGCCTTAGCAGATCGGATAGATGCCGATTTTGAAAGCGGAATTGTAAGCGGTGTGAACGGGACGCCTTCATTTTTTGTCAATGGGACTAAATTTAACGGCGGTGCAGCAGATCTATTTCAATTAATAAACGAAAATTCAAACTGATTTCTATACCATTAAAAACGCGTAAAGATAAAATTCATTACCATAACCTTTAAACTTCAGAAAACATGAGTAAACTAAAATTAAAAGACGGAACAGAAATCTTTTACAAAGATCTTGGAGCAGGGCAACCCATTATGTTTCACCACGGATGGCCTTTATCAGCAGACGATTGGGATGCACAGATAATGTTTTTCCTACGTGAAGGATACAGGGTGATTGCTCATGACAGAAGAGGTCACGGCCGCTCAAGCCAGACAACTTCAGGCCACGAAATGGAAACCTACGCTGCCGACGTTGCCGAACTGACGGAATTTCTAGATCTAAAAGACGCGGTCCACGTAGGCCACTCAACCGGTGGTGGAGAAGTCATCAGATATGTAAATAAATACGGTAAGGACAGAGTTGCCAAAGCAGTATTGATCAGCGCAGTTCCGCCGGTAATGGTGAAAAGCGCAGCAAACCCTGATGGTGTTCCAATTGAAGTGTTCGATAACATCAGAAATGAAACACTAACCAACAGGCAACAGTTCTACATCGATTTGACGATCCCTTTTTATGGGTATAACAGAGAAGGTGCAGTTGAGAAAGAGGGAATACGGAGAAACTGGTGGAGACAGGGAATGATGGGAAGTATACTTGCGCATTATGAATGCGTTAAAGCGTTTTCTGAAACAGATTTCACTGAGGATTTAAAAACCGTTGATGTTCCAGTATTGGTATTGCATGGTGAGGACGATCAGATCGTACCCTATCAAAATGCCGGCGTAAAATCAGCCAAATTACTTAAAAACGGCAAATTAATTACCTATCCCGGATTTCCTCATGGAATGCCGACTACCGAAGCAGCAACAATCAACAAAGATATCTTAGAATTTATCAGATCTTAAACTAAGTTCAATTTAGTTTATTCATAAAGTACTGAACCTTCCCATATAGACCCAATACTCTCTGGAGGGGCAGGCAAATCAATTTCTGCAGACCTTAAAAAAAGGAATGTAAGTTGTCTTTAGGTAGTCTCCGATGGCAGGGCAACAGTAATCAATAGGCATTTCTTCAAATGAGCCTTTCTGCTATGAGGTCCATGAGCTTGCCTACTTTATCTTGAGGATGGTCGGTTTTACCGACCATCCCCAAGATAACCTGCGTTATCTATCGATTTCTTCATCAGGGAATTCTTGCTGGAGCAATTGAAATACTACCCACTGCCGAAGTCGACCTATAATCATCATATCCTGCCGTTTAAGGCTGTAAACAAATACCTACACAAAATTCACAAAGACTTGTGCACAATAGACATTAATTATATTTTAGGAACAATAAACTTAAAACCTAAAAACAGTTATGAAGACCGGTACAGTAAAATTTTTCAACGCCGAAAAGGGATTCGGATTTATCAAGGACGACAATGGAAGTGAAATCTTTGTTCACGTGACAGGATTAGAGGATGAGATACGAGAAAATGACAGGGTTTCCTTTGAAGAACAACATGGCAAGAAAGGATTAAATGCCACAAACGTAAAATTACTTTAACCAGAACAGGGACCGGCACCTTATCCGCATGGATGTGCCTGTCTCTACTTAAATAAAAACATTCTTCCATTAAATCATTTTGATCCTGCCTTCCCTATTGATTTTAAACATCCATGGCTATTGATCTCAGCGGGACGATAGACTATTCCTGGAAAGCGTACTCAGATGTGCCTTTTCATTTAAAACATCCGCTCTCTGCAGTTTAACATATCCGCAGTTCAAAGTATGATTCTTCTCTTTTTGCTCTTAACCAGAGTAGATTGCAGCGCCAATAAGAATCCGGTAACGATAACAGCTTTGGAATAATTTTCATTTTCCAGTGGTTATGCACCTGAGTTCGTTCTCCAATCTTTTGTATCGACATAGAAATAGCCTGCTAGGCTTTGACAGCCTTTAGTTCGGTTGCTTTAAATTGTTTCGATGATTACTATTCTAATTCTTTAAGTGTAAATCTTCAGAAAATTAAAGTGCTTTACACCCTGTCGCAAAACACCCGATATTGGACGCATTCAGCCATAACGATTGCAGCAAAATGACCTTAACTTCGTACTGCTCAATGATTATTTCATTAACAAGAAAACGATGAAGAAAATGAAAATTAATTTATGGTCTGTTCTCCTGGCAACACTTGTAGCGTTCATTATCAGCTCGATATGGTACGCCAATTTCGGTAAGCTGCTGATGCAACTGCATGGAGTAGATCCGCTTACTGCACAGCAAAACATATCACCATTGACCATGTTACTGGAATTGGCGCGTACTTTTATCCTGGGCATTATTTTAGCCTATTTTGTAGGCACTTTACAAATAAGCCAGTGGATGGCGGCGATAAAATTGACAGCAATATTGTGGATAGGGTTTCCCTTCATATTGCTTACGGGTTCTATACTGCATGAAAACTTCCCATGGCGCATAGCAATCATACATGCCGGCGACTGGTTTATAAAACCGCTGGCTATGATACTGATACTAAGCTGGCAAAATCATAAAAGAATAGTAAGACATAAAAAAGATCCTGTTTATCAATAATCAAAATTTAAAACAATGAGCACATTAAATAAACAATTCACCGCAACGCTCTTAAAAAGCCCTAACAAAGGGGGCTGGACCTACCTGATATGGCCTGATTCTGTCGCATTTTTTGGCACCAGGGGGTTGGTAAAGGTACAGGCCACCGTTGATGGACACCCCTTCCAAAGTTCATTCATGGCCCTTGGCGATGGCACACACAAGCTCCCCATAAAAGCCGACCTGCGCAAAACCATTGGCAAAGACGTAGGCGATACTGTTACCATTAACCTGAAAGAACGGATATAACTGCCCCAGTTAAGCCTATGCGGATTTATTTAAGAAGCCAAATATTCTTATCATTACACCATATAAAGAAGTCATTAAACAGTCCAAAACATGAGATTTGAATTTACTCCCACAATAGCGGTACGCATTTAGGAACTGGACCTCAATGAGTGATCAAACTGCTCATTTTACCAATTCCGATATTTTCGGACAAGGCACTTTTTCTGAAAGTGAAAACGGGCGACGCTTAAACAAAGTCCATTACCAGCAGACCAGTCAGCCGCAGGTTATTCATGATGTACATGAACAAAAGAAACCAAACTTGCACGAAAAGGATCGTAAGATGGCTGATAGGTAATATAACCGTAAGCAACCAGCTCACGCATACACTTGTGATAAGTGGATACTGAATGAATACGGGAATACCGCATCAGTTTTCTACGGCAAACTCGAAACCGACCCTTCAGGTCTTCAGCGGGACAAAAATAAAACACAGCCATAAACAGGCTCAAATGAGAAGGCAGCAACCGGGAATCGTCAGCGGCCCGTGTGAGAAAATAATCAATGGGAAATGATCGTTTCATAGCTCAAGCATTTAAGATAAGTTTTTTTCCAGGACCTTATCAAGGTCTTCACACCTGTAATATAATATGCTCCCCACCTTTGTAAAGGAAAGCACTCCATTCGCGCGAAGCGATTGCAAAGTACCCGGGGAAATCCCAAGCACTTTTCTAACTTCGGCACTCCTCAACCACTTCTTCTGAAATTTCTCTGGGCCGCCAATATTCAACTTTTTCAATTCATCAAACAAATCCTTTTTAAATTCTTCAAGATCTGTTTTGGTAATCAAATCCAATAGTGTCATACATGATAGTTTAAGTTTTCAAATGGTTAATTGCAGGAAGCAAATAAAGTCCAGAGAAATAATAACCCATACCATGTGGGATAAATTTATGCATGAGCAGCTTACGGAATTCCCTTGAATAGGGTTAATTTAAAATGCTGCGAATTCAGCCATTTGTCCATCCTGTTTAAAGTTGGTAAGCTGGATCAGTAGCCATCGGGCAACACCTATTTGCAATAAATATCCCGGTCAATGGGAATCGAAAACCCATTTAGTTAAACCCTGCCACCCCAGCGCGCAGACTTAGGCGTCATGCAACCACTAATGACTACAGTTTGCGGGTAAGCGCCTTACCCATCCCCAGACAGGTAAGCGACATCAGTAAAATGCATCAGTCAGGCAATTTTGATCAGGGTCATCGGCATATAGATTCGCCTGGAAATTTCCAACGCAGCAATAATCGCACTGGCTTTAGCCATCCCCATCCCTTTAAACTTGAAAAATTCTTCATAGCTTAACCCTGAAACCTTATGTAACTTCCCTCCCACACTATTCAGAATTCTTTCGGCGAGCTGGACCGCAGTCTCATCAGGACTACCAGAGCCAATGGTCATTGCCAACAGTTCTGCATTACTCATCATTTCAACTCCCAACTCAAGCATTTTCTCTCGTGGCCGTTTTTCAGGTGCCCAACTCTTAATACCCTTTTCTCTTCTTTCCTTAGTCTGTCTGTATAGATCCTGAGCAGTCTGATCCTGGGCTTCCAGATAAGCAGCACTTTGAAAAATCGAAGTAAAAGCCTGGACAAAACTGAATAAATCCTCTGCAAAGAAAGGCACACTTACCCGCAAATATTTTTCATTCCCCTGATATACACTCCTCGTAATATTCAGGTAATTTGTACCGTTACCAGCTTTTTGAAGGTCAAAAAAATAGTGATTCTTGCCTCTGGAAAAACTTTCCGACGCCAAAATTGGATTCTTCATAACAAATAAATTTAGTTTCCCCACAAAGAAGCAGCTCCAAAAACGATTACCCGGTACACATGCAAAATACCCGATCTAAAAACATTCTACCCGATGTAACCGTTTATAATACAGTAAACCAAATAGTTACAACATGAACACAAGTAATACTGAACCTACCTGTGAAAACTGCGGAAAACCCTTATTCGGCAGAACCGACAAACGGTTCTGCAACGACAGCTGCAGAAATGAATTTAACCGGAAAAAACGCACCGCACAGCAAATTGCTGAATATGAAAACCTGCCGGAAATTTTTAAGATCATCAGGCGTAATCATGCCATACTAAAAACCTACCAGCTGGAGCAAACCGAACCCGGAACGATGATTTCCGTAAACCGCTCAGAACTGCTCCATCTAGGATATCATTTTAAATTCTTTACCAGCCTTCACCGCGACAATACAGGCGAGCTATGGAAATTCTGCTTTGATTACGGCATTAAAGAAGAGCCATACAGCGAAACAGGTTATCATTGCCTAATCTGCTACCGTCTGGCACAAATCGAAACGAATAACCCAGACACTTTAATCATCCCCAATGGGTAACAAAGCTGATGATGATGAATTTTCCAAAAAAAAATAGTTCATCAGACAGGCGAATTCCAATTTCAATGTTACTGAATCCTTGATATCTTTCATATCACTGTTTATACTATTGCCGAAATTCATGTGCTCCGGGAATTGTAAAAGCATTGGCGAGTAACCAAGTTTTTGTATCACGCATTTTAGGTTAGATTTAACTACCTTCACTCAACAATGCTCAACCAAATAATCAACCTTTTTTGGACCCTCCTGTCATTTGCAACAGTGGTTGTTTATTGGGGGCAGTATTTCGCGGAAAAAAGATCTCCGTTAATACTCATCGTATCTGTTGTAATTAGCATATTAATTTATGCAATTCCCACCCGATGGCTCAGAAAATTAACAATAAGTAACGACAAAAAAATGTATGAGCGGATCGGGGTGAAATTACTGCTGTATGTCGTTCAAAATGGAACCCTTGTCAACCGCATTCAAAGAAAATACTACAAAAAGCCAGGAATAATCCACAACCGTAAACAGGTGCAGGATTACCTCAAAACCATTGTCATGCAGGAAAAGTTCCATTATTGCTGCTTTACATTATTTTTGCTCAGCGCCATTAGCGCATTTTCTACAGGAAAGCCGGGCGTAGCGCTGTTGATTATGCTTTGCAATATACTATACAACGTTTACCCAATCCTACTTCAGCAATACAACAGGTTGAGGATCCAAAAATTATTAAACCAATAGCCCTATTATACACACTTCAGCACCTGCTCCATCGTCTGTATGGTGCCGGTAACCTTGTATTGTTCAGCGACTTCTACCTTGTAATTCCCGGCACCAAATCATCCTCGACGGACACTGCCCAAATCAATGGAAAAGGCTTCCAATACGAAACAAATCTCAGCCATCTTCCCTATAACCAATAGATTGGCTACTTCAAAAGCCCCCAATAAAACGATGCACACTCCCGTACATGCAGGACATCTACAAGATTTCATTGACTAACTCTTCATTCAGCCAAGGTCGATAGATTCCGCGGTGCTAAGTCCTACTTTATTCATAAAAGAGAACAGTGTTGAAATTATTCAAGACAATGCGAATGAACTGGCCATAGCTGGAGCAAAATCTTTTTTATCCAGAAGACTGCATATATCAAGAAAAAAATTTTGATCCATTTGATAAATTGACTAATCAACCTGTGGCAGGGGCATAGTTGCCGAAACATGCACTTACATAGTCAAGGCGTTCGTTCCGCCGAGGTCTCAAAAAGATACTCTCCTTTTTAAACCTGAAAAAAGCAGTACACTGTTTATCTCTCTTTGTAAAAAATGTTCGCACTAACCCGCTGTATAAAAGGAAACGTATCACTGATTTTTACCTTTGCGAACAAACACCTCCCTTTTCTTAACAGCTATAAGCATAAATATCGGAACGAGTTCTGCAATGGCCATATCCTACAAGTCATAACTGTATTGAAGATTTTTGAAAAAAGAATCCCTATCCTGATTAGTTATATTCATAAAGATATTAAATTCCAATGTTCATTTTCAGGCATCACCTAAGTGCTTTGTCACATCAACCCAGGTATAAATACAGGAGCCAGACCTTTAATTACGAATGCCTCATTCTATATTTATCAACAAGCTTAAATTTTGATCATCAACAGTATTTTTTTGATCACCCATAGGTTCAAAATTTTCTTTATGTTAAATATCTTTAATCTTAAGATGCCTTACTTTCCAAGACGCTGCTCAAATAAATTAAATTATTATAATAATTCTTAAATAGACATTTAAGCTGTCTACTACTGGAAAAAAATATCACGACTTTTTGTTACAACATTGGGTTTTTAACGCACTTAAAATTTCGTCTTATGGGAATGACATCTTCAAGATCACAGAACCCGGGTATGGGTATATTTATAGCCGCTGTTGCTCTTCTGGCAATTTGGTTTTACAGTTTGCTTGACCCAGATCCACAAGGCAGCTCAAGTAGGTTAATTCTCGGTATCGTTCTAATCCTGTTGTCTACAGGAATCACTATTCTTCTTCTGTTTGGCATAACAGCGATTTTCGGATATACCAATTTCAAAAAAGGACTCCTTAATTTTTTGATTGGCGATAACGGCACTTATAGCTTGTCAAGGCTGCAGGCTGTTTTATGGGCAGTAGTGATCATAGCCTATCAGCTCCAAGTCGTCCTGTGTCTGTGCTTTAACAGTCATGGCAATTATTTTCATCTATATGAACCTGTATTTTCAGAATCAGTTATTTGGTTGCTGGGTTTAAGTTTGGCAAGCTCTATTGCTGTTAAAGGAATTACGGTCAGCAATGCTACTCAAAACCCACGGACAATTTCTAAAAACACTGTAGTTCCGAGGCTTGGAGACATACTAGTGGGAGATAATGGCCTTGATTTTAGTAAATGTCAGATGTTGATCTGGACGTTATTGGCAATTATTGTTTTTGAAAGCAAATGCTTTTTCTTTAATCAGGAATTGCTCACCCAGTCAAATGAGGGAGTGGAAAAGCTTTTTAACCATTTCTATGACGAATACAATAAAAATACAAAGGACTCCCTGGACAGCAGCAGCCCATACGTTCCTTATCTGACCTGGTCTTTTGTAGTATTGATGGGCATGAGCCAAGGCGTATATGTTGGAAAAAAACTTGTACCTAGCTTCAAATTAGGCGATATCAAAGCCTCAAAGCAAAGTGAATTAGAATTTGAGACGAAACAATTAGATCTAAAATCGAAAATCTTGTCCGAGATCCTTTCCAATACCGCACCTTCTCCAGGGTCGGCCATTGATAAGGCAAGCAAGGCCGCTATTGAAGAAGAAATTTCCAGGACCAAAGAACGAATCGATATTATCAAAGGCGACATCAATCAGATTAATAACTTTTTAAATTAAGCGAATGATGGAAAAGAAATCCGTTATGGTTGGTTTAGGCGACTTTTACAGACAATCCCCTACTGGCTTTGCAACCCTCCCATTCATTTATAACAACATTCGCTCGTTGGTACTGGACCTCAAAGACAAAGGGTGGTCCTCAAGTACGCCGCTACTTGATAGCATGGCTTCCGTCAAAAATATCATTGATAAAATGGTAGAAACAATCAATAAATGCGCTCAAGATGAATGGCTGCTTTTTTATTTTACCGGTCATGCATCAAAATACTATATCAGTCCGGAAAGTAAACCGATAACCTATTGTGTAACTTATTATCAGAATCTAACAAAAGGTCAATATCCGGGCCTTGAGCAGTTCTTCTACGGACAACATTACAGCAGGATAGTAGAAATGTTTGCTAAAAAGGTACCAAAGGGACATCTTATTACAGTACTGGACTGTTGCTACGCATTCGGTCTGATCGACGACTTTGCGGCCAGTGCCGAATTCCACACCGTTATTGCGGCCACAGCTCATAATGCGCCTGCCTTGTTTGATGACAATAGTGTTTTTTACAAAGAGTTTACTAAGGTATTAGGTCAGCCCTTTAACACCCTTCAGAAACTAATCAACACCAGCTTTGCTAACCAGGAAATTCCAGAATCATGTGTTATTAAGCCTGCTAAAAAGTTCGAATCATTTACACTTTAAAACCTCTTAAACCAGAATATCATGAAAATTAAAGCTTATCTCACCGTACTGTTCTTCTCTTGCCTCTATCTCCCCTTACGCGCCCAACAGGGACAATCTGAATTTGAAAGTACGCGGCTGTATGCCGATCTTAGCAATTCTTACTCACAAAACTTAATCAATGCCCTTAACAAAGACGACGAATCCACCTTCGCACAGCTTCAGGAAATTTTTTCAAGCAATGAACTTACAAACGCTGCCCCATCCGCGGAACTGGGCACATTGAAAACAGAAGTCTCCAACGCACTAAAGGTAATTGAAAATGGTGGAGATGTCTCTGTCGTTTTAGTTTACAGGACACTTACAAACATCGGTAGCAATTTCGACATAGATTATAGTTCAATTAACACCAAGATCTTTCACAAAACCAAAAGCACGGGAAAATTCACAAATTATTTGCTGGCCACCAAAAATGTCTATTTCGTATTTGTAGACCAGTCCGATGATTATTATAGTTCCAGTGATGTTAATAATGTTGATAAAAAGCTCTTTGGTACTGCAATAAAAATTATCTACAAAACCAGCCATATGAAACAAAGCTTTAAAGCGCTTGTCAAAGTTTGGGGAGCGATGGGAGGAGCAGCTGGTCCTAAACTCGGGATAACTGTAGTAAAAATTAAACCGTCTAGAATAAAAGATCCTTGCGATATTATTTTAAGCAATAAATCTTTTAAAGAAGACCTTACTTTTTCGATACATGAAGCAAATATTGCCAGTTTCCAGATTGGAGTTTCCAACAGTAAGCTCTCTGCCAAAAACCTCTCCATCAGCAATGGTAATCTTGTTATCAAGCCAAATGAAGCACAAAGCGAAGAGTGGAAAAGCAATGCGTATGCACTATTCGAAATACATTTACCGCGGGACATTGATAATTTTCGCCCCTTATGGAAAACTTTTTTCACAAAACGGCCTGATGATGAAAAAATTGCGGTTGATAAATGGTTATATGACAACACGATTTCAAGGATTGGTCTTTACGGCGGTGTAAAGATTGATAAGGACCCCCTCGCGAATCTATATGCTGGTTTTAATTACGCGGTGACTAAAGAATTGGCGGTGAATTTTGGATGGGTATGGGCCAACGAAGTTACACCTCAGGTGACCGCCATTGGAGATATTACCTCAGTCAAGGATGCCCTTAAGTATGCAGACCGAAAATATTCTAAGGGCAAAATCTCTATTGGACTTAGCTTTACACCTTCAGCTTTTGCAACAACATTAGGTATAAAAAGCAAATCAGAGGATGCCGGTAATTGAGCTTAGCTGAGATCCCTAAAAAATCAGACATATTCATATGGGCGGAAGGAGTTTTTTAATATAAATGTATTTGTTAAATGGATCAACGCAATTGTAATGAAAAAAGGTCTACGTTTTGCTATCCATGAGGGTGGTAGAACAGTGGGTCCTGGTCAGGTAACTGAAATTGTAAAATAGTCTCAGGTAACCAAAAAAATCGGACAAATTTATAAAACAAAGTACTTGGGCTTTAATAGCCTGAGTACTTTATTCTAATAGCAAAACGATTCGCTTGGAAGAGCGGAAATTATACACGGGAATAGTTCAACGGTAGAATAGAGGTCTCCAAAACCTCTGATCAGGGTTCGAATCCTTGTTCCCGTGCAAAAAATTAATCATTACACTAAAGTAGTTCGATTTGTTTAAGAATCATATGAAGAAATGACCCAGAAGGGTTACCTGACCTAAATGGGGAGAATTGCAAAATTCTGTAGTGTTGGTTTTGGTAGCTTATAATATTATTGATAAGCAAGAATATGTAAAAACCAGTTATTTGTTTAAACCTCAAGTACAGATACAAATCCGTAGATTAAATTCATTCAAACAAGCAAATAACCAAAAATGGCTATTCCATTTCGGGACAAATTGGCCACCGGGTTAGTTTACCTGAATTGTCAAGCTTTCTTCTCTTGTTTGTAAATTAATTGATTCCCATTCATCTTAATAGCTAAAAATGGCAATTGCATTCTTTTAACACCGCCTTGTAACCCTTCAGGCTTGTCTCAGCGATCAGCGATTTTAGCTTTTTCTCATAAGTACGATCTGATAGCTGCGCCGCTTGTAACATGTTTAGCTTCTTTCGCAATACCTCATTGCTGGAATCTATTGCAATTAATGTTGACTTGAGATAGTCAAGCAGCTGCCAGCCCTCAAACTTAAAAACACCTGTTAATGGTTTTTTAAAGTTTGACATAAAATTTAAATATCTCCCCTTTTCCAGATTTGATATATAGCCTTTAAGCGAGAGGTAATTAACAAAGTAAAACTCATTTATAAAATCATGTATTGTAATCAGGTGATGCTGATTTAATATCGTAGCCGCTCTGATGGAGTGATTTTTTAGTTCCGTTAGATCATCCGTTATTTGAAAAAACGATTTATAGTAGTTAAAGCTTTCCTCGATACTTTGCCTGAGAATAGAATCGGGAAGCATTTCTGTAATATCATTATTACTAAACAGTTCAATAGAAGATGGAGAAGCGATTATTAATGCGACAACAGATCCAACCATCGGACTTTTCCCATAAGAAAAACTGAGTGATTTTGAACCACCAATCGAGATATTTAACGGCTGGTTTGATTTGATAATCGCCAACGATCCAACAGCACTCGCAGAAGCGGAAATGGCAGCATAGTATTGATAATTTGAAAGCCGATGAGCATGAATTTCTGTTTGTGATGAAAGGCTTGCTTTTGCCAAAGAATCTACCAGCATATGGTAATAATAAAGTTTCGCCAGTTGCAGATTCGCCGCCGGAAGCATAGCAATTAAGGAATCCTGCTTCCTCGCTATACTCGAGGCAATCCCCATTGAAAATCTGACACTCGGAGTTTTGGTAAAGACAATCGTATCCAGATATAAGTAATTCCTCATGTCAATTCCTTGTTCCTTAACAAGCTTATCAAAATCCTTTTCCCAGGTATTACAGCCATAAAGAAAAAATACCAACATAATTGAATATTTTTTCATAATAAAAAAATGATTGTGATTGTTATAGAAAATCCGAGTAATACACCGGCAGAAAGCATCAATTCAAAGGAGGTGAACTGGGCTTTGAATAACTTTTTGATATCTTCATCAGCGAGTTCGACAGCCAATTTAAGATTACTAAAAATTGCCAGCAGCTCTTTCAAGGTTAGCAGTCCAAACAGCGCAAAAAGTAAGGTAATCAAGATATACAGCCCCCATTCGACCGTCGCTCCTGCGTGTATTGAGTATATGGGATATAATGCATAGAGACTCATGTTACACATCCACCAAATAATCACTAAAAAACTAATATGAAACCCCGAGAGAATATTTTTATTTGCATCAACGTCTGAATAAATGCCAAACGGGTTGAGTATCCATGGGTGAAAAAACAATGCAGAAAGAAACTCCTGTTTTTTGTCGTCGGCAGAAGATCGTGAGATCAAGCGCACTCTCCTGAAATATTGGTAAAACACAACATTCATAACCACAAAGAAGAAGCCTGCAACAGCAAATGATTTATTCCTTTCAATCTTAATTCCTAAAATTTCGATTTGCGAAACGGAAGACAGACCAGCCCACCAGATCACTACAGCAACCGACAAAAACCACTTTGAAAAGACATCAAGCGTATCCAGCGTACCCACCAGAATTTCAGTTTTACGTTTCATTTCCATAAAATAGTTTTAAGATATCCTTTGATTTATTCTCCAGAGTAAGGAAGTGCTAGTGATCATTCACTTTTGATAAATATACAGAATAGACATTAGTTCAAGAAATATATACACCTAAATATGAACAACTTAATAAACCAGTATGAAAAACCAAACTACTCCAATAAATCATGAACCGTAGAAATTTCAAAAACATATTTTACCAGTAAAATAAAACATATAGTCATAGTGAATGTTAGTTAGAGATGGAAAACAAAAAAATCAATCCTATTTAAAATCAAACACCTATTCAACCGATGAACCAAACCAATTAAAATTAAACATTGAATTAACACTATGGCCTATTTCCATAAACACTTTCAGTGAGCTAAAAGCAGTTTAAATGAGCCAAGTAGTACTTTCCAGTGAAATTAAGTGATTAATTTGGGCCGTAATATGATGCCACATTCCGCGAAAGATGTGGCCACGTATAGAATAATCCCCATCCATGCAACCGACCATTGTGTATCCGATTTCTCTATACATCTTTGTTACTGAGCAGCCACATCTGGTCTTTCCGGACTTCACACTTAGTAGAAAACAAGCAGTAGATAATTAGCGGAACCTAGTTAAGACATGGAAACACACGAGGGAAATTAAATACCGCAAAGTTATAATTGCTTTCATAGCTACTCAAGCTCCAATGGCGGCCCCACTACCTGCATTTCATGATCTGCGAAAAGGTTAACCAGTTCCTCACGATCAGGTATGTGAGCCAATCCTGCCAGGGCAACAAAGAAGTTTTCCATCTTGCCTGCGGGTTGGAAGATAACCGTCATTTTTCCTTTTTCTGATATTTGCGTCCATGCATGTGGAACTTTCATTGGTAAGAAAATACTGTCTCCGGCGGCAAGATGAAATTTATCATCACCCACTTTGAAAAAATATTCGCCTGCTAATACATAAAACATTTCGTCCTGCAGGTGGTGAATATGTAAAGGTGTTCCTTTTCCTTGTGAGACACTAGTCTGTTCAAAGACGGCAAGATTTCCACCAGTGTCAGTTCCCGAGACTTTAACATCCAGGACATTTGCATTTACACCTTTCAATTTAATATGACCATGCAACCTTCCTTCACCACTATTGACTTTAAACCCTTTGCCGACTTCTGCCTGATTCAGCATGCTAAAAGATTTACCAATTAAAGGGAGCATTGCGGTTGCCAGCGTCGCAGCAATAAATTTTTTCCTTTTCATCGTTATTTTAGTTTTAAATCCGTAAAAAGAAATACAGACTCAAATATACCTAAAGCACTGTAAATAAACCACATAAAACTTTAATAATTAAAGAAAAATACAGATTCTATTGGAGCTTGAGACGGGAGTTTCATACAACACAACTGGTCCGTTCGCAGCCCACGATCATGGTATACATTAGGCTTACGGTTTCCCGTAATAATTAGTAGCTACCCTGCTTTACTTTTGAGCAACAAACTCAATTAAAATTTCAGTCAAAATGGATCTTAAACTAAAGTTAGAACAACTTCATCAAAGAGTAGTCGGATTAAAAGACCAGATCAATACCGAAGAAGCAACAAAAAATGCATTTGTCATGCCTTTTATACAAATCTTAGGGTATGATATTTTTAATCCGACAGAAGTTGTTCCTGAGCACATTTGTGATATCGGTACAAAAAAGGGAGAAAAAGTAGATTATGTAATTCGAAAAAACAATGAGCCTATACTCATCTTTGAATGTAAGCATTGGAAAGAAAATGCAGATGCTCACAACTCCCAGCTTCACCGGTACTACCATGTTTCCAAAGCAAAATTCGGGGTACTGACAAACGGAACCATATACAATTTCTATGCTGATCTGGAGAAACCAAATATTATGGACGAGAAGCCTTTCTTAACCATCAATATAGAAGACCTGAAAGATAGCTCCATAAAAATACTTGAGAGCTTTACCAAAAACGGATACAATTTAGAAAGCATCCTCGACTCCGCTGAAGACCTCAAATACATTAAGGCCATCAGAAAAGAGTTTGAAAAAGAGATAGATAACCCCTCAGATGAAATGGTCAAGTTATTGGTCAATAGGTTCTTCGATAAACCCCTGACCGCAACTCGGATGATTGCTTTTAAAGAGTATACTAAAAAAGCATTAACTGTATCCATCAACGAATCTATCAGTGACAGGCTAAAATCTGCATTGAACATGAACGAGAAGGCTGAAAAACAAACCGATGCCAAGACCGTCTCTATTGATGAAAACAATGAGGCTAACAAAATCATCACAACAGAAGAAGAATCAGAAGCGTTTCAAATCGTAAAGGCGATTTTGAGGGAGAAGATTTCCTCAGACCGAATCGCATCCCGGGATACACAATCTTACTTCGGAGTCCTGCTCGACGACAACAACAGAAAACCAATTTGCCGGTTCCACTTTAATACCACGAATAAATACCTGGAAACATTTCAAAACGGTAAAGATGCGGGAGAAAAGAAACAGCTAAACGATCTTGATGAAATTTATGATTATAGAAGCCAGTTGCACCAGACAATAGATAATTACTAAGATTAGCGATTGCTTATTTATTAGCTCTCAGAAAAATGAAGGGATTGCCTCCAGGTACGCTAGGTTTTTAGTGCTGGAGCAATCTCTAATTTTAATTATTACTATTTTTTCGGTTGACTTCAAGAAATCAAGCAGTTTGACTATTTCTCTAAAGCTCAAAATAATTTCCATTTTACGGTTTCCCGTAAGGAACCCACTCTTGATCACCATAGTTTTGAGGAGTTAACTTAAACATTTTTATTATGGCAAGAAAACCAATTGGAACGAAAGCAAGGACTGGAGAAAATTGTCCTGAATCAGGAGTCTGGAAAGTCGTAGGAAGTCCTTCGACTACAGCGCCAATCTCTGAAGGCAATAGAATGCCCCCTTACAGCGGGAATGCTGTCACCTGGGAATTAATAAGCTACGCCTAGGACAACATTAATCATAGCTTGTACTGTTACAAGCTATGATGTTTATTTTACTAAAATGATTACTTATATGGAGACGCAATTACAAATAGAGGTTTCAGGGGAACTGAACAGTATCGTTGCAAAGCCAAGGTATACATTCAAAAGACTGTAAATGCAATTAATGAGGCGACAATACATCGCGGGTAAAGAACACAACATCAGACGTTTAAAAAATCAAAATCAATCATTTCAAAAGTTCATTTAAACCAATAAAACCAAAGACAATATGGAGGCCACAATTAGCACTGAATTGCAAAGTCATTTTTTAAGGCTCTATCAAATCGCTTGCTCAGACGAGAATTTTGATGTGCTGGAGATGAAACAGCTCTACAAATTTGCAGAAGACCGAGGCGTTGACACTGAGCATCTTAACAACATCCTAATCAACCCAGTACAGAGGATGGAGGTACCAAGCTCTATTGAAAAGAGAATAGAGTTTTTATATGACCTTGCCATTATGATCTGGGTAGACAAAGTAGTGACAGAGGACGAGTATAACCTGCTCAAGAAATACTGTAGAACATTCGAATTTTTAAATGAAAATATCACCGAGATATGCGATTACCTGATAGACTGTGCTAAAAAGGAAAAACAGCTTCAGGAAGTTCTTGACTCAATAAATTAACCGCTATGGAAATTAAAAAATTATTCGCCGTTAAGAGGCCGGCAGAACCTGAAAACACTGTTTCAGCACACGAAGAGCAAGAAGAACAGAGCGTAAGGATCACTTATTATCAAAGTGGTTATGGCGCAGCGCTAAAAGCTATGGGTGCACCGTTAAATTTTAGAGCCTGCCTCGAAAATGTTTACACGAGCTTTGAGCAACAGTGCAGAGATCAAGAGATCCAGCAAAAAAAATTGAAACAGCCATATATTGATGAGAAAATCAGGAAGCAGAGTGAATTGAAAAATACTGACGCGGCCATTTCTATTTTTGAAGAAAAAAAACAACAGATTATAGAAAAAATAAATACAATAAAACATGAGGTAGAAGATGTAAACCATAACCCACAGAAATATGGTGTAGACTCAACCAAACGACCAAAAGCACAATTTTATATAGGACTATTTTTATTGGTTCCCATTACCTTGTACCTATTTGTCTTTTATATCTCAGCTAGTTACTCCGCTTTCTTTAAAAGTTTTTCCGACGATAGCCTAACGGCGGCAATTTTCGATGCACAAGCCTTCAATAACGCTTTAGAAGCAGGTTGGCTAGAAGGGGTTTTAGTGTTCACTATACCATCGGTTTTTTTGGGGCTTGGCTTCATTATCCATATGGTACAAAAAGGCAAAGGCATTAAAAATGTTTTTAGGATGATCGCCTTATTTATTGTGACATTTCTATTTGACGGTCTTTTAGCCTATCAGATTGAAAAGAAAATTTATGATTTCAATAAAACCCCGGATTCATTGCCCTATAACCTTAAAATAGCCTTAGGGGAAGCCGAATTCTGGATGATTATTTTCGCCGGATTTGTGGTGTATATCATTTGGGGGCTGGTATTTGACCTTACGATGAAAGAGCACGAAAACCTGGATAAGATCAAAGGCCATATCAGAACCCAATTGGAAGAAATAAAACGACTTGAAATCTCTAAAACTGAAATAGCTGAAGAAATCAATACCTTAAGGAAAAGAACCGTAGAAATAAGCGGAAAAATCGAAGAGTTACAAGCGGTAGTTGATGGGTTTGTAATCAATCTAAAAGAATATCTTTTGTATCACAATCAATATAAGGAAGGCTGGTTTCAGGCGGTAAGTTCTGAGATCGCAATGGCGCAGCGAAACCAAACTGAACTTTTGGAACAGTGCGAAAATGTTTCATCTGAGCATCTTCGACGACTTAATTTGATAAATCCCGATTCGCAAAATGTTGTTTATTCTAAAATATCCTGAGCCATGAAAACAAAAACATTCCTTTTAATTTCAGTCACAACCATGCTTCTTGTTACAGGATGCGGTTGTCAAAATGATAATAACAAGACTAAAGACGTTTCAGCGACCAAACAAAAAACCAATAAACATCAAAATTTGAATATTAGCATTTTGTTAGACCTTTCCGACAGGATAGACCCGAAGAAAAATGCTAATCCTTCTATGGAGTTTTATAAACGAGATCTAGGGTATATTGAATCAATTAGTAAGGGTTTCGAAAAACATATAAGGTCAAAGCCCATTAGGCAAGACAATGATCAGATCCAGGTGTATTTTGAGCCAGAGCCATTAAACTCCAAAATCAATGATTTGGCTAAAAATTTAAAACTATCCTTCACAAAGGACAACACTACAAAAGAAAATATTCAAAAAATATCAGCGGAATACAGTTCGGCCTCAAAGGAGATTTACAATCTTGCCATTGAAGCTAAAAGTTATATCGGATCAGATATATGGGGGTTTTTCAAGAATAAAGTCAGCGACTACTGCATCAAATCCAATCACAGAAATATTCTATTTATTTTAACAGATGGCTACATGTTTCATCAAGATTCAAAATTCAGGGAAGAAAACAAGAGTTCATACCTTACTCCAGAGCTGGTAAAATCCTTACAACTTAATACATCCAAATATAAAGGACTGATCCTAGACAAAGGGTATGGCTTTGTAAAAGCCAATGATAACCTGAACAATCTAGAGGTTGTGGTACTGGGTATTAATCCGGCAAAAGGAAATCCATTTGAAGGAGATGTGATTAATGAATATTGGATCACCTGGCTTAAAAGCATGAAAGTAAAGGGACCTATCATACCTCCCATTTCGGCTGATCTGCCTTCCAACATAGATCCAATTATTCAAAAATATATCACTCAATAGGTTTCCCTCTCTTATGATGAAATTATTTTTACCTCTGCTTTTCTTAATTACTACTATTAACTTCGCAACCTCAAAATCGGTTTACATAGATCATAGTGGGAGCAAAAAAATTTCATTATAGGTTGAATTACCGGGGATAAATCAATTACCAATAAAAAAATATGAGAACAACATTGGAAGGAACAGAAAAATCATGATGTGGGCGGGAAGATTGATAGCGGTTATGTTTATTCTGCATGCAAATATGCTTGCTGATTGGAAATGGAACAACCAACAGGACAGCGTAAACTTAAAAAACGAAACTTTCACTGCGAAAGTTATTCGAATTATAGATGGGGACACTATGGAAGTACTGTATAAAAATACTCCAGTCAAAGTTCGTTTGGCGCATATTGATTGCCCTGAGAAAAGAGGCTCCCAGCCTTTTGGCAGTAATTCAAAAAAGGCCCTATCTGATCTATGTTTTGGACAAGATGTAGTGGTTTACGGAGAGAAATACGATCGTTACCACAGGTTGATTGCCACAGTTATGAATAATAAAAAACAGATTGTCAATCAAGAGATGATCAAACAAGGCATGGCATGGCATTTCAAAAAATATTCTACTGACGCTATCTATGCCAATTTAGAACTGCAAGCAAGGAAAAATAAAATAGGGCTATGGAAAGACTCCAACCCTATCCCACCCTGGCAATGGCGAAAACCAAAATTTAGAAACGCTTTAATTAGATAAAGCTGTATTCGCACTAAATGAAGAAATGTTCCATTTATTAAAGATGTTGGTAAAAGAGGCTACTGGAGAGTATTATGTATTTGGCAAACGATCAAGTTTCCGAGCAATATTTCGGGCAAAAGTACAGGTATTTTAGAATAACGTATGGACTGAGTAAACATCTAAAATTCTATGCATTAAAGCTCCAATCATTACTATTTGGAAGATGGCGCTAGTTTTATTCTATCATGGAGAAAACCGACATGCATCACTGCAGGTTACGACCGCATATATAAAAGATAGGTTGCAAAAGAAACTGATAAAACCTACAGAGAATCTTCGTTTCTAGTTTGTTCACCTAGCCCAGTCACGACCAAAATATTTTTCAGAAATACTATCATCAAAGTCTAATAGCTATCTGTTCACTAATCAAACTGTGTCATTGACTATACTAAAATAGCGCCAAAAAACTAATTTTTATTTAAAAAAAATTGGAAAAATTTAAAGCTTAAATAATTCCGTTTCTTCATTTGTTAGAACTTAATTCCTATTCGGATCAGACAAAAAAGGTAGCATGGTATATTCCATTAATTTCGAATATGCCTGAGCAGCTTCCTGCTCGTCAAATTTATCAATAAGTTCGTTATGGGAAAGCCAAAAATCTCCAAGTATAAAAAAGCTTGTTCCAAGTGACTCCCATATTTCATCAGGAAGATCAGATCGAAAATATCCTGTTGAGACCAATTTTCGAAAGATAAAACCAAACTCTGCTTTCCTTCTTTTCACCAATTCGCGATAAGCAAGTTGAATAGAAGGAACCCTTTTACCAATCTCAACAAAATTCAACAGAATAAATCGATACTTATATCCAATGCTAAATGATTGAAAATAAAAACTCTTTAAGCTTTTCTGGTCAACGAACCCAGATTGCTCAAAGTCTTTTATGAGGTGATCAAATTCACTGGCAAGACGGTTATAAAGTTCCAGTACAATATCATCTGTATGTTTAAAATGATAGTGCAGATTTCCTGGACTTATATCGATATGTGCAGCAATATGACGGGTAGTCATGTTAATCCCTTTACTATTGTACAATAGAATGGCTGCGTCTAATATTTTCTCTTTTGTATCCATTAAAGCACTAATTCTTTATTTCGATGTGACGAATTTCCATATTTTTAATTGACCAATTCTGATGAAGATAATAATAAAAAAATCCTCCGGAAAAGTAAGCGATTACATCACCCCAATCCCCAACATTATAATTCGTAAGATGTGGCAAAATACCTTCAAATATCACCGACGTGTAAAGCGAAAAGCCTAAAATTTGCAACAATGAATATTTCCTCAACTGAGTACTGCCTACTAACATGTTCCCTAAAACTAATGAAAAGTGTACCACAGCAGGAACAAAAACAAAGTCTGTTAACCAATTATTCAACCAACCTGTATGGTAGTTCACATTCCTACAAAATCGGATAAAGAACCAGCATAACCAGTAGCAAATGAAGAGCCGGTCAAAAACGTTCAATACTAGTGCATAAAAGAAGCTGCGACTAAAATTGCCAATGTGCCACATATCAGTAGTGCCAGAAAAACCCCAAAACCTAAATTCTTTTGAAACCTCACAAATTTAGAATCCCCCGTATCTAACGGAGCGATCGTATTTCTTAGATAATGGCAAGTACGTTTTAACCAACTTTGTTTCTCAGCTTCCATATTATATAAGTTACAATATGGATCAAAGATAAAAGAAAATTATAGAATTAGAACATTTGTTCTAAATTATTCATTTATAAAAAGTTTATAATTGAATCTTTGCCTTTTCGTGATCCAGATATGCTTAATTTAAATTATCACTAAAAATATTAGCAATTTTATTTAATGAAATCAATGAAGTTTAAAGCGGCTTATGGTGATGAGGAAAGAGAGGTGCTGATCAGCCAGGTCAGTGGTAGCTTGAATGGTATTCACATTTAAATTACACCTGAAAACAACCTTTATTACTTCATTGGAAGCATTCATCATGCGATGGGTAAATCGATCGTACATTGGGTTAAACCTACCGATAAGAGTATACATCAGGAACGTTATGTTGGTGATGATAGCGACGCAATATTGGACAGATTGCGAGACGCAGGATGGATTGAATGGGTATGAGACTTAAGGCTATTTACTTTCCTCAATAATTTCCAACAACCTATCCAGCCTCCATCGGACCGGCTCCTTTACGCGTTCATGTGTTCCGGTACGAAGTATTGTTATCTGTTTATCCAGGAATACATGTACATCAGGAACTGTTGCACCTTGACCTAATTCAATTGGACCTTGTGGTAATTCTATCCCATGAAATGCTGCTTCGTAATCTTCTGCTGAAACGTATCCTTTGCTCATGGCGCGAAGGTATAAAAAACGGCTTAAGATTGGCTAGCTATACACTATGAAATTCGACAAATGTTTCAATTCAGAAGAGTTTTGGGACCTGGCAGTAGCCTTTGTTACTGGCTGACAGATCAGACAGAAAATTATTTCCGGTGAATGTTACCAGTTAAACCTCCATTTCAGTATGATCACTAAAAAACGACGAGCAAATCCAGGGCGAACTACTCATCATGACATCAATCAGTAATGTGATACACATACTTCTTAAGGATATGATCCGTCATTGGTAGCAAGCGTCTGGTAGTGTCTAAAGGATAAAGACCAGAAGCGGTATAAAATTCAACCCTCCCCCTGATGTTTATATACCAAACTTTCTTGACAGAGTATAAAGTGAGCGTATCCGGGCGCGTAATTTTTTTAAAGTTAGTAATCAAATCCCTGTCTATAGGATAGATCGTTTCACTAATATCTTTTTCATCACAATTGACCGGTCTGTAATGATCATTGCTCCAAATCATGCATCGCTCATTTCCTGTGAGCCCATCAACTTTAAATTTATTGACCGAATAGATTGCAAATAGTATTCCCCCGAACAATATTGCAAAACCTACAATTTTCTGTTTCGATATTTTTTTCTTCTTATCCATTTCACCGTCGTCTTCGACTGTTGGTGGTTTTCCTCCTCCGAAACCGCCCATATCTCCTCCTTCCGGTTCATCGAGCTTCATACCAGGATAATATGGCCGGGGTTCAAAATCAATCATCCAGGCCAGCAATTGAATATTGATAAAGTTGGTATCGATTGTCCTGTCTGTTAAGAAATTATGTAAAGCCCGAAATTTATCTGCTGTTCCATTTCCAATCGCTTTAATATAAGCCCCCTGATTCTCCTTCTCACCAAAAAAGGATTGCAACAATAATTCATCCTTTGGATCGAACCGCTCTGTGCAAATTTTAACGCAATGCGCTTTCAGACTGCGACGAGTTGGCGAGACTAATTCTGGCCGCAATTGGTTGGCGGCCAGCTTGCGGTCAAAATCTTGAAGAACCAAATCTTTGTACACACGTTCAGACATTTTTCAAATTATTTACTGATAAATCTAACACATTTTTCGCAATCGCGGTGGCAAAACTGGAACCGTACTGGAATTCCAGTGGAACGACTGGAAATACTGGAATCGGCTGCCAGAAGGGCCTTTAGACTGCTATACATTTGCTTCAGAAATCGATTCGAACGGTTTCACCTGAGCAAAGGACGCGGCGGTTGATAGCTGGTCTGGGAAGCGGTTACCGGCTTCCGCGAACAATGCTCAGCACTTTCCAAAAAAATGTGAGAGGCGCCTCTTACGCGGTTTGCAGTGTCGCCCGGAGATAGTCTCCGGGTAGCTGCAGGATTTATTCACTTTAATTTTTTAGAAAATGTTTGAGCTATTTTTCGCGCTCTTTCTGGCATTCGCATGCCCTGCGCACAACAACAATAATAACAACGGCAATACCAATGGCACAGTGACCACATACGGCGATCCACCTGCCGACGGCGACGACGGACATGTTCCACCAAAGCCACCTAAACCATAGGTATGTCCATTAACTATAAGGCAAGAGTAATCTTGCCTTATTTTTTTATTTCAGCCACTACTGTTTGATTTATTATCTTTAAGTCAAAAAATTAGCGTTGAAAAAAGAATTCATTTCGATAATAGCCCTATTCTGCTTGTTTGGCTGCCAGAAGCCAGACATTCCTGCTCCGCTATCCGAATCCACTGACTTTAAGAAAGCAGAAGCATTTCTACACCAACATATAATTGATTCAGCATTCTCTTATTTTGACAGAGTGGCGACCGGCTCGAAAGACAGCCTGGAAGCCGCAATGGCTTATAATTACATGGCTTCCATTCAATCGGATGCCGGAGACTATTATGGCGCCCAGGAAAGCCTGACCACTTCGCTAACCTATCTGGACGAACAAAAAAAAGAACATCGTTATTGTCTCGCCTCTGATTACAATGAGCTAGGAATGACCAGTTCAAAACTTGAAAATTTTGACAGTGCGGTTGACTACTTCGATCTTGCGATTAAATATTCTGACGAGGAAACCTACCGGTTGATTTTCCTAAACAATAAGGCGAATGCTTTTCGCTCGAAGGGTGATTACACACAAGCACTACGCTTTTACCAGCAGGTACTCGGGCAAACAAAACGTCAAGGAAAGGAGTATGCCCGCTTGCTCAACAATATGGCCAGCACAAAATGGTTGCAAAATCCCGGATATAATGCGGCACCAGAGCTATTTGAAGCTTTACAAATGCGACAAATCGCAAAAGACCTCCGTGGCCAGAATTCGAGTTATACACATTTAGCAGACTACTACAGTAAGTCTAAGCCTGACTCAGGTTTGTATTTTGCAAACAAAATGTATCTGATTGCCCGCCAACTGAATCTTCCTGATGCGAAATTGGATGCCCTGAAAAAACTAATCAAGTTAAGCCCGGCAGAAAAAGCAAAAGGGTACTTCACCCAGTATGAACAGCTAAACGACAGTCTGCAAACGGCGAGAAATGCAGCAAAAAATCAATTCGCGCTGATCCGCTATCATACTGAAAAGAGCAAGGCCGATAATTTAAAATTACAAAAGGAAAATTCAGAAAAGCGATATGAACTGATCCAGGAACGCATCCGTTTTTATGGCATGCTTGGTCTCTTTCTGTTGATCCTCTTTCTGGCGGTGCGTTGGTATAAAATACGAAAAAAGCGAACTGAACAGGAGAAACAGGAAGCTATCCTGGAAAACCAGCGCAAAGCCTCCAAGAAGGTACATGACACGCTGGCCAATGATTTGTACAGGATCATGAAAACGGTTCAATACGGCTCCGAACAAGACCCTGAATGGCTGATGGATAATCTGGATGATGTCTATCAACGGGCACGTGACCTGTCCTACGATATTGTAGATGACGCCGAAAATTTTGAGTTGAAATTATCAGTGCTGATAAAATCATTTGCCACAGACACAACCAGGGTCATCCTTGTGGGCAACAGCCGCGAACTGTGGCTAAAAGTGCCTGCCGCAGTAAAGACCGAGATTAAGTATATTATCCAGGAACTCATGGTCAATATGCGAAAACACAGTCAGGCGACCGATGTTGTCATCCGGTTTGAAAAACAGTCAAACCGTTGTTTGATCAGCTATATCGACGATGGGGTTGGCATGCAAAAAAGTACCGTTTTTAACAATGGCCTGGTGAATACGGGAAACCGTATTAAAGCGATTGACGGCGAGCTTACCTTTGTTACGAATACCGGGAAAGGCCTTGAGATCAACATCACTTTTCCTCTTGCATAAACACCTAATCTATGTTTAATAAAGTACTTATCGCCGAAGACCATCAGAGCATCAAGCTCACTGTCGAACAAACCTTGAAGAATTTAGGCATTTCAGAATTTCAATATGTATATTACTGTGATGACGCAGTTTCCAGGTTAAAACGCAGTAACCAGGAGAACAAGCCCTTTGAACTGCTGATCACCGACCTTTCGTTTACCGATGACGGCCAACAACAGGCAATTACTGATGGCAGCCAACTAATTAAAGAAGCCAGAAGCCTGCAGCCGGATCTTAAGGTCCTTGTCTTTTCAGCAGAATCCAATCCCGATGTGATCCGGGAGCTTTTTGACCGGTTCAGCATCGATGGTTATGTGTGTAAAGGCCGTCATGACGCTATTGAATTAAACAGTGCCATCTTAATGATCGCAGACCACAAGAAATATGTACCGCTGGAATTTCGAAATGCGATTCGAAAGAAGAACAGTTATGATTTCGATGAATTTGACACGATGATCATCTCTCAACTTGCCCTGGGCACAAAGCTAAAGGACATCCCGGCATATTTAGAGAAGCGGGGTGCAAAAGCATCCAGTCTGAGCAGTGTCGAAAAGCGTCTTAATTTAATTAAGGAAGCTTGCGATTTCACCACGAACACGCAACTTATTGCCTACTGTAAAGACCGCAAGATTATCTGACGATTGATCCCTGCCACAGCTACGTGTTCCCGTAAAAAACTCCTGATACGGTCAGTTACATTTGAAGTAATCATTAACTTAATTTTTACATCATGAATTATTACGTCAACAAACGTGCTCAAAGCAACGGAGATCACGAGGTGCATGAGGAAACCTGCCGGTATCTGCCCATCATCGAAAATCGAATGTATCTGGGTAACTTTTCTAATTGCAGGGATGCGGTAAGTGAAGCCAAGAAGAGCTACTCAACAGCTAATGGATGTCTAACCTGTTCGCCAAGCTGTCACACCCAGTAAATTTTCCAGCAGTAAGGGCATATTCTCCTTACTGCTCTCTGTACGGTTTCCCGTAAAAATAACCGATATTCATGTGGTAATTTTGAGTCATAAAACAATCAAACGATGAAATTTATATGTCTATTGCTCTTAATACTGGTTATTCAAAAACCGAAACCAACCACCGTCTACGTCTGTAAGGCACCAAATATCAAGAAATACCATTACCGCAAAGATTGCCGCGGATTCAGTCGCTGTACCTATAAAATAATCAAAACCACTCAGGCAGAGGCTGAAAAAGCCGGAAAAACCTTATGTAGCTGGGAAAAGTAGCTATACTTTCTATACGCATGAAACCTTCATGGTTAACATCAACAGGTTATCCAGGATAACAAGGAAATCTATACAAAAATTAACCTCAACACATTTTTATTATGGGCTGGTCATATCGTAAATCATTTGGCTCCGGGCCGTTCCGGATTAATTTCTCAAAAAGTGGCGTCAGTTACTCCGTCGGCGGTAAAGGAGCACGCATCAATGTTGGTCCGCGGGGAACCTATGTTAATTTAAGCGCCAACGGCATCAGTTATCGCAAAAAAATAAACACCAATGCTCCTGCTAATGAGCCTCTGCCCTATTCCTCTTTACGCTCCGAACCCACAGGCCATACCATTATGTCTGCCGAAATTGAACAACTTAGCGACAGTGACTCGACAGCCTTCATCGCCGAGCTTACGGAAAAAGCGGGCCAGTATTCTTATGTCAATTGGTTTGGAGTATTTCCATTGATCGCATTTATTGCTGTGATGGCTTTTACCTCATTTGACTCCAAACCTGTGACCTTGCAACCGGCGACCGACAGCTTGTTAGTAAATATCACCTCAACCATCGGTGTGAATGTTAGGCAGTCCCCGAATGCAAAGTCAACTATACTGCGTTCAGCAGACTATGGACAGACCTTCCCCTTAGTAGATTCTACCGATCAAAAATGGCTGAAGATTCAGTTAGCGGATAACACCGGCTACATCAGCCGGCGCTTTGCCGGAGTCGAGCATGTTACGCACGAGCCAGTTATTCAGGATGAAGTCATACTGGCCAATCCCTATGCGGGCTATATATTTGCGTTATGCATCCCCGGATTTACTGTATTAATCATTTGGCTCAAGAAAAAGGACAGGGAACGTTTTGCTATGGAACTACATTACGACATGGATGAAAAGTTTCAGGAGGTATACAACCAATTCAATATACATTTTGCGGCATTTGCCAGCTCATCCAGCGTATGGCAATATCTTCACACACATCAGGTCAGCGATTTTAAACGCAATGCAGGCGCCGGTCAGCTCATTAAAAGGTCACCAATCAGACAGGTTTCTTCCAACCAGGTACCTCTACCCTATTTTCAAACGAATTTATCCATACCCTGCATTAAGTTAAACAACCTGGCATTTTACCTTCTACCCGAAAGACTACTGATAAAGCGCGGCAACACCTTCGCTGCAGTATTTTATAAAAATCTAAAAATCAGCGGTCACATCACCCGTTTTATCGAAGATCAGGGTGTACCCCGGGATGCGCAAGTGGTTGACCATACCTGGCGTTACGTTAATAAAAGTGGTGGTCCCGATCGTCGGTTCAACAATAACCGGAGGCTACCGATCTGCGCATATTCACAATACACCCTAACCTCGGACACAGGGATCTACGAAGTGATCACTACCTCCAAGCAGGGTGCAATGGATGGATTCGCAGGATTTCTGTCAGCAATCGGCGTATTGCAGACAAAAATGACGATAACTTAAACATCGATTTCCCAGATATGCAAAATATATGAGCAAAAATTTCTTAGCGATCTAGTTTATCATTCCTTTAGATTTAGGGGTGCTCCCTACAACCTTGCCTTAAGCTAACGATTCCTGTTGGCAGGTTCGTAATGGACTTGCACCTTGTAGGTATAGGCATGCATAGCTCACATAAAAAAGGGCTGATCTTTGTACAGCAACCATGTGACTTTTCTTTAAGGTTCCCACTTGGCGAGGAAGAGGGACTCCACTAGAACACCTAGAAGTGATTTTATCTATCATTAGAGAAGTTTATGCAAAAAAATGAAAAGCCTATTTACTATAAATTCTTGAAAAATTGTCTGTCAAATCCCATTGGAGATGCCATTCACTCAGGCTCCCCGTGTCGAGCGTAACATGGGGATTTCGTTAGCTGAGGTTCAGCGAAATATAGAAATCAGGCTATTAAAGTGCTAAGACGCAATGGTGTTCACATAAATGAGGAAAAGGCTGAAATAATACTAGATTTTCTTTACCTCATTGCAAAGACATATAGCCATATCAGAACTTAGTATTTCATACATTTTCTTTTTCATATTAGTCCTTATTAGGAAACTATGCCTGGTACCAAGGGTGTTGCATTATGATAATAAGTTTCTTCCCACCAGTTGAATACAGGAACAATCAAAGGATGTAGAAGTATATCTTGATAAGACGGTAAGGAGTAGCTTTTATGCTCAAAACCAGGAAGATTTACCAAAAATACCTTTTCACCAATGGCGCTCTTATCGTATATAAAGTCTATGGTCCCAAATTGATTCACATTACCAGCATCTTCAAAACTGCCAAAAGAACTAAGAAAGTAATGCTTTTCAGTATAAAGTACTGCTAATGTACCTTTATCAAGGTATTGGGTTGCTATTTCTCTACCGGCTTCATCAAAGACTGACTTACCAGTCGCTTGCATTTGGGCGCCTCTGTAGTCTTTCCATTCTCTAACGATATAATTATTTGTTACCGTTTCCGAGACATAGAATAAGCTCACCGACCAAATATCTTTGAATTGATTTATCAAAGTATTTAGATCTTCTCCGGGAGATAGAAAGTAAGTGCCCATTTCGACTTCATTGTCATCAAAGCTTTCAATTTTTTTAAGAATACCGTCCTCGAAGTATTCCTTCTCATATTCGTCTAAAGAGAGGACTCGATTTTCGGAAATCTCCTTTCCTAAAAAATTTTTGTATTTAATAGTTATACTCATATTACTGGTATCTAAATGGCATAAATGGTCCTAAATCGTAAACTGAATTCTTTTTAATAATGCCAAAATTTAAAAAATCCGGTTTGGAAAATCCTTCACAATAAACTTGCGACTCCCTAATCATTTGCAATACAATATCTTTAATATCATCTTCCACCATTAAATAACTATCCCTGGGACCAAGGGTGTTGCATTGTGGTAATAAGTCTGTTCTAACCAGTTGAACACAGGAACAATTAGGGGATGTAAGAGTACGTCTTGATAAGTTGGTAGCGAGTAACTTTTATTCTCAAACCCAGGGAGATTGACCAAGAATTCTTTATCACCACTAAATCTTCTGTCATATATAAAGTCAAGAGTTCCGAATCGATTGACATCTCCGGCATCTATAAAGTTGCCAAAGTAGCTAAGGAAGAAATGCTTTTTAGTGTAACGTACGGCTAAAGTATTTATATCAAGGATTTGTGTCGCTATCTTTCGTCCAAATTCATCAAACACAGACTTTCCTGTAGCCTGCATAACGCCCCCCCTATAATCCTTCCAATCCCTAACAACACAAGTACCTACGGATGTTTCGGAAACATAAAAAAAGCTCAATCGCCAGAGATCCTTAAACTGATTTACAAGCGTATTTAACTCCTCTCCGGGTGAGAGATAATAGGTACCCACGTCCACTATATGGTCTTCATAGCTTTCAATTTTTTTAAGAATACCATCCTCATAATATTCTTTGTCGTATTCATCTAAAGAAGATACTTGATTTTCAGTGATTTCTTTTCCAAAAAGGTTTTTGTACTTGATTGTTATACTCATATCATTGATATCTAAATGGCATATAAATGCCAGCCATTCCTCAAGAAGTAATTTCATATCTTGAAGAGGAATTGTTAAAATATCATTAATTATTAAGCTAGGCGGGATTATCTTAACATCATCTGTTTCGACACATTGACTTATAAAATCAGGTTCGAAATATAATCCATTCATGGCGTTTGTAATTTCTGAAATTAACCGTTGTACCTCTGAATGAGTAAACTGAGATAATATTTGTAATTCGCTATGACTGCTGACATATTCAGTTTTGCAACTGTAATATATCAGCTTTGTCTCGGGCTTCTGAAATTTGTAGAATTTGACCCCATACTGTTCTCGCTTTGTCATAAATCTTTATTTAACTATTAATATTATCGCCATATGATCGAGTCTAATTACTTCCCCAGACTGAATTGGATCTTTATCATAGTTCCTCATCCAAATCTGTACCTTTGTTCCTTCTGAAAACTCTGATTCATAGTGAGTACGAATAAAATCCGCCGTTTGACCAAATCGTGGGCTTGAAGATTTCGGATAATCTGGGACTAATCTTTTGTGAGGAAATGCATAACTCATTTCCTCTTTTATTCTTTGAACATCCCATTCTGGATTTATTATGTATTGTATTTATTCCCGTCTTTTTCATCGATTAACTCTTTAGCGATAAAATCAGAGCATTTGACCACTATACAATAGGAAAAGCCTTTATCTATAAAACAGCAATCAGCATCTTTATCATTATCAGGATTAATCTTAACCTCAACTTTGCAGGTGTCAGTATGTGCTTTGACTGCTTACAACATTGCCTTTCTTCAAAACTATAGTATCTTTTTTGAGGGCAGGAACGGCCTGTAGCACCTGATGTTTGTTTTCAATCAGTACGCGGTAACGGAACTGAGTAGTTTGAGCACTGCCGAGCTTTACCGATAGTGCAGCAATTAGCAGCAGGGAGAATTTTAAATTCATGAGTCGATCATTTAGATTAAGCTAAGCTACAGTGAAACAGCATCATAAACAAGAAGAAAAAGACAATTACTGGTTTATATTATTGCACATCAAGCGACCATAATACAAGTGGATTGCGTATTTTTAATCCATGACAACCACTAGAAAAATCAAAGCAATTGATCTACTTGACATCGCCCTGAATGAATTAAAAGACAGCGGTCCCTTTGCAGACGAAATATCCCAAAAGCAAAAAGACAGCGAAATAGATAAAAAACTTATAGCTAGGGCATGGCAGCATTTGGAAAAAGATGGATTTGCATACAGCGAAAATAAACAACAAACTCCAAACCATTCAACTACAAGAATTTACATTACTCTTGAAGGAATTCTAGCAATTGAGGGCTGCCCATCAATTTACAAAGGTCGTCCCTATAAATGGCAAGCTTTGAAAGCAAACCTGACAACAGCTTGGAAGCTCGTGAGTTTAACAGCCATTGTCATCAACGCTTTGATCATCATTGTTTTCACATACCTCACCTATATCAAACCTCAATAGGTTCCTGAAGACGGAAATTGAAAGCAATCGGACATGATTCAAAAAGCATTAGTCAGAAAATGACTGCGCGACCAGGCAGTGACCAACGCTTTTTTGATAATTCGTTATTCCTAAAAATGGAGTGGATTTATTAACCTGAACATTCATTTAGACACATAACATTGGAGGATACAATCGCGGGCTGCTGATCCTTATCATCGATTGAAGAAGCTGATTTCTCCACGGTATTGATATTTATAGAAATGCGCTTTTTCATCTATTAATGATTCCGGCTATATGTTTACCAATTGTTCGATCAGTCGTAAACTGCAAGTTTTTACTCTGTGAATTTTAGTTAATATACGTTCTATTAACCTAATTTTAATAGCATGGCTAAAAGTTCCTTTTCTATCATTACGGTCTGCCAGGTCATTCCTGAATATGATAAAGCCTGAATTCAGGTGTGGCGATTAAAGTCCTTAATGACATGGCATTCTTCAAGGCAGCTTTGAAAAGTAAGCTTCCGGCAGTTCCAGTTTTCACATTAGATGAACGATCAGGAAAAACAATTGCAAACTCAGACCAGCGGAACAAATTTGTATTTGTAGACTTCTGGGGAACTTGGTGCGGCGCCTGTGTGGCGGAAATAGATAAAATTGAAGCAATACATCTGAAGAATCCCAATCCTGAAAAACTAATTGTAACTACCATAGGTTGTTATGACAAAAAGAAAAATGTCGACGACTTCATGACAAAAGAAAAGTATACTTACCAGGTGCTGATGTCTGATGGAAAAGTGGAAAAGGATTTCAAGATCAAAAGCTATCCGACAAAACTCCTCCTGCTTCCTAATGGAGTTTACCTGACGATTTCCTTCTTTGCAAATTATGAGGATATTTTGAATAAATATTTGAAATGGAAGATTTAGTTTGATAATATTGTTTGCTACTGATTTAAAGGCAGCAAATTATGGCATTAGTTTTAGCTGGGTCTTTAAACTACCTTTTGCGCAGATCTGAGTACGTGCTTGCAGTGTGGATAGTTACTACAACCCAAAAATTTCCCTTTTACAGATTCCCGTTCGATCATCATACCATCGCACTTTGGACACTTGATATATTCGGTTGTCTTATTGCCAAGGCCATAGGAGTCAATAATTTCTTCCAGAAACTTGCTTTGGTTTTGTGCATTGTACAATAGGTACACCTGATGGCGGGCACGGGTAAGCGCAACATAAAAGAGGCGTCTTTCTTCGGCATTTTCGTAAGTCTCACCTTCATGCAGGAGATTATTCAAAATAGGATCATCGGCAACTTCGGAAGGAAACCCATAGATTCCTGCATCCAGATCGAGTAAGATGGCCACGTCACAGGTTAACCCCTTGCATGCATGGGCGGTATGGTAAACTATCTTCAGATCTTTGAAGGCTTTTTGCAGTTCACGAAGATCCGGAGGTGCATTGTGATGGTATCGTCCGATAAGAAAAACGGTAGCCTTAGAATGGTTTAAGGCGATCTTTGAAAGTGCTGCTTTAAGGACATCCCATTTTCGCAAGGTCAGCTCAGCAATATTCCCACCTGCTGCGACAGGCAACAATTCGAATGCTGGCAATACAGCTTTAAAAGGAGATGTGAGGTCTTTTTTCAGTTGACTTGGATTGGTTTGAACGAAACCACTACTTAAGGTCAAAATCTCATTATTAAAACGATAGGTTTGTAAAACAGTGTTTTCTGCTGTCACCCCAAAATGTTTCGAAAATTCCGTAATGATGCTGATGTCACTTCCCGTAAAGCGGAAGATGGACTGCCAGTCATCACCAACAGCGTAAAGCTTGGCCTCAGGATTGGCTTTCCTCAGGGCTTTGATCAGGCCATATCTTCCCAAAGACATGTCCTGAAACTCATCAACAAGGATATATTTATATGTTTTGGGAAACGCTCCGTTCTGAATAAAGTCAGCCGCATGATTGACCATATCATTATAATCAATAGCGCTGGTTCGGGATAGTTCCTGCTCATAACTTTGATGCAATGGACCAAAGACATCCAGAAATACGGAGAAACGTTGATCGGTACTTTTTTCTTTAAGCGATTTCACTGAGGCATTATTGGATTTCATTAAACTGAGGAAGGTGTAAATCAGGTTCATAAAGTCCTCATAATGATCCAATTTTTTGATCTTGGCCAGAACTTCCTCCCCCGGCCGTTTTTCCAGCACAACACCATGGGCGACCAGTTGCGTTTTAAGTGAACGTAACAAAGTATTATTTCTGCTTTGAAACGAATAGGTTTTGATTAGCTTACTGCCATATTTTTGATGAATGGAATCTTTCCATCGCATACCATGGTGATACTGTTCCTTTGCAGTCTGAAAAGGTGGGCTGCTTTTGAACCAGTCTGGAACGTCTCCATTTTCATCAATTCCATAATGCTCATGATAGATGCCATATCCTGGCAGAAAGAAGTCCGGTTGATAAGACTGAAAATCCGGGTTGCGGTCTTCCCGTTCCATAGGGTAAAGACTTTCGTATTCAAACTCCACCTGATGAAGGTAAAGGAAATTTGCAATCAGTACCTCTTCCTTACTTTTACAATGTGTATTGTTCAGACTTACATTGCAAAAGGATTTTTCGTGCCGAATAAAATCGCTTCCTGTTTTGAATTCAAATTCATCCCTTGGGGGCCTCGCGAAAAATGCGATGAAATTAATGGCCTTTTGCTGAAAGCCAGCATCAGTTAAAAATAAGCGGTCAAACTCCTTTTGTAAGAATACCTTAACCAGATAATCTTTTCCATCAAAAGCCATTTTCTTTGGAAACTGACTACAATAGCGGTTAACCATATTGCCAAAACTATTGAATGTCCGGAAGGTAATCTGTTTCACCTGTTCACTATGGTTCAAAAATGCAGCCGTCCTTTCAAACATCTCCTCTACCGCACTATTTGTAAAGGAGATCACCAAAAGCTGTTCAGGCAGGGCCAGTCCTTTTTCAAGGATATAAGCAATCTTTGCACTAATGGTTGTCGTTTTTCCTGTACCGGCACCGGCAATGACCAGGTTATTGTCCTCGTCACACACCACAGCTTTCATTTGATCCATAGAAAGCGGATAGCTATCCAGTGTGGAAAGGTAAGCCTTATACTTGGCGATTTCGTTTTGAACAAACAGGCGATTGTAAGCGGCACGAATCTCGTTCAGCTTTTCATGGCTAGATATTAAGCGGTTAATCAGTTCGCTCTCACTCGAATCGAGTCCACAGCTTTTATAATTTTTGGGAATCGCCTGGAGCAAATCAACCTGGGCATTGCCTAACGCCCGCGCATCGAAATTGGAGAAATACAAAGCCAAGTTTTGCTTTTCATCTATCGCAGCCAATCCCGCTTTGACCTTTGGCAGGAGACTTCGAATGTTCTCCCGTTTTTGAAGTTCGAGTTGATGCTGTCTAAACAGATACCACCCACCCAGAGTAAGAATAAACAGGATGATCTGTAAGAATAATGGGAGGTCTTGCGTTTCCCCATAATGGCTTGAAGATTTTTTATTCTTTGTAGGCATTGCTGAGCGCGTATTCAATAAAAAATCCAAAGATAACGTTTTAACGGCCCAAATTATTACACTCATAAGTGAGCATTGTCGAACCATCGTACAAAAGTTATCGCGGACTAAAAAAGGATCATTGTAAAGTCTATAATTTTTAGGCGTCGTCCCTGAATAAGTATGATTTAAAGAGGCTAATCCAACAACTCACAGCCATTTTTAACCAAATCGACTGATCATTTGGCCCGTACTATGCGGCTACGTTCCGCGAAAGGCACGGCCATATATGGAATAATCTCCAATCAGTTTACTAACTAAATTGAGTTCCTAAGTTTGCCTCCTTGAACACTCACGGCGGTGAATTCACTTTTTCTCGGCCCTTAAGGATCTTAAATGTGCTGAACATAAACAGGCTTTTTTTGAACATACACAGGTTTGAATATCTTTTCTTTATAAATATCTTTAAATAATTGAGAGCGATTTTTTGTGATGCCCATTCCGTTCAACTCACTGTGTGTGTTCTAATTACAAATATGTCCCGTTTGATAATACTAATGAGCACCTTCTAGAGAAGGCTACCAGATAGCTCAGTTTTGGTTGTTTCTCTTCAATATCAATTGCAAATTCTGTTTTCATTAAGGATTTCATTTTAACAATATTGCGAATATAGATCATATAATTCCGGGGAATTCTACTGCTCATTACTAAGTAATTGCTTGAAATCCGGAGCGTCGAACAAGAATTCGGGTTCCATATGATTAGGCGTGTAATTAATTACCATCGGAAAACGATGTGCCCGCTCTGTCGCCACCATAAGTACATGGGAACCCTTCCCAAAGTAATCTTCAAATACGGCTATCCCCCGTGATCTGTGAATTAGATGAATCTGAAACAAGCTCGTTCGACCCCTGAAATCGGTAGTGCTAACCTGATAAATACTTTTATCCTTTTGATGTACATCATTGATCAAACGTACACTGCTTTCCATTTCCTTTACAATCGTTGTGCTGTCGTTTAATGCAATTTTCAGTTTACTACCATTAGAAGCAGAATAAACATAAAACTTCCCTTTGTACATATGAAGCTGTACCCAAGTACGAGGAAGCTTCCCCAGATCAATTGGTTGCCTTTGGGGTTGTTTGTATTTATGCAGCAACTTGAGACCTCTTAAATACGCTTTATCAGCTTTTGTATAATCCAAATTTTTAAGCCTGGCAAAGTATGGAGAATCATCCCCGCCCTTGTCAACGTAAACCGAATGACCTTCGGCATTTGGCTTCCTCAGAAAGACGGTGTCACTTTCTTCCTTTTCCTGTTGTAGATGGACATCCTTCCAAATCTGAGCATACATGGGGTCAACCATTTTAAACAACGTTTTGAGGACCGCATTGTAGTGCTGGTATACGGGTTCATCAGGAAATTCCCTCATCGGAGCTTCCGGTGAACCAAATTGAAACGACCTTGCTTTTCCGTCTATCTTATACCTGATAAAATATGGTGACAAGAACCCTTTCTTGTAAATCTCATTCTGATAAGGCAATGTAGTGATCTGGTGCGCCATCAAAACCTTTACAACCGAGTCCAGATTGGCATCGGTAAGCCTGAACTTCTTGAAGTTGTATTTCTCCCATTTACCTTTGTACTTGATTATCGAATCCTGCTCGGGCGTGTAAAAGCTTTCGGTACGCTTATGATAAAAATAACCTTCATATTTTCCAGCATTTTTAATGATCTGAATGATCATCCGGTTATTCCATTTGGCATGAACATCCAGCCTTATTTCCAAATCATGGATAGATTGGCTGATGTCCTTCAGTTCAAGATGCCCCCTGTTGTTCCACTCCATATCAGGGCACGCACAATCCGGCTTAATTTCTTCAAATGGATACCGCTTTTCCTGCGCGGAGCATATATTTATAGAGAGCAGTATAGCCAGAATGAACGCACTGCTGAATATCTGGTATGTCATGTTAACTAATATACAAACTCTCTAGCACGATCACCAAAGATCTGATTGAATATCGCGAACGCAACGAGGATAATCAATTTAAAAAGTTTTAAAGACAGTATCCTTGTACCCGCATTTGGAACCCATAAAATTCTCTCATTAGGACTTTTCTTGTACATTGAGACACAAAATAAAGTAGTTGAAAAACGACCACAAAAGGAATAATCACTTATTTCCTGATAGGAGCGACTAATCAATTTAATTTTTAAAATGACTAGTTTTATGGAAATGACAGTGAGCCGACATCATTGGAATACCCGTAGACATATTACAAATCCTATACTTTAAAACCATGACAAAATCCAAGCGCTTGTTCTGTCTGATTATGTTTCTTCTTCCCGGTGGTTTGTTTGCCTGCTCTTGTGCAAATGTGCGTGTAGTGAATAATTTTCAGCGTTCCGAATTTGTCGCAAAAGCTAAAATCATCAAAATAACGCCGGACTCAGCAAATTCTGAATACCATGATGCGGTAATAGAAATCATCAACTTATATAAAGGTGAGCGTCTGAGTACGATCAAAATCATGAGCTCACTGAATACTTCCTGCGGTTTTTTACCGGATGAAAATTCTACATGGATCATATTTGCAAGTACCTGGCAGGGAATATTGAGTTTTGGATTTTGCTCTGGCAGCATGCATGTGGACGAGTACATCGACCCCATTGAGTATCCAAACGGAGCAAAGAACTGGGGCAATACGGTTAAATTAAGAGAAGGGGCGATTGAATTTCTTAGGAATCATAAGATTTTTGATCCCAACCCATCTTCGATCGATGCACACTGTAGTGAGATCGGTTCATTCAAAGGATACAAAAATGAGAATAGCTTCGCCGTATTTCAGGTAGATGTGAATCCCGATTTCTCAATTGCTGAGATCAAACAGCTCAAAAAATTTCAAAACCGAAAGCTGAACAACCTGGTCTTTAACAGCATTAAAACAAATCTAAAGCTTGGTGGTAAACGCGGCACACCATTGACAAAACCCACCAGACTGATCCTATTCTGCTATTATTATGAACAAAACGGGTCACAGCCAAGCTTCCTAAGCTTTTTCGATGTCTAGGCTTAGGCATTTCAATGTTCCTAAAAATGTAACTGTATTTGAAATTACCGGGATCTGCAAATGCGCCTTGTAATTAGGTAACGGTTGTGCTAATATTGTAACTTTCGAGGGGAATCCATCCATAGTTTTCATACACATTGAAACTACATGGAAAGAAAAGCGTATTTGCCTTAAGTACCTCAAGTGCCTCCTGCATGTCGACTTCTTTGTTCCAATGCTCCGACCGTCTGTTCCGAATCGCCAATTTTCATAATCAAGCCCTCAGTTGACAAACACAAAAATACTTAAAATCAGTCCTATTGTCCACTGAAAAAAATTTAAAAACAGGCGACGAAAATAATTCCAGGATTGATGGCGAATTTAATTATCATTGCGATAAATTTAACGATATCAAAATGAAAAAAACGCTTATCTTATTAACACTCCTTTGTTCCAGTCTGTTCACTATGGCACAGTACGAAAATGCCAAACAGGTGTTTGAAAGTCCGAAACTAAAAGAGGTCGTAAAAAACCACAAGTTAGTGGCGATTCTTCCTTTTCAAGTCACTCTATCTTACAAAAAACAGCCAAAAAATTTCGATTCTGATGCAAATAAGCAGAAAGAAAAATCGATGGCTGGTTCTATCCAATCGAGTATGTACACTTTCCTGCTTCGTAAAGCTCAAAACTACACCGTAGAGTTTCAGGATGTTGAAAAGACTAATATCCTGCTTAAGAAAAAAGGCTTGACTGATTCCTTGGATGTATTCACAAAAGATGAAATTGCCAAAGCACTCGGGGTGGATGCGGTAATCTCTGGAAAATATGAAAACGAGCAGTCAAGATCTGAGGCTGGCGCAATTGTGACAACCGTATTGTTCGGTGGCCTAGGAAGCAAAACCGGATCAGGGGCACTGACAATGGCAGTAAACGATGGCGGCAGTGGCGATCTTATCTGGAGATTCTTTAAAAGCATGAATGACGGTGTTTTTAGTTCTAGTGACGAACTTATTGATAGAATGATGAGGAAAGTTTCCAGAAACTTCCCCTATACTAAATAATGGACCTATAGGATGATTCTTAATCGTCCGACCACATTGCAAAATCTTTTCTGATCAAAAGCTCTTCGCCTGAGGCGGACAGCTTTTGATTAAGATTTGCATGTTTTTCACGGCCTGCTTACTCTGACTTTGATCTCAGACTAATATAAATATATTAATTTGGCATTAAGTTTCAAATCTTATGGTTAATAATTATGAATAAGTATAGCTACAAAGATCTGGTAATTGAAGTATATGACGATCCAACCTATAAAGCTGGCTCGGCAGATAATAGATATCACTACTAAAAACAATACTTTGGTAGCAGTGGCAGCGAATATCACACTTCAAAACATGGGGTTAAAATATATCAGGAAGAGGAAGAAAAAAACACTTGTATTGTTATTGGCTCAGGTGGTGCAACTGGTGTTTATCCAAATTCATCAATCATAGACAATAATCAATTACTAATCTGCTGTTGTGATACCATTTTCTGCCTAAGCATTCCTGAATTGGAATTAAAATGGGCCACACAGTCAGATCCAGCCACTTGTTTTGGTATTTATAAACTCCAAGATGATTATATCGTACATGGTGAAATTGAGATATCTCGGCTTGACAAAGAAGGTAATATAAAATGGCAATTTGGTGGTTCTGACATTTTCGTTACGTTTGACGCCGATGATGCTTTTAAATTAAACGCTGATCATATAGCACTAACTGATTTCTACAGAATAAAATACAAAATAGACTTCAATGGTAAAATAATATGACATCTCATTTGATAATTGTAAGATTGGGACGACTTCAATGGCTGCAAATTGACACAACCTTTATAATTTGATCCAAATCTTAAACCTTTAGCTATGCTAAATATTTCAAAAAATTCACCTTGTAGGTAAGCCCTATGAAAACCTTAATATACATTTTATTAATTGGCTCTGCATCAACCTATTCTTTGAATGGATTTGCGCAAACATTAAGAGATAAAATTGAAACAAAAGGAAGGTCTATCACCTATAAGATCAAGTATGAAAAAAGCAGCAAGAATTTCGAAGTTCTACTGGCAGAAAATTCCGCGAATAAACTTACCAAACAAAAACAGGTCCTGTCTGAAAGAGCAAAACGGCTTTTTGCAGACGAAAGGCTTTTAAAAATAAATTGGCCTGGAGTAAAAAAAATCATAGCAAATTCAATCTCCAAAGAGAATTTGGAAGCGAATAAAACTACGTTTCTTGGAGTCCATTACTATTTCAATGACCAGGGCTTATTAAAAGAAGTCCAATTCGGGTTAGATCCAAAATCTACTCTTGACGGTAAGGATCTTGAGGCTATAGAAAAAAATCTCGTTGGTAAAATCCGGGGAACCATTAAAGATGATGCCTATAATGGCACGAATTATATCACCCTTGGTGATAGCTATCCCCTAATAGTATTATTAAAACTAAAGAAGCAATAAAAATACACTGATTACGCTTTTAAAACACCGACTCCGGAGATAATATGGAGCACATCTGCGAAAGAGGTGGCTCCATATGGAATAACCCTAATTTAAAATTTGGGCACGATTCAACCGAGCCCAAATTTTAAATTTAAAAAATTATTTAGCATTTTTTTTCGCTGTCACTTCATTACGGACGTCCTGCGCCAAAACCTTCGCATTTTGCAAAGCAACGCGCAACCTGGTCCCGGCAGCCTTATTATTTTTCTCGTAAAACGCCGTGGCATCCTTTTCCGCAGACGCTAGCAATGCCTTTAGTTCTTCAAACTTTTTCATACCATTAAGATTTGGTTTACAATTGATTAAAACAATAATACACAAAACAGTGATAAAACACCTGTCTAATTTAACGACAAGTCCCTGGACTGGTCCAGTTTACGGTTTCGCCCGTCAGCCACTTCTATGGACACTCCGAAAGAGTCCCTTAGCTCCTTTTCCTTGAGCAGATACAGCCCTACATCCCTGGTCAGCATATCCTTATCGGGTATCACAATGGATTGAATCCGGCCTTCTGCATAAACCAGTGTTTTCTCAATATCCCTCCACCCGGTGCCCCTAAAATTCTCGCTTCCTTTCTCTCCATCAGAAATGATCAAGGGCAGCCTGATCCCGTTGGCTTCACAATGATCCTTGAGGGCTGTAATTTTTTGATGCACCTCCTGCTCATTCCTGATATCAGGCAGCCGTAAATAGCCAATAGAAAAATGCTCATCTTTCTTACCCATATGATTGACTTTATGAGCCGGGTCTGACCTGGCTCCGTGAACAATTGATTAATAATAAGATTGAACATTACCTGCTCAGCTCCTGCGCAATCTCGTTCGATCTTTCCCTTCCTTTTCCAGTAAGTAATTCCTGGCCTAGCCCCTGCTCTTTTAAGAACTGTTCGCGTTTTTGGATACCGCCGTCCAGGTCAAAGAAGTTGATCTTTTGAAAACGCACCTCTGTCTCAATCAATAGCTTCGCCTCCTGACCATTCGAACCTGCAACTGTTACCACTGGACTATCGCCATTGCGCAAAGACGTCAATAGCGCATCATACTTTTGCGGATGCTCCAGATCCCTGATCTGGTACTTCGCTAATTCCTTCTCCACCTCAAAACCATACTGAGGTACATTATAGGAAATGATCGGATAATTGTCCCTGATTTTCGGCGAATCAAAATCCAGTTTGGTCCAGGCCGCATACACCTCCCCCTTCAATGAATTGAGCAGATCGTCACGAAACACATATTTACCCTGGATCATGTTCACCGCCTGAGGAATGGTAAAGCCTTTTCCTTTATCCACCCATATGGTCTGGGTCGGTGGCTTGCTGTTAAAAGTCTTTTGAAAATCAGCGGCAACATAATTGACCTTTCCATTTTCCATGCCTGCCAGTTTGCTACTGGAATCAAACTTCTTTCCCGAAGAAAGCACACTATTTCCTTTCTGGGCTTTAAACAGTTCAATCGCCTGCAAAGTATTGTCTAAAGTTTTAAACTGCGGCTTTCCGTCCTTTTCAGGCAGAGTCACAAAATACTTATGTCCATCTTCCAGGCCTTTACCACGGTGATGGGACACCTGGAACTTATTGAGGTAAAAGTGCTCCGAGCGGTTGGACTGCTGCAAAAAAACGGTGGCCTCCACCTGCCCGTTCTTTGCAGGATAGACATCGGTCAGCTCAATTTTAGTTAAGCCAGCTCGCATTTGCTCTTCCATGAGCACAATGGATTTCTCAGAAACCCCAAGCATCCTGGCCTGGTTAGTGAGATTTTCCAGATTGTTCAAATTTAAATTCATGGTATTTGATTTTTATGTGAAATATTGATGAATTACAAGAATCATAGACGCCCAGAAAAAGATCAAGGCCTCAACTGGTTGTCGCGCAACAGCACCTGCGTACCGGCACGAAGCATAACCCGGATCTTCCGAACCTTCTTACTCAGTAAACTTTTCGCTGCATCAATCCCCGCACCAGCCGCCTGAATCCCGATGGACTGATCCATGCTTAAAAACTGCATGCTTTGCAGGGCATCATCGGCACCTGCACCTGCTGCAATACCCAGCTCCGCTTCCGGCGCATCTATGCCTGCCATGCCATCCAGGCTATATACCGAGAGGTCAACAGGTACGATAGAAGTTCCTAACCGGATATTCCTGATGTTCAGTAACAAACGGTGATTTGCCAGGCTTGACAAAGCAAACAGTTCGTGGCCTGCCGGGATGACTACACCTCTGACCATCAAGCTGTCCAGCAGCCGTAGCTTCACAGCGGCGCCCTGTCCTACTTTTTGTTTCCCGGCAATTACCGCTGGAATAGCCCTGAACTGGCTGTCAGGAATGCTACGTGGAACCGGTAAGGCTTTCTGCTGCATCAGATCAGGATTCTGAATGGAAAGGATCTTATCCAGCATTCCATTCAGCTGGGTCACCTCCGGGTCTTCCTCCTTATTTTCCTGCATCGTTTTCATCAGCGCTTCCAGGCGTTCGACATCATTTTTCATTTCTGAAGTACCACGACCCACTTCCGCCGAAACCGAAACCTTGGATACAGCAGTTTCGGGCTTAACAAGCTCCCTGTTTAGCATTTCCAGTTTGGACTTAATCTCTTCGGTTGGATCCTTCTGTCCATCGACAAAACCGATTTTACCCAACGTTCCCGACACTGCTGATGGCCTACTTTGAGCTGAATCCCTCGCCGTCAGCTCATAAATTCCCAGCTTATCTTCCGGCTGTACAGTTTTAAAATCTGCATCCGGCAGCTCGCGGTTAATTCCACTTGCCGCAACCGGCGAACCCGCCTCGATACTTCCTCCGCCCAGGGCATGAAACGTTCCGGCTGCTACCAGCAGCACGAACACCGGGGCGATCAGCAGTAACTTTTTCTGATTGATTTTTTCCTTTTTCATAATGAATAGCTAAATAAATAATGGTTAATAAAAGGCCTGGACCAGCAGCCAACAGCAGTAAAATGCCATGCAGACAGCACATAAAGCCAAATAAGCAAATAGTTTTTTTCTCGGGATTGAGGCTAAATGACTATTGATCTGGTCTGCAATCCTGCGCTGAGAAGAAAGTATCCAAACAGCGATCCGCTCAGCAACAATCCCGCGGCCTCGCCCCAAAGCAGGTGACTTCCGTTTTCTAAAAATCCCCATAGCTAAGGCTTTAATGGTTCATCCCTGTTTTCCAAAATTTCCCAGTTCTGGATCAGAAAGCCATGCGGGTTATCATCGGTTTTCACCTTCAGGTCGCGGACCTGACCCTGGCTCACCAGTTTACGGATCACCGTACTACTGGAACGGATCAACTTCTCTGTTGCATAGCAGCGAAACAGATATGGATAGGTATCAATATCCAATACCGTACTGTCTACCGTAATCTCCTGAGAGATATTGGCACTGATCATATTGTTGTAATACCCGGACTCCCGCAGGTTGTCATATTCCTTTTTTGCGCTTTGATCCGCCAGGTACAAGGATTTAGAAACCGTGGCGCGGATCGCCTTATCATCAGGACTCAGGTTGAAAAAGTACTCATGGAAAGCTTTGATGTGGTCCCGCAGTTCTACCGGGAGGTAAACATCCCGTCCGGCAGCCACAGCAGAAAGCACTTTACCATTATACAGGATATAAACCTGCTGGCTTTGCTGACGGAGCGTCAGGCAAAACTTGTAAATGCCGAATCCCATCACCAGCACATTAGCCAGCAAGAAGGCGATAGAAAAGCTTTTAATGTGCTTAAAAGCCGTATCAATATTTTGAAGTTGTTTGAACATACCAATAGCATTAAAAGTTAACTACCCGAAATCTTGTCTTTGAAATAATCATTACCCGATCCTTCGGCCATTCCATGCATTTTGCGCGCACCATCACCCATCCCGTCCACGAGCATCCCACCACCATATACCACGCCTTTTGCCGCGGTAGCTGCGCCCACCCCAGAGGCAGCAGCACCGCCGGCAACCATGGAGTTCACTTTAGTTAAAATCGCATTTCCGCCTCCGGCATGGACCACATAATTGGCGACATTGGGTACCGCCCAATAGCCCAGGATGCCAATGATCATAAAAATGAAATAAGCCAGATCTGTCGAAGAAAAGAAAGTATCCCCACCGGTCTGTACTTCTGAAATATCCAGTTTGATCATATTCTGCTGGATCTTTCCCAGGATCGTCCCGAAGATATTGGCGATGGGTAACCATAGAAAGACATTAATGTACCGCGCTACCCATACCGATAAGGTATGCTGGAGCCCGTCATATACCGCAAAACCCAGCACCACAGGGCCCAATATAGCCAGTACGATCAGGAAAAAAGTCCTCAGCGTATTGATACACAAAGCCGCGGCCTGATACAATACCTCCAAAACCTCCCCGATAAACTGCTTAAAAGCATAGCGCATTTTATAATCCTGACGATCTGCCCAAAAACGAAAACTATTCCCAAGCCCCTCAATCCAACCCTCATCGCTCCCTGGATCTTCGGGATGCGTATATTTATACCATTCTTCCCGGTTTCCACTACCATCTTCCCCAACATACATTTTCCATTTCGCCGTTTTTTTCATTTCCAGCTCCTTTTGTTTCAGCAGTTGCGCGATGGCCTTATTGCTATCCTTCACCATCCCTTGAGTACCAGCGACCGATAGACCCAGCACCCCGTTCATCACCCCCAAAACTGCCGGAAAAAACAGGATGGCCATACCCAGCGCAAAGGGACGAAGCAAGGGATACACATCAATGGGTTCTGCCTGAGCGATCTGCCTCCAGACCCTGGAAGCGATATACCACAGCGCCCCAAACCCTGCAATGCCGCGACCAGCGGAGATCAGCCCGGAGCATAAAGGGATCATGTCGTTGTACACCTGATCCAATACCTTCTGCAAACCACCAATACCGGCAGCAACACCTTGCGCTGCAGCCCCAAAGGGCAGAAACAGCAGGCAAATCGCTACAAATGAACCCACAGATCCAATTTTTATAGTTTTCATAAACAATGATTAATAAAGATCCAACACCGTTTTTAGCTCTCGTTTCTGCTTATCCCTTTGTGCAGAAAGCACAAAGGCCTGGGAATTGAAACTGCGCAGGAACAGCAGCTTATCCTGCACCTGTAGAAAGATTCGGTCAATTGCCGCCAAACGCTCCTGGTCACTCATGCGGAGTTTGGAAGCGGTAATCACGGCAAGCAGCTCATCCAGGTTATCCAGGCTAAGCTCAAAAAGCTGTTTGTATACCTCCCCCAGGTAAGCCAGCTCTCCGGGGTTAAAATTCCCGCTGGAAGAAACGCGCCTATAAGCATCCTTATATTCGGAGATAATGAGCTTCTGATAGCCGATGATATCCGCTACTCTCCCGTACTTTTTGATCTCCGGGTTGACCAGCATCAACCCGTCCAGGAATACCTCATGCAAAGAGAAATTCCCCTGGGAAATGCTTTTGATCGCATTGTACCCGGTGCTGACCACCGTGTATCCCTTTTTCATGTCTTTCAGAATATTCTTGAGCTGAGAGAGCTTCTCCACATTCAGCAGCAATTGCTGCACTTCTGTGCTCTGGGCCAACACAGAGGAATGAACGCCGACACACAAGCTCACAAATAACCCCAACCTAAACAAAACCTTATTCCAAGTTCTCATAAGCCCGTTTTAAAAAGTCCATATTGCGCTCTTCCAATTTCCTGGAGCCAGCCAAAACCGAGACCTCCGTGCAAAAGCCCTGCGCGAATGCAGCCTTATCCTGCATCGACAGATACAATTTATCCAGGCGAAGCAACCGCTGCTGATCATCCATCTCCACCAGTCCCGGGGCAACCACCAGGATTAGCTCCTGCAAGTCTCCTGCACAATCGGAAAGGACTTTAGCCCGGACAGTCGATACATAAGCACTATTCGCAGCAGACACCAAACCATCTACCTCAAAAGTATCCAGCTTTCTAAAGCTCTGCAGGATTTCCAGCTGATAAGCAATGATCTCCGCCAGCTTCGCATTGCCCCGGATAACCGGGCTAACCCTGGATAGCGAAGAGATAAAAGTATGGTGCAGGGAAAACTCCCCGTTAGACAAGTCTTTAATCGCATGCAGCCCTGAACCCACCAGGTCGTAACCCTTTTTTGCATACCCGATGTACACCTGAAACGCGGCAATCTGTTGCAACAGGTATCTTTTCTGCGTTTTCTTTTGATTAAAAAACTCACCGAAAGTCTGTGCTGATCCATAAAACGGAAAAGCGCAAACCAGAATCACCAAAACCAGCGGGTGAGCGACCCTTTTTTTTATAATTTTATATTGAAACATTCGTTAAAAATTAATCGACTAAAACCCAGACCCATGAAAGCATTCAGTTCAGCCACCGTGATCCATGTCAGCAATTTTAAAAGCGCGCTGGATTATTACACCAAGATCCTGGGCTTTACGTTTGATTTCGAGTTTGGTGAATACGCCGGCCTGTTCATTGATGAAGTATTCATCCACATCAGCGGACCAGAAAACCCCGGACGAAAAAAACCGGCCGGAAGCGCACACCTCTGCATTGACATAGACAATGTGAATGACTTCTACCAGCGACTGAGCACAAACGGCGCAATCATATCCGTTACCCTTGAAGACCGAGCTTACGGGATGCGGGACTTCGCGGTAGATGACCCCGACGGAAATACTTTGGTATTCGGACAGGCCATCGCCCCTGTCCTACTTTAATCCCCGATGCCATAAATTTCTTTTAAAGTTGCCGCCTCATCCAGGGACTTCGCCCTTTGGATACTGGTACCGATATTGATCGAATTAAACTTCTTTAGGGCCGAGTAATTCTCATCCATGGCATCAGCCGCTTTAGCAATTAACTCCAAACGCTCCGCGTCAGTCATCTGGGTCTTGAAGGAATTCACCACCAGCAGGATCTGATCCACATTCTTCACACTCTCCTGCAGGATCCCGGAATACACCTTTTCCATATACTCCAGTTCCTCGGGGGCAAAGTGCTTGTCTTTACTAAACAGGCCCCATGCCCACTTGTACTCATCTACTATCGCCACCTGCTTTACCGTCAGGTCCCTGATCCGCTTATAATAAGCAATCGCTGATTTGATCTGCCAGAGCTCGTTGTAATAGCCACTATACAGATCCTTCTGGCGCTGCGTCCAGTCGGCAATCTCGGTCAGCTTTAATTTGGAGAGTGTATTTTCCAATACCTTCTGCGCATTTTGCAGCCAGATCGTTTCATTCTGCAGACGCTGGACTTTCAGGTCAACTGCCTTGATCACCTTTTTTACCCCTGCCCTGATCACCTCCATCACCGCAATCTGCGCGGTGGCCCCTTTCGGCAGTCCCACCATCAGCGTCATCGCACTCAGGGGAAGTATCACCATATATTGTTTCATGACTTTCCGTATTTGATTTTTAAAGGCCATAAGCATCCCTCCCGGGACGATTTCGGCCGGCTTAAGTACCTTAACTTTCATAAAATGAACTATTTCTTTTCCAGCTTATGGTATTCCCGGCTACCCACTACGATCAGCCCAGCGTCCGGCAAAATAGAAATCACCTTCCCTTTGGTTCTCTCCAAAAGCACATGCCGCTGCTCGTCATACACTGCAAACCACTTCTCCGACTTATGTTCCAGCTTCTTTAATTTTTTATCCTCAATGCGGCGAAAGGCCGTTTCCCGGAAAATCCGGTAAGCTCCTTCCTGTTCACTAACAGGCTCAATCCTCAGGGTATCATAAGACACACTGTATTCCCCTTCCGCGTAACTGGCATAAGTACCCGGGATAAAGGATTCAGGATCTTTATTACCGTCCCCTAAGTAATTGCATGCCAGCAGCAGTACCGGACATAAGCAGATCAATAATTTTAAATGTTTCATGGTATCTAGGTTTGATTAAAAATTAAAACTCATCTATATAAATAATCACCAACTACTTTATCCTGCCACTTCGAACATCTTCGGCCAGCACCGCAATGCCTTTCTGCCTGCTTCCGTACTTCCGGGCATACTCCTGGACCAGTACCTTTTCCTTCTCTTCGGTGGTATAGGTATAATATTCCTCCAGACTCACTTCCACCCTATATACCTTGGTATGTCCTGTGCCCAGAATGATCGCACATTCCTTGTATTTACGTTTAGGATCATTTGCCTTGTTCACCGAAAGGATCAATGCTTTATCTTTTTCCGTGAGACCCAATAAACCCTGGATCATTTCGAACTTATTCTGGAATTTACTCTGATCCATCAGGATCTTACAATCCGAATTGTTGATGATCGCATTTTTGACTATCGGCGAGGAGATCACATCCTCAATTTCCTGGGTCACCACAATCGGCTCCCCGAAAAACTTGCGCATGGTCTTAAACAGATACTGGACATATTCCGCCATTCCTTCCTTGGCAATCGCCTTCCAGGCTTCTTCGATTAACACCACTTTACGAACCCCTTTCAGCTTGCGCATTTTAGATAAGATCATTTCCATAATCACCAGGGTCGCTACCGGAAACAGAATTGGATGATCCTTCAGGTTATCCAGCTCAAACACAATAAAGCGCTCGTTCAACAGATCCAGGTTCTCAGCAGCATTCAGTAAATAATCAAACTCCCCACCCCTGTAATAAGGATTCAGCACGTAAAGGAAGTTTGCCACATCAAAGTCTTTCTCCTTCACCTTTCCATCCTCCAGCACCTGCAAGTACTCCGACATCAAAAACTCATAAAAAGAGTTGAAGCCCGCAAAAACATCCGGATTTCGATCCAGAAAATTATAATACAAGGTCAGCGCATTAGAGATCGCCACATACTCCGACCGGCGGTAGCCTTCATCATCCTTCTTCCACAGCGCCAGCAATAAGGTCTTGATACTTTCCCGTTTTTCGGTATCCAGTAACTCACCCTCCCCTAAAAAGAAAGGATTAAAAGAGATCGGATTACTTTCAGAATAGGTAAAATAATAGCCGCCCTCCAGCTCACAAAGTCCCTCATAGCTGTGACCGATATCCACGATCACCACATGTGCTCCCTGCTCATAATAGGAGCGCATGATGTGATTGGTCAGAAAGCTCTTCCCTGAACCACTGCCGCCAATCAGAAACTTTGAGCGGTTAGTGATCCATCCCAGACGCATGGGCTCATCAGAAATGTCCACATGGACCGGTTTTCCGGTTAACCGGTCCCCCAAACGGATCCCGAAGGGAGAAAGCGAAGAGCGGTAAGCGGTCTCCAGGTTAAAAAAACAGGTCGCCTGCTCTAAAAAAGTATCAAAGGTATCATTCATAGGGAAATCAGCCGCGTTTCCTGGCAAGCCTGCAAACCAGATCTGCGCCTGTCCGTCCGTCTCCAGCTTCGCCACCGCATCCAGCTGCGCCATCGCAGAGCTCACCTTATTTTTAACCACTTTACCCGAACCAATCCCCTCAGACCAGCAAAGCACATTGAAATGTGCCTTTACAGGAAGACGCTGCGAAGCAACCGCTTCATTCAAAAAGTCATTCACCGCATCACGGGAAATCGCATTCTCCCTGGAATACCCTGACAAACTTTGCAGGCGCAGCTTTTTTGCTTCCAGCCGTTTCAAGGTCAACCCCGAATCCCCAATGAATACATATTGGTTTAAGATGTGGTTACCATCCAGCAGCTGACCAAGCGGCGTGGCAAAGCCCACACTAAACTTCGTGCGGTCATTGGAATATTTATCGTAATTGATCCGCGAACCACATACACCCGGCAGATCGGCTACATCGGACAGCGTAAACAGCTGCAACTGCTTTTCCCCTACCCGGATCTGATCCCCAATGTGAATGTCGCGGATCACCGGAGCATCTGATTCTCCCAACAAAAAACAGTAGCGTTCCAACATGCCCGCACGGTTCGCCGCCCCGGCCAGATCCGCATCCCGCAAACGCTCCATCCTGACAAAACCACTATCCTCCATGATCTGGCGGAACTGCCCGCAGCTATCCAGAAAATCAGCAACCATACCGACATCCACACTACCGGAGGGGACGACAGACTTACGCAGAATGTTGCTGTAAGCCGAAGAGGATAACTTTCGCCCAAATGGTTTTTTGGTCAGGTATACAAAACACTCATGGGATAAAAACTCCCGCTCGTTAAAAAAACGCTCGCTTGAACGGCCCAAAAAGCTCCGATCACTATCACGACCAATACCCTCAAAATCGGCCTTAAAACGATCGGCTATAAACCAATCCTGTTTATGAAACACCGAATGCTGGGGCAACAATCGGATCGCCCGTACCCAGGCCTGGTGATAGGCCTCATACTCCGAAGCCGATAAGGTAAAAATCTCCGGTAACACCAGCTTAAAACCAATGGTCACATCCCCCTGCATGGAGAGGATACAATCATTTTCCACTTTATATACCGGTAACAGATTAAACGCTTCCATCATTCAACAGATTTAACACCAACACCAATAGCACCATCCCCATACTTCAGGCCCGTAAACACGTGGCGGGAGCGGAAGACAATGCGAGTGGGCAAGCCGCGTCTGGCCACATATTTCATCAGCCCATGCTCCCCAAACCGATGCGATAAACGAAACACCAGGAAGAACAACGCAAAACCCAATACCATTACCAGCGGTAAAAGCACATATAAAGGGGTACCAAGGATATACCCCAACACAAAACCAAGCAAAAGCAACACCAGCCCCACTGCCAGATAAGCAATATACTGCGCCTTTAGCCCTTTAAACACAATCGGCTTAGACACCCCCTTATTGATATGATAAACACTAGCCATGATCAGATCCCGAAAAATGATTTCAATACCGTAGCCACCACCACCAGAAAAATACAGGAACCAAACCAGGCCGCTGCCACCTTATTGGTATCGGGCTCACCCGCATTCCACTTATTAAACACCTTTACCGCACCGATCAAACCCACCACCGCACCAATGGCATACATCAGGTCCAAACCTGTATCAAAATAACCTACCACCTTACTCGTTGCCTCACGGATACCCGCGTTTCCATCCTGGGCAAATGCGGACACTGCAAACACAAAAGAAGAAAGCACCTGATAAACCACCAATACAAACCCCAACAATAAACAGCGGCTAAAGACAGCAAAACACTTAACACACCTCATACACACAGCAACTAAAAATGAAAAGAAAAGAACCTAATACAACAAAACCAAAAACCCGCCCCAACACTAATCCCAAAGGGAATCCAATTCAGAGAGACTGATCAGAAAAGGTGCATGGTCTACCACATAAGCATTGACCACCGCAATACCGGGATGCGAACCGATCCCCGGATAATTCTCCTTCAGACCCGCAAGCAAACGGAAAAAATTCAGTTTAGAACCGTCCTCCCTGGCCAGTTCTGCGAACAATTCCTTAAGCTCTGCCAACACATCAGCAATCAATCCGTTCTCTTCAACCGAATCCCCAGCATCCGCAAATTCCAGGTCAGCCGAAGACATTCGCTCCATTCCTTCCGGCATTTTAGATTTGCCCATTAGTGACTCCCCTGAATCCAGACCAGGCGCCGAAGCATCACCACCAAAACCCAAACCCTCATCAGCACCTACACCACCAGAAACCCCGGCACCCAACAGCTCTTTCAAAGTCCGCTCAGAACGCCCGCGCTTATCACCAGAATACACCATCAGCAGCCACACATACCAGGCCGCGGTCAGCGGTCCAAACACCAGAAAAAAATCCGGCCAGCTAAATTGCTCTAACATCGATTTCAAAATTACTCCGCCGCCCAATTGCAGCGGAAACCGGGAACAAAGGACAGCAGAACCCAAAACATAACTTCCCATATGGGATATTTTGATAAAAAACCGGGATAAAACACAAATAGCACAGGCACCAAAATTCCTTCCCATCTCCAAACAAACCGCAGGATTTACCAATCACCAACTCAACCCCTAGTAGCTTGGCCTGCTCCCCCACTCATCTTCCTCATCCATTTTTTTCATAAGCGCTTCGCGGATCTGGTCCGTAAATTCAGTCTTTCTGAGCCGTTTCCTTGCTTTGATGTTGTCAAACCCCTTTTTGGGAATACCCAGATTAACGCCAAAAACGTCACCCAGGCTTGAAAAGAAATCTACGATTCCTATACTGCCGTTATTCACTTGCTCCTTCAGGTAGATCCCATGGGCAAGCTCTATCAGGTGAATAATCTCTCCCGTCCATTGAATCGGTTTAATCAACTTCCCTTTTGAATCTACACTGGTATTAGATAAGCTCGGCTTAGGTGACAAGGCATACTGAGGTTCGAGCAGTTCGCTCCGCAATTGCTCATAAGCAATAAACCTGGCATAGAGCTCGCCGGTTAATGTGCAACTCCCTCCTTCCTCTCCAGGCAATACCGGAAGCAACACACTATCGTTTGCAATACCCCCGCCGGATCCAAATGCCCTAGTGAAGAACAAACTGTCCAGCTCCGTTGCCTCAAGACAATAATACTTGTAGTGGAAACTGTGACGCTCAAAAAAAGCATTGATAAACCCGATTTCCTGTTGTAAGCGTTTACAAAGCGTTTTCTCAGTTCCAGCAACCTTGCAAATATTTCTACTGTAATATTCCTGCCAATAAATCTCAACACTCTTAAAAGCAGGATACAAATATTTATGGTAATTAATCTCGCCAGATTGATCCTGATATGGATATTGACTACTAAGTCCAGCCAAAACCGGCCTAAGTTCCTTCATCTGGGACTGTAAAATACTCGCTGGATGTTTGCCAACCTGAGCAATGTACTTTAGCTGATCTTTCAGCTCATGTAGCGCCTGTTGCGCTTTTGGATTAATGTTGTTGTTCATAGGATGATTTATTTCTACAACAATAACTGCTGAACCCACATGCATTCAGCAGCGGTTAATTAATCCAAATTTGCTCCTATAAAGGTCAGATTGTCAATAGGGAATTCTCCCTATTTTGCTAAAATAGGGAGAATTCCCTATGGGATTTTCTGCGTTACTAAATTTAAAAAATACATAAACTAATAAAGTGAAAGCCATGGACTGAAAATCCATGTGTCGCCGGTTCGATCCCGGCCCATACCACACTCAGGAAAAGCTCGATTTCATAACAGAATCGGGCTTTTTGCGTTTTAAACGCTATATTTGGTCTACGCTTCCAAGTAAGTCTTTCAATAGGCTCCTCTCAACTAAACAAGTTTTCTTGTTGAATTTGATTGAATTTGTGCTACTAATGTGCTACTAAAATTCAATCGCCAAAAATTATGCAAAATGGCGACAGTTTGTGCTGTGGTACTTCCCCACAATAAAAAGAAGGATGATACATGGAACGTAAAAATTAAAGTAACGTTAAACCGAAAAAGAGCACATATTGATACACAACATTATGTGGTCAGAAAACAGCTCAAAAAAGACAATTCCATCAACGATCAATTCATCCTTGATGCACTAAATCCTATCTTAAAAATTTATAGAGATAAAATCTCTGCTCTCGGGCCAAAGTTGGAGCTCTATAACGCCAGCACTTTAGCAGATTACCTGGATCAAAAGGAGTTCAAGGCCGAGAACATTAACTTTATAGAATTTGGTTGGAGTGTGGTTGAGCTTGTGAAGGAGCAAAAACGTAAAGGAGCATTAGGAAATTTCAAAGCTGTCATGTATGGCCTACTGGATTTTTTTAAGTCGGAAGTTGCCCCTATTACTGAGATTACATCCAAAATGCTTGTTAAGTACGAACAGCACCTTAAGACATCTAGGACTATGTTACGGCCTGACCAATTTGGAAAAATGCGACCTAGGCATTCTATAGGTGTGACTGAAGGTGGTCTACACAATCATATGAGAGATTTACGTACACTCTTTAAAGATGCTGTGAAATTTTATAATGATAAAGAGAAAGGCATAGAGATTATTAAACATTATCCTTTTGAAAAATATAAAGTAATTGGCGCTCCAGAAAAGATTAAGCCAAAATTAACAATCGATCAAATTAAGCAAATTAGGGATATAATTGTGTTAACATTTGACCAGGAGAAAGAGCATAAAAAAGCAATACGTGAAAATTCGACATACGAATTAAAAAATCTAACTTACGTTTTACAAGGCTCTAGAGAACATCAGGCGATCGAATTAGCAATGATTAGTTTCTACATGTGTGGAATGAATGCTGTTGACCTTTTCAATTTACCTCCTGCTAATGTGGCAACCATTCATCGACTGAACTATAATCGTTCTAAGACAAAAGACAGAAGAAAAGACCGGGCATTCATTAGCTTACATATTCCTGATGAAGCTGTGCCACTATATGTAAAATATGCAGGAAAACTACAGCTCAAATATGCAGATTCTTTGAGCCAGGATCATGCGCTTAGTTTTGGCATGAGAAAAATTGGTGCAAAACTGGGCATCGTGGAACTTCAATTTTACGACCTAAGGCATGCATTTGGAGATCAGGCTAGAAATATTTGCAATTTCAGCACTGAGGATGTTGGCAAGGCCCTTAACCACAAGGACAATGCAAATAAGGTGACGGATATCTATATTGCTAAGAATTGGAAGCTATTAGATAAAATACAAAGAGCGGTAATTTCTTTGTACGTTGACAAAGTCCCAGATCATAGCTTTTGCACGCCCATGAAATTTAGTTTTAATGACGTGAAGCCGCTGCTTTGGGCCGCAAAACAATATATGTAGCCCTTAAAAAATCAGGTTAACGTAGGCTCCTCCCCGGAGCCTTTTTTATGCTGTTAAATACCGTTTGAATGCGGTTTTAAAAAAATTCTGACTGAAGCACTGACACTTTTTGTTAAACAATTGAATTTTAATAATAAACGTGTTTTGCGGAATTAACTACCCAAAATTAAACTTAGTGGCTGAATTTTGAATTTAATTGCAGGTAGCTAACTTTTGCGTCAATAAATGGTATTTTTCTAAACATTTATTTATCACCTAATCGCCAAAAACACTGCGCGCACATGTGCAATTCGGCGATGAATCCTAATACTCTTATGGAAAATCCTTTCATTGTTATTGAACAAAGGTTAATAGTAATCGAACAAAATCTAAATCAGCTACTCTCAACAGTTAAAACGAGTTCGGAGTTCAGCACGAAACGCTGGACGAAAGGAAAAAACTGTCTATTTCTGACCTATCTGCATATTTGAATGTATCTAAATCAACAATTCATCGATATAAAAACAATCGGATCTTTCCATATTACCAAGCAGGAAGGACAGTATTCTTCAAGAAAAACGAAGTCGACAAGGCAATGCTAGCATTAAAATCTTGCAGAACCGAAAATCACCGATAGTTGACAAAAAAGATTAGGAGGTCTGGACTATCCCAGACCTTCAAATGTTGATATCATTAACTTGCTAGTTTTAGATAATAAATGATTAGGCTACATATTGCGCCAAAAGCAGTCGCTCATTCTGGGTTTACCCCTCTGATAAACAGCGTGTAGCTCCCAATCTCTAATAATAAGTTCAACAAACGCTTACGGGTTTTCCAAAAACTTATTGTTAAGGATTGTAACGGTTTCCATTTTATAAACTAACAAAAGAAGTATTGCTTAAAACGTAAAACTGCTTTTGGTTACGCTAAATGTATTATTAGGTATGTGGAAAAGTACAAGAAATAATCAATACCAAATCACTAAAACTTAAACCGGCTCGACCAGACCCAATGTAACATAAAAACCACCATCGCAAAATTCGTCATTTTCAGCAAGAGCAAGCATAATGGCGTGTCTCCAATGGTTGATTCCGTGAAGTTGCTTCTGCGTTTCAGCCGACTTGAGGAGGCCGGTTCTTACTGCGTTTTTTCCTCCGTTCTCAAAATCAGATTTTAAATATGAGGATATACCACTCAGATGTAGATTTAATTCGCGATTTAATCTTTTATCCAACTCGACTTTATTAATTTGAAAAGAAATCTGACTAAATAACTGATCGCTGAGTTCCGGAATTTTTTCGATCCGAAATGAAATTACTAATCCATTGTTTACAATGGATACATCGCAAAATAAAAATCTTACATGATTTGGTATCTCATCATAATACGCATGTACGAAACGTTTGCTCGGATCTTTACCCGTTGTTATTTTCTTCTTATTATTGCACGTTTGACAATAGGGAATCAGATTACTGGAATAGATAGCAAACGCCTGATAGCTACTGATAGGGAGATGATGATCAAGGACAAAAGGTGTTACTATGCCACAACACGGGCAAGTTTTAGCATTAAGAAATATACGGTCTCGAAGTTTTTTTAACCTCCCGTTTTCCTGTACTTCCGAATAAGCTGCGGTCAGCGCTTTAATCAACTTCGGTTTTATTTCTCTACAATCTAAAGTTTCGTCCGCGGCTCCTTTTGCGACTTCGTAGGCATCATAATATGCTAAAAGTCGGGTAACCTGTTTCTTTGTGAAAGGATACTTTTTATCTCCATTCTTGTAAGTAAATGCGATCACAATATTTGACTCCGCATCATCATTGGTAGGTAAGGCAAGTTTCCACATGTCTAGGCCTTTTTGTTTATTACAGATAATAGATATGATCTAGCTTGCATACTGAGTCCGACATCAAATAGCGATTCAATTTTATTCAAGATGGTTTCCGAACTTGCATTATTAGGCAATTCTTCCTTGATTTCGTACGCTAAATCGTCCAGAGTATCATGAAAATCAGTCATTTCAGCAGAAAGTCCGAATGCTGATTGGGTGATTACACCTATATTCTCACCAAAAGTTTCCAGATCCGGCGGACTGACTTGCATCGAACTGCCTTCTCGCCTAACAACATAGATGTTGTTACGCAAAGTCTCCTGTAAAACAACAGGTGAGTGGGTTGCGACAATCATAAAGGCATTGTGACTTTCTAAAATTAATCTGATTGCTTTCATGAACACTGCGAGAATAGGGGGATGTAGATGTGTTTCCGGTTCGTCGAAAAGCAATAACGACCTAGGCGCTCCATAAGCCAGTATACTAGTTATTGCATGCAAAACAAATTTATGTCCAGTGCTGAGATTCATAAAAAACATCAAATTTTCCTTATCACTAGAATCAAGAATATTTCGGTCCAATACATCAAATAAGGATTTCTCTGCAGCAAGTAGTTTAATGGTTTTGTAGAAGATATTATCGTAATTAAGTTCAAGGATGATATTCAGATTTTTGACAAACTCTGCGGCAAGATCTTTAATGGCCTTTAGCCTGGTATTCTCAATCCTATCATTTAAAATGTCTTGTTTTTTTAGCCGACCATTTTCCAAGGTACTTAATTTCGGTATAACTTCCTCGAGTTCGGTAGCTATATCACGAATCCCACAGAAAACAAATCTGCCGAGTCCGTTTCTTACTTCTTCAACTATGACCTCCTTCTCAGATTTATAGATGCCAGGAGTTGCAAAAGCATCAAAAGCACTATAAGACAACAATATAATTCGTGGAAACCCAAGTCCTTTCGGCTCTATTTCTCCAACTAACTTGAGATTCGTATTTGTCCGATCATTTGGAGATGAAAATGCAACTCTTGATATTCTTGACAATAGCGTACTTTTACCGCATCCATTTCTGCCGATCAAAACTGCGATGCGGTTGGGGAGGGTTTTGTCATTACTCCAACCATATGTAGGCGAATCAAATTTAAAGCCTATTGGACTTTCAAGTTCAGGAATTGAAAATGTAAAATTTAAATCAAGATCTAATAGACTGTCGAAATTTCGGGATATCATTAGAGGTGCGAACGTGAATAGATCGTCTTTTTCGCTAATATGTCGTAAAAATGATTTTTGATATCCAGGTTCGCGCTCAAATTCAATTTTAATTTCAGGCGCAACTAATATGTCCCTCAATGCGTAAAGGATCTTGTTTCGGTACGATTCTTCGACTAGAGATAGGCGACCATAGTAATCCAAAGACGTACCCATAGAACAGAAATCTTCATCCAATTCTTCTAATGGGCCTGTTTTTACAAGATTGCTTTCATTTTTATCTTGGCCGAGCTTTAAGATTTTAACTCGACCTATTAGCGTCGGCTTCGTTTCATTAGTCAAGAGACTAGAGATATGCAAATGATAACTAGTATAATAGAAATAGTCATTCCAATCGTCCTGTTCGAGATAGAAATAGGCTTCTTTTAATCCACCCCGAAGATTGTTTTTTCTCCAGGATACTACCTCTATCAATGGAATTTCATGAGATTCGCGCATCCTCCAAATTATACATAAAACAGGTATGAAACAAATTGCTGTTATTTATCTAGCGCCTTATATTTTCTTCTAGCTTAACTCAATCCGAGATACATTATTGATTAAAGAGAAAAAAATAGTAACTAAAAATGATGAAAGTTATAATACTGCCAGCTTTTTGATTACTTTCACTGCAACAAGCGGAATGATAGCAATTTTATCAAATTCATATTTTCAATTATTTGTCATTCCATTATTGACAACTCTTTTAACCGTCTTTGTTAAGATAGTCAGTAGAAACGATCGCTATTATACATTGGTCAAGGAAGATTTCAGCATTGGATTAGAACTAGCAGTCACTTCAATACTTCTTTTAGCAACGGACAGTCTGAAATATATCTCTAAATTTACTGATCTCTTAAACAAAAATTCAATAACTCATAACGATAAACTCTTAGTGGTTCCTTGGATATTGTTAATGTTATTTATAGGTGCTTGGGGGATGTCGACCCTAGTAAGAAAGTTTGGATGGAAATCGGCTTCAGAGATGACCTGGGGCTGGGGAATCATAATCCCTAATCTATTTGGATTATTATCATTAATATTTGCAGTGAACTGGATAAATGGATAAAAGAACTAAAATAGAAAAAGGCAGGATATCTAAATTTTTAGGTATTTATATGCCGCTAGCAGCAGTTATCGCTAGTACGACTTTCCTTATTTCTTATTTTTTTTATGACTCAAGTTTTAAACGATCTTTTGAAGGATTTTTTACGATTGACCCTTCAACACAAATAATAATTTCTATGGTAGTTGGTTTCATTACATTGGGACTCTCGTATTTTACATATGTATTAAACCGTAGTAAAAATTCCCCCTCAGTTTTTATAATCTATTCCCATAATGATAAAGCCTTCGTAGATCATTTTACAGAATTACTTAATGAGAATGGGATTTCAGCTACATACGATGACCAGATTATAAAAATTGGCGACAATATTGAGAAAAAAATAAATTCTGCCATTGAAAGCGCTGATAATGTGATTGTTGTCGTTTCAAACTCAACAGCACAGAGTTCTTGGCTAAAAGCCGAATTAATTGCTGCTATTGTGCAGAATAAACAGCTACTACCAGTCTTAATTGATAAAACAGCAAAAATTCCAGAAGAAATTTCTGGTTTGAAGTATGCCGACTTCTCTGATAATAATGATCAAGATTTGAAATCACTAGTGGATGTTCTTAGACCACCTTTGTATGCTCCTTAATTAGCGTTGGTACTTTAGTTTCTGCCATTTTTTTTTCAATTATTCTACTTCCCCATTTTTGTTCCTGTTTTCGTAGTATCAAGAAGTTAATCCTTGAGGTGGCGAATAATCTGACGGAAAATCAAGTATGCAACGTATTCGATCGATAACAAGAGCTTTTAACAGCATAAGTCAAAATTCAAGACATCGTGTATGATCTATGGGTTGTTTTTTGGTAAATTTTAAGTAATATTAACAATTAGCGACTTTTGCATGAAAGTCGAAGATTTTAAGATAAAATTTCACATAATTCGACAAATGGTAGTAAAAAAGGAAAAGAGGAAGGAAGCCAAAATGCTTGACGAAGTTGTTGACCTTATATTGAGGGTATGCAAAAGTAAGGGATGGGCAACAAACGTCCGGGATCGAGATAATGAATCTTTTCGGTGCGCTACCATCGACGTGACAAAAGAATATTATAAAAACTATATGTCAGAAACAATTCATGGTAGCATAGACTTGTATATTGGCTCCGGAAATATCCAATTAAGTATGAACAAGATTTCATTCTATAATTACGGGTTAGACAGTCTTACTACAATGATTAAATCTGAGCTTTACGAGATTGAATGGGTAAAAGCTGCAAACTCCCCAAAGACCAAGACTGATGATAAAGATAAAACGGGCGAGTTAATTACCCATATTCTCGATCGTTTTGACCGAGCTGTACGGCAATTCAAACGCAGACATGATAATCGCAGTACCATAGTTGTTAAAGATGAATATGATACTCAAGATGCCTTACATGCAATTTTGAAATGTTATTTCGATGATGTCAGACCTGAAGAATTTGCACCTAGCCACGCAGGATCATCCTCCAGGGTAGATTTCCTACTCAAAAAAGAACAAGTCGTGATTGAGATAAAATATGCAAGCAACAAGCTATCCGACAAGAAAATTGGCGAACAACTGATTATTGATATCAAGCGATACGAAAATCATCCTGATTGCAAGGCTTTATATTGTTTTGTCTATGACCCTGATGGAAACATTAAGAATCCGGTCGCTTTAGAGAATGATTTATCAGGAGAGCATGGCCCAAATAAAATGAAAGTGAAAGTAATTATAGCACCAAAATGATAGTATTAAATAAAAGGTTAATTATTCCGTATGTAAAGAACTAGTTTATTTCATACAAAATTACTACTTAAGAATATTTTATATGAATTAAAGGTTATACATGATTTTTGAGTCACATACTGCCAGGATATTACATCTACAGCTAATAACAATAAGGATAAGTAGCAGGGTCACTATTGAATTCTTTATCTTTATATGTGCATAAACTAAGAAATGTTATATTATTTGGAGCTGGTGCAGTAATCGATTGGAATGGACCAACAACGCCAGAACTAACCTCTCTCATTAGAAAGTGTGGATTCTTTATTAAAGGCGGAAAAACAACAATTACCGACTTTATATACCAAAAATTAATTGATGAATCAGACTATCCGGTTGAGCAAATAAATTTTGAAACTATAATAAATGTAATTGAAGAGCTCCTCGTGTATTATGCAGAACATGGTCTTAGAAAGCAACTCCCATCTTTAATCAAGTCATTTTTTAACCCGAGGTTTGAAGATGAAATCATGAATTACACAGTGATCAGTGAGGTAGGTACGAACCGCTATAAACTGCAATTCAATCAGATTGAAGATAAGTATGCAACTTGGGCAAGATTGGATACGCCACCACAGCAGTTTTTTCTACAGCTTTTACTATCTGAACTATTGACACAAATTTCGATACGGATTGAAAAGTATTCATACCATGCCCCCGGAAAATCTAATGTAATCACAATTGATAATGCAGCCAAAAATTTAGCCTTTCAAAAATGGGCTGCAAAATTGGCTAGAAATGGAATTCTTAGAATGTATTCGCTCAATTATGATCGGAATTTTAAGATTTTAGTGGAAAAGGCTCACCCAGCGATTCCAGTGTTTGAAGGGTTTGAGTGTGGTCACACGGTTCCATATGTGACATACCTCCGACCAAATGTTCAAAGAATAATTAAAGATGACGAGTGCCACACACATTACAACTTACATGGAAGTATATTTTGGCAGATTAAAGCCCTTAATCGATATGGCCTGCCTTTACCAGAATATTTCTTAACGAGTAATGCATATCTTGAGGTCAACACAGAGGAATTTCCAACATTTCAGAGCGAAAAAGGTAAGACAGTATTTTTGACTAATGTTGTAACCGGTTATCAAAAAACACAAAGGGCGATATTTTCTCCCTTTAAACAAATGCAAGCGACGCTAGACAAAGATTGCCTGTTCGCTGACCGAATTATTGTTATTGGATATTCATTTGGCGATGAACATATCAACTCAAGTATCAGAACCGCGTTGCAATACAATGAAAAATTAAAACTAGAAATCATTGATCCTTCATTTACAAAAAATGAATTTGACTGGGACATGATGCTGAAAATTTTCGCAGCCTCGCCAAATATGGAAAATTTACCCAAAAGAAAGTCCAGCACTGATGTCTAGTGATGAATTAGTGTCTGGTAAATTCAATTACTTATATTTGAGCAGCTAAATATATTCAAGAAACATGACAATAGCAGAGCTCAAGCAATTAAAGGAAAGTGAACACAAAGTAGAGTTTAAAGAAGGCAAAGGCCAATATTCCTATAAGAGCAATCGCAGAAGCATCCTTGGATATGTTGTGGCGCTGGCTAATGAGAATGGCGGGATGTTAGTCTTTGGCGTAAAAGATGCCTACCCACATGAGATCGTTGGCTCCAAACTGTATGAAGGTGAAGAAGGGAATCTTGAACAAAAGATTCATTCTGACCTTGGTATACGAATACGTATTGAAATTCTTCGTGAAGCCGCGAAAAGGGTTATGATCCTTCATGTTCCCGCAAGACCAATCGGTAAACCCCTATACTGGGAAGATATTGCGTTAATGCGCGTCGGTGAAGAATTAAAACGGATGTCAGATGAAATGTTGTTGTCAATTATACAGGAACAGGAACCTGATTATTCAGCGAAGATTTGCAATGAACTAACGATCGATGATCTGGATGACCAAGCGTATTCCAAAATGGTGGAGTCCTATGCCCGAAAACAAAATAATCCGGGATTTTTGCAGGCGGAAAAAAGACAAGTTCTCTCTGATCTCAAGTTATTGATAGAAGGGAAACTAAATAACGCAGCTTTGATATTACTTGGCAAACCAGAAGTCATTGAACGCTTGCTACCTCAAAGTAAAACTATTTGGGAATTCAGAAATAGTGAGGCCCAAATTTATCATGATACAAGGGTAGAGATTCCAGATCCATTGTTTATCGCAATTGAGAAAATATGGCAGCTCATCAATCAGCCTAATCTAAACAGAAAACATCCTATACAGAAAGGCGCATATATCTTTGACCTTTATGATTTTAATGAAGCAGTCATTCGCGAGGCTGTGCTGAATGCCGTAGCGCACAGAGATTATACCATTACTAGCGAGGTTGTAATTAAACAGTTTCCTAATAAAATCAGTATCAATAATCCAGGCGGTTTTCCTAAAGGAGTGACCATTGAAAATATACTCACAATCAGCAGTACACCAAGAAGCCGGTTGATGACAGAAATTTTAGAAAAAACAGGACTAGTAGAGCGTAGCGGGCAGGGAGTTGATAAAATATTTTCAATTACACTTTCAGAAGGAAAGGAAGAACCTGATTATTTTGCTTCAGACTTATACCAGGTTTCTCTAACTCTAAAAACAGAAGTGATTGACAAGGCATTCCACATCTTTATCAGCCAGTATCAAAATGGAGACAAGGAACCGAAACTTGGAGTAGAGCAAATAATTACTTTATGTAAGATTAGGAAGGGAATCTTTCAGAATCTAAAGACAAATATAGTCGCCCAGCTTGAGAAACAGGGCTTAATTTTTCGTGCATCTGGCCATACCAACCGCTATATTCTATCTGCTGAATATCATGAAATGGTCGACCAGGAACAGAGGATTGCCAAAAGATATTTGACAAATGAAATCCAGAATATATTGCTTCGCTTGCAAAATGGCCCGTTGAAAATTGGTGAACTCGAATCGATGCTCGCCGAGTCGCTAAATCGGAACCAGATTAAGTATCTCCTGACAAAGCTAACTGAAGACAAAATCGTAGATACTACAGGATCTGCGAGTGGGACCAAATATTTACTTTCCAATGAGTTTGCTGGACTGCGCGGGGATTTACTTTACAATTCTGTTATTAAGATTCTCAGGGAACGCTATGAATAAAGTTTAAGTCCCAAACATAGACTTTGACTTCTTTTTATTAGTTATTTCGAAAGATTTCCTTACTGAGATCGCTGTTTCCATTATTATCTCTGCGCATCTGAATCTCCCTGAGTTTCCCGGGCGCGATAGAAAATTCAATTCTCCAAAATCTCCGGATATTCTCCAAAAGAAAAAACCCTTATCACGCGCGCAGATTTTCTTCGCAGAATTCACGCGCACAAAAATGTGCGCCGTTCATTCAGATATTCTTCATCGAAATTATCCGTGCGAAGATTTCCGGTTCAGATTCAGATATGAATTTGAGCGCTGGATCTCAAATTATTTCAGAAAACTGGGAAGATTCAATTCTCCAAGAAACTGTAATATTCTCTGAAAAATGAGATCCGCATCTCGCCATCAAATTCTCCACGGATTCCCAATACAAAAAAAGATTAAAATATTCACCGCACTTTTGACCGCCAGAAATTCGTGCGCGGATATATTTTCTACGTGTACAGATTTTCGTCGCGCTAGGAAATCGCGCGCGCGGAGAAAATTCAATTCTCCAGAAACTCAGCATATTCTCCAAAAATATATTTGTAGCCGCGCGCTGGAATTCTCAGCGCTAGTATCGCGCGCACATAAATCCCGCGCGCGGATATCCAGAGATTCCTTGAAGAACTGATCGCTAGGTAGATTTGTAATCTTATTCAGAAATAGATTCGCGCGCCAGATTTTCTGGATATTCTGATTGCGCGGTAAAATTCGATTCTCCAAAAACGTTCCCATTTCCATAAGAGCTGAAATATAAACCATTCCCGCCCCGTTCGTCGAATGCAATCTTAAGAGACAGATTTTCCTTACCTTCCCCATAACAAACGACAACACCTACCACGTAGTTTACTAAAAACCCTTCAAAATGAACAAACTTGGCCGAAATGAACTCTGTCCCTGCGGCAGTGGTAAAAAATATAAAAAGTGTCACATGAACTCTGGAAAGCAAATTCATAGTTCAAAAAAAATGTCATTTGAAGAACTGTCAAAAAAATATAATCCATTACCAATTTTAAAACTCATCGGATTTTTACAGCTTCTACCGGAAAACCATGGACATAACGTCAGTTTCGAGATGATGGCCCGGGAATTGGTGCGACAGATCAACGACTCTGTTACCAAACCTTACGCTCCCTGGACCGAACTAACTCAGGCGATCCGCTCTTACACAGGCGCAGTAGGGCTGAACGGCCCTCCGGAAAATCTGTATACAGAAAACGTGGTTTTCCGTGAGGGTGACTATACGGTTTATCCAGGATTAACAACCGATGGTGCTAGAATCCTCAATGACCTACTGGAATGCATCTTTACCAGGGAAAATCAGCTTCCTGAAGGATTCAAAAAATATATTGGTTCTGCCGCAGAATTACTACTCCTGTTCAGCAATATCAGCGCCAGCGAACTGGACCACAAACGCTATGCTCTTAAGGAAAGTAAAGACAGTATTGAATTTCCTGCATATGATCATTTCATCGGAAATTCACGTGCAATCATCTATACCAAAGAATTAATTGCTGAGCTCTGCCAAAGGAATGGGCTTGACAGCAGCGTACTAGACGAATTCATCATCAATCCGAATGATCCAAAGCTCGCAGATTCAGATCCGATGACCAATATCGTGTTGACCAAACCATTATTGGCCGATGGCGACAGCATAATGATGTATATGCCTACAACAGTGGTAACAAGCCTGATTCAATTCATTTATCGAAAGGCCAAATCATTAGAGTGCTATCCTGCCCTGCTCGAGGCATTTCATAAGGAACAATTTCACAAGGTTCTGTTGTGTGCAGAACAGATGAACTGGGCACCGCTTGGAATCACCCCTCCCAAAAACACCACCGGACTAAAGGCGATGGAAAGACTGTTCCAAATTGACAAAGATAAATTTGCCTATTTGTGTTATGTCCATGATGACAGGTCTGGACATGACTTAACTAGCTTGATGGAACAGCACTTTGCCCACCTGAAGGAAAAACTGCCTGAGTACCTAAAAAAGCTGGATACCCGCTTCTTGGCAGTCTTCGTTGTTGCAGAAGATGCGAATGAGCTATTAAAAATATATCCGCAACCTAAATGTGCAGACCACGCAATCTTATTTCAGTACAATGAGTTTGACAAAATCGCCTATTCAAAAGAAACTGAAATACTGAGCCTATGGAAATTTGCCAAATGTGTAGATTATACAGGGGATAAATTGACGATTATGTCGACTGGGGGAATGTTGGATCTTTATGCAATCTATCAGATGAATAACGGAAGTCTGCTAAATTCAGATGAGGCAAATCCAATTGGTGGTATGCTGATGTTTATCCCAGGCAGCTCAATTGATTTTAGCAGAGCCGTAAAAGCTTACCGGGACGAACATGCCATGTTTGTTATGACCGGCCATGGTGCAGGATACACCCAAGTAGTCCGAGCAAGAAGCTTTGCACCGATATATAAATTACGGGATGATTCTATTGAATTCAGAATAGGTTTGGACTGTTATTCGACTCCCATATGGGTGTCAAACAATCAGTCAACTGCCGAAGCCACTGATAATTGGAGCCATTCGATCTGTGAGGCCGTTTGCTTTTGGCTTTACCAAATGAGAGATGAATTAAATGAGGTGATGGCTAAAGTAAAATTTATCCAGTTTGAAATAGAACTTGTACTAGATCAGGATCTGTTAGAAAAAGATGAATACATCAAGCAATCGGTTGATTTAAATCTGATTGAAATAAAAAGAAATGTAGCGCCGCCTAAAATACAACTGCACATTCCATACTATTTTATGTATCTCGTGATGTTGCCAGACAACAGGGCAGACCGGTTACTAATGGAAGCGGTACTCAAAGGCTTATTGGAATACACTACCGGAGCAGGACATCCGCTGATTTTAACGAATGAGCGGATCCCAGAGATTGTAGCCTCAGTCCTGCAAAATGAACGGGCCAAAATGATGATTATGGCTGATAGCAGGCATAATGTACGCCTTGATAACAGGAACCTGCCCCCATTAAGGTATTTGCAAGAAACCGATATTTCCTTGGTTTTGGATAATCTAGTTTCCTATCTTCCCTCGGATTTAACCATACCTGAAGAAGTAACTGACAAACCCGAGAAGATTAAACTTTGTGATCTAGTAGTTGCTGGCCTACTGAATATACTACAGGAAAGAATTGCCGAATTTGATGGCAAAGACCTGCTGACCTGGCTGGTAAAATTAAACGAACGGCTTACGCAGAAACGCGAATTCAGAGAGATACAGCTGCCAGCAAAAATCGCCTGTTTTGGTGACTTTGAGCTCGAGGTCAGCCAGTTTCATGAGCAGGACGAAAAAATGGTCCCTACAGCTCACGCTATCCGGACTTTGATAGAATTTGTGGCGTCAAAACCTCCTCTGGGGAAAAAACCGGCAAATTTTGATGACCTAGATGAACTTTTGGCAATGTGCAGTCAGATCGCGAGCTGGGGTTCGGTCAGTGAAGCGATGAGGATGGGGGTTGATGAACCGCAAATGGGCTTGTTGCCATCTGGCAGGGTCGGCACCAATAAGGATTTCCAGAAAGAGAAATTGGAACCATATGCCCAGGCCCGCTCCTCTGCACAGATCTTCGGTTATGTCGAAAAATTTGAGAGCCATTATGTAAAAGGGTTTAGTGAAGATGATACCGAATTGGGCCCGGATGATGGGTTGGATGAGGCTTTTTTCGCGGAATACGGAATAGTCCTCAATGATCTCCTACAGATCACAGGTATGATGATCAATCTGGGTTTTGAAGCCGTAAAACCATGTTTTGAAATAACTGAAATGGATTTGGAAGTGAAGCTGAGCGAACTGCTGCCTGAAATCCCGGCAGAAACTCTGAGCCTTGTCCTGCAATTCCTCAGTCTGCTGGAAAGGCCTGGCCTGGGTCTGCCACCCCAGGGCTATTCTGTTAAAGATATATTTCCCTGGCGTTACTCAAGGGCCATTTCTTACATGCGAAAGCCACTTATCAAGTTAAAGACAGATAACAGAAAACACATGTATCTTTTTGGCTACAGGCACTTATTGGCGTACATTGATAATTTATTTTACTTGCTTTACAGCGGAAAACTACCTGAAGAGAACTCCGATAAAATGAAGTCTTGGATCGGAAAGATTCTAAAAGAAAAAGGAACACCGTACAGGAACGATGTGATGAACTGGTTCAAAACATTCGGGCATCTTCAAGTCATCGAACATGAAGTAAAAATGAACTTCGGTGGCAAAAAAAACGAGGAAGAGAATCTGGGAGATGTCGACGTAATGGTCATTGATAATGAAAAAAAGCTGATTTACTCCATTGAGTGTAAGAACGGAGTTGGGGCCAGAAATATACATGAAATGAAAGTGGAAATGGACCTCTATTTAGGGAGGGAGGGGAAAGAGAAAAAGGCGAAAATCAATAAGCATGTGACACGGCACAAATGGTTGAGCGCCAATCCGGAATTCCTGGAGCAGTTTGTGCAGGATTCGGAAAGTTACCAGGTAATTTCTTTTGTACTCACTGCTGAGGAGATGCCTTTAAGTTACCTTGGCGGAGAAAGGATACCTTTGCCATTATTTTCATTCCCCAAACTCAAAATGAAAGGATTGTCAATGTTGCCAACTAAACCTTAGGCTGGCGTTTTGCACTTGCAAATCGCTCTTTGGTGATGGGGTCGCAACGTTCAAAGAGTTCATTTCGCCATTCTACCGAAAGCAGATTGGCATCGTTCTCAATTTCCAGGCCAAGGACATAGCGTTTTTCATTTGAGATAATTCCGAACGACTGGGAGAAATCATTTCTGAAAACACCGGCCAGTTGAGGGGGTCCACCACAGGAAGGATTTTTGATTGAACAAAGGGTTTCGACAAATTGCTGATATATGTCTTTACTTGTTACAGGTCCATAAGCTGGTTTATGTTTCCTATTGAAAGGAATCATAAATTCGGCACTCCCACTCCCAACGCATACGCACAATTGAGTATGTTCAGGAATCGGAAGTGGTTCAGGCACTGCCCAGCCTCTAGCCTTTTCCCATCTGTATATTCGACCTCCAAAGTCGCCACCTATCTGTTTACCATAATGCATAATGGTGAAGGAAGGAAAAAGTTTCGATTTTGGGTAATCTCCAAACAGTCTGGTTATGGCTTTAAAAATCGCATCAGATTTCATATTAAATGAATCTTTTTTGTCAAACAACAAGCCAGCATCACCGAGGGATAAGATTTGAGATAACACTTGGCTTGGGAAAAGGACATCACCAGAATAGCCAAGAATATCAGGATGGTTTGTAAAATTAAATACTTTCCTTGCATGGTCCCAACACGAACCGTCGGGCCAGCTAATGCGGCTGTCTGAAACGATATAGATGGAAGAAACTTCTTTGGCACCGACTTTATCGTCAAGTGTAACCCAACTTGCTATTATTGTCATATAAAAAATTGCCCGGAACTGCCCCGGGACCTCCAGCATCAAATACTGACGTGCTACCTAGTTACACCACATCGCTCCCGCAAGATAATCAATTATTAATGTTTAATAAAAACTTCAGAAACACTACCCCCAAACATTCTACTGTTGTGACACTCAAAATAACTAAACCAACAAATCCAACACCCCACCATTGTCCTTACATTTTTCCTTCAACTGTTCCATCATCTCATAATAGGCAATCAACTTCCTTTGCAATAAAATACAATACTCACCCAAATTGTGTATTTCGGAGATAGTGGTTCTTCCCCAATTTTGGTGGTTTTTAAAAATGAGGCGAGTAATGTAAAATCAATGAATTAAGTGTTCATTAATGCTTACTGGTGATTAAAGCCGTAGAATCCATTAACATATAGACGAGAATCATGATCAACGTTAGTTCCCGCAAAAAATACAAAGTAACCACCGAGATAATAAGCTTGTATCGATTTAAAACACATTTGTTTACAAAAAAGGAATTACTCGTCTGTTGTATTTTTTACCACCAAAATTGGGGAAGAACCGCACACTGACCACCGTGTTTCGGAGCAAAATGGCCGTTTTGAGGCTTAAAGCTTGTTTTTTATCATCAGTAATACATAAATCATTTTCAAAAACGAGGCAAATAAAGGCCTTTACGGATGTTGTCCGGTCGTGGATGAATGAGATCATCCATGGAAAAAAGCCTTTTATATTCTCTTATTTGTGGTCAATAAATTAATCTGTCCTTAAATGGTGATGAGAATGCTTATCTCCTCAAGAAAGTGTAATTGTAGATGCAATAATTCAGCTTTGGCTTCAAAGATGATTTGTTCGAAGTGTTTAGTTATATTGGTTCAGGGGAAAGGAACTTTTTTGACTTACTAGGCAATTCATTCCTCGACCACTTCGACCCGAAATGAGGTGGCCATATTTACCGAAATATACAGTCAGCAGCGGTTAATTAATCCAAATATCGTTCGATAAAGGTCAGATTGTCAATAGGGAATTCCCTATTGGTGTACTGTGTAAAAAATTGGAAATTTTAGTCAATGCTATGTTCTCACTTGAAACGATGCTAAGCTAAAGCACTAATATCATTCAAACTCTGATTGATTCAGAATTGGTAATTTTGATTAATATTGTGGACCTGCACTCACAAAGGGGCACTCGCAGTCCGAGATTCTAATCAATTTGTAGGTGAAATAATTGAAATAGGGGGATTTTTGAAAATTTATAAAAGCCAATATCGGTTATCGTCATTCTTCCTATAAAGGTGTAATTTTCATTAACCTAATACGCCTTTGGGTATCTGCTACCTTTGAAATAGTCATACTTACCCGTATAGCCGCATTTGGCCCTTTCGTTCAATTTACTGATGTCGATCGTTCCAAATCATTGCGAAGGTACCCTTGAATAACCAATTTCAACCTTAAGCTCATGTAACAATCCTACCATATGAGTTCGTATTTGATTGTCCCAAAGCGACTCTGTCAAAACTTTGCCTATGGCTTTGTTTATTACATATTTCATTCCAAGGAACATTGGTCTCAGGTCACTTGGGTCTTCTAGCCAATTAAGCCCCATTAGGAAGCTGTCTACTAAAGTGCCCCGATAAAAATCGAGATGTTCGTCCGTTATACCGTCAAGGTAATCAGGTTTGCCTGATCGGAGGTTTCTGACATGGTCCATGTCTGTCGGCATATCCCCGAATCCGAAAAAAGACTTCAAGTTTAGGATACCGATGTTCTTGATGAAGGATAATGAATCGCAAGATAATAAAACGACCGATGTATCACTGAAAAGCCGCCCTGCATGGTTTACAGAGAGGCTGTTCTTCCCTCCTTCGCTCCCCAAATGGCTTGAAAATAAAAACGCGTTGTTTCCATGTCCCAAATAAAATACCACTTCGTGTTCATCATCAATGGTCAAATAAAAACCTTCGTGATTTGGACGGAATAGATCGATATTGGGAAAACGCGCAGCGATTTTGTCGGCGATGGGCTGAAGAAACGCAATACTTGCATCGTCTGGATAGATCAGTATTGCCTTACTATGAATTTGCATCGATCTTAACGTAAAAGGCAAGCATCAACTCAATCATTTCGTCTAAAAGCAGAGCAGTTTCTTTGGCGCCGGAATCCATCATATCGGCCAGCTCTGACATCGTTAGTTTTGAGAACGGCGCAGATAACTTCTGGATTTTAGCGTCATGTGGTTCGTATTCGCGCAATTTTTTTGGTAACAAGACAGAAATATCCCTCTTCTTCAAGGTGTTGATCGCCTCATCGCGAAATGTTTTGTCAAGGAATTGGCTGATGCCCAGGGTGATGATCTTTGAGAGTGATTTAACCTTGTCCCCATCCTTTTCCTTACCATCGAAGATCTCTCGGACAATGCTTTCACGTTTACCTGAGATCAGGAAAACCGGGCAGTTCTTAAATTTTGGAATACCCCGGAGGCGTTCGATAACCTGCAGTCCGTTGAACGAAGCATCGCCATAATATTGATCTACGATGATGAGCGCTGGCATGTTAGCCTCCATTTTCTTTACAGCCCCAACTATCAACGCGTCTATGTTGGGATTGAGTTCGCTGTCACAGAAAGGACGGTCCATTGGGTTAAGATAAAAGTTGTCCACAACTAGTCCTTCGTTCGTTTTTAAGTAGTTTGTTATATTGGTCAACACACCAACATGTTCTCTACTGTCATCAATTAATAAGAGCGCTTTTTCCATTGATTAAGTAAAAATAAGTTCAAAAGTGGCTCCTTTGAGTTTCTGATTGTTCCCACTGAAACCGACACTACCGTACATTTCTTTCATTTTCCTTTTAACGGAATACAGTCCAATCCCAGATCCTTCTCCATCTGTCTTGACCCCCAGATCAAACAGCAAGTCTGGATGTCCAAGGAATTCTTCTTTTACCCCGTCTCCATTATCGCTAAAGGAGACAACAAGGTGCTTACCTTTGATCGACGCGTTTACGTTGATTTTGTCGGCATTAGCCTTGACGGCATTCGAGATAAGGTTGTCGATTACAATGGAGAGATCCAGCAGGCTAAGCCTCGAGACAAATTTGCAATCCGCTTCGAAATCTATAGTAACTTTGTCGCGCATAGCAAAACTATAGGTCGAGATATATTCCGATATGAATTCCACCACATCAACCTTTTTCACATCTTGATCGGCCTTAAAGTTTGATTTGGTTATCAATTTGCCCAGCTTCATTACCTTTTCGGTGATAAATTTGATATGGCTAATCTCTTCAAGCAGGACCGCATCATCTTTTAACCCGGCTTTGATCTTCGAAATAAGTGCTTCAAGGCTAGCATCGATTCCAATTGCCGAGACCTTAATGCTATGGATAAGTTCTTCTGCATCTTCACTCAATGTTTTTCGGGTTGCGTTCAAGTAGGTATTCTTATCCTTTTCAACCTTCAGCGTTTGTTCGGCACTGATCCTGGCCTTGTTTTCCTTGGCTAGGTTTTCCTCTGCAGCTTTCCTTTTAAGGGTTTCTTCTCGCCTTTGTACCTCTTTTTCCCTTGCGTCGAGCTCTGCAATGCGCTGGGCTTCTTCCGCACGCCTCCTTCTTTGTTCCTCGATTTGTCGCGCCTCTTCTGCTTTCTTCGCCTCGAACTCTAAATTGCGCCTCTTGATTTCCTCCTCCAATGCCCTCCGCTCTGCATCCTCTTTCTCTCGTTTGAGCTTATTGTACATGCTTTCAGCATCCTCAATCTCTTTCTTAAACTTCTCATCGCCCGTTTTGTCGGCAATTTTGGATAGGTCGCGGAAAACCTCCGGAGGCAACAGCTCAAGCTTCTCGTCAATAATATTGACCAAATCCTTGTTATAATCCAGAATTTCTAAGTTTTTTCCATCGGATAGTTTTCTAATAATATCCGCAATAGACGAACGTCCACCTATAGAGCCGGAAATGATGGAGATATCGTCCAATTCCCTATCGCCCTTCAAATCCTCGTCCTTTGCATAAGCCCATTGGACATCGACAACATAACGCTCCAGTCGTTTAAGGGATTTATCATAAAACGATTCAACGAGCTGCTGGTATCCTGGCGTATCCACCAGCCCCCCGTCACGGCTCGAAACTTCTTTGAACTGTGTACCATCGTCGCTGAACAACTCTATTCGCCCAAGAAGGTCACGTGAGCCCAGCCTCCCTTTGTAGCGCTGCTGGTGGCGTTGATCAATCCCCAAGCTGTCATCCCCTACGTTACCAAAAGGATAAACCCTGAACCCATTTTTAAAAAGGAAGACAGAGCCAAAGTTAACAGGCTGGATGCCCATCTGTCGGGAGAAGTTAATCTTGGCCGAGGTATTGAGAAAGAAAATATGGTGACTTGTTTGTTCAAGGAGATTATACTTGATATTGGGTTCCCGTATAGCATAGATCTGTGTCCCCCGATCGATCAAAACGGTTGTGATCCATTCTCTATCGATGTTAGTCCGTATCTGGGTTGTTTTTACCTGAAGGGTCTCGAATATAAAGTTCTCGATCCGTCCATTTACTCGGTCCCTGTTGAATTCCTCCCGTGCATCTTCCGCGAGTTCCTTTGTGCACACTATATTGATCGAAAACTTGTCCTTATCGCCAGAATTGAGGCTTGAAAACGGGTTGATCAGCTTCTCCAGAGAATATTTTAGGTTTTGGAGTTTTTTCCTCGGCCAGGCGGTATGCAGGCCGGTAATCTCCAACACCGTCCCGGATTCTGAATTCAGTAGGCTATGTTCTTTCAATGTTTTGTGTTCGACCTTGATGTTGACAAACTCATCATGGCCGTCTTTTTCAAACAAGACCCAATTGACCACCAATTGCTCGATAGTCTCGGCACCTATCTTCCTAGTGGTCAAGGTCAGCTTTCTGCCCAGCCTGTCGCAAGAAAACCTACCTATCCCTTTTGCGCCGGCGTAATATCTCTTGGCTTTAATTTTGTTGCGGTAATCGTCGGTCTGTGACTCAAACTCATCGTCCTCCTCGCCATCTTTTTTTGCCGAGTATGCAACAAAAAGCCATTTTTCCCTGATATCATCGAGGGACATCCCCTTACCATTATCGAACAGCTCTATCCTATCCTCAAAAAAAGATAATGTAACGTTTTCGGCATGGGCATCGTAGGAATTTTTAACCAGTTCAAAGACAGCGATAAAATCGTCTGTAATCAGGTCTTTTCCAATGATGTCCTTTAGTCCAGAGCTGATTTTAAATTCCAGATGATCCATTGGCTAACATCATATTTAGGGCAATTCCGCTTTGTTCCCCGAAAAGTGGGGGAATTGCATTTCCAATCTGGGTGTACCGAGGGACTTCCATTACCCTTGCCTTACCGCCTGTAGTATATTTGCCTTTTATCTCATAACTGTCTGGGAAACTTTGGATGCGTGCATACTCACGGACAGTAAGGATCCTTGGCTCAAGGTAATGGACATAATCATCGGGCAAGGTGGTAATTGTAGGGGCCTGATCTATCCCACTAAGTGGGATAAGGGTATGTTTTTTAATATCAAACTGTTGTTTCAAATCCTTGCTAAGCGACTTTCCTTTAGGTGCCTTCTCCAGAATCAGACTGAGGCGTCTCGCAACCGTTGCAGAATGGTTGGCAAAACGGTGACTATCTGGAACAGATCCTTCAGGCATATCTTTCCTCAAAAATTGTTGATAGCCGGTTAGTGGGCGATTGTAAACGCCAAACCTGAACCCCTTGAATTCGTCGTTCTGCACAGTTCCATTAGCAAGGAGCAAATCCGAAATCGCATCTTCCAGCTTCACGCTTATCTCAATGTTCCTAGAGACCAAAAAGGCTTCCCTATTGGATTTGATAAGTTCAAAGAATTTATGAGCCCGGATCTGTTGCGATTCAACAATATCCTTTCTCACACCCACTAAAATAAACCGGCAACGTTTTTGGGGAACACCGAACTCAGCAAAGTTTATCAGATCGGCATGGACATCATAGCCCAGCTTATTGAGCTTGTCAATTACATAATCAGAATACTTCTTTCCCATAGACCTGTTCTTGTCAAACTCGAGGGTAAAGCCCTTGACGTTTTCGAAAAGGAGTACCTTTGGTTGTACCAACTCTATAAACCTTATGTAGGAGTTGATGAGCTTATTCCTGTTATCTTCCTCGTTCCTTTTGCCTGCAGTCGAGAATCCCTGGCACGGGGGGCCGCCCGTGATCATGTCGATTTTTCCCTGCAAAGACTTAAGCCTTTTGGAGTAATCAGCCAAAATCGAGTTTATATCGTGGGATTTTAGCGGAAGCCAATCAGGCCAATCAAAATGATTTCTTTTTTCAATTAGGTTGTACCTTAATGTTTCAAAAGCAAAGGGGCTCTTTTCAATAGCAAAAACGCCCTTCCAGCCTGAATTGAAAAGACCAAGAGAAAGTCCCCCACAGCCGGCGAAAAGATCGATGTATCGTAATGGGTTATGAGTCATAAATTTGAGAGGCAAATTAGTCACTAACTTACAAAAATATAACAGTTCCGAGTAAAATTAAGGAAAAATAAACAGCATCAAGCTTTTTTTACACGAAAAAAATTGATATTCAGTCGATTAAAAACCCTATTCGTTCATAACCTGATAAACTAACCATGCCAACGGATCAGAGCCGAAAGATTCTTCGGCGGCATTTTTTTCCACATATAATGAAAGAATATCAGCAAGGAGGTTCTCGAAATCGATGTTGACGGCCTTAACGAGATTTAAGTTTCGATCTTTGGAGGTAACAGCATGAAAATTGTGGACGAGCAGGTTCCTGGTCCTATACAAGGCATCTACAACCGCTCTTTTTTCGGAGTCAAAATGCCGGATCAAATCGTTGCAGGATGAGATTAGGGCGGCAGTATGACCTGGCTTTTTGGACAAGTAGTCGTCAAACAACAAGCGGATCTTATATTCCTCGCCACTGAGTCGCTTCAACCTAAAACCGATATCCTGTATATTGGTCGACTCTGTTTTTGCCAAGTCGAGAATCCCCTTTATTTCAGTGCCAGATATACGGTTAATCATAAGTTCAACAATCTGATAGAGGAGGTGGAACTGAACGAGCGGATGGTTTTCAAGCCTAAAATGGGTCCTGAACAATGACCTGATATATGGTTCATCGTTAAGGGCTTCGGACATTTTGGAGATGGTGAGGGTATTTAGCTGCTTATCGGCAGGTATCTTGCTGCTGATCTGGGATATATCTTCTGCGTGTCCGCACCAAAAAAACCTATAGGTGTAAAATGAATGTAGGTAGTCCTCAGGGTTGAAACTCGGCAACTTTCCAGTCTGCCCCTTACTTTGGGAAAATACTGATAAATTCGAAGGATATATGTCAGTCAGTTCAATCTGATCCTCAAATCCCGCTACGGCAAAGACTTGGTCCCCGGCCCAAAGCTGGCCTCTGAGCATTTTAAAAAACGTCACAAAAGCATAACGCAGGAAATGGTGGTTCTCCGCAAAATCATGTTGGTCAGATACAAGGGATTGTACAGGGAATATCCATCCGACCCTGCCGACCGATAGATCATCTACATGAACCTGAAAAATGTTGTTTTCTTTAAAATATACCGGGCTATAAAAAGCGTCACAGTCAAATTCCTCCTCATCATAATCAGCATAGGCTTTGAGCTTATATGGGACTTTCAAACCCAGAGCACGCTCAGTGGCAGAAGCCAGCAAAAAATACCCCGATCGTTTACCATGGGGAACAAAAGTGACTAGATCTATATTAATCAGGCGAGTGAGGTCGCTAACGTGTACTTTCAGCATTCGAACTAAGCGTTTTGTCGGTACCTCTTGAAAGCGTTCTCTATGGCTCTGTCAATAATTAGATAGGAATCGCCCTCCTTGTTGAAGAGCTCCCTGAAAAAATAAAAAAAATAGGCGCGCTGGGCGTTTCCGATTTTGGGTGCATTGTTCCGAATATCGTCCATTTTGAGCAGTAGATTCATCAACGCACTGTTGATATCCCCATTAAAGCGGATTTTTGGAATGTCTTTGATCACAACTTCGAAACCGTTTGACAAGCCCTCATCCTTTAAAAACCCGACAGCGGAGCCCAGCCCGGTCATAGATTGTGATTTGTTAAAAATCGAATTTGCGTCCCTTCCATAAACGGTCCCTGAGAGGGAAGAAGCCGAATCCACCTCATTATAGGACCACCCTTGGCATACTTCTGCTAAGCGGGCCTGTAGGTTGTGGTAACAGCTTGTAAATTCTTTAAAGATATCCAAGCTTTGGTTCTCCGTAGATAACTTTTCCAAGCTCTTAATGTTGCTCAATATGTCCGACTTGTCAAAAGTGAGATAATCACGCATCAGATAGGACGTGAACCCCTCGATTATTTCCCTAAAGCTATATTCGCCCAACCGCTCGGGCTTAAGGTCATCGATTTCCCTTAGTAAGGTGATACCGTCAATCTGTGCGTCCAGATAATTGGAATAAAGGATTTCGATCTGGTGCCTTAACGACATTGGTGTTTGGCCTGTGTTCAAGGTCAACATCCTATAGAGAATACCTATTTTATCTATACCAACATAAATTTCGCAACGGACTTTGTTGCCATAGAAATTTTCGTTCCTCGACTCGTCTTTTTCGGTAGCAAGCTCGGCATCGGCATCGATAATGTTGTACGTTCGCTGAAGGCCGTCAAGTATAATCACATGTTGGATATTTTTACTAAGGAACTCTTCAAATCGGGTATCCCCTTGCTTATCGGTAATCCATTCAAAGTCAAAATTCTCCTCGGTTATAGCCAGTACCAATGGCGGTATAACGCAGCCTGCCTTGAGGTCGTCCCTTAAAAGGCTATAAACTGTAGAAGATGATTTCACACGTTTACGCTGGAATGGGTTGTTTTTTAATAGTGTTTTTGCGATATCAAGGTATTCAAGTATGGAAAATTCGACTAAAATATTTTTTGACTTTATACGCCTATCGTCTAAGACCGAGATAACTTTCATTGATTGGAATTTTCAATAAATATATAGCTATTGATTTGATTTTCCATTTCATCCTGAATTACTGGCGAAGAAATTTGTATCCATTTACCAAAAACCGATCATTGCCGAGCGCTTAGAGGTATGGAATCAGTCCCATATCCTTCCAATCACGGCTAGAAGCCTGCTCTCTTAAGCTATATAAATTTCTTGGGAAGATAGTTAGCAATGGGCTTGCTAAAGATCCAATATCTCAGATACCTTTACTTTAAGAGCCGTTGCAATAAGTTTAATTAGACTGATATTGGTATTTGATTCCGCCCTCTCGATCCTACCTATTTGTCTCGTTTCAAGTCTTGCTAATTCAGCAAGATATTCTTGGGAAATATTTTTTTCTTTCCGAATTTTTACTATCCTTAAACCTACTTTATTTAAATATTCCTGATCTCTATAGTTTTTATTCACGCAGACAAGGTGGCCATTGACAGCAAAATATATTAGGACATATATGTCCTATTTAAAAATTATTGTTTATATTTGACTTACAATCAGCAACTAATGAAATCGATGATTAAATAACACTTATAAAAAATTACCCATTTAGAAGGGTATTAGTTAAGAGTCTCGCTTGGTAAATTCTGACACTTTCAAGAACCGAGACAATAGATTAATGCCTGTAGCAAAATTATGCATACATTTGAATGCACTATAGCGCTACGGGCCTATTGTAAATCCGTGTTCTAGGCCGTCAGAAGCCTCCCAAGACGGTATATAGAGCCCGCTATAGTGCATCCATTATAGCTTTCGCTTTCATTTCCCGAGACTCATATCAAGTTCAACTAACGTAGAATAAATATGAGAACCAGAACTGCTAACCAAGGAATTTCTAACAACAATTTTAAACTCATTATCAGGGCACCACAATAGTACGTCATTAATTTTTTGCAAGGCGGGCGGGTTGTGCAGGGAGGCATGGCTTTGCCTGCTTTGCACCTTAACACTTTTTGACTAACTATTTCTTAAGAAACTGATAATGAAAAAAACGATACTCACGATCGTCCTGGCCATGCTATGCCTAATCTTTAGCTTACAAAGTCAGAACCAGGACACCATCACCGGAACCATATATACACAAGACCGAAAACCATTACCTGGTGTCACCATTAAAATCATGGACACCGACATCAGCACCACGACAGACGAAAACGGCAAATTTTCCCTGGTCAGCAAGACAAAAAAAGGAACTGTGACCTTTTCCTACACCGGATATGAAACCCAGTCTATGGACTACATCATGGGCAGAGAAGACAAATTCAAAATCTTCATGCGGGAACTCCGGAGCCAGCTGCAGGAAGTCGAAATCAATGCCGGCTACTACACCGTAAAAGAGCGCGAACGCACAGGCTCCATTTCACGCGTCAGCGCAGAAACCATAGAAAAGCAGCCCATCTCCAATCCTTTGCAGGCTTTACAAGGCCGAATACCAGGAATGGAAATCATCCAGCAAACCGGTGTACCCGGCGGTGGTTTTAAAGTACAGATCAGGGGACGCAGCAGCATCAACCCGGCCATAGGGAATGACCCCTTATATCTTATTGATGGGGTACCCTACCCTTCGGTAAAATTGTCTTCCAATGGCGCTGACCTGATGACCAGGGGCGTCAATCCCTTAAGCTCCATCAACCCCGGGGACATTCAAAGCATAGAAATCTTAAAGGATGCAGACGCTACCGCAATCTATGGTTCCCGTGGAGCGAATGGCGTAGTACTGATTACCACCAAAAAAGGAAAAAGCGGCAAGCCTGCTTTCAGCGCCAGGTTTTCCCAGGGAGGCAGTAAGGTTGACCAGCGACTGGAACTGCTCAACACCAGCCAATACCTGCAAATGCGGCAGGAATCCTTTAAAAATGACGGACTCAGCCCGCAGGCCACAGATCCAGATGCCAACGGCACATGGGATCCAGCCCGGTACACCGACTGGCAACAAGAACTGATCGGTGGAACATCAGGAATGACCACCGCAGAAATCAGCCTCAATGGTGGAAATGAAAACAGCAGCTACCTCATCAGCGGGAATTATTACCGGGAAGGAACCGTATTCCCCGGCAATTCCGGCTTCAGTCGCGGTGGTATTCATTCCAGCCTTACTATTGGCTCGGAAGCCGACCCGTTCCGGCTCAGTTTTTCCGGGGGCTACAACCATGTAGCCAGCAAACTGCTGTCCACTGACCTTACTCCCTATATTTTCCTGGCGCCAAATGCCCCGGACACATACACTACATCCGGTAAGTTAAACTGGGAAAACAATACCATTTATTTAAACCCCATGTCTTTTCTACAGCAAGCAAATGATGCTGGAACAGACAATCTGGTCAGCAACCTGAACCTGAGCTACAGGATATTTAACCAACTGGTCTTCAGCACTTCCCTGGGCTATACCAGTACCAGACGTAACGAACTTAGTAAAAGACCCCTGGAATCTTATCCCCCCTTATTTAACTATACCGCGCTCAACCGGGTTTCTTTCTTTTCGGACAATTTCAACCGTGGGTGGATTGCTGAACCTCAGTTGAATTACAAAACCCCTCTGGGTGCAGCAAAACTTGATGCACTGCTGGGGATGGCCTTCCAGGAAAATACAGCCCAGTTCCAGACCATCGAGGCCTCAGGATACAGTAGCGATGAACTGATGGACAACATCGCTTCCGCGGCACTGCTCAAAACGACCCAGACCAGTAACACCCAATACCGCTATCAGGCTCTATTTGCCCGCTTGAACTATAACTATACTGATAAATACTTCCTGAACATCACCGCAAGACGCGATGGTTCCAGCAGGTTTGGCCGGGGAAAGCAGTTTGCCAATTTCGGGGCCATAGGTGCGGCCTGGCTGTTTTCCGAAGAGTCTTTGGTAAAAACTGCCCTGCCGTTTCTCTCGCTGGGCAAACTCAGGATGAGTTACGGCATCACCGGAAATGACCAGATACCGGACTATGGTTATCTTGAATTGTGGGATAGTTCCTCAGGTACCTATCAAGGGAAGCCTACCCTTACGCCCATCCGGATTGCCAATCCTGATTATGGATGGGAGACCAACCGAAAGGCGGAAGCCGCTTTACAGCTTGGTTTCTTCCACGACAGGCTGAACCTGGAAATCGCCTATTACCGGAATCGTTCTTCCAATCAGCTGACTGGTATCCCGCTGCCATTGAGTACCGCCTTTGGGAGTATCCAGGCCAACTTACCCGCCAAGGTGCAGAATACAGGCCTAGAGTTTGATGTGAACCTGAAACTGATCAGCAAACCGGAATTCCAATGGTCTGCAAACCTCAACCTGACCATTCCAAGAAACAAGCTCCTTTCCTATCCGGGACTGGAGAGTTCCACCAATGCAATGAACTACACGATCGGTCAGCCGCTGAGCATACGCAAAAGCTATCATGTTTATGTGGACAGCCAAACCGGGCTATACACAATGGAAGATAAAAATGGTAACGGGATCATGGACCAGGGCGACCGGTATCTGGACAAATTCATCGGGCAAAACTACTACGGCGGACTGCAGAGCTCCTTCCGGTACAAAAACTTTAATCTCGACCTGCTGGTTTCCTTCAGCAGCCAGACAGGGATTAATTATATGACCGCCCAGTTGTACAGTCCGGGTCTCAGCTTCATCAACAGCCCGCTTGCCAACCAGCCCACAGTGGTGATGAACCGCTGGCAGCAGCCCGGTGACCAGTCGTCCGTCCAAAAATTCAGTACAGGCTTTGACGCCTATATTCCTTACCTATATGCCAGTTCAGACGGAGGATTGTCCATTACCGATGCTTCCTATATCCGCCTGAAACATGTTTCGTTAAGCTGCCAGCTACCCAGCAGATGGCTATCGGCCATTGGGATCCGGGAGGCGGCCATCAGCCTGCAGGGACAAAACCTGTTCACTTTCAGTGATTACATTGGGTTAGATCCTGAAAGCCAAAGCCAGTCCAACCTGCCACCCCTGCGCACCCTTACACTGGGAATTAAAACAACCTTTTAACACCAACGATGATGAAATATCCTATTTTTAAATATCTCCTGCTGATCACAGGTCTCGCCAGCGTTCAACTCTCCTGCAAAAAATTTCTGGAGATCGATCCCCCAAAAGACAGTCTTATCAAGCAGACCATTTTCAAAAGTGAAGAAACAGCAACTTCTGCACTGCTTGGCATTTACAGCAACATGGCGTCCTCAGGGTATGCCTGCGGTGGATACAACAGCGTCACTGCCCTTTGCGGACTCTCTGCCGATGAGCTAATTGCCTATACCGCTCTGACCGACTTTTACCAGAACCAGCTCAATCCAGCCACTGCGAACATAAGTTCCGGTCTCTGGCAGCGGCCCTACATCGACATTTACGCAGCTAATACACTAATCGAAGGGCTAGGTGATGCCCCTGCGCTCAGTGAACCCGTTAAGGCAAGACTGCTAGGAGAATCCCTTTTTATACGTGCATTTAGTTACTTTTACCTGGTTAATCTTTTTGGCCCGGTTCCTTTACACCTGGGTACGGATTACCGCGCAAATGAAAAAGCTGCCCGGACACCCGTTAAGGAAGTCTACGAGCAGATCTTAACAGACCTTAAAACCGCAGAACCGCTATTGACTGTCGATTATCCCGGCACAGAGCGCACGCGCCCTAATCTATTCGCTGTACGCGCCTTACTCGCCAGAACCTATTTATTCCTGGAGGATTGGCAACAGGCAGCGCAATATGCCAGTCTGGTGATCGATGAAAAACAAACCTACGATCTAGTCCCTCTGGATGAGGTCTTTCTGAAAAACAGCAAGGAAGCCATCTGGCAGCTGATGCCGGCCGCTGGGGAGAATACCAGGGAAGGGAACCTGTTTATACTGACTGCAGTTCCTACGGAGATTTCTTTAACAAATGCCTTTGTATCCAATGGATTTGAAGCTATCGACCGGCGCAGAAAATCCTGGATCAGCACATTTAGCAGCGGGACAGACACCTATTATTACCCCAGTAAGTACAAGGTCAGGTCCTCAGCGACAATAAGTGAATATTCCATGGTATTGCGACTTGCCGAGCAGCACCTCATCCGAGCGGAAGCAAGAGCGCAGCTCAACCAGATCAAACCCGCAATTGAAGACCTCGATCTGATCAGGGAAAGGGCCGGGCTTGAGATGATAGAAATGACCCATCCTGGAATCGATCAGCAGGACCTGCTGGAGGCAATCCAAAAGGAAAGAAGAAATGAGCTCTTCTGTGAATGGGGACACCGCTGGCTTGATCTGAAACGAACCGGGCAGGCAGATGCTGTATTGGGAAGTATTAAGGCCGACTGGTCTTCTACAGACAAGTTATATCCTATACCGCAGACAGAAATTAACTTAAACCATAACGTCACCCAAAATGAGGGGTATTAAATCCATGATCATGAAAAACACAATCAAAATATCATTCCTATTGCTATTCGTCTCTGCTTCACTTTGTGCTGATGCCCGACAAAATCCACCTGCCCAGCCCACATTCTCAGGAAGTTTCCGCTATAAAACCAAATCGATTCCTGATAGCGTCTGCATCCTGAGCTTTCCCAAAAAGTTATATAAAGGACATACGTATTTCACGGTAGCAGTTGATTCCAAAGGGAAGTTCAATTTTAAATTACCCAAGATCACCGAACCCATCATCATGCAAATTGCACCCTACGAACATGGCAAAATAGACGGATCTATGGAGTACTATGTGGAACCTGGTGATCAGATCAGGTTCGAAGTTTTTGATACGCTCGGTAGATACTCGGCCCGGTTTTCCGGTAAAGGCTCCCCGAAATATAATCTGAGTGAGAAATTAAGACTCCATTTTGATGATTTCAGGCAGCGCCGGCAGGCTGAAAATGTCAGCTATGATTCCGCTCATCTGGAACTTACCCTGAAAGATTTCTACACACAGCTGAAAAAAGCAACAGCAGAAAAGGCTGAACTGCTTGCAGCAGCAAAAACAGTGAGTCCCGCGATGAGTAAAATGATCGGCTTTGAGTACGGTGATTATTTTACTGAATGGATCAGAACCCTTCATTATTTATACAGCTTGCAGTACCAGGAGAATGAAACGGTCAAAAACCTGATCAGAACCATTTATGATCACACCGGAGACGAGTTGATGGTTCCTGCAAACGACCTTAGTGCTGCGTGTCCGCGGTATATGATTGCGCTGGCAAGCAAGATTAAAACTGAACTTTACTTCAGCAGTAAAACCGGAAATGTGAGTATCTCAGATTACTATAAACAGCTGCGCGACAGGTACACAGGCCTGTTACGCGAACGGATGATTGCCGAGTTTATCATCAGTCCTTTTACTTTTGAACATATTTCCGGCTATGATCCAGCTGTATACGATTCACTGGTGAACGACGGAAGCAAATACATTCAATCGGCCCATCTGAAAAGAATTACCGATGATCACCTTAGACTTAAAAAAGGTGCAAAAATCTATCCGGCAGTATTCAAAGACCAGCAGGATAGCACTTTTAGCATCACCTCCCTTAAAGGAAAAGTGGTGCTGCTGGACATCTGGGGAGAAGGCTGCGTCAATTGCGTGTATTTCCATGAAAAATTTGAGAAGGATGTCTACCCCTTATTTAAAGACAATCCCAATTTCACGGTACTGAGCATCAGTATCGATCGCACAAAGGAAAAGTGGCTAAGAGGCATCGAAGGCGGCCTATTGACATCAAAGGAATACCTGAATGTACATACCGATGGTCTGAGTGTCAACCACCCATTTTTAAAATACTACAATATAACAGCCAGCCCATTTTTAATGCTGGTGGACAAAAAAGGTCTTGTTTATTCAAAATTCGACATCAACCTCAGTTCGGCTGATCTGATTAAAATGATCAGCGACCTATTGGCAGAACCTACTTAATCCAAAATCCTTAAGGAACTACCTCTCAATGCTAGTTCCTTAAGGATTCAAGCGGAAAGTAACCAGATAGATCCCAAAGACGCCGGCGAGAAATCTGTTATCCTGATCCACCTGCATTTCATGTGGTTTGAAACCTTTATATTCCGGCAGGTAAAAACTATACAGGTATTTCCCATCCTTTAACCGGTATACATCAACAGGCTGGTTGTTGCGATAAGAAAATTCAGTTTCATTATCCGCTTTCCGGCCTGAAAGCAGGTAGATGCGGTCATTGCTGGTGCAGAAATATTTGTTAACCACCTTGGGAGGACTGGCCTGGGTAGTGGAAGAAATCCTTCCCTTTCCGAATGGAACATTGACTTGCTGAAGCTTGATCTGAGCCTTTGTGACCGTATCTATCGTTTTTATTTTAGAGAGCAGGTTTAAATCGGTATCCAGGAAAAGTAACTCCCCTCTGTAAAAATAAGCATAAAGAATTCTGCCATGCACCTGGTCATATTGCATCCACCCATCTGTACAAAAAAATCCATCCACCTGAACAGGCAGCATAAAGCGCTTCACAGCCGTTTCCTTCGGGGAAAGCATAACTTTAGCGATTGCTCTCCGGTACTTACCATTAGTGCCCTCAATTGATCTTACCATCATGGTCTCAGCCGCAGCCATCCTTGACTGGTCAAAAGTTAAGCCTGGAATTTTGAAACTTCGGATAGCTCCTTCATTATAAACTGACACATCCCCTGAGGCATTGCTGATACTAATCCTGGGCTCATTAACATTAACATTGAAATAGGTCGATTCCAGATCGAAGCCTGCAGGAGCTTTTAGTCTTGTTGTGTCCAGTAGGGAAAGGGTATAATCTGTTTTAATCAAAACCAGCGGATTTTTGAAATCCTTCAAGATGATCCCATCATGTTTTCCTCCGGCCAGACCGATCATTCCGGAGCTTAACCGGACGTTATTGATTCGTTTAATCTTCTGGTCAATAAAGGTTCTGGTAAACCCGTTTTGAATATGGCCGGTATTCCGCAGCAATACAAGGACAACCATGACGCAGCAGGTAAACATGATGACAGCAATATAAAGGATGCGCTTTTTCATCTTATATCAAGAGGCTGTACTGGGTACAGCCTCTGCAAAATCTAAGGGTTAAAGAATTTATTTGCCTTTTCCGATTGAGGCACCTCGGTAGAAGGCGTCTGGTTCGTTGGCGAGGTATACAAAACAGGAATCGAAGCACAGGAAGAAATTGTGCCTCCACAATCTACCGGAGCTCCGCCTGGTCTGTACCATACGGGAGCAAACTTAGCGCTTGTTGCAAACGCTCCGCCTACAGCAACTGTTGCTAATAAAGCGGCAAAAAATAATTTTTTCATGTTTTAAATTTTAATATTAAGCACCTACTCTGTTACAGGTTTTCGGTTTCTCCTGATTCATGCGCATAGAATATTGTTAAGCGGGTTAAACCCCAGTTATTTTAGGTGGTGATCGCCACAGGATCCCCATGATCGCCAAAAGCACGAAACCAAGATTGAATACGAGGTGCTGCTGCCAGCTCATGTGCTCCAGAACCCCACCACAACTGCAGGGAATATTTTCGCTAAAATTGAGAATGGCAATGATATAGGCGGTAAACAAACTCATGAGTGCTAACGCACCAAACAGACCAAATGAAACTGTTCTGGGAACGAGAAGTAGAATCGAAACCAGAATTTCTACCACAGGAACCAGCCAGGCCAGTATGCCCGCAAAGTCGGTGACTACCGGAGATTTTGCAATCTGCAGCTCAAACTGCTGATAATCCAGCAACTTGCTGACAGCGGCATACAGAAACAACAACACAAAAGCGTAGCAGATGATGTCCGTTATGATCCGGCCACTCCTTGTGGCCCCGGGCGATAGGCTTTTTTTAGAGATTGATTTCATAAGGATAATTTGATCAATACTAAATTGACCATTCCTATTACCAAATCTTAGTGAATTGACTTGTAAAAAATCCGGCAACGGCCGGAAAAAAAACAGTTCAACAACAACCTTCACCTCCTCAAATCATGACACTTTGTCCAGTTACTTAATGGCGTTTTCTTAATTTGCCAAGCCTGTCTACCGACATCCCCAGATACTCCGCGATATACTGCAACTTGGTATATTGAAATATCCTGTTTAGCGTATCCTGCTCGTCCAGGTATCGTTGCGTAGTATCCAAATTCTGCAGGTGATCTGCATGAATGAAACGTTTCATGTCATCAGCTCCCCGGATTTTTTTGATCGTACTTTCTGCGTCCTCAACATTTTCCTTTAAACGGATCCAATCACCATAGCTGATAAAGACAACCCTACAATCCTGCAAAATTTCAATCGTAGTCCGGGAGGGTTCGTGGCTGAAAAAACCCGGGTTCGTATAAAGAAAGCTCCTGTCCGTCCAAAACCAAACGGTACTTTCCGCATAAGTTTGCGCATTTACCCTGATCTCTCGCGCAAGCCCGCTCAGCATAAACCAGACCAGCTCCGGTACCTCATTGAAGTTCAGGATTCGGGCGCCCTTTTTATATTCCGTTTCTACAAGCAATGGCCTGATCAGCAGTTTGAATCCTGCGCTTATTGGCATGGTCATTTCCATCGTGCTGAGCAGCACTTCAAATGCCTCGTCAGAAACAGGCTTCATATATTGTGTCTTAGCTGTTTATCAAGCCCGTCATCGCCCTGCAAGCCCGGTACCAGCCCTAGCAGCTGCACCAGTTCAACCTTATTTCTGGAACTGGTTTTCAGGAAGATCTTACGGATATGGGCATCCACAGTCTTCCTGGAAATAAACAGAATCCGCCCCGTTTGCTCATAAGTGAGCCCCTGACACAACAATCTTGCTATCTCTTGTTCACGGACACTGAGCTGGTAGTCGGCACATTTTTTACGAAAGCTATATACCTGGCCCTGTTGATTGGCCAGTTGTTTTTTGTATTGCCTCCTGTCCCTGTCAATGGATCGCTTCAGAGATAAGGCCATTACCAAGATAAACCCGGCATTGGTCACCAATACTTCGGTCCACTGGCTGATGCTGAGATAGGCAAACACAGACAGACAGACCCAAGGTGCAACGGCAAAGTACAGCCCAAACACCTCCATCTTTCCAGCTGGATTTAAACTGACCGATTTGGTTTTGAATTCCTTCCTGATGGCATTCAGAATCTCCCGTAACAGGTAAAGTGAATACAGAAAAGGAACGATCAAACCGTAATTGATCGCAAAGCTCAGGTCCTCATTAACCGGATAGATCAATACAAAAAATACCACATAAGGTCCCAATAGAAAAACCGCTGTCCCATACAGCGCGTGGAAACGCAGGTGTTCCAGGTGAAAGCTTTTATAAAAATAGTAGGGAAAATACGCTGCCATCAAAAAGCCGGAACCGTAAGCAATGGTATTTTGCAAACTCAGCCGGAGGGGAATTTCCGGGTCTGGAAAAATGCCGCCTGTAACGTTATAAAAAATAAGCAGCCCAAGCAGGACGAGGTACCATAGGCGGGGCCTGTCCTGGGGACCGGTAAAATACCGGTAAAACTGGATGGAGAACATCATCAGTTCAAGGAGCACAAATAAAAGCGTCAGCAGATGCATTTCAGAATTAAAGACTAACATAGGGAGATGTTTAGGCGATGATTAGAAAGGTTTAACCGGGTATTTTAAGGACTATGCCGTAAGAAATATAAACGGTACCCGATATCCAGCTCATGAAAAATCCGGAAGCCGTTTTTTTCATACCAGGGAATATTTTTCAGGGTCGATGTTTCCAGGTAAAAAGGTCTTTGCATGGAATTGGCATCAGCTATCAATTTTCGCAACAGTTCAGTGCCCAGTCCTTTCCCCTGATGCGCTGGATCAATGGCAACAAACCACAGGTAATAGATACGTTTATGGGGATGCTGCGCATTGACCAGCTGCTCTCGTTTGAGTATTTTAAAAAGGCGACCTAGCCCGGTTACCCCCAGAATTAATTTCAGATCGAGCAAAAGCGAACGGAGCGAAAATTTCTTCTGATCAGGAAATAAAACCAGTGCACAGCCATGACCATCTTCGGTACTTATGACCTTACCGTACCTTTCACATGTTGCATAGGCGTATTCCATTAGCCTTGTGATACGAACCTGCTTTTTATGATCCTGCTGCACGATATAATTTACGCTTAGGTTATCGGCAAAAGCTGCCGTAAGGATTTCGATGAAACGCGCCTTGTTACTTGATAATGCCATTGTTCAATTCACTAGATATAATCAGTCGAACACTTGACTGTTCGCCTGCTGACTTTCACTTTGTTAAAAATCTCCTTTAAAATCTTAAATTTTTCCAGTTAGCTCCAGGAAAATTTAAATCAAGTTCAGAAAACTCGTGCTATATTCCTACTTTTTTACACCTGCCTGGGATTTGTCGTTGTAAAATGCGGTCTGACTTACATAAGGTGTTTATTTTAACCGCAAGCTTTCTGTCCCCATTTTTCTGATCCCAGTCAATGCATTAAAACATGTAAAAGCTCATTAAATAGGTGTAATAAATTCAGGCGATCAAAAGCGGAGCCTTAGTTTTCTGTTGTGAAAAAAGCTAAATCCCATTTTCCGGCGGTTCATCCAAGGGCGTTAATCAGAACGCCCCAGTTTCCTGTGGATGCGGAAATGAAAGGCAGCTGGGAGGAGCTTAAAACATCTATTTCACATGCATCTCCCGGTTTCTACAGCTTGATTCGGGAGATGAATTACGAGGACTTGTTAGTAGCCTCGGATGGAATTCGATATACCGTATGGAAGTATTTCAACCGGGCAAAATACCGCGCGACCCCCTTCGGAAGTTTCGCTGGCATCGGACTTCTGGAGATCGGCACTTCCAGCCAAAACACCGTTATTATGGAATCTGAACAGCATCTGCACCATTTCCGGGACTGGCCCGAAACGGTCTCAACTGCTCCTTTGACAAACGACTTCAAATACCTAAAGTTCTTTACAAACCATAGCTATTATCTTCTGCAAAACACCATCCGTTATGTAAGCCGCTTTAACGATCAACACGAGCTTTCCGAAGTAGAATCAGACCCGGTTATTTTAAAGATTTTAAAACTGTGTACAACCCCCGCTGCTTACGATGAAATATTAGCTACCAGCATGGATTCGATTTGCGAAGATTCAGTTGCATCACTGATCGGAGATCTGCTAGCAGCCCAACTCTTATTTTCCAGTGACCAGCCAGCGGTCATCAGTTCAGACCATTCCCAAAAACTGAATATGCCCTCCAGCACACCTGGCCGCTCCTATGTCCTCTCAGAACGAAAGGTCGCTGCCGGAAGATTACCGCCGGCAAAATGCCGGCATCTTCCTGAACTCGCGGACCTGCTAAATGGACTGCTCCAACCTGAACCAGCCCGGGAACTCACCAAATTCATTGCGCAATTCAGGCAAAAATTCGGAGCGCAGTGGATCCCGATCATGCATGCATTGGATCCGGAAATTGGCCTGGGTTATGGGAATCTGGACCAGATTAACGAGGACACAGAATTTCATCCTTTCCTGAAATCACAATCAGCATCAACCAAAGTATCGACCTTAAAACAGCAATTGCAGCATTACCTGGACCACAGCGAACTGCAACGGCCAGCAGTCATCCGCCTGGAGCACCTGAGTCTGAAACCGGATGAGGAATGCCCAGTCCTCCCAAATTCCCTGACCGTATTGGCCAGTGTTTCAGGTGATAGGTTACATCTGGAATCCATCGGCGGCTGCACTACCAACGCCGTTTCAGGCAGATTCTCATTATGTGGGGAACCCTACAAGGAATATTGCCGCGAAATTAAGCAGCTAGAACAAGATGCCAATCCCGAAGTCCTTTTTTTTGACATCGCTTATATTAGTGAAAAGGGCACAGAAAACATCAACAGAAGGGCTTCCATATATGACTTGCAGTTGAATTTATTGAACTACGGACCTTCAACTGATCAGCTCAACCTTGGTGACTTACTTCTTGCCCTGCAGGGAGACGAGCTGGTTTTGTATTCAGTTAAATTGCAAAAGCGACTGATCCCAAGAATGGCCAGTGCTTATAATTATAGCAGATCCGACCTGGCGGTATTCCGATTATTATGTGACCTGCAACATCAGGGATTACAGACTGATCTAAATTTAAATCTGAGCGATCTTTATCCAGATCTTTCTTACTACCCGAGGCTGATGTTCAAAAACATCATCATCTCCCCTGCCGCCTGGAAAGTCGACCTTAAAGCAATGGAATGCAGCACAGTGATTGATACTTCATCGGTGCGGGAGCATCTCAAAAAGCTTGGCGTCCCAGGATTATTTCAAACCGGAGAAACAGACCAGACGCTATGCTTTAACCAACAGGACGACCAGGATATGTGGGCCTTTGCGAACTATCTGAGTAAACATAAAGTTTTCTATGTTAAAGAAGCCTGGAAAAATGGCTTTACCCGGGATCCCTCAGGACGTCCCTATCACAATCAACTGGTCATCTCTCTCATCCATGGCCATCAGATTTATGAAGGATTTGAACCGAATTCTCCGATAGAAAAATCACCAAAAACCAAGGCCTGTTTTGCTCCGGGAAGCAAGTGGTTTTACTTTCAAATATACTGTCATCCTTTCCGCGCAGATCAGCTCTTACTGGATATCATTAAACCTTTCCTGGCTGAATACCGGGCGAACATTGAAAAATGGTTCTTTATCCGTTACGATGAAAACGGCTCCCATATTCGTCTGCGAATATGCCTGAATGATCCAGGTCTGGGAATGCGGCTGACCACCCACCTCTCCGGGTTACTGGATCCTTATCTGCAATCCGGGATTGTTTCAGAATTTCTGATCAGCACATATAAACCGGAGATACAACGTTATGGCGCTGATCTTATCGAGCAGGTAGAAGCACATTTCTTCCGGGATAGTGAGCTGAACCTCGCCTTGCTTTCTACACCACTCACTACTTTTGCCAAGTACAAGCATTGTGAGCATATTTTTAACATCCTAAGGAGATCAGGCATTTTTGAGTCTCAGGAATTAAACCACCTGATACAATCCGTCAGTGATTCCTTTGTCTCAGAGTTCCATGCCATCCCTTCAGACTTTAAACATCTAAACGAAAACTACCGAAACTACCTCAAAATTATTCCTCCTTTAATGAGCCAGAATCAACAACAGGCCCTGGATCTTTATTGCGCGTCTCTTTCTGAGCTATTAAATTCATGTAAAGGTGAAAGAAAAAGAAAGCTATTCTCAGATCTGATACACATGCACGTGAACAGGTTGTTTTCGACCGCGCAGCGAAAACACGAATTCTGTATTTATTACTTCGCGTCCAAAATATCAAAAAATACACAATTTAAGGTTCCCGGAGAACGTGACACGATTACCCTGAATAAGAAAGCGGGAATGATCTGACGACCATCCCCGCTTAAAATTAACGCTCTCGCCATTTATCTTACAAAATTCATACCATAATTATCGCTGTCAGCGCTTTACCTCGTATGCGTCACCGGTATTACAAGATCCCGTATTTTTTTTAATTTCATTATCCTTAACTTGCAGGTAATCAAACCTATAATTATGAGAAATATACTAAATTGCGTCATAATTGACGATGATCATGATGGGATCGAGGTCCTGCAGGATTACATCTCACAATTTCCAACACTGAATTTAACACAGGTTTACACGAGTCCTGTGACCGCGTTAACAGAAGTAGGCCTGTCTGATCAGGTCGACTTACTGTTCCTGGACATAGATATGCCCGGTATTTCAGGTGTTGAGCTGGCCGGGCACCTGAAAGATAGAGTTGGACACATTATCTTTGCTACCGCGCACCGGGAATATGCCATGAATTCTTATAACCTTCTGGTAAAATACTACCTGCTGAAGCCTTTTGATTTTGTCCGGTTCGCCTCGGTCATTTCAGATGTGATCTATTGCAATTATACAAGACCCGGGCATCCCAGCGCTTCAGATGACGACATGTACCTGCGTACCGGTGAAAGAGGCAGAGCAACCAAGGTACTCAAAAGTGAGATTCTGTATATTCAGGCAGCAAGCAATTATGTTTCGGTTCAGGTACGGGACACTTTATATACCACTTATATGACCTTGACGGAAATGACAGAGAAACTAAAACAGGACGAGCGCTTTTTCAGGGTCCATAAATCCTATATCATCAATAAAGATCACGTCAAAGTCGTTGCAGGCAATACCATTGATATGGGTAACCACCAGGTACCGATGAGCAGCCAGTATAAAAATGCTTTTACCACTTATATTGGAAAAAAGACGCTTACTTCCAAGCGCCTTTAATCCATTACAAGTCAACTTTCCAGACGCCGCTGGTGCGTCAATCTGGTACCGCCAGTGATGATGGTTATCGTGGCTGTTGTCGGATCTCCAAAAGTCCCATCGACCGGCTGATCCTGTCTGAAAACGAATGCCGTTTTCCTGACAATTTTGTTTCTGTTCTTTTTCATCATGGAAATTAATCCATCTGAAAAGGGTTGTGAAATTTTTTACACGTATCTAAAAACGACTTACATGAAAGACATCCATACTGTGACCGGCCTTTTGCTGGCCTGGATAAAAAAGTACAAGTTTCACCTCTGGGGCTGGAGCATCTTCATTGCTTATGAATCATTGGCTGCGTTCAAAGCAACAGGAGTTACCGGACACCTTTTCAATTACCTCCTGCATTATACCATAAATATCAGTTTGTTCTATTTCCATGCACACTTAGTCTTCCCAACAGCCTTAAAGAAACCGACTGATCGATTCTGGCTCGTTCCTTTACTGATCACCTTCGAAGTTGCCTTATATCTGACAATCGGTTTAGCAGGCGACTGGGTACTGGCGAAATTCACTGACGCACTGAACATCACTGAAGTGCGTTTCGACAACCGCTTTTTCTGGGGTGGTCTATGGCGCGGAGTATACTTCATTGGTTTTTCCTCGGGTTATTATTTTCTGCGTAAATATTTTAAGGAGCAGAAAACTACCGCACTGCTGAAACAGCTGGCCCTGGAGCAAACAATACGTGAACAACAGACAGCCCTTGAGCTCGCTGAAGCCAAAAACGCTTTTCTGCGTGCCCAGATCAACCCACATTTGTTGTTTAATACACTCAATTTCCTTTATAACCAGGTACGCAAGAACAACGACACCGCTGCCAGAGCGATTGTGTTACTTTCCGAAATTATGACTTACGCAATGGGACAGGATGAGCACTCCGGAACACGACCACTGGAGGGAGAAATCGAACAGGCAAATAATTTAATTGAGCTTTGGCGACTGAAGCAGCGGGAACCGACTTATATTGACCTGATAGCAGAAGATGGGGTTGAGGAAATTTCCTTTATACCACTAGTGCTAGTTACCCTTGTAGAGAACATATTAAAACATGGTGATTTAAACAAGGCCGATCATCCGGCGACGATATGCATTTCTGTGAAAGATGACATATTCCGTATCGAGACAGATAATCTTGCCGCACCAAGGCCAAGTCATGCCGGATTTCATTCTGGTTTAGAGAACATCCGCCAGCGACTAGCCTATAAATATGGCACGAAGGCTACCTTTAATTATGGCATAGCAGGTTTTAATCATTTTTTTGTACGCATTGAATTTCATCTTCCATTATCTAATGAACAGATATAATAGCGATCCAACATGATTCGACGCATAAGCTTTCCGAGCTAATTTCTTATTTTAAGCTTTGTACAAACAAAAACAAAAAAAGCAGCGCTTATTGATTAGTTTGAGGTAGGTGTAATGTTTTCTGACTTTAGCCACTAACTAAAGAAACAACAGGACGATGACGAAATAATTAGCGGTAAGATGTATAGGAATCAGGGGCTATCTTTCCAGAACTACAAAAATGGACTTTAGATGAATCTGCAAACATCGAGCAAACTAAGACCAGGTAATGATTGGGAAACCTAAGATTCGGAACTAAAGCAAATAAAGTGAGTAACTATTTTTATCAGCTATCAATTTTACCCTTTGCCGCAATCATTATCAAGATCTGCAGGGCATATACCAGCTCACAGGAAGATTTTGAGGACTACTATCAGGAAGTTTGCCTGCAGATATGGAGAAGCAGGGAGAATTTCAGGGAGCAATGCAAATGGTCAACATGGGTTTATCGTATTTCGTTGAATGTGTGCCTGACGCTGCTTAAAAAAAAGCAGAGAAACGGTAAGATATATTTTAGCTCCGATGTACTACCAGAGACCGGGCCCATCGAGAATGGTGCTTTTAAAAACGAGGCGCTAAACCAATTATACGCGGCAATCAGGCAATTATCGGAAGTCGACCGGGCACTTATCATCTTGTACCTGGAAGAAAAACCTTATCAGGAAATTGGCGACATCCTTGGAACAAATGCAAACAATATCGCTGTACGGATAAACAGGATCAAAGAACGGTTAAAAAAAATAATGGATGAAAAATTCAATTGAAGCAATTTGGAAAGAAGGATTTCTAAGTGAAAGTGGCTTAGTCGTTCCTAAAATTAACGACCTGTACAACCAAAAATCTATACACGTGGTAGATATGATAAAAGCGATGTTCAGAGTAAATCTGACTGCTATGATCGTTATGGCCATCATTTTTCCGATAATATATTATTTTCTGGATGTGCTTTGGCAAGGTTTAGCTGCCTCAGTACTGCTTCTTGCTACCGCATGGTATACCTGCAAACAGATGGACAGTATCAAAACATTAGATCATGGAGCGACCAGTCTTGATTACCTCAAATCGGTTGACGAATGGCTAAAAGAAGTGTTATCCAAAAGTGAAAAAATAGTACGCTTTTTGTATCCGCTTTATTTTTTGATTGCGATCAGCACCATCGCCGCAACATTTAGTAAACAGGAAGGCCTGGTCTCGAAATTGCGTCAAAAATATCCGCATATCACATTTATTGAAAACATTCCAGTGCTCGCATATATTATTGGCGCAGCGGCAACCTTGCTGGTATTTTATTTTTCAGATAAGATCTACAGATTCGATGTACGTTTGATGTACGGCAGGATATTAAATAAACTAAAAAATACAATTGCAGAAATGGAAGAACTGAGGGAGGGATAAAATTAAACATATCTTTCTCTTGCCCGATACTACTAGACTATCTAAAACTAAAAATTCAGAACCATGGAAATTCAATGTACCGATAAAAAGACCTTCGAGCTTACGGATGGTGCTGGAAAGTTAGGACATATCAGCTATGAAAGTTTGTTTACCCATAGCGGTATTGCTGTGGTGGGCAATGAACATTTTGAAATCGATACAGCGGGAATTTTCAATTCGACTATTTCAGTGACCCACGAGGCCATAAACGTTGCTAGCCTGCAAATGAGCTGGAAAGGAGATATTATTATTTTCTTCCAAAATTCAGGAGAATTCATATTGAAAGCAAATGGAATTTTCAGGAGCAAATATGTACTAGAGGACAGTAATAAACAACCGCTATTGCTATTGACTCCAGACTTTAATTGGAGAAAATTCAATTATAACTACGGTATAACATACGACAAAAAACCTGAGAACATATTGTTGGTTTTACTGGCAGCATACGCTGCCAATTATTATATCGCTGCAATGTCTGGAGTCTATTAAACACGGAAGACCATTGCGAAATCTTGTTCCACAGACCAAACATAATCCACTTAAAAGTGTTCCTAAATGATGGTCGCATTAACCTTAATCTACGTTCATCATAGCAGCAATCCCACTAATGTATCATTAGCATGTGATGAACGATCAAATGTTTGCTGCTCAGAACATACTGCATCGAGCCGGGAAAAGACAAATATTCAATCAACCCGAGCTTTGAACTGGCAGCCATACAAGCCATAAAAAAAGAAACTAAACGTAAACATAAGCCCGTCCCGTTATGAACTCACACAATCTTGAAAGATTCATCTCCGCACAGCAGTCAGCCTATCAAACCGCATTAACTGAACTCAAAGCTGGACAAAAACAAAGCCACTGGATGTGGTATATCTTCCCGCAGATCCTGGGCCTCGGCTATACCGAAATGTCAAAAAAGTATGCCATTATAGACCTAAATGAAGCCACCGAATACCTCCGGCACCGGATATTAGGCCCAAGGCTTATCTTGCTGTGCCACGTCCTGCTAAGCCTAAAAACTAATGATGCCCATAAGGTCTTCGGCAGTCCGGACGATCTAAAATTAAAATCCTCCATGACCTTATTTTCTCAGGTACAGTTTGCAGATCCAGTATTTGAACTGGTACTCGATAAATTTTTTAATGGCTTAAAAGACCACATCACTTTGAGAATTCTCGATATGCACCGCCGGGGATAGCTGGAATAACCCTGTTACTTCTTCATCTGCAACCCAAGCCCCAAAGGTTCATTAATTGCTTTAATCAATGCCAAAATTTGGATTTTATGCAGTTTAAAACTCCGGATCTCACCGGCATTATCTTCCAAATTAAAAGCCACTAAATTGTTATCGTTTTCGTAATGCGCCTCCAGCGCCCCAGTTCTGTCTTCCAGTTTGAATCTAATCCTTTCCATATATCGTATTTCGCTTAAAATTTTCCGACAGGCAAAATACGAATTCTTTCTATTGCTAATGAATCTCCACTTGATACGAAAATAAAATAACACTGTGAATCGGATTAAAGGAACTCTAGCTACTAGTCTACCTCGCCATACAGTTCACTCGTCTGGATATCACCGTCCGCGTCCAGCCAGATGTCAAAGAAAGTATCCCTGTCTACAAACACATTCAACGGCTGAAGATAAGTATACTGCCCTGCCTTTAAAATAATCTTTAACTTCAGCCCGCTCTCAATAAGCTCATCAGAAACTTCATCAATGCACCTACCATCCGCAGCATTTAAATGCAGGGTTAAAAAGTACCAGTCAGCGGCAAGGTCATTGATGAAATCATCATTTAAAATTTGTGAAGGGATTTTCATAGTTTATATTCAAGTGAACAAAAAAGACTATTCAGTAACGCCCTTATTATGATTAGCATCTTTATCCCTCCCGGCGTTACCAACGTGCCCTCTCTCCGCCAATTCCTTAGCCCGCTTCACACCGGTAGCAATCGCCAACCCCTCATCCCCGCTTTCTTCCAGGATGGCATTGGCAATTTCAACTGCTTTTTCCCTGACCTTTTTAGGCAGGTTCTTATATGATGGAGGATAATCACCGTTATACCATGGCATAATTAAATCATTTAATCTGTTCATAAAACAACCTGGTGGAGAAAGTGTTTTAATGCTTAGTCACAATCCATTTCCCAAAAAAGCTCAAACAAAACCTGCCAGCAAAACAATATACCCCGGACCAACCATTTTTTTTAACTTTGAGCCGGATATATCGCCGAGAAAAATGAGCTCTGATTTTACCTGTTTATACTTTTTTGAAAATGAAACCCATGCAATCCTGGAGATCAAGCGGCTAGATTTGGGAGAAAACCTGAACTTAACTGAAGCCCGCTTTTGGCTGATTTTCGACAAACAAAAGTTAACTATACAAAAGCTGAACCTACGCTCCGTAGACGCTGACGGGGAGGTACAGGAGCGGTTCTTTGATCAGGGCTATCTGAAGTTCAACAGCCAAAACGGCACTTTCATCGAAAAGTTCAATTCAGGGCAGCATCAACTGGAAAATAAAAACGGACAACCCCTGCCTGCCGAAATCAAAGAAGTTCTGACCAGCTATCTGACTGCTTAATGCTGGATCCCATTTATATAAATAAATCATTTCTATTTAGAACTGTACTTTTCAATCTTTTGGTAAAGTTCATCTGGTTTAAAGGGCTTGCTGATGTAATCATTCATGCCCGCCTCAAATGCTTTGAATTGCACATCCAACATGACTGAAGCTGTCAGCGCTATTATGGATAATTTCTTAAATTTGTCTCCCGGTAAGGCTCTAATGGCGGTTGCACTCTGATACCCATCCATGATCGGCATCTGTAGATCCATAAAGACCATATCATAGTCCTTTAGCTGCACCTGCTGTACAGCCAGCAGACCATTTCCTACGGCATCGCATTCAACCTGCCAGAGCTTCAAGAATTGTTTAATTAAAACTACGTTTATATCATTGTCCTCGGCAATCAATACTTTGACTCCCTTGAAATCTTTCATAGTTTTTAACGGTACTGATTTCTGTTCAAGGATACGGTCATTACTTCCATTTCTAAAGCTCAAACCAAATTTAAAGCTGGACCCCATCCCCAGTGTACTTTCCACCGTTATTTCCCCACCTTGTAGTTCAATGAGTCGCTTTGTGATTGCCAATCCAAGACCAGTACCACCATATTTCCTGTTGGTGTCCGCATTCGCCTGGGTAAATCTTTCAAAAATAAATTTCATTTTATCCTTCGGTATGCCAATTCCAGTATCGGTCACATCAAAATCAATAATCGTTTGAACTTTGTTTCTGCTAACAAATAAGGCAGAAATACAAACTCTTCCTTTGGCTGTGAATTTAATGGCGTTGTTGATCAGGTTGGTTAGGATTTGTCCTAAGCGAAAAGGATCACCCATGACGGTTTCAGATAATTCCTCATCTATGGACAACGTCAATTCCAGACCTTTTTCTTTGGCTTTTTCCAATAGGGAAAGATGAATATTTTTCAACAGCTCCGGAATGCTAAAGTCAATCACCTCAAAGGTTACCCTTCCTTCTTCCATTTTGCTAAAATCAAGGATATCATTGATTAACACCAATAAATTGTCGCCTGAAAATTTTAGCAGCTTTAGATATTCCAGTTGCTCAGGATTTGGATTTTTGAGTAAAAGTAAATTGGTAAACCCAATTACCGCATTCATTGGAGTTCTGATTTCGTGACTCATGGTCGAAAGAAACTGGGACTTTGCGGCAGCGGCTTGTTCGGCAAAATCCTTTGCCCATATTAACTCATTCTCTGCATCTTTTTGTGCGGTTATGTCCATTATCGCACCATAAAGCTTAGTCACTTTTCCAAATTCATTAATCAGTGGCTTACCTATGGCACGGATATACCTGATTTGTCCGTCGGACAAAATGATGCGCAGATTAAAATCAGACATCACTCGCTGATCAATTGAATTTTGAACAATCCGCTTATAAAGCTCCTTGTCATCGGGATGAATCATTTTTCCAAAGCTCAGCGTATCCGGCCCTTCCTTTTCGGGATTCCATCCAAAAATGCGAAATGCTTCATCAGACCAATAGTTCTTGCCAGTAAGCAGATCGGCCTCCCAACTACCACTGTGCGTCAGTTCTTGAGTATCCGAAAGTAGCGACTGGTTGAGCTTTACCAATTCTTCCGCCTTTTTCTGCTCGGTAATATCGTGCCATACGACTAAAAGCGCAATTTTACTATTTATATTCACAGATTTTAAGGTTACCAGAACGGCAAAAATCTCTCCGCTAATCCGTTTATGCTGCCATTCGAATTGATGGTAACCATTTTTATACGCCAGGTTATCCATTTCCAAAGACTTTTCATTTGAAAGCCGACCATCTGGCTGATACCTAGGGGAAAAGTCTGCAGGATGGCAAGCAAGCAATTCTGCTTTAGAGCTACAGTTCAGCATACGAATAGCTGTATCATTGCAGTCGATTATCCCTTCTGGTCCAAACAAAAACTGAGCATCAGTGGACTTTTTAAAGATGACGCTGAGCATTTCTTCAGACAAACGTTTTTCTGTAACATCCTGAATTATCCCAAACAGTTTAACTGCAATTCCGTCTTCAAAAACTGCCTTTCCAGATGTCCTTACCCACCTTTTATTACTTCTGGCGGTAACGAAAGCAACTTCAACATCCCAGGACGCACCACCTTTTACCGCCTTTTCCATTAAAGTGGTGATCTTCTTCCTGTCTTTAGCAGAATAGAAACCAAGAGCGCCATCCAAATCCAGCACTATTTTCGGTTCAATCTCATGGATTACATATACCTCATCAGACCAGAAGAGATGATTAGTAAGTAAATCCAGCTCCCAGGTACCCGTTTTAGTGAGCTTACCCGTTTCAGTAAACCTATCAAACAGTTGCTTTTCGTTAGTGATATCCTTAAAAAAACAATCAATTGTAGTTTTACTTGATCGGGTTATTTCGCCCAAACCCCGAATCCATTTTTTCTTGCCCGAATTTAGGTTAAAATGTCCTTCCCATTTCCAGGCTACCGACTGACAGATTGAGTTTTGCAAGGAACTTAGAAATGACTCCCTATGCTGTTTTGACAGGAGGCTAAGCAATATCTCAATGTCGTTCATCAATGAATTTGTATCCAGTTCTAATTCCTGTTCAATTGCATCGCTTACAAATAAAATCGAAAAATTACCTTCATATTCCTTAATTCGAAGAATTACACAAGGTATTCCCTCTAAAAAAGCAGAAAAATCAGAGTTATCTATTGAATATGACATAAATTATAAACGCTAAAACATGCTAAATTGATTGTATAATTAGATTTACACTTCATCGACACGGCGACATACGCCCTACTTACCAACATATGGGGCAATCCTCTGGACACTTGATTGCCTTTATTATCTGTCGTTATAATAAAGATAATCTAAATACAAGTGGAAGACTAACGAAAAAAGAGGAAACATAATTAATTTCACTTTCCACCCAAACCTTACCACCATGTCTTTTAATAAATATAGTCCCAGGCGAAATCCAGATATAGCTTTAATGTATACCTGAATGCACTCCACGAATTTGCCACCCATGGCTTCTTCTACCACCAGCTTATGCCATACTTCTTCCTTCACGGTAAAAAAGCCGCATTTAACTGTCTGCACGTTATAATTTAAATGATGTGCCATAATGGTAATTGTTAAAATTTAAATACGGAATAAGTGCCTTTTGAATTCGCGGGATCTGCCCCTGCCGATTGCTGCGCCCGGTGGGCTCCTGTTGTTTTTTTGCTTCATGGGTTTGATCTCTTTAAAAAAAAACAGTCGGCAGCGGTCTCCTTGGCTTTTTGATAAGCACCCGCACCTAAACCAATTCCATAGCAATGCAAGACTTTTCCTCCTGATTATTCAAAGCAAAACTTATTTGTTTACTTGTCAATTTCTTTGATGGAACTTATTAGTTCTCCGAGCGCTTGAACACATGAGGAAGAAAATTGTACCAGACTATCTTCAGATGCCGGTCAGTAAACGTAGAGGGCAAATTGTGATAGTCGAAATCTTCCAAATATTAAAGCTGGTATATCTGGTGGTACAGAGAATAGCAGAAAAATGGGCAATGCCCCCTACATAGTTAGTTTTGAATAAGGTGCAAAAAACCTATTAAGCTATTTGGCATTAAAATTGTCTATTTCATTTGAAATGAACTGATTAAAAACCTTACCGCTATGAAAAACAAAGAAAACAAATTCGAAAAGTTAGAAAAAATGGACGTAACTACTTTGAGTAAACAAGAGCAGATGGAAATTATGGGCGGCATGCAATGGACGGGAAGTGGATCAAAGAATGTTGAAATGGACAAGTGGACTGCGTTAACTGTTGGCGACCCCTGGGGTGGTAGATTTGGCATTAAGATTGTTGATTAGGTCAATGGTAACACAATGCTCACTGTAGCAAATATTATTAGCAAAGCCACTTCGTAGAAAGTGGTTTTGTCGTTTAAAGTCCACAGCGTGTATTTCTATAAAAATGGGAAAAAACCATGTTCCCGAAACTCCCAAAAATAGGCCTGGAGCTACAAAATTGTAACGACTTACAAGGGCAAATCGCCAAGATATTCCGAACTGGCGGCCGTCTATCCTGCCAATTCCAATGGGATGGACTCTACAACTAGTGGAAATTGGGGGAAAGTCTATGGTAAGGATGGCTTCGTTCTCTGTAATTACAATGGAAAGGGAAAAGATAAAAAAAACCTGCCTTCCTATGTCTCTGCTGTCAATTACTATAAGATTAAAGGGAATAGCCTACCGCTAAATGTGGTATGCGAGTCTAACACCACTGATCGCAGAGCACTATCTCCGGATGCAGCGAACAAATTCCCGAGAACTGCTGCGTGTCTGTTTGCTATGGATGCAGACAGATTGGTTATACTTTTACTTCAACCATTGACATAAAAGGCACACACGACTTCAAGATATCGCTTTACTTTGTTGATTGGGATAACAAGGGCAGAAAAATTGCGGTTGAAATGTTTGATGCAGGAACATCAAAACTGATTGCACCGGTAAAAATGGTAGAAAACTGCCTTACTAATACTTACTTGACCTATTCTTATAACAAATCGGTCAAATTCAGGATCAATATGGTACGAGCCGACAATCCGGTATTAAGCGGAATATTTTTTGATCCCTCTTGATGGCTAAAAGAAAGCACAATCATATAATCTGCTGGGGAAAGTTAGAGTAAAGAATGTCCAACAATCTCCCGGAAATGTATAAAAGCTGACGGGAAAAGTATAAGCCAGACTTTTAGTTTCTGCTGACCTTTGTTATGTAATTTAAAAACTCATAGCAATGAAGGTTGAAGGTGCAAGCCATAGCGTTTATATAAGCCATGCAAAGGAGGTTGCAGATTAAATAATATCCGCAACTAAAATGAAATAACATTGCAGTCTGGATAATCCCTCATCATTATTGTTACGATTTGGCCCTGTTAAAACCTATCGTATCTCTGTAAAATTGCGGCGAGATCTCCGTTTTGACCTTAAATACCCTGCTGAAATAATACTCGTCGTCGTAGCCAAGCTCATAGGCAATTTCCTTAACTGTTTTATCTGTTAGGTATAATTCCCTTTTTGCTTCAACGATGATCCGCTCTGTAATCAGGTCCGAAAGTGTTTTGTTAAAATGATTTTTAGTAACCCTCGCCAGGGCAACCGGCGTTACGTGCAGCATATCGGCATAATCACTGGCAGAATGCATCATCCGAAAGTTTTCCTCAATCGCATTTCGTAAATTTTGTACAATAGCCAGTTGTTTGCCACTAAGCGCATTTGCCTCCTGGATAGACTGCTGCTGGATTTTTATCCTCGTGGCAAGCACCAACAATATCTTCAGATAAGAAACAAGGACTTCATCTTTTCTTAAAGCATCTGTCTTCAGCTCAGCTACAATTTCTCTTACTATATTTAACAAAGAAGCCTTTGCATTTTCGTCCAGGGTAATGAACGGCCGCTCATAAATGTTATTGAATAAGATACCATTAGCAGCTATCTCCTTATGATGCCTGTAGATACAGAAGAAGTCATGATGAAACTGAATGGAAATACCCACTAAAGATCCCTTTGAAATCAGCATAAACGGCTGATAAGGGTAAAAAGCAAATAGCGTATTCTCCTGGAACGGATACTCACAAAGATCCACTTTGGCCACTCCCTCGCCTGAGGTAATAATGATCAGGCTGAAATAATTATTCCGCTGAATATGATCAAAATAACTGCTGTTGTCAAATTCAAAAACTTTGAACGACAAATTACCATTCTGTTGATTGACAAGTGTGTAAACGGATTGTGATAACATCGTGTTTAGGTTTTATTTAGCGTTTTTAAAAACTGATCGCTAAGTGCATTGCAGTCGGCAAGACAGATGCCAGTGATCACTTTTGGTTTGTTTCCCCATTTTGGTACGTCTTCAGTTGCAAGAATACTAAACTGCGAGGTCAATCCACCAACATGAGATACGGATGTGCCAAAAATGATTTCAGGTATGCTGTGGTGGCGGATCATGTAAGAACACATGATACAAGGTTCATGTGTGGTATACATTTGCGCCATTGGTAACTGTTCTGCGTATCCATTTTTGATCGCTGAGCGGATCGCCAGGATTTCTGCATGATTGGTGATATCACCAGTCGATTTTCCAGCCTCTTGTCCCGTACCTATCACCTTGTCTTCAAAAACGAGAATAGCCCCAACCGGAGGATTACCTGCTGCCAACGCAGCTTTAGCAATTTCCAAACACTGGTCCATATAATATTGATATTCTTCCTGCATAACCTCAAATAATGATCCTGCTAATTTACTCAAAAAATTCCCCAGGGTTTTAAAACTGTCCTTCGACCAAAGCAAAGGACAGTTCAGAGACCTGTTTAAAAAATCAAAAGATCGTAACCTTCGTTTCTCAGATTCAGAAAACTTGGCAAGCCAGGCGTACCCGGCACTTCATTATCGGTTAACAGATCATAACCGGAAACTTCAGTACCAAACACCGCAACGCAACCTTTAGACAGGCCATGAACATGATCTTTCACCTCTGAATAAAGTCCATGAACCGGGTGTTCAGATTGCTCCAATTGCTCAGGCCATCTTACTCCTGCGCCCTGAAAAATGATCTTTACATCTTCACCTGCATGTTTGAATTCATATGCCGATGCCAAAGCGTTGAATACACGTCCAAGTGCTTCTTCTGAACCAGCCTTGGGATCAGAAAGAATAATTATTGCTGTTTTTTTCATATCAAATATTTATTTATAGTACAAAGTTGTGTTAATTAGGATGCTTAGAGAATGGATGATTTTTACTATATCATGGAGACTTTTTACTCCAGTGGGGCAGTCAGCGGGAACCTGGACGAACGAAAGTCTGCCATCCCCGCATGGTCTCAATGAAGCGCTCGCTCAATCCACCCTGACGTAGGTAGTCGGCCGTTACGGGCATACCTGGACTCTCATACATGGGGTTCGCTTTGACCTGAAACGGAAAGTCCCGTTGCAATATGCCAGCCCTGGCGATGAGCACAAAGTCGCAACCTTCCTCCAGCAGCTCAGCAGCACGCTGTCCGCTGTAGATCTTTCCGGCTGCCCCTAAACGAACACCCTTGCGGGGGAGTTCGGTAAAAACACTCAGCAAGGTCTTTCCCTGAAAGGTTCCTTCCCTAACCACCTGAGCCGAATCCCACAGCGCCAGGTCCAGGTAGTCGACCAGTTCACGGTCAAAAATTTCAGCGGTAATCTCGCGCAGCTCCTCCAGGCGCAAACCATAGCGCTCAATCGATAAGCGCCAGCCGATCTGAAAATCGGGACCACATCCCCGACGAATACCTTCGATAACTTCGAGCGTGAAACGTGCGCGGTTCTCCACGCTCCCTCCATATTTGTCCGTCCGGTCATTTAAATTAGGAGACAGGAATTCTGAAAGGATCCAGCCGAAAGCACCGTGCACTGATACCCCATCGAAACCTGCTACCTGAGCTCTCTTTGCAGCCGCGATAAAACTATCGCGGATTCGTTCCACTTCTTCGGTAGTGATCGCCTTTACACCCTGAACTGTTTTTGCCGAAGCCGGAGCTGGAATACCGCCCACTGCCGGTACGGCACGATGACCAGCATGGTGTAGCTGCACTGCTGAAAGCGCGCCTCCCTCGCGAATAGCTGTTGCCATTTTGGTCAGCCCCGGTAAATGGTCATCGCTGTGAATACCCATCTGGCGCTCAAAAGCAATCCCCCCTGCTTCCACGGTAGAAGCACCGGCTTGTATTAATGCATAACCGCTTCGAGAAAGTTGCTCGATCCAGAATTGGTCGAACTCAGAAGCAGTACCGTCATGATTGCTTTGCTGACTGGTCAGCGGCGCCATCATGAAACGATTTCTCATTTCCGGCCCGTGTAGTAAAGTGAGTGGTTTGAATAAATCAGAAACAGACATTTTATTAAATTTTAGGTATAAACTTTTGTCTGTCAAAGATGGCCAGATACCCGCCCGGTAAAAATGGAGTATTTTTACAATTTCATGGATGATTTTTTATCCGATTTGCTGGTTCGAGGGCTAAGTATTAGCTTAGGATGCGGCGATCAATTGACCAGTTTCTGCTGCATTTTTTTAGGCGTATTTCCGTATTTTTCCTTAAAAGATGCGACAAAGTGTGCCGGAGTTTCAAAGCCTACCTCGTAAGCAATCTGGGTAACGTTCATTTCTGATCGCAGCAACTGATAAGCCTCTTCCAGCCGGCGCTGCATGATCCACTTTCCAGGGTTCATCCTGAAGGTCTGATTGAACCTGCGTTTAAAGGTAGACAGGCTGCAATTGGCAAGGAAAGCGTATTGCTCCAGGGAAATATTCTCCTTGTAATGACTTTGCATCAGCAACATTAGATCAGGATCTGCAAAGGTATCCAGGCTACGCAGCTGCGTTTCAAAATGATGACCCCCGGGCCCGGATACTAATACTTGTAACAGTTCCCTGATTTTAACGGGTAAGAACGACTGCAAACGCTCAGGATCTGCTTCCGCTGTAAAACAGGACAACAGCTGCGATGTCAATATCCCCATCAGATCATCCTTGGGAAGCAATGCCATATCACGACAGGCTTGCATGCCTGATGTGGCTCCGTTTGAGCATGCCAAAATACTTTCAGCCTGTGAACGCAGCCATGTGTCAGAAAAAAAAATAATGATGGATTCATGTCCGCTATGCGGATCATCAACTTTATCCGTAACCAGATAGGAACCTTTTTTCATAAAAAACCCTGAACCTGCAGGTACGATCATTTTACTGCCTTGGTCAAGGATCTCCTTTGTTCCTTGCAGCACGATACTGATCAGGTTCATATGCACACACATATTCGCCATTTTGATTTCCTGCGGCTGCCTGTAATGCATGACATAAATGTCATCGTTCCAGGATAAAACTTCAGGATTCTCCTTGATGATACTACTACAATTAAGATCGATCATTATCATATATAAGTCGCATTACAGGCTTTTACCATCCTCATTTTTCGGTTTTAAACAGAAGATAAATATGCAGATTTCGCAACAAATGCCCAATGGACAAATGCGATATTATCATGGACAATTTTTTCTTTCTGTTTGCACAAATGACACTGAACTTTAAACGATAGTTTTTGACCTTTTCAAGAAATTGCCGCTTTAAAAAGGAGTCTACTTTTGTCCTGTTCAAAAGATAGAAATTATGAAAGTGTTTTATTTTACAGATCCAATGTGCTCATGGTGCTACGGGTTTAGTCCTGCGGTAAAAAAACTAAAAGAGAACTATCCGGAAATCGACCTGCAAATCACATCGGGCGGCTTTTCCCCTTATAGTCAGCAAGTTGTTGACCAGGAGTATAAAGATTTTCTGGCATTTCACTGGAGGAATGTAAACCAACGAAGCGGACAGGTTTTCGACCATAGCATGAAGTTCATCTCCGACTCTTTCCGCTATGATACCGAACCGTCAAGCCGTGCGCTTACCGTCATACAGGAATTACTGCCAAAACAGGACTTCGAGTTTTTGAGCCTGATGCAAAAATCATTCTATGTTGAAGGCAAGGATATAACAAACGATACGGTGCTGGCCGGGCTGGCCGAAGAGCTAGCAATTGAAAAGAATGACTTTTTAGATCGGTTTCATTCCGAGGAAATGAAGCAAAAAACAAATCAGGGCTTTCAGTTTAGCAGGCAGCTGGGCGTTCAGGGATTTCCAACGCTGCTTACTTTGGAAAATGGAATTGTTAAAGTGATCACTCGTGGATTTCAGGACTATGACAGTCTAAAATTAATCCTCGACAATTTGTTGAGCAACTTAAATATGTCCCCAGCTAATCGTGGCCAATCCTGCTTAGGCGACAATTGTGAATGCTGAGATTAACAGCGGCGAAACTTTCGTAGAAAGTTAGCCACTAGAAGATCAATACGCATGGATAACACCATAAAACCCTTTGGAAATGGATGTACCAGAATTCTTCTCATTATTCATAGAGAAACTAACTGCTAACCTTAAAAAACCCCTTCCTGGCGAAACCGCTCACATGATGATGGAGGCTTTTACAGCAGCGTACCTCGGCGTGCGGCCGAACGAGCAAACCCGGAAAAGCGCCGTACTGATGCTGCTTTACCCATTCAAAAACGAGATTTATTTCACCTTGATTTTAAGGAATTCATATGACGGCTTTCATTCCGGTGAAATCGGTTTTCCCGGAGGCAGATACGAACAGGCAGATCAAGACCTGATCCAAACTGCATTACGGGAGGCGCAGGAAGAGATTGGATTGCGAGCAGATGAAGTAAAGGTTTTAGGAACGCTTACGGAGACTTATATCGCTCCAAGCGATTTCCTTGTCCTTCCGGTTGTCGGATATCTCCCCTACCGGCCTGACTTGCTGCCCGACCCGCGAGAGGTTCAACACATCTTTGAAGCGAAGCTGAATTACTTTACTGATCCAAAGATTCTAGGATGTGCCAAAATCCGCATACCTGGCGATGTAGTCCTGACACCGTATTATGAGTTGAATGGCTATAAAACCTGGGGAGCTACAGCCAAGATGATCCGTGAATTACTGACTGTTGTACACCGTGACGATCCGTAGCTGAACTTATTAGGATAGTTTTTGAACGTCTCGAGAAATAGGCGCGCTTAAGGAGAAGCTAATTTTACCCCATTCAATACAACAAGCGTATAATAATTTCAAAAATTTAAATCAAATGTCCATTTCTAATTTATTTAAGCCGCTCACGCTGCTGCATGGCCCTGAAATGAGAAATCGTTTCATGATGGCACCACTTACCAACCAGCAAAGTGAATATGACGGCACAGCATCTCCTTTCGATCAGATTTGGATGGAGCAACTTGGTCAGAGCGGTTACGCATTGATCCAAACCTGTGCTACTACCGTGGAAGCAGAGGGTATCGCATTTGCACGCCAGCTGGGTATCCACAGTGATGACCATTTGCCAGGCCTGACCAAAATGGCAACAGCTATCCGCGATGGAGGCGGACTGTCCGCAGTGCAGTTACACCATGCCGGACACCGTGCAAACCCCCTCCTGGGGGGGATACCCGCTCCTGCTTCAAATGATACTGTGCCGGGAATAAAGGCCATTACCACCCAAGAAGTAGAGCGAATCCGCGACAGTTTTATCATTGCTGCAAAAAGGGCGCAACTGGCCGGCTTCGATGGCGTAGCCGTACATGGTGCTTTCGGCTGGATCCTCTCTGAATTCATGTCACCTTACCTGAACGACCGCAAGGATAAGTATGGAGGTAGCCTGGAGAACCGTGCACGGCTAACCACCGAGGTCATTGAAGGCATTCGCCAGGCCTGCGGCCCTGATTTTCAGATTGGCTGGCGCTTGTCGATCGAGCGCTACGGACTGGTCCTGGAGGAACTCCGGGAAGTTACGGCAGAGTTTTTTGACCGGGAACTGATCGACTACCTCGACCTGGCATTATGGGATTCAGCCCAGGTAGTTCAGGAGGGAGCATTCCGTGGAAAGACCATGCTGAGTGTCTTTACCGAACTCCCGCGCAAAGGCGTGCGCCTGGGGGCAGCCGGAAAGATCTATAGCGGGCAACGTGCCGCGGAGCTGTTGGAAGAGGGTTGCGATTTTGTGCTGATCGCCAGGGCAGGAATCATTCAGCGGGACTTTCCGCTTCAGGTCAAGGCCAACCCCATGTACCATACCCCGAAACTCCCGGTAATGGCGGCATACCTACGCCAGGGAGGATTAAGCGAGCGTTTTATCAACCACTTAAGAGGTTGGCAGACCATTGTGCACCCAAACTCTCCTTAAAGGAAATGAACTTTATACGATAGTTTTTGAACTTCTCATGAAATAGGCCCCTGATAAACCAGGGTAAATTTGCTTTAACAATAACAACAAGAATATGAAAACAAAAATAGCCACAGCAACCCTCGCTGTCATGCCCATAACCAGTGCAAGCTATGGGAAGTAAGGAAAGGATACTTCGTCTGAAAGACGAAACCAGGACAAACATTCTGAATGCTGCATTGTACATTGCCCAGGTTGAGGGTTGGCAAGCACTGAGCATGCGGAAAATTGCAGATCAGATTGAGTATACCGCGCCGATTATTTACGAATATTTCACCAACAAAGAAGGCATTCTGCTGGAGTTAACCAGAAGAGGCTACCTGGTTTTGACCCGGGAAATACGGGAGGCCCGTGACAGATACGAAAAGGCAGAAGATAAAATGGAAGCCATGTGGATTGCCTATTGGAATTTTGCTTTTAACCATCAGGAATTTTACCGGCTGATGTACGGAGTAGACATGGTTAGCTGCAGCGATAACAGCCAGCTGCCTGAAATTGACAACCTCTATGCAATGTTGTCCGAAGTTATTGAATCTTTATTCCGAAAAAAACCGGTTGCTGAAGACAGCATCTGCCTAAAATACCATACCTATTGGTCGGTCATTCACGGGCTGGTATCCATTAATCTGGTACACCTGAACGGCAGAACAACTGACCAGTTAAACCAGCAAATCTTAAAAGACGCCATCAAGGGCATCACCCTATCTATCAACAGTTGATTTTTTTTAACCAATGATTTAACGCTGTTAAAAATTATCACACATCACTCAATAATTAAAATTTAAAATATATAATCTCATGAATGCTATCCAATATCTTTTTGATTCAATTAACGCCGTAAAATGGCTTAATCAATCCAGGCACCTGATTGTCCTAACTATAATTGCGATCAGTTTACTTGGCTGTAAACCTTCTGGCGATCAATCGGCCGCTGCGCCCCCACCTGCCTTGCCGGTGAGTATGGTTAATGAAAGCTCAGAAACCACTTTCGCTGAATACCCTGCTGCTATCCAGGGAACAGTTGACATCGATGTGCGTCCGCAGGTGAGCGGGTATATACAAAGTGTACTGGTGAATGAAGGCGCATATGTTTCTGCAGGTCAAACCCTATTTCTAATCAATGCTCAACCTTACAAAGAGGCACTGAACAATGCAAAGGCTACCCTGCAGGCCGCTGAAGCTGCAATATTGAACGCACAATTGGAGGTTGATAAATTAACGCCACTGGTCGAAAACAAAGTGGTTTCAGAGTTTCAGCTGCGCACAGCGAAGACCACTTACCAGATCGCGCAGGCAAATGCCCAGCAGGCCAAAGCAGGTGTTGCCTCAGCACAGATTAATTTGGGCTATACCAACGTTAAGGCGACCGTGAGCGGCTACATCGGCCTGATCCCTAAAAAACAGGGAAGTTTGGTTTCACCTGCCGATCAAACCCCATTAACCCAGCTGTCGGACATCGACCAGGTACATGTTTACTTTGCCCTGGCGGAAAATGATTTCAACACGTTCAACAAAAACTATCCTGGAAAAACTCCCGGCGACAGGATTAGACAACTTCCCCCGGTTGAATTACTGTTGTCCGATAATTCTGTTTATCCCCTTAAAGGAAAAATTGATATGATCAGTGGCCAGTTTGATAAAGGTACTGCTGCAATCACTTTAAGGGCTACTTTTCCCAATGCCAGCGGGAATTTGCGTTCAGGAAATACAGGTAAGCTCCGATTAGGTCTGACCCATGATAAGACCATTTTAATTCCGCAATCAGCAACAATGGAGATGCAGGACAAAGTCTTTGTATTTGCCTTGGGTAAAGGCAACAAAGTTACCAAAAGACCGATTTCAGTGATCGGAAAAACCGGAACAAATTACCTGGTTGGAGATGGTTTAAAACCGGGTGACCAGATCGTACTGAGCGGCCTCGACCGCTTGCAGGAAGGACAGGTAATCCAGCCTCAAAAAGCAACTGCAATGGCTGCTCAATTAATTCACAACAAATAAGATTTACGACCATGTTCAAAATATTTATACAAAGACCTGTACTGGCCACCGTTATTTCCATTATACTGGTGATACTAGGTGTAATCAGCCTGATTAAGCTGCCCATACAGCAGTTTCCTGATATCGCACCGCCATCTGTTGTGGTCAGTGCACTGTATCCGGGTGCAAATGCTGAAACAGTTTTGCGTTCGGTAGCGCCATCACTGGAAGAATCAATCAACGGCGTTGAAGATATGACCTACATGAATTCAACGGCCAGCAATGACGGGACGATATCCATCGCTGTTTATTTTAAACTGGGTACAGACCCGGACCAGGCAGCCATTAACGTTCAGAACCGCGTGTCACAGGCATTGAGTCATTTGCCTGCCGAGGTGGTTCAGCAAGGGATCACCACATCTAAACAACACGTTACTTTTATGATGGGTATTGGTTTGTATACCGAGGATGAATCCAGGTATGATCAGACCTTTGTCGGCAACTACGCCGAGATCAATATTCTCCCTGAACTAAAACGTATTCCGGGAGTTGGTTTGGCAAGTATATATGGGGGATCAAAAGATTATTCAATGCGGGTATGGTTAAACCCATCCCAGATGTCGGCCCACCAAGTAACTCCCAGTGAAGTTACCCAAGCCATCCAGGATAAAAGTCTGGAAGCGGCGCCAGGAAAATTTGGCCAGCACAGTAAAGAAGTATTTGAATATGTGATCAAATACAAGGGCAAACTGACCAAGCCGGAAGAATATGGAAATATCGCAATCAGGTCCAACCCTGATGGCTCGGTACTTCGCTTAAAAGATGTCGCCAGGGTAGAACTGGGCACCTTTTCTTACAACAGCATAACCCGTTTAAGCGGTAAAAAAGGTGTGGTTCTGGGTATCCTTCAGTTATCAGGTGCAAATGCCAATGAAACACAAATAGCCGTACGAAAAGCAATGGAGAAGGCCTCCAAAAGTTTTCCGGCCGGAATAAAACACCAGATCTTTTTTAGCACCAAAATAGCACTGGACGAATCTATTGCACAGGTAAAGGACACGCTGATCGAAGCCTTTATTCTAGTATTTGTTGTCGTATTCCTATTCCTGCAGGATTTCCGCTCGACCTTGATCCCGGCTATTGCTGTTCCGGTGGCCATATTAGGCACCTTCTTTTTCATGCATATCTTTGGTTTCTCGATTAATCTGCTGACCCTGTTTGCCCTGATCCTAGCCATCGGTATTGTGGTGGATGATGCCATCGTGGTCGTCGAGGCCGTTCATGCAAAGATGGAACATAAGGGCCTGGGGCCGAAAGCAGCTACCCATGAGGCCATGCATGAAATTTCCGGAGCGATCATCTCCATTACTTTGGTCATGGCAGCAGTGTTCGTGCCCGTGGGTTCAATGGAAGGTTCTACCGGTTTGTTCTATCGTCAGTTTGCCTTTACCATGGCCATAGCGATTGTCATCTCAGCTGTAAATGCCCTGACGCTAAGCCCTGCATTGGCAGCATTGTTCCTGAAAGATGTCCATGGCGCTCCTGCTCATGATGGAGAAATACCGGTTAAAAGAGGCTTTAAAGAAAAGTTCTTCATCGGTTTTAACAGCAGCTTTAACGCGATAACCAATCGTTATGTGGGCGGTTTGAAATTTCTGATCAACCATAAATGGCTAAGTATGGCTGGTTTGGCGCTGGTGACCATGGCTACTGTGGTCATGATAAAATTTACACCCTCAGCATTTATACCCACAGAAGATCAGGGATTTATCGCCATTGCTTTAAATACGCCATCGGGAACAACCCTTGATGGAACCCAAAAGGTAATGAAACAGGCAGAAACTTCCTTAAAGAAATTGGACGCTGTACGCTTTGTAACTGCCATTTCCGGTTTTGATGTGCTCACCAACTCCATGAGCCCGTCTAAGGGGATCATCTACATTTTATTAAAACCCAGCAAAGAGCGGGGTGAGGTGAAAAATCTCGATGCCATTATGGACCAGGCAAGAGGTAAAATGAGCGAAATTACCGGGGCTGGGGCGTTTGTTTTCAGCTTCCCGACAGTTCCAGGTTTCAGCAGCGTGGAAGCTTTGGACCTGGTCTTACAGGATAAAACAGGGGGTAAACTGGATAAGTTCAGTGATATTTCCCAGCAGTTTATTACCGAGCTAATGAAACGCCCTGAAATTGGTGTAGCCTTTACCAGCTTTAAAGCGGATTATCCTCAATTGCAGATGGAAATTAATGACGATAAAGCAGGCCAGCTAGGCGTTAATGTAAAAGACATCCTGGAAACCATGCAGGCGTATTTCGGCAGTGCCCAGGCCTCAGATTTTAACCGCTTTGGTAAATATTACAGGGTAATGGTCCAGGCCGATATTACTGACCGGGCGGATCCCTCAGCTATAGACCGTGTTTTTGTTAAAAATAAGGCGGGTGATATGGTACCCATGAACTCGTTGGTGAAATTAAGCCGGGTCTATGGTTCGGAGACAGTTTCAAGATATAACATGTTCAACTCGATCTCGGTCAATGCGATACCGAAGCCCGGTTTTAGTTCCGGTGCGGCCATCAAAGCGGTTGAAGAGGTGGCTGCTCAGCAGCTGCCAGAGGGATACACCTATGAATTCTCCGGTCAAACCCGTGAAGAGATCGCTTCTGGGGGACAGTCCACCCTGGTATTTATCCTATGTCTGGTCTTTGTGTATTTCCTGTTGGCAGCGCAATATGAAAGCTATATCCTTCCACTGGCAGTAATCCTGTCTTTGCCGGCAGGAATATTCGGCGTCTTCGTCGCCATTGGGTTGACAGGTATCTCCAACAGCATCTACGTTCAGGTAGCGCTGATCATGTTGGTCGGTTTGCTTGCCAAGAATGCCATTCTAATCGTTGAATTCGCGGTACAGCGAAGAAAGGCCGGTCTGTCTCTATTCGATGCGGCCATAGAGGCAGCCAAATTAAGGCTCCGTCCGATCATCATGACCTCACTGGCTTTTGTGGCCGGGTTGTTCCCGATGAGTATTGCCACTGGACCGTCTGCACAAGGTAACCATTCGATCAGCATCGGCGCGGCCGGAGGTATGGTATCGGGTGTATTGTTAGGACTATTCATTATCCCGGTCCTGTTTGTCATCTTCCAGCACCTGCAGGAGAAAATCAGCGGAAAACATGTTGAAAAGCATCCGGACAAAGCTGGCCACGAGCATCCTCTCAAACAATTAGAACCGGAATTATCATAGTATCCTGCCCAAACTCAATCCCCTCCGGATTCGGAGAGGATATGGGTAGGACAAACATCAAAAAGAAACAAATGAAAAAGATACTAAGCGCAGCAGTCTTATTAATGATCATAAGCGCCTGCAACATTTCCAGAAACATGGAAACACCAAAACCAGAATTGCCTGCTGCCTTCAGGAATGCGGTAGCCACTGCCGATACCAGCAGCATTGCTGACTTGCAGTGGAAAGACTTTTTTGGCGATGCAATCCTGCGACTGCTGATCGATAGTGCCATCAAAAACAATTTTGATATGCAGATCGCACTAAAAAACATGGAATCTTCACGACTTTTATTCAAACAGATCAAGTTTAATTATACGCCTCAGGCAAGTTTAAACGTTTCTGCAAATACCAACCGCCCATCAGAAAATAGTTTGAATGGGCTGACCCTGGGGCAGTTTTTAGGCACTAACCACATAGAAGATTACAACGCTAACCTCTCTCTATCATGGGAGGTAGATATCTGGGGCAGGATCCGCAATCAGAGCAAAGCCGCGCTGGCTCAATTCCTGCAAACCGCCGAGGCCAGGAAGGCGATCCAGACCAGTATTGTGTCTTCTGTATCGCAGGGCTATTATAACCTTTTAATGCTTGATGAACAGCTGGATATTGCCCGGCGAAATCTCAGACTGAACGACAGTACACTGCAAATTATCAAATTGCAGTTGCAGGCAGGACAGGTTAGTTCACTTGCTGTTCAGCAAGCAGAAGCACAACAATTGGCAGCGGCTCAGCTGGTGCCGCAATTTGAGCAGAACATCGCCATCCAGGAAAATGCCCTGCGCGTACTTACCGGAGCGTTGCCTGATCATATTGAGCGCAGTACGCGTTTAAATCAGCTTAATCCTGCAGAAAATATACCTGCGGGTCTGCCATCTGAGGTGGTAAGCCGCAGACCTGATGTACGCAGTGCTGAGTTAGCACTTAGCGTGGCCAATGCAAATGTCGGCTTTAATAAAGCCAGCATGTATCCCGTACTGAATATAACAGCAGCGGGTGGGGTAAACTCCTTGAAGGCCAGTAACTGGTTCAACATACCGGCATCATTGTTCGGCACGGCGGCCGGCAGTATTTTACAACCCGTTTTCAATCGCAAAAAACTGAAAACCCAGTATGAAGTATCAAAAATTGAGCGAGAGAAGGTGGTGCTGCAATTCCGGCAGTCGGTGCTCAATGCCGTTGGTGAGGTATCTGAGGCACTGGTAACAATCGAAAAGCTGAAAGCGCGCCAGGGCATTGCTGCCAGCCGCGTGCACACCTTACAGCAGGCTACACGCAATGCCAATTTGTTATTTAAAAATGGCATGGCCAACTACCTGGAGGTCATCACCGCTCAAAGTAATGTACTGCAAAGCGAACTGGAACTGGCTTCTATAAAGCGCCAGCAGCTAAGCGCCGTTGCAGAACTTTACCGCTCGCTTGGTGGTGGTTGGAAATAATTACAATACCTACAACGGGTTATATAGATCTACTTAACCCCTCTACCTTTTTTACCCAATTTTTACCATAACATGAAAACATTAATTATCGTTATCCATCCTGACATTAAAAATTCAGTAATCAATAAAAGATGGATCAAAGAATTAGAGAAATCCCCAGAAAAATATCACGTACACCAATTACATGAAGTTTATCCTACCCAGCAATTTGATATTGCAGCAGAACAGAAGCTGATCGAAGAACATGATCGGATTGTTCTGCAGTTCCCCTACTATTGGTTCAATTGTCCGGCATTATTGAAAAAATGGATGGATGAGGTTTTTACCCACGGCTGGGCATATGGCAGTCAAAGCGGCCATAAATTAAGAGCGAAGAAGTTTGCTTTGGCTATATCATTAGGGCTAAAGGAAGAAGAAGTACAGCCCGGCGCAACTTATAAATATTCGCTCGAAGAAATGACCCGCCCGTTCGAATTAACATTTGAGTACCTAAAAGCCGATTACAGACCACTTTTTGCTTACTACGGAATGACCTATAATCCTTCGGAAGAATGGGTTGAAAAAAGCGTTCCATTGTACCTTAAATTTCTGGATCAATTCAAAGGGAACAAAGCGACACAAATATTGGAGTCGCTTAAATAAACTAATAGACAAATATTCCTGCCAACGCAAATTTGCGATATAATTTAATATACAATGAAAACATTGATCATCGTCATCCATCCTGACATTAAAAATTCACGAATAAACAAAAGATGGATTCAAGAATTAGAAAAATTCCCGGAAAAATATCACGTACACCAATTACACGAGGTTTATCCTAACCAACAATTTGACATTGCAGCAGAACAAAAAATGATCGAAGAACACGATCGGATTATTTTTCAGTTTCCTTTCTACTGGTATCATGGCCCTGCATTATTAAAGAGATGGATGGACGAGGTTCTTACCCATGGCTGGGCATATGGCAGCACAAGCGGCTATAAATTAAGGGGAAAGAAGATCGCATTGGCTATTTCATTAGGCCTTAAAGAAGAGGAAGTACAGAAAGGGGGTGCTTACAAATATGCTCTTGAGGAAATCACCCGTCCGTTCGAACTGACATTTGGGTACGTGAAAGCTGATTACAAACCTCTTTTTGCTTATTATGGAATGGCCTACAACCCTTCAGAAGAATGGATAGAAAAAAGCGCTCCGTTGTACATTGATTTTTTGAATCAGCTAAATGCGACAAGTAACGGGGCTAGCGACCTTGACTAACATAGACAATGAAGCCGGCTGTTTAATAATAAATAACAAAACAGTCTCATAAGCCTATTAGCCGACCGTTAAAAAGGAACGATCGGCTAATAAGTATTCAAAATGGTCACTTTGATAAAAAGTGGCTATCAAATATCTCTCAGTTTTCTCTCCCAATGTCTATTATATCCCCACTGTCTTTCCTGGAGCATCGATTCCTTCAGCCTTATGGATCTCCTGTTGCGCCGGTGCCGACCGTGATCTGATCCTTTCACACTCCCGCTCCACCAACGACCCAACTTCAGCTTTGATCCTTTTGTAGTTTTCAGTGACAACCTCAAAAGAAACGGGAGCGATCACAGGAATATCCTTGTAATTTGCTTCTTCCTCTGCGATGGCATGATGCTCATTCTGGATTTCACAGTGAAACATCTTTAAAGCGATCTTCTGATCAGGATTATCGGCCACCATGCCCACAAACTCACCGGAAGATAAAGCCGCAATCTTACTGGCTGGAATCGCATAATCCATCTGCGTAGATCTGGAAATCGAAACATCACTGCTGTTAATGCTCCTGCTTTCCTTATCCTGGACAATCTTACCAAAATTCTCACTTAGTTTTTTCGCTGTACTTCCTGTCACCTGTCCGCTGATGATGTTACCAACTATCCCTACGATCACATCAGCCTGGTCAGCTCCATAGTCTTTTTTCAGCTGGCTGAAATCCTGAACAGCCAAAGTTGTCGCAACCCGGTTGCTCCTGGCTGTAGCAATCAGACCATCCATATTGTTGAAATAAATAGTAGGAAACTCATCGAACACCAGACTGCTCTTCAACTGCCCCTTCCGGTTGACCAGCTTAATCATTCTGGAAATATAGAGGGACAAAACAGCGCCATAAACCTGCAGCTTCTGCGGATTATTGCCTACACAGACGATCTTTGGCTCCAAAGGATTATTTACATCCAGCGTAAAATCATTTCCACTCAGCACATAATAAAGCTGTGGGGAAGACAGCCGGGCGAGGCCGATCTTAGCCGAAGCGATCTGCCCCTCTAGTTGTGCCATCGCCTTATTCTGGTAAGCAGTTATGAAAGGATTGATCAGTACCCTGATTTCCTCTTCCTCCATTAGCACTGCAAAAAGCCGATCATAATCTACCTGCATCAGTTCAATCACGTGAGGTAACGTACAATATTTGCCTTGCTGGTACTTCCTTAAAAACCAGATGACCGCTGTCAAAAAGTTGATCGGGGACTCCACAAAAAAATCACCTTGCTTTTTAATCCAGTCACGGTTGAGGCCCATCATAATGGTCCGGCTCGCCTCCGTCGCATCCGTCAGGTCATCCATACTTTCAGGATCCAGGGGATTACAACGGTGCGAGTGGCTCAGGTCATCAAAATTAATCACGTAGAACTTCGGCTTAACCGCATAATTTGCCTGGTACCTGATTAACTTGTTATAAGCAATTTTGCTGAGATCGTCATACTTGAAATCATACAGAAACATGGAAAAACCTTTTTTAATGTGCTGATCGATAATATGGCGGATCACAAAATAAGACTTACCAGCTCCGGGTGTACCTGCCACCAGCATACCCCTGAAAGGATTGATAAAATTGATCCAGCTGTCCCTTACTTGATCTTTTAACCTGTATTTAGCAGGGAGATTGATAGAATACTCATTTTCCAATAGCCGTTCTTCCTGAGGAAAAGTCTCATTAAGGGCATTGAAAACATCAGCAGCCAGACTCTTTTTAATCAACCTGGACAACTGACCTCCACCGGTCAGCAGCAGTAAGTAACCAGACCCCGTGATGACCATATAGAGTATCGCGACCAGACCGATCGGTGCTTCCAAGTATAGCAACAACAGGCTGGAAAAATACGTCAGCAAGCCACTGACCAGATACGCGATAATACTGCTCTTTTGAATCTGCTCATCCTTTCTACCGTTAACCCCAGCCAAGGAAATGCATAGAAACAAGAGTGCCACAAATTTCGGTCCCCAATAACCTGAGAACAATCCTATTTTAGCCACATTCGATATGATCCTATCGGTAATTTCGGTAGTCCATCCCCAAAGTATAAACGCCGGGTAACAACACAGGTAAAAATGCAGGCACAAAATGGCAACGCTAAGCATTCTCGTTAAATCCAGGATCTTTCTTAATCCTTGTATGTCTTCTCCCGTATTCATATCGCCTTGATGGTTAAAAACTCAATTCAGATCCTTGCCGGATGGCTTTCCTCCGCTTCTTTTTCCTTTTTGGTGCCGGCCATGGATCGAACTCAGGTTTAGAAAGCAAAATGTCCAAAAGTTTTGCTTCGCTTTCCAGAGTACCCACCCCCTTATTTTGACTGGCGTCCTGGTCTGTTCCCAATCGTTCTACTCTGTTCTGTTCCGCATGTACAGCAATTCTTTCCTTAAGACTGCCATTGACCATTGCATTTGCATACTCGAAGGTTTCCGCTAAAGGCCTGGTAAAGTTGAACAAGTCATCAAAAACACGCTCCCCTGAATTTTTAAAAGCCACCCGGTTAAACTCACCAACTATTTTGGAATGCGCTGCATTCCTTCCACGGGATTTGTTATTCGGACTGAGCTTAATTTTGTTCGTAATGTCTTTACGGCTGACGATAACCTGAATATGCATCTGCTCACCGGGTTTGGCTTGACCACGCGTAGCTGTCCCATTTTTCACCTCCGGGTCTTTAAACGAATAGTAGCGGTGGTTTTCCAGCTTGCCATACCATAACAAATCCCTGTTATGATTAATTCCGTCGCGTTTGAAATTTCGGGCATATTCATCCATAATTTTAGTAGCATACATTTTTAACTGCTCCTTTGCGCCCAGGTCACCGTAAAGGAATTTTAAATGCGCGATCTCTTTTTTACTCGGGCTGATATTGATCAGGAAAAATTTCGAATCATCACGACAAAGCTTGGCGATATTTTTGTCAAGCCTGTTTCTGATCTCATAAGCTTCAAAGCCACTCCCTGAACCGTTGAACCAAAGTTCGGGATCCTGCTCAGGATGGATCCTTGTTTCCTTGTCCAGGTAATGAATCAATTGTCCGCTACTCCCCTTACTGTCCCCTTTCTCACTATCGGTAATGTTCAAATGCATGTGCTATAAATTATAGATCTGCTTTCTGATGGCATCGGCAAGCAACTCCTTTTCTTTTGCCTTGAAAGAACCCAACTCTTCCCTGGATTTGATGTAAGTGTTTAACAGATGCAGCATTTTTTCTTTCAACATGGTCTTGGTATCAAGCTGCTGCTGAATGACCTTTAACACTTTATCATTTTCCAAAAAAAGTTTCTGCTGATTTTCCTGATTTTGGAGAATACGCTTATTGACGCCTAGCACCTGCTCGTTAAAAAACCGAACAATATCCTTTTGGTTAGCAATCATCTTTTCTGTCGCAGCTTTTGTAGGGATCAGCAGCAGCTCTTCCTGGCTTTTGATAAAACCCATATAGGTTTTATGACTTTTAACCAGCGTACTCTTGAGCAACTCGTCGTTCAAATCGGCAGGATCTTTTTTATTCTTATAGAAATAGTCAACCATCTGACTGAACAGTTCTCTTTTATTCCTTCCCAGCGTCTGGGAGATCTTATTCAGTTTCTCATTGGTAATTTCAGAAAATTTGACCGTCTTAATACTTGATTCCATACGCTCGATTTTAGATAGGTTCCTGCTGAGGAATCGTTTTCTGTATTCCCAGCCTGCCCTATACAGGCAAAGAATCCCCGGAGGATTCTTCAACCTCCTCTGGCTGCGCCTGAGAGGGATAAGTAGGGCTCTGCCTGACTTCGGCTTGCTCCTTCTCTTTTTAAGGGAGAAGGACACAACGCCGAAAACAGAAGGCGGTGCAATCAGATAAAATCATTTCAGCCGAGATAGGAATTAGTTCTCTGCAACATTTCCTTCAACAACTGCATCCACCAATATGGGCTTACCATTCTGATTGGCATCAACAGTTAAGATCATTACCGAACCAAACGGCACAAAGCGCACCTCAGTTTCCCCTGCTAAATAACTCCCGTCCTCACCTGACTTTTTGTACACCGAAAGACTGATTTTTTTAAGCGACCCACTGATGGTAAAAAAGCAATTCACAGCCATGTAAGATTTTGACCAAAGCATAAAATCCAATGTTGCTTTGTAATTGCCCAATGGCACGTCTTCTTTGTAATAAGAGTAATTTTTAGGTTCATACCCTGCTTCTAAAGCGGGGAAGAATTCCAGTACAGTAGTTTCTCTCTTCATATCTTTTTGAATTTGTTGATACAAAATTCCCGAGCTAAAAATATGATACTTCCCATGTGGGATAAATAACCTCATTTGAACGACAATCTATAACACGACCAGACAGTATACCGCTTTTCAGAGTGCGGCAACAAATTTTTTGACGGCGGCCATGTATGTATTCGGTTCGTTTTCCATAGCCGTAAAGCATTCTAAGTGATTATAATCCCAACTACCCAAAGAAGCACGACTGCCAATAGTGAGAGGAAGAGCGATAATTTATTAAACACTACTGATGTTAGTTTTTTTGATAAGAGTGATTGTTTATGTACTTTAACGACTAACGTTTTGGCAATACCTTTTTAGTGGCTGGCATTTTTTCCGATTTCACGTACATTTTTGTTCTGTTTATTTTCATTAATGTAATCAACAACCACTTTCCCAAATTCAGAATTTCTGTCGTTGATTTGAAGATATAGTGTGTCAATTACTCTTGTCAAAGCCATTAAAGCCCAGGTCGCCGAATACATACTTTTTCTTTGTTCATTGTCTTGATTTAAGAACAAGTCTCCAATTAAATACTTTTCTGCGTCTGGGTCTTCTCTTTTTTGAGAAAAAAACTTGTCTAATGCAAAACAAGCGACTGTCCAAGCTTCTAAGCCACGACACGATTCATAATAAATAACCCTTGATTCATTAGGACTTGGAACAATAAGTTGCGACTTGCCGTCAACTGTTCCGTCCCAAAACATATAATCATTGTCCTCTAATGTTTTTAGATGTTTCCACGTTCCACGCCTTAAAGATGACGCATCTTCAATGTTTCCATATTCATTTATAATTGCTGTTTCACGATTTGGCTCATTTGGTCCTGTTGTATTTTCTCGTTGAGAATTTGATTCAAGTAACACCAACAGAGTTTCATAAGGTGTACATCCATTTACCTCGCCTTTAAATTTCAGATGGTTGAAAATTTCCGTTACTTCATTTTCGTTGTGAGTCATCCTAAAATCGAAAAGCAATTCTCCTTCATCTTCTGATTCCAATGGCTCTAAATTTAAGTCTATTTGAAAACGCTTTGCAACGTAATTACAAAAATCCACTACGGTTTTCTTTAGTCTGTAAGATTTGTTTCGGTTGTAGTGTTTTTTTACTTCAAGTTTTTTTGCCTGTGAGACTTCCCAATTACAAAGTTCAACGTGTCTAATTAGTTGTTCTTTTCCGCCATTCGCAACAACAATGTTGTTGCTTCCATAAATTGAAATTAAAATTTCTTTTTCTAATCTATGACAATCTTGGGCTTCGTCAATAAAGAGCGTCCTTTTTCTTCTGTGTCCGCCAACTCTTCTATTTTTAAATTCTACAAATCCTTTTTCGGTAATTATTTTCTTTCCGTCTTTTTCTCCAACATATTTTTCATTTAAACCAATTGCAACATCAAGCAATTCGTGTTTGTTTTCTATGTTGTATTTGTCGTAGAATTGTTCGGGGTTTTGGATTTGTAATAATGTGTTTTCTAAAACACCATAATAGTCGGCTAAAAAAACTTCACTTGCCCCAATATTTCCAACGATATTTTTTTTATGATTGTAAAAATCAATGCTAGCTTTATCAAAGTCTTTTAAAGTCAGTGCATTTTTCTTTTTTAGAAAGTTTAAAAAATCTATCCCTACTTCTTTCGTGCCGATATCTAAATTATCGTTGTTCTGTATTATTGATTTGACGTCATCAATGTTTGTTTTTTTTGCGATTTCTGCTTTTAAAATATCATACACTTTTCGCACACGTTCTTTAAGAGTAGCTAAGAGGGTTTCGATTCTCACTTCGCTTAATATGTGTAATACCCCTAATGACTTGCTTAATCTGTAAAAGAAAGCGTGAAGTGTAATAACAGATGCTTCGCCAGTTTTCTCTCTGCTAATCTCGCTGTTTTTCAATTTTGCATTAACGTATGATTTTACCGTTTTAGCGATATCAAAAATGAGTAACTTGTTATAAGTTAGATACAAAGTATTTTGTCCGTTACTTATACATTTCATTGTAAGTAAAAGAAGTTCACTTGATTTCCCCGTTCCCGCTTTTCCGCTTACAATTACAAGATTTTTATTTAATTCTTCATAAATTGTTCTCGTGTTGGATAACTGCTTAGTAATTCTTTCAACTTTCTTTTTAGTCAAATATCCAGTTTCGCTATCTTTTGATGCCTGTTCGGTTATCCGTTTAATGTCGTTGTTTATAGTTGTTCGATAGCCAAACTCAGATTTCCAATCTTTATAAGCAATAAAAATGTCTGCACTATTTTGAGCAAAATATTTGTGAATCGACTTAAAGCCAAAAGTTTCGGCAATCAGGTAGTTATTTTGAATGAACTCATTTTTACTTTTAATAAAAATCATCGGCTGAACAAAAAGGCCTTCTCTATTCATTCCGCATTTGTTTGATAGGTAGTTTAACAGGCCCAACCTAATTGAGTTTATTTCTGTCGAATAGTCAATATATTCTTCGTTTACAATAATCTGTCCATTGTCATTTGTAATCGTCTCGTCTTGGAAATGAGTAATAAATTTGAGTGGAATGATTTGATTATGAAAATAAATGGCTTTCCCTTCGTTATTTGATTTTGGTATGTAGAAATTACCTTTTTTATCTTCAACAGCAATTACAATTATTAAGTCAATACTTGTTTCAACAGAAACGGAAACAGGGAAGTTGTTGAAAAGAAAAATTTTTGCGTCAGTGCATTTTTTGCCAACGGTTTCTATGACGCTTTTTTCAAAGTCGTCATAGTCAAAATATTGGCTTTTCCCGTTTATTGGTATTATCTCAATGCTCATATTTCATTTTACTGTTTGCCGTTGAAAGTTGCGGTATCGTACGCTTGCCACTAACGTTTTGGGGCTTTGCGAAGTTGACGGTTAAGATAAATTTTTAGTACGCTGGAACGGTTGAAGATGATTTCCCGCCAATTTTACAAAACCTTTGTTAGTTCCAGGCTAACCAATCTGTCGCTTAATTAATTATAGTAAACATACCTTTTTATAAAGTTCCCTTAGATGTAAATCGGCCATATCGAGTATTGGTTCGTACATAAAAGAGTTGACGTGTATATTGTCTGGGGTAATTAAACAAACTTCATCTAATAATTTTATTTCAGGCTCTTTAATTCCCTTGAATTCCTTTTTATACCTTCCAAACAATTTTCCTGTTTGTGAACCGTCAATCGGACGCTTGTCAGTAATATTATTACTCATATATGCTTCCGCTTTAAGTCTTATAGCTATTGAGAGGACAATTTTATTTTCAAGATTAATGCCTTCTGGCGCAACTAAACATTTATCGGCCTCCTCAAATATTAAGTCCACTACTTTATTTGTCAATGTTAAAGGAGGGAAAGTGATGTTTCGAATTGCTGTAGTAAAAATGGCTTGTAGGTTACCTACTAATATACTTGACGTATCACCTTTCCAGTGTAAAACCGATGTTAATGTTAAATAATCTGGATTAGTTTCCCCATCAACATATTCAATAATATTTCTCACAAAAGATATCGAAGCAATTAGTTTTTTAGGATTTGATAAATCATTTTTCCAGTCATTAATGAAAGGGTTTTTGATTCCCTCCGCTTTTACAAGCTTAATTTCAGTGTCAGTTTTATATGAAAATAAGCAGTTATTATACGTAGCAATTTTTCGGCTTTCAAGTGTTCTGAAAAAATCAAAATTATGTGTTAATATTATTTGATAGAAGAAATCTTCCTTAGAAATGTCTTTCAAGTATTGTATAATCGCATATTTATTTCTGTAATCAAAAGAATCGGCTATATCGTCAATAATAAAAAGCGTTTTTGCAGCTTCCTTTCTTTTTGCTTCTATATTAAACATTATATTCAATAGATATAATGCCCGCTTTTCTCCTTGACTTAAGATTTCAATTCCATCCAACTCTTGTCTTTTCATTTCCTTTGGTATTCCTGTTTTCACATTCATGAATTTGAACAGAATATTTGGCGAGGTCTTTCCAAGGATTGCATTTGACTTATTGCTAATTTCCACTTCAAATGGGACAAAAAATCTTGATTTAAATTTTTCAACGACCTCATCCCATAATGTTCTCTGGCTTTGTGCTCTAAGTTCTATTTCATCCAATTTTTCTTTGCCATTGGTGTAAGTATCAATTAGGTCCTTTATACTAGGTTCCTCAGCTCTTAAGTATGATTTCCAAAGTTTCAGTCTAAAAGTGTCAAGCGTCTTAAGCTCTGGTAAAATTGGATGTTTTTCAAGTATTTCTCTTAGCTTAATAACTGATACTTTTTTTATCTCGTCTTCTACTTTTTTAAGTTCGTTGTTTTCAAGTATCTCTTTTTTTTCTGCAAGTAATTTTGTTTTTAAATCCTCGTCGCTTGTAATAGATTCTGTATCGCCTGAAAATTTTATGGTATGTTCTGCTTTGAAGAAACTTTCACTTGTTAACGCTTTAGCAACGTTGTCGGCTTTTGTAGGATTAAATATGCCTTTTTTAAAATATTTCGACTTATCGATTAGTGCGTTATATTTTTCTATATATACATTGATATTCTCTATAACTTCTGGTTTCTTCAAAAAATCAATTACATCCTTTTCAAAAATAGTTGAATAAGATATACTTGAAAAATCTTCGTCTGAAACTGAAAAGTCAATTTCATTAAGTAGCTTGAAAAAATCCTTTTCTTTAAAGTCATTGAGGATTACATTTTCTAAATCATCTTTTTTAACACCAGATGTTTTATTTAGCTTAACTATTAAAGCATTTTTCTTTTTTAAAATATCTGAATATATCATATCATATTCAGTTTTACTGGCGTCGTCAACTAGAAGGGTAGTAATGCTCTCATCAGGTGAATATTTGTCTTGATAAGATTTTATTACAAATATTTCATTAGCATTAACCGGCGCATTATTTATTTGTGCTGTGCAAACAGGACTATTGCCATGTAATCTTTCTTTTGGTCTTTCTCCCTTCGATAAATCAATAAATGTGTTTGCAAAAGAAGTCTTCATAACTCCATTCGGTGCGTAAATTACAAAGGACTTTCCTTTTGAAAAATCAAAATCACAATCTAGTTTGTTTATGCCATAGCAATTCTCAAGTGATAATTTTAGATTATTCATACTTCCATTTATTTAAACGGCAAGGATAAATGTAATCTAACTGGATTATTGAGTGAAATACGGTTATTACGTTTTGTAATTCGTTGGTATTCATTGAGCTTATAATTTAGTTACATAAAGGTACACAACTTTATAAGATTAAATCTAAATGAAAATACTTGATTTATCCGATGCGACCAGGCTTGCCACTAACGGACGAGGCTTGGTGAAGTTAGCCGCCTGCGTTAAACTTTTACGCAAGACAACAAGGTGGAAGATTATTTCCCGCCAATTTTGCAAAGCACCTTTGTTACGTATAGTTTTGAACTTGTTAAGTGTTTATTTTTTGGTATGTATTTTCTATTATTTCGGTAAACGGACTATCTGTGTATTTCGGAGATAGTAGACACTCCATTTCGGTCCAAACTGTTCACCCGAACTTCTCCCCGTTATCTCTGCAGAAAACTTAGTCTTTAGGCCAAATATATTCAAATCCGGAAAATTCAACCGTACCAACTTTTTGGTACTGCTTTTTTGTTTTCAGCAGTTTGATTAACAACGGAGAGTTCACAAGGCTGTTTTCATTACCTGAAACCCAGTTTTAAAACCAATTTTTTATAAATCCGCGTGTTTCAACAAGTCTTCTTAGATATGCTTCAGGATCTTGCATTGAAACACAAATAGAAGCTCGCTAATTAATCCTCATGGTTAAAAAAATGACCTATCAGTCCTCAGTACTTCTCCTGGAGCTGAAAACCGTTTAAAATGAGCCAACTGATCACTTTTGAGCGAAATCAAGTGGTCAATTTGGGCCGTAATATGAGGCGACGTTCCGCGAAAGAGGTGGCCACATACGGAATAATCCCCATAAGGGATCCCTAACCGTCTTATCAGGAAAAAATGCGACAATTTGAAGACCCAAAAACGGCCTTTGGATCGGAAAACCATTTTTTTTAAGAGTTGAGTGAGTTCGCGTAAAATCGAAACAAATAAACACCTCACAAACAGCAAGTTATAAAAACAAACACAATCCTTTTGGCTCCCGAACCTTCAAAAAGGCTCCCGAACCTAAAAAAAATACACTCAACTATTTGATATACTGATAATTATGAGTAATTTTACAGAATAGCATTTGCAGTTATAAAAACAGAGATGGCGGTGAGTAATTCGGTGAGTCGAATTTTCAAAGTCCACTCAGACACGAAATAAGACGGTTTTTGGGCTAAGGTACAAATCCCTCGCTCTCCGCCTGTTGTCGCTGTAGCGACCTTCGCCCGCCGAGATCCAAGTGGATTTTTCTAAAGCGAATAAGACTGAAAGCCAGATAGATTTTATATTTATCTGGCTTT
>Ga0065704_10070167_pt1 | contig 172194 bp, 88 predicted proteins | sample SwiRhicommuniRL2_FD_59091 | JGI IMG/M metagenome (GOLD analysis project Ga0065704, IMG submission 59091) | Switchgrass rhizosphere bacterial communities from Rose Lake, Michigan, USA - RL2 v2 (version 2) | ecosystem: Host-associated > Plants > Roots > Rhizosphere > Soil | place: East Lansing, MI | reverse complement strand
GGGGGGGGAAAGCGACACTTCTTAACAATAATATTACAAGTCGAAGCCACCATCACACTAAGAGACAGATACTGCTAGACAATTCTGCTTTCTCGGAGTTTCTCCCCCACACAAAATTTTCTTGTAAATTTGTGATTGTAACACCAGCAAGCTGGGGAAGCTGGGAAAGCTAGGAGACATCTTAAGGCACACCTTACGGGACACCTTACGGGACAGCTTATTTTAGTTTCCGTTCTCAACCATCACACTAAGAGATACTACTAACAATTCGCTTTCTCGGAGTTTCTTCCCCCACTCAAATTTTCAAAGTCTCCAAATTATTCTTGTAAAATAGTGATTATAATACCAGCAGCTGGGGGAGCTGGGTATACATTACTCCCCACTTACTGTAGTTACCGATCTCATCAGATCTAACATCCAACACTTCCAATCAAACTACGTTTATTGGTTGTTGGCTCGTAACTTATTTGCACCACACAGACATCCTCTAGTCCGGGGCCACTTACTGGACAATAAGGCTACTCACAACAGACACTATAAAACATCTCCGAAGAGGTCTAGTTACGATACTATAAACAATTTTAATACAGAAACATTCTTTTAGTAGAACCATCATAGCTTTTGGTAATTGAGTCGAACTTTCACCAAAACAGGAATTTGGATCCGAGGCCATTTTCAAGTCTAAATATCAAATATTTATTTAACCACTTCGCTATTCACTCTTTTTGATTGTTTTTGACGTTACTTACCTTAATATCACCGACTAACATCTCACTGACCCACATAAATCATGAGTTACAATATTACTCCGTTAATGACCGAGTTGAAGCTCAAAAAGCTGTTGTCGCCAGGGTCCATTCCCATAAACGTGATTCTCAGACTCATTGGCAAGTTGAAAAAGTCCATATTTAGCCGAAAGTTCTACCAGGAGATTAATGATAAAGTGTTGTCGAAAGCTAGTACTGTCGATACCAATCTTTACTTTATCTGTTACTTCACATTGCTTTGTTCGAGTGTGTTAAGTAACAAGGCTGAAATTAGGCTCTTTCTTGCGAAGCAAAAGTATAACTTGGTCCAGCTTGTAAATAAAGCAGCGGTTGCGTTTGCACAGACAGATTTGAAGCAGTCTTCCAACAAGCTGGTGAAGTCGTTCTTTTCGTCCCCAGACCCTACGACAATCAAGCGCGAGGCCAAACCTTCGAACCTTGCCGTACATCTCCGGAAAATATCGTCATATTTGTCAGATATCAGAATCTTCAACCGGTTGACAGAGTCGATTAAGTATATGCCGTGGATAATTGACGAATTTGCACTGTTCAACAGTCTGTCATCTCCAGTACCTAAGTTCGATCGCTTTGTAAACTTATTACAAGCATTGAATTGTCTTGTGCTCGAACTCTTGGAGAACGCAGGATGGCTCACTGATCACAATTGGGTAGGGACCCTGGATAATAACTATTGGTGTATCGAGACATATATCTGGTGCTCGAGAGTCTGGGGTGCATATCTTCTTATCGAGATTGTCGAGCTTATCAGAAGAACTCCGGTCTCGAAGTGGGACCGAAACTGGAAAATCGCTTTTTTCAAGCAAGCGGTCCAAGTTCCTCTTGTAGTGCATTGGTCTCTTTACGAGGGGTGTTTGTCTCCGTTCTGGGTCGGTCTTTGTGGAAGTGGAGCGTCCTGGTGGGGGTTTAGAGATATGTGGAGCTCAATTGATTTGAGTTGATTGGTAACTGATTTCTCGGAGCGAAGCGACGAGAAGCAGTGAGAGCAAGTACTGAGATACTGAGTAACTGAGCGAAGCGAAGTTGCTTCTGAGAGCTCCTGAATTCTACGTAATGATTATTTATTATACATATATGACTAGACAGAGCAATACTGACTGGATTTCTCAGACTGACTAGATTTCTCAGACTGACTAGATTTCTCAGACTGACTAGACGTCTCACAGTGACTAGACTTGTTCTTGACTCAGTGTTTCGATGTGAATGATCTTCTAGAGCACTTCATTGCTTATAATGGCCTATAGCTATATCCAGACAATTCAGACAATCTCTTTCCAATTCCTTCATATTAACTATCTCTTCATATTTCCAGACTATTGCAATTCATTATTTGGCATCTACTCTTTCCAATTGTCGAGACCTGTCAAAATAGAGGTTTGGATGGTTGATATGCATTCCTTCATCACTCTGCTTGCTTGTAGCCAATTGTTTCTTGTGTGTCAACTCAAATACACGAGTACAAGCGACAGTATATTCCCTACGACCGACGTCATCAATAACTCCATTAATTTCTTGTTGATCGACAATTCCCATATCGTTCAAATTATCTACAAGGGCGTCCATGTTCAAATCACGGTATGGACATCCGTGTGATTCGCCCTTCCCAGGCTTAGGCTTGGACAAAATCGTTGCGCAGTCCCATGGTCGATAATTGGTACGAGAACCCTCTAACCCGTAGTTGTGACGGATATTATATTTGTATTCTTTGTTGAACTTTTCCACAGTCAAGGAGCTGGAGCCCTTGGTGAACTGGTACGACCAGTATTTGAGAGCCTCGTCGACATTCATGCCAATCCCCTTTAAAAACAACCCGAGCTGTTGACGACCTTGAAACTTAAGATGTGATTGATGAACCAAGGACTTTTGTAAATGACTGGCACACATAGGGAAGTGTTGGTTAATAGCAGGCTGTAAAACAGAAGCTGCAGTTATATCAGAGGCCAAACCGGAATCTTGTCCGTACTGTTGAGCATCGTATTGCATATTGGAGAAGTTTCGAGACAAGTTGTTCAAGAGTGGTAAGACTCGGTCATCTTCTTCTAAACGTGGTAAGGATTGAAACGTCTTCAATAACGTTTTGGTGAGGATTTCTTGATATTCCACAGCCAACAAATTCAACTGCAACGTTGTAGGGATATATGCATACCCTTGTTTTAAATAAATAGACCGCGAGCTCACCAATCCAGGCACTTTTTCAAAAGGAAGTTTGATGAAGTTTTCCTTGAGTTTTATATGTTGTTTTATATAGTCATTGGAAAGAGGTTCGCCTCCATCGATGGTCAAGTTGTTTTTAATGATGAGTCCCGTGGCATCGTATAACTCGTCAAACATCTCCATCTTCTCTTCAGTACTTATATACTTCCATGGAAGCTTATCATGGTAGCTTTCAACAAACGCGTGTTGTTCCTTAGGCTGCAACATATTATACCTCACCTTAAACAAGACAGTTTCGTTCTTGATAAACTTCTTCCGTAACTCCTCTGTACGGCAAAACACCAATCTCAAGATGAAATGTGAATAGTGATCCTTCTTTCTCTCTTCATATACCTGGGACTCATTTGTGCCAGGACTTAACGGTAAGTATTTCAAGAGCAATGGTTTTATGGTGACTTCGATATCACGAACCAGCTTCAGTCTAGCGAGACAAGATTCGATCTCGATTAACACCTTCAACCGATCAATGGCCCAAGTCTCAAACTCTTCAAGCGTGATCTCCTCTAATGGAGGGATATCATAAAACGATAATCTTGATCCGTATAGATTACGTCCATACGACTGATAAATTGTTGCGGCTTTTGACAGCTCGAAATTCCTTCTTCCAGCTGTTCTTCTCTTTGCCTGTCTAAACATCTTCACTAACTTACTCCACCTGGTAGTAACAAATAACAGAATTTTAAGTAATTGATAACAGAGCTTTAATATGGGGGACGCGTCGCGACTTTCCGCCACACACGACCTTTCAATGGTTTCTGAAAAAACTGAGAATTGGCCATCAAGACAATGGTTGCCAGTACTTGAACCTTCACTCAAGCTATTGATAATTGTGATATATAGAAAATCAATTAGTGGTCAGAAACAACGATTGAACGCTTAACCATATCAACTTTTTTTCAAACTTTTGAACGTTAATTTTTGAGACGATGGCTGAAGTGAATATCGATGCTGGAGCTTTCCACAAGAGATTGTCTCTTATTCAAAAGAATTTGATTGAGGATAAAGTAGAACAAGCTTTGGTACTTGTTGGTGCTAGAGACGATGAAAATACTTACAAGAAATCAACAGTAATGCAAACTTGGTTGTTGGGGTATGAGTTTGTCCACACAGGGATCTATATTACTCACGACAAGTGTGTGTTCGTTACATCCGAGGGGAAGGCCAAATACTTAAAACATTTGACCGAGAAATTGACTGCAAACTCGGCTACTGTCGAAATTTGGTCAAGAACGAAGGACGCTGAAAAGAACAAAGAGTTATTTGTCAATTTGTTGACAGAAATGAAGAAAATCAAGTCCACTTATGGTACTGTGATGAAGGATCAATACACTGGAAAGTTTATAGATGAATGGAAACAGATTTCTGAACCAGAGAAATTCGAAACCGTTGATATTTCTGTTTTATTGTCGAGATCCATGGAATTGAAAGATGACGAGGAACTCAACAGCACCAAGATTGCAGCAAAGTCATCGACGATCATGATGGATAACTTTGTGGACGAAATGTCGCTCATTATCGACGAAGACAAGAAGACATCCAATGCAGAGTTGACTGACAAGATCGAAGACAAGATTGAACTTAACGACAAGTGGTTCACTAAGTCAGACACAGGAAAGAAATTATTGGTGCCTATCAAGGATTTCGACCCCGAATTGGTTGAGTGGTGTTACTCTCCAATTATCCAGAGTGGAGGCAAGTACGACTTGAAGCCTAGTGCTGTTTCTAGTGATGCCAGACTCGTAGGAGATGGTGTTATTCTTGCATCGCTCGGTTTGCGTTATAAATCATACTGTTCCAACATCGCCAGAACGTTTTTGATCGACCCAACACCTGAGATGGAAACCAACTATGATTTCTTACTTAAATTACAATCCCACGTTGTATCCACTTTGTTAAAGGATGGCGTTGCTGCTAACAAGGTTTATGAAGGAGCACTTGAATTCATCAAGGCCGAAAGACCAGAGTTAGTCGCCACCTTCACCAAAAACTGTGGTTGGTTGTTGGGAATTGAGTTTAGAGACTCTTCGTTCATTTTGAATTCTAAGAATGAAAGAAAATTGCAAAATGGACAAGTTATTTCCTTAACTATTGGTTTCAACAACTTGACTAACGAAAAGACCAAAAACCCAAAGTTGAAGCAATATTCATTGTTATTGACCGATACTTACAAGGTTGGCGAGTCTGAGCCTGTATTGTTGACCACCTACACTAAAGTTAGGGCCGAAAACTCGTTCTATTTCCGTGATGAACCAAAGGTCAAGTCAGAATCTTCAGGCAAGGAATCTACCAACGACACCAAGAAATTGAAATCAGAAAAAGTTATCAAGATTGAAAGCAAGCTTGCCCTGAACGATGCCAATTCCAAAATATTGAAGTCCAAATTGAGACATGAATCCAACGGCGGTGATGAAAACCACAACGCTGAAAAGATTCGTCAAGAAATCCAAACAAAATTGCACGAAAAGAGATTACAGGAAGGTTTAGCAAGATTCTCGAAGGCAGACGCTACTGATGCATCCGATTTCAAGCCTGTTTTCAAGAAATACGAATCTTATGTACGTGAATCTCAAATTCCTGCTAGTGTACGTGACTTGAAAATCCACGTTGACTACAAGAACCAAACTATCATATTGCCCGTTTGTGGTAGACCAGTTCCATTCCATATTAATTCGTTTAAGAATGGTTCTCAGAATGAAGAAGGTGACTATACCTACTTAAGATTAAACTTCAACTCTCCTGGTGCCGGTGGTAATGTAGCCAGAAGAACTGAATTGCCATACGAAGACTCTCCCGACAGCACCTTTTTAAGATCTGTTACGTTGAGATCGCGTGATCGTCAAAGAATGATTGACGTATACAAGGCTATCCAGGATTTGAAGAAGGACTCTGTGAAGAGAGAACAAGAAAAGAAACAGATGGCCGATGTGATTACACAAGCCAATTTGATCGAATTGAAGGGATCAAGAGTCAAGAAAATGGACCAAGTGTTCATCAGACCTCAACCTGACACCAAGAAGATAGGAGGACTTTTACAGATCCACGAAAATGGTTTAAGGTACCAATCATCGTTCAAGAGCGATCAAAAGGTGGATGTGTTGTTTTCAAACATCAAGCATTTGTTTTTCCAACCATGTAAGGACGAATTGATTGTATTGATTCACTGTCACTTGAAAAATCCAATTATGATTGGAAAGAAAAAGACTCATGACGTACAGTTCTACAGAGAGGCCAGTGATATGGCGTTTGACGAGACGGGAGGACGTAAGAGAAAGTACCGTTATGGTGATGAAGACGAATTACAACAAGAACAAGAAGAAAGAAGAAGAAAAATATTATTAGACAAGGAATTCAAAGCGTTTGCTGAGTTGATTGCAGATTCATCGAATGGAGTAGTCGATCTCGATATTCCTTTCCGTGAGTTGGGATTCCAGGGTGTACCATTCCGTTCTTCGGTGTTGTGTATGCCTACACGTGATTGTTTGGTTCAGTTGATTGATCCACCATACCTTGTAGTGACCTTGGAAGAGATTGAAATTGCCCATTTGGAAAGAGTACAATTTGGTCTTAAGAACTTTGATTTGGTGTTTGTATTCAAGGACTTCTCCAAAACAGCCGTTCATATCAATACGATTCCTATGGAATTGTTGGAAGATGTCAAGTCTTGGTTAACAGATGTAGATATACCATTAAGTGAGGGTCAAATGAATTTGAACTGGGCAACAATTATGAAGACAGTGCAGTCCGACCCCTACCAATTCTTTGCTGACGGTGGGTGGAGTTTCTTGACCGGATCGGGCGACTCAGACGACGAAGAGGAGGACGAAGAGGAATCTGAGTTCGAGGTGAGTGACGACGATCCAAGTGACGAGGAGGTGGTCAGTGCTGCCAGTGAAGACGATTATTCATCTGGTGGTGGAGGCTCGGATAGCGATGCCAGTGATGCTGAGAGTGAAGAAGAAGGTGAAGATTGGGACGAGATGGAAAAGAAGGCTGCAAGGGAAGATAGAGAGTTTGGCAGAGAGTAGACTTTCAAGAACTCTTAGTGACGAGATTCTTCGATTCTGATTATTATTTCTCAAGAACTCTTAGTGACGAGATTCTTCGATTCTGATTATTATTTCTCAAGAACTCTTAGTGACGAGTATTCTTCGATTCTGATTTATTATTTCTACATTCTTAATGTATATTATTAGTATGAGACGGTTATAGTATGAGATGTAGAGAATTAAGAGAATTATATGGAAAATTACATCCAGAAGTTGTAGAAATTACATCCAGAAGTTGTAGAGAATTACATCAGAGAGAAGAGGTGTAGAAAACTACATCAAGGGGATGTAGAGAATTACATCAGGAGGGTGTGGAAAATTACATCACAGAAGTTGTAGAAAACTACATCTAACAAATTGTAGAAAATCACATCAAGAGGGTGTAAAAAATCACATCACATCACAGAGGTACAAAATTACATCTATTCTAATCTAACAAGCCACAACACTTCCAGTATATTATTGTTGATTCCTTCCAATGCATTATTGATTCCTTCCAGTGCAACGTTACACGAATCTCTAGACTTCCTGCATATTAACCAGGGCCATTTTTGATATCTATAAACTCCGAACGTAAGAAGTTAGTCTACACTACCCAACACCAACACCCTGTGCCACTTTTATAGAGCCCACACCATTTATACCTGAACTTGATCGAGCGGCGTATCCAGATTCTCGAATTCCCCTAAACATCGTCAATGTCAACATTCGTATCAGAATAGATCGCGGTTTCAGACCCAGCAAATTCTCATCTGAAACATGGAGACCAACCTCTGCAACTCATCCGAAACACGAGGTGAGTTGGCCGTGTAGCGTAGAAATAGAGTGCCTGCCATACTCCGTGAAGTATAGCCCTCGACTGACTGGACTAGAATGGACTAGACCCCATTAGACTGGAACCTCGTCGATTTATATACACAGAATCGTCACCTATGCTAGAAGATCACTGGGCTAATCGAGGTCCTGCATATACCTATATTTGTTTCCCTGAGCCATGCATTAAGCAACCAACATAAATATTGGAGGATTTCACAGGTACAGGCAAAAAGATCACCAAATTGTGTTTGTGCTCTTAATTTGAGTTAACTTGGCGGCTCTTCGAGAAGAAACTGATCGAGTGCGATAACTGTGTGATAACTAGACAGACTGCGATAACTTAGAGAGATACAACAAACTGTGACGCGAGACTTCACCACTCTAACCAACAGAACTCCAACTATTATCTTGTGAGATCAACAAATACAACAGATCTTTGAAATTATCAACTCTAACAAGTCTAACAAGTCTAACAAGTCTACAAGTCTATCAACCAATAACTATAATTCAGAACTCCTTAACTAACATGAGTGTTCCTTCCAACCGAGCCCGTGAGGTTTCCTTTCGAGTTTCAGATCATTACCAAGTATTGGAAATTGTTGGCGAAGGTGCCTACGGAGTCGTTTGCTCTGCCATCCACACGCCGACCAACCAAAAAGTTGCCATAAAGAAAATCGAACCGTTTGAACGATCTATGCTTTGCTTGAGGACTCTACGCGAACTCAAATTGCTTAAACACTTTAACCATGAAAATATCATCAGCATCTTAGCGATCCAACGTCCTGCCACATACGAAAGTTTCAACGAGATCTACTTGATCCAGGAACTTATGGAAACGGATTTGCATCGAGTCATCCGGACTCAGAAATTGACCGACGACCATATCCAATACTTCATATACCAAACCTTACGAGCACTAAAGACCATGCACCTGGCCAATGTGTTGCATCGTGACTTGAAGCCGTCGAATCTCTTGTTGAATTCGAACTGTGACTTGAAAATTTGTGATTTTGGTTTGGCCAGATCCATAGCATCCAGCGAAGACAATTTCGGCTATATGACAGAATACGTAGCTACAAGATGGTACAGGGCTCCTGAAATTATGTTGACGTTCCAAGAGTATACTACTGCAATCGATGTCTGGTCTGTTGGTTGCATATTGGCCGAGATGTTGAGCGGACGGCCATTATTTCCGGGCCGCGATTATCACAACCAGCTTTGGTTAATTATGGAGGTATTGGGAACTCCAAATATGGAGGATTATTATAATATCAAGTCCAAACGTGCCAGGGAGTATATTCGTTCGTTACCGTTCTGTAAAAAGGTCCCCTTCCAACATATATTTGCTCAACAGGCTGAAAACGCTCAGGCTACGGCTGCTGCTAATGGAACTGCTCCTCCAGCACCTATGACACCTATAAACCCATTGGCCATTGACTTGTTGGAGAACTTGCTCATTTTCAACCCTGCCAAGCGGATCACCGTTGACGATGCCTTAAAACATCCATATTTGAGGCTTTATCATGATCCTAACGACGAACCAATTAGTGAAAAGATTCCCGAAGACTTTTTTGATTTCGATAAACGTAAAGAAGAATTATCGGTGGAGGAATTGAAAATGATGTTGTATGCAGAGATCATGAAACCATTATAGGAGTAAAAATGCAACATTAAAATGAAATAGAAAAAGCTGTGGTTCAACATGTAGTTGATGGATCTAAGATGATCAAATAAATCAGAGAAACAAGTATAATTCTCTTTGAAAATATACAGAACGGGTCTGTGAAAATTAAAGATAGTTCTCCGTAAGAGAAAGAGCTGTTACTGACAAGTCAGTTCACCGAGCCTATCAAGTGCATTAGATTCTTATAAATCTCATAAATCTCATAAATCTCATAATTCTCATAAATCTCTAGCTCAAGAATATCTGACCCTGGGATTCAGCAGTATATACAGATCTCTATACATCTTTATACATTTAGTGTGAGAATATATTTATGACTTGTGGGTACTAAGCTACAACCAGTAGACTCCAGCTTGTCTCGTCAAAGACGCAATAATCTCACTAAATGGCTGCAAATTATTCTATTTATCTTCTTTCCTCTACGACCAGAGGGCTACTAGGTCCATAATGTAACTTATTTGTTAGCCTCCTCGTATCCGGCATATTTTGTCACTAGGCTATATGATCCTATAGCTCTTTTATATCACTTCATTGTCTATCTCGGCATTTTCTCGAATTTCCTTCAATCCCATTACTCCAGGTTTATGTCGTATCGATCAGGTACCGGGCCAGTACATAACAAACACCCTATGGAGAAACATCCGCATCATTACTAGGACTCCAGTGTATTTGGCAGACCAAACGTTCATAAGTACGATTACTAGACAACTAGAGTCTGGATATATCAGTAAGAGTACCAGGGCCAGAAGAGTGCTGGACACTACACTCTCTAGAAGTAATTCACCAAAGTAGATGACGAGAAGGATCTTCCTCAAGTATTAATCTACTACTCAATCGACGTGATACAGTAAATAATTCAGCAACTGTAAGTGTATCGCTTTGCTCCGTATCATTAATTATGTGTTTTTTGCTTCTCATCACCAAAGAGCGTAGAGTGATTCTTGAGATACACTCCAATTACTTCATAGTAGCTACATAAAAACTTCAGCAGGAGGGAGTCACTAATTCACTACGCTCTTTAGTGACTACGCTCTTTAGTCACCACGCTCCTACACAATTTTCAAGAACCATAGTATTACACCAGACTAAAGTACATATAAAAAAAATAGAGTACAAGAATTGAAGAGGAAAAGTAGCAGATGACCTGAGACGTAGAATCTCAAATTCAAAAGGATCCAATAATACTAGAAACTATTAGCAGAGATAATTAGAGCTTTAGAGAGCCTCTATTGCTGGCTAAAACTCTTTAATCCATACCTAGAGGTCTTCAACACCCGAATTCTAAAACTAGTCTAGGGTGAAGAAGTCGGAAATCTAGCGTCACAGATCATAATATTGATCTACTTCTTCTTTCTACCAAATAAACCTCTCTTCTTCTTGACCTCTGGTCTCAAAGAACTGGCCAGGTAATTTCCAGCTTGGTAGATGGCCTGGTCTCCGTTTGGAGACGAAAAAGTTGCAGTTGGTCTGGAAACTTCTCCGTTGGCTCTGTTGCCCAAATTATAGTATGAGAAATCGTCATGGAACCCCCATCCAAGACGCAGAGTCTCGAGTTGATCTCTATACGACAAGTCGCCCGTAATAGCGTACTCAAAGCCTCGGATAGTGTCCAAAGGTCTTTCGTTACGGGATCTAGTCGGGTTAGACATATCTCCTTGTCTGATGCTGTTACCAAAAATATCCTTCAAGTCGTTGGACTCCTGGGACAAGTACGAGGGACGACGGGCATCCCTAGAGTTGTTGTTGGCTTGTTCGAAAGGCTGTTGTTCGTTCACGGCCGTTAAGATCGGGTCGTGAACATTTGCTGAGTGCATTTTGTAGTCATTACTACTCTTGCTTTGATACTCCATAGTTTGTGACATTGTGGGATTTCCATCCCTTGTGGAATTGGAACGAAAAATTCCCATGTTAAATAGTTTGCCAGAAACAAATCAAAAAGATCAGTACCGCCGTGGGTGGAAACGCGCGTCAGAAGGTACAATGCTCAAGTACACTGGGGTAGGGCTAGTGAGGCAGAAGTATGGAACTAGTTAGCTTAGATAGAAGTAATAAATTTCCGAATCCCCAATACTGACATCGCCAGATTTCTAGCCATATATATACAATGAACATGATTTTGGTGAAAAGAAATCAGCTAAATGGAGGCAGAGCCGGGGTTTGTTCGGAAGGGGAAAGGAAAATTTGTTAGGAGAAACATAGCCTCACCGAGCCGGAAGTAACTTACGGCCGTGTTAGTGACAGAAAGTTACCATACGAGGAGGGATATTTTGGTGGATAGTGCCAAGTTGGTGCCTAGTTAGTGCCTAGTTAGTGCCTAGTTAGTGTGTAGTTAGTGTCTAGGGTATATTGCCAAGTGGTTAGTGTTTAATACTTAGTGTTTAAAGCCTGGTGCGCCATACCTCCTTTGATTACTGCCCCTTAAAAACTTTTATAGCGGCTACAACTTTGTACTACTCTACGTTTGTCTTAGTGTCTAAACTTTCATCTAGATCGTACTATATTATTGGTCTAGTCTCGTTTGTTGTGGATTAAGATTTGCATCGCTTTGTTGAGAATTAGCTCTACTTCTCTGGGCCCTGGGCCCACTGATTCTCAGGGTTGGCCCCGTTATTTCTGTATGCAGTAAATATATCACAAATGCACGACCTCAATTTACGATGGTTCCTAGAACAGTTTAGTGATTTACACATTCAGTGAGCGTGAATGTAAATACAGAAAGTGGAGAGAAGATTAGGGAAGTTGGGGAAGAGTAGGGAAGCTAGTGAGGGTTAGAAGAAGTTAGTGAAGATTAATGAAGTTAGTGAAGACTTTTTAGAGGAAGTTAGTGAATTTGAAGGCGAAGTAATGTTGGATATGTTGATTATGTAAATGCTTATAAATATGCAACTCTCACAACCATTATAATTTACAGAAAAGACATAAATCTAAGACTAAAGAACTAATGAAGATAAGCTTGTAGATAATGTGGTGTTTGTGATTTGTAACCTTTTGAGATGGCATACCGATATAAACCCACGTCTAACTAGAAGAATAAGAATATATTTAACCAGAAGTGGTGAGATATAAACTGTACTCCAGGAATATGTAACATAGAGAAAATCAGATGGTGTGAGAAAATCCAGTGGTTCGAGAGTATGAATTGATGATGATGTGATAATCGAATTATCATTAAAACATCTAACAACTGGAAGCAAATCATCTTAAAATATCTCGCAATCTACACTGCAAGACCAATTCTCACTAGACTCAACGAGAATCGTGACTATCTTCAGTAGTTAGAATTAATGGAAGATTCTCATTAGTAGATTAGGTGTTTAACCACTGAAGTCACTACTCTGTCCTCCGAAAGGTATGATATTTTAGAACTCACGAAAATAGAAATTAGGGTATTAAGATATCTCATAAACGCATAAAACTCATAAAATTTGTTACAGTGATTTAATTAATGAAACTCATTGAACTGATTTAACTCATGGAACTCATTATACTCACCAAATCTATATCATGGCTCTCATTTATCTCTTCTTCTTAGTCTTCTTAGTCTTCTTTATATGTATCCCAATTGGGACTAATTAGACGCGTCGATAAATGCGTGCATGCGCCAAAAATATATAGAGAAATTTCAACGAAACATCAAAAGTTTAGATCTCAACTTCACTTCTACCTCTTCACTTCTGATTAGACATGTCTTCACCATCTCATAACAGCGCCGAGCGAACACAACCTCCACGCGATTCTGAAACACAGAGTCAATCGCAAACACAACATACGCCTGGAGTACCCTCATCGCCACTCTTTTACGCGTCTTCATCAAACCCTCCATCAGACGCCAATGCCCACTCACAATCACAATCCATTAGAAATGTATCGTCGCCACTCCACTATACTTCTTCGCTCCACCACCCATCAGATATCGACACTGGACGTGTTGGATCTGATCGTTTAACCAGCGATGTCGATAGAATTGTCCGGAGAAATCGTAGAAATGATTTACAGGACACAACAGTCAGAAACCGTCGTCTATTCACCGAAGATAATGGCCATAGTCAAAGCTCACACCCACAAACTCCATCATCAGGAATATACTCATCCAACACCGATCCTTTGGAGTCTCTTGATGAACCCTCGAGAGTTCTTTGGGGAACCAACGTCGCAGTAAGTGACTGTTCCAACGCGTTCCGTGACTTCATAATGCTCTTCAAATACAAGTACCGTAAATTGATGGAAGGTGGAGATATCGAACCGGAAGACAACAAACTTTACTATGTCGAGCAACTCAACCATATGCGAGAACTTGGGGTCAAGGGACTCAACTTGGATGCAAAAAACTTATTGTCGTATCCTCCCACGAAGAAATTGTACCACCAGCTCCTCAACTATCCTCAAGAAGTCATTCCAATCATGGATCAAACCATCAAGGATTGTATGATCCAGATAGCTACCGACAACAACGAGTTCTCCACCAATCCAATCAACATCGATGATATTGAAAGCAGAGTTTTTACAGTTCGTCCTTACAATATCAATATTGTTGCTAAAGGTATGAGAGAGTTGAACCCCAATGATATCGACAAACTTGTGAGTGTCAAGGGCTTGGTCTTGAGAGCGACAGCAATCATTCCTGACATGAAAGTGGCATTGTTCAAGTGTAATGCTTGTGGCCATACTGTTGCTGTAGAGCTCGACAGAGGTGTCCTTTCGGAGCCTTCAAAGTGTCCTAGAGAAGTTTGTGGCCAGACAAACTCCATGGCCCTTGTACACAACCGTTCTTCGTTCTGTGACAAACAAGTTATCAAATTACAAGAAACTCCGGATCTCGTGCCCGACGGACAAACTCCACATTCCATCAACTTGTGTGTATTTGACGATCTTGTAGACAGTACTCGTGCTGGTGACAGGGTTGAAGTGTGTGGTATCTTTAGATCCTTGCCTGTGAGAACCAACTCAACACAACGAGCCGTGAGAAGTTTGTTCAAGACATATTTGGATGTTTTACATATCAAAAAGATCGACAAGAAGAAATTGGGAGACGATACTTCGACCTTGGAACACGAAATCATCGAACGTGACCAGGAAGTCGAACAAGTAAGAAAGCTCTCTGTAGAAGAGATTGCTAAAATCAGAGATGTCTCAGAACGTGACGATTTGTACGAATTGTTGGCGAGATCGTTGGCTCCTTCAATCTTTGAAATGGACGACGTCAAGAAGGGTATACTATTGCAATTGTTTGGAGGAACCAACAAGACATTCAAGAAAGGTGGAAGATATAGAGGTGACGTCAATATCTTGTTGTGTGGAGATCCTTCCACCTCCAAATCGCAGATCTTGCAGTATGTTCACAAGATCGCTCCTAGAGGGGTGTATACCTCCGGTAAGGGCTCTTCTGCGGTAGGTTTGACGGCCTATATCACCAGAGATATCGACACCAAACAATTGGTGTTGGAAAGTGGTGCGTTGGTTCTTTCTGACGGTGGTGTTTGTTGTATTGATGAGTTCGACAAGATGAGTGACTCGACACGGTCGGTATTGCATGAAGTTATGGAACAACAAACCATCTCCATCGCCAAGGCAGGGATTATCACCACTTTGAATGCTCGTACATCCATCTTGGCCTCAGCAAACCCTATAAACTCGAGATACGATCCAAACTTGCCCGTGACCGCCAATATCGACTTGCCGCCTCCATTATTATCGAGATTTGACTTGGTATACTTGATTTTGGACAGAGTTGATGAAGATATCGACAGACAGTTGGCCAGACATTTGACCGATATGTACTTGGAAGATGCTCCAGAGACGGTTAATAATAAGTACGTCTTGCCAGTGGAGTTTTTGACGTCGTATATCCAGTATGCAAAGGAAAACTTCCTGCCTGTGATGACCGAAGTGGCCAAACAAGAATTGGTAAAGTCATATGTCGAAATGAGACGTTTAGGAGACGATTCCAGAGCTTCGGAGAAGAGAATCACCGCCACCACCAGACAGTTGGAATCCATGATCAGATTATCTGAAGCACATGCAAAAATGAGATTATCTGAGACAGTAGAGTTGATCGACGTTAAAGAAGCAGTTAGGTTGATCAAATCGGCCATCAAAGATTATGCCACGGATCCTATAACCGGAAGAATCGATATGGATATGGTCCAGACCGGAACAACCTCTGCACAAAGAAGACTCCAGGAAGATTTAGGAAACGAAATCTTAAAGATTATTGAGGAGAACAATAATATCATCAGATTCAATGATTTGGGCCTCAAATTGAATGAAAGATCGTCTGCCAGAGTAGAAAATCATGAACTTAACCAAGCAGTAAAGAAGTTGGTGATGGACGGGAAGCTTCAGGAGTCTGGAGAACATCACAGAAGAAACTTGACTAGAATTTCTCTCTTCTAGGGAAGAAGAATGAAGAAATGAGAGAGAGATGAAAGAGAGATTAAGAATTAAGATTGAAGAATTGAAGAATTGAAGAATTTAAAGAATTCAAGTATCTACGAAGAATAAAGCAAATAGAACGCGTTACACAATGGACCAAAAATCCCGTCATACTGTTTTTGTCAGATTCCTTAGCTCTATGAACAGCAAAATAGTTGGGACAGAGTTCAATTTCAAAGCTTCTCCAAGTAATAGAGGATATGCTTGAATAGAAATTATTGATAGAAGCTTGAAAAACGTCTTCTAATCTGATTCTAAAGGTCAATAAGAACTAAAGTTCGTCTAGACTAATTGAACTTTGAAGATCTATGCCAAATCGACCAGATCTAAGCTAATTTTACCGGATCTAAGCCAATTTTACCGGATCGAGGCTACTTCACCCGGATCTGACCATTCTAGCTTGATTTATAAATATTCTATCTCATTATATTTATGTATATTTATGTATATTAGTATTATTTGCGTTATTTGATTGCATTATCTTCTATTATGAGAAACATCGCTGAGTTTTAACCGGTACTACGGGTAACCTCGCTTCGCTCGGTTACTCACAAGAACTTATTACTCTCGATCTTAATTGTAGGTTCAGCAGAACTAGACCCAATTTCCTCAATCACATCCTCCTTGACTTCTTCCACTTGATCAGCCATTTTAAAGAACTTCTCCAACTGTTCGTCAAATTCTATATCTGAAATATCCTGGTTGTGTGAGGTTAGCGAGTTTGCTAGTTTCAACTCTCTGGCCAAATCGACGTGGTCGCCGTTTCTGAGTTTCTCTATCACTTCTTCCAATATATTGAACTTCGACTGGTATCCATGTTCCAACATCTCCAACTCTCTTCTATTCTTGACGACGTCTACCACCACAGTGCCAAAACATACCATTAAGAACATGGACTTTAATACTGAGGTATTGAAGAGTTCTTTGTATGATTTCTTGACTGGAGCAGTAGAAAGATGACGAATAGACGAACGCAGTATATTAGACACACGGGGTATATTAGAAGTACCCAGTATATTTCTACTGGTAAGGGACATATTTTTGATGGAGACGTTGGTGGAACCCATTTTGCGACCACAGTTGGTGGAGAGGGTACTCCTATAAATGGTAGAAAACATTAGTGGTATAGCTATGATGAGAGGCTAGTAGTATTATTAGAGATATTATGAGATCAAGTGTCTTTTAGAGTCTTCTTAGAGTCTTCTTAGTGTCTTTTTAGCGTCTTTTTAGAGTCTTTTTTGTCTTCTTCTATCTTCTACTCTCTATGCGTGCGTGGCCATTTTCCCTGTATATGAAAGATGTACAATTCACAACCTCAATACTGTTCTGTAATGAAAGTACCGAAAGTCACTAGCATTGTGCTAGTAATTCTTAGTACATTGACATTGTTGAACTTCATCCTTAAGTACTATTCATATTTTGTGTTGATCCTTTCGTCATCCAAAAACACCACCGATGAAGTGAATGCAATTGTGCAAGAAACTGGAGAAGTGCCACATCCACATGAATTGTTCGTGCCGTTACTTACATTTATACCCACACGGTCGCCCGTGCTAACACGGCCATGGGTGCTTGTCACCAGTAGCTTTGTCGAGGAAAACTTTCTAGGATTGGCCGTGAGTTTTATCTTATTCTTCTATTTGGGCAAGTACTTGGAAACGATCTGGGGATCCAAGGAGTTCACAAAGTTTCTCGTGTGCAATGTTGTGGTCCCCAACGTGTCGTTATACGTGTATTATACGGTGAAGTCGATATGTCGGCTGGAGTCTGTTCCACCAGTAATATTGACTGCAATGGCCATCAATATGGGATTGTTTGTCGCTATTAAGCAGAGAATTTCCAACCATTACGTGCTATTTTTCAAAAGCAGGGTTCGGATCAAGGTGGCCTATTTCCCCTTGATTCTCCTTGTCGTTTGCTTCGTCTTGCTGTTGATTAGTGACGAGTTCTATATCTCCCATTTGTTGAGTATGATGGGATTTATTACCAGCTGGACATACTTGAGATTCTACAAATCGGGTACCAACGAAAGACAGTCATATATGCTCCCGTTTGCCACCAAAAGAAGGGTCAAGGGCGCAAAGTATAAGCATAAACATACCATTGAGGAGATCAATAAGTCTTCCACATCTTTGCATCTAGACTCCACGCCATTAAAGGGTGACCGTTCGGAACAGTTTTCCTTCTATACATTCTTTCCGTCGCCATTATCGTACGTGGTCAAGATCATCTCCAGTTTGATATTTGAGACCTTGGTCCACTATCGGTTTCTTAACAAAAAAGACTTTGCAGAACACGACGATGAAGACGTTGCCGATCAATGGATGTTTGACGAACTCAATCCCTTACAATCCAAACTTTTTGGCTTGTCTCCATTAAAAGGTGCTGGCGATATTTCATCCCTTCCCAACGCTGGCTCGTCTATTAAAAGAGCATGGAACTGGGTGATGAGTCAAAGACCTGCAAAAGGTTTGGGAATCAAACACAGCATGGATAAGAGAAGAAAGTTGGCACTAAAGGAATTAGAATAATTCGAAGTGACTAAAATTGGCATTAAGAATTAGAAGGATCGAAAAGATACGAAAGTTGGCACTAAAGGAATTAGAATAATTCGAAGTGACTAAAATTGGCATTAAGAATTAGAAGGATCGAAAAGATACGAAAGTTGGCAGAAAGGAATTAGAATAATTCGAAGTGACGATATTATTCATGTCTATTAACAAATTATTCTTTACCAGTTACAAAGAGACGATATTATCGATCTCTATTAATAAATTATTCAATTTCTCGTGACTGCCAATATTACAGTGGTAAGCTACAGTAGTTTTAGTTTTCATCCTCCATACTATTACCAGTAATTCTGCGTTTTCATCCATTCTATTACCAGTAATATTAAATTTTTCCTCCACCATTCTATGCTCGACTTAGTGACAATCACAGCTTCTAGGACTACTATATAAACCGAGAACTAAGATCGAAGAAGAATGAGTGAAGCGAAGAGTTCTCTCACTAGTCAAAGCTAATATATTCTATTTAGAATCTCTATATGCAGTACATTAACAACAGATTCAGCTACTGAAATATTGACCAAAATTGCCTCTAAGGACTAACTTAACATCTAGACGAATATGCTATACCCTCTAATTCACAATGCTTCGCTTCGCTCAGCAATATTCACTCTCCTAATTCACAAATACTTCGCTTCGCTCAGTATTTGCTCTCTATTATCAGTTTCAGCAGTTGCTCTGATCTCCCGGAGACACCGTTTAATGAATCCAAGAAGAAGGTCATGTCTATCATACCAAAGTTCATCACTTATATGTGTAGAGTTGAAAGTCAACCTGAGGTTGTTCAACAAAAATTCGATTTGGGGGTAGTTCTTTAGTATTAACCATTCTTTCAACGACAACAAGTACCATATAGCCGATTTTCTGAACCTAGTCAAGCCAATAACCGCGTTGTTCGCTGAAGAATATAATTTATGAGGGTTGATGTAAAGACCCTCCACAACTTCTTCTCCTTCCCTCACGATGGGTGTTGGTGGTTTCGGCTCGTAGCCTATTGGAGTCATTTGGTTGAGATCTATCATGTTTTTGTTCTCATCGTTGAGGTAAATACATTTCCCAGTACTGTAACCTAAACGTTCATACAATATGGCACGAATAACTTGTGAATTCTGGTTGGTTGAGGACAAATGGGTATCGAACTCGTTGATGCAGTTTAACATATACTTTTCTATCAAATCGTTCCACCACCACGATATGTTGAAGGAAAGACACATGCAAAGGAGAAGCTCGATGACGATGGTTAATGTTTTCAACGAGTATGTTTTCAAGTTCAAACGTGACTTGAAGGTGTAAGACAAGTTGTCTATGTATGGCTCAATGATGTCGTGTCTAATCTTACGAAGGGTATTTTTGTCTGGAGGAGTGGAAACAGTCGAGATCTGTTGTGTTTGTGCTAGTAATAGCGATACAATACACATTTCCTGCGTGGAGGCCACATAGACCCACGCCTTATCGTTAGTGTAGTCTTTCTTGATGAGTTCGTATGTCGAATACGCGTATTTGAAGTCTTTGAGGATTAATGACCAATCGGCTAGTTTACGTATCGTCTGTTCGGGCGAGAGTTTGTAGTAATAGTTTTCATGGTAATTGAAGGAGTTGCTGAGGTTGGAACTTGTCAGGCTCGACAAATTAGAATCACTATTATTGTTGTTGAAGAACTTTTTCGAAGCCGAGAAGAATCGGCCCGTTATAGATTTCTTTGGTTGGAGCATTTGGTCGTCCCATATTCTGATTTTCTGTTGCATGTGTGGAATCAAGAATTTATTAATGTACTCGTAGAGTTTTGTGCGTAGAATGGAGTCGATAGTTTTGGGAACAAGAACATCGTTAGTAGGATTGGATGATGATTGCTGGAGAGAGATTCGTTGCAAGTCCTCGTCAATTGTCGAATTTTCGTTAAGAGAGATTTTGAACGAGTCTGAGGATTCGGCGTTGGCGTCGGGACTCACAATGGAAATGGCCGTCGAAAATGTATTAAGATTAGACTTGATCTTGCTTTGTAAAGTGGCTATTTCAGTTGCCGATATTCTATTAGAATCAAAGAGAATAAAAACATGGATCAATAAGTCATCGATCTGAAAGTATTTGGGAAAATTGAAGTTCCTAAACTCTACAATCATATTACGAAGAGACTCAATGGTGTCATTCTCGTAATCAATGACAAATATCTGCGATATCGGATGGTTGAAGGTATCAAATGGTACTATGTTGTTGGAAGTGATGATCTTGTTGAAGTAGTTGAGATAGAGTTCTTTCTCAGGGGTGGATTCACGAGCCGTGTGTTTGAGAAGAAGCTCAAGCGAGCTGATACTGAATAGTTGGTTGAGCTGGTGTTGTGGGAATGTCGGTATCAGTTCGCTAACCAGATTTCTTTTAGATGCCAGCATCACAGAAAGCAATTCAGGCAACGAGAGTTCGAAACGTACAGGAAAGCTGGGGTATGTCTTTGTGATGAGTTGTGTGTTGGTGATTTTGAATGACTGGTTGGGTACCGTGAGTTTAGCATTGTTTCCATAAGCCCTTAAAACTTCAAGGGTCGATACGTCGCTGTTTCCCACGAGAGATTGGAATACAACATCTGCGTGACGGGAAGATTGGACTGAAATTAACGGCGAGTACGTATGGTGAAGCAAATGCTGTCTAGCGATGTACGGATCCAACCCTATAGGATAATTCATTGGTGGTCAACTGATTGTGTTTCCCCTTCGAATCTTAGATTTACAACAATCAGATGTAACCTGTAATAAGAAAACCTGTAGAAAGAAAACTGTAAAATATAATAACCTGTAAAAAGTATATAACCTGTAACAAGAAAACCTGTAAAACCAAAGCTACATATAACCTGTAAAACTTCAATTTCATTCTGAGACAGCCTTCTGTAACACTCTACACTTTCCTGATTCGGACGTTTCATCAACAATCCTACAAACTAATGATGCCCCCAATTTTTAACCACATAAAAGACGTTTTGAGAGGTCGGCCACGTCGGTTGACGGTTAGGTGAAACATGTCCCTATGAGGAATCCCGATTTACATAACCATACGACAGCGCTAACAAAATCAACTTTCAAACATACTTCAACATTTGCAGTTTCACCTCGTTTAATTTGGTCGTCAAAAATTTTCAAATTCTGTAATCCGTACACGACCTTTTTCTAGAAACAACAACAAAATATAAAACTGTAGGTTGATGCTTAATTTCTACGTAGCCCCAATATCTGGAACTCCATACTTTTTCCAACAACCTCTACCACAACTAAACTTTCACTCGTTTGGCCTGCGAGTTCCAATTCCATTTGCTAGTTTTTTCATATTGGTTTTCTTGCAAACTTCTCCCCCCTTCGTCGCCTCATATCACTTTCGCTAGACAAGGATGAATATAATACAGCGGCAGCTTCATGTCTTCACCGTACTTGTGGTGTACCTTCAAATAGCATTTGCATTGGACTCGATATCTCAACCAAGTCTAAACTTTATCGACTTTGGCGACAGGTTGGGTCTCTTAGGTTCCTTCAATTCTCTTTCATTTTATTCATATTTGAACTCATCATCATTATTGAATGCATCCACCTCCAATAGCTTGTTCTTGCGAAATACATCCAGCAATCTCAACCTTCGTATCGCCGACATTAATGGAATTGTGACCCAGCTCTATTCGTTGTCAAGTGACACCGTGGTATTAAATGGTAACTTTACCAAGCTCAACAACCAACTGGTGATAAGCCCAGTCATCTTCAACATAACCAACAACCAAGTGACACAAATCATTCCTACAGATTCACATAAACGGGCAGATATTCCTTCCATTTCCAACGGGAATGTAAATACTATTCTCATCGATAAAGACTTGATATATCTTGGTGGAGACTTTGAATTTAATAGTACCCACGGTGTGGCCATATACAACCAAACCTCCAAAGAATTATCATCCACACCATTTCAAGGGTTCGGACGTAACTCTTCAGTAAATGCTATCGCCAAAATTCTCGATCCCCAAGATGAAGACCTCGGCTCCATTATATTCGGAGGCTCTTTTGATACTTTGGGACTCAAGGACTTACTTGTCCATAATATCTCATCTAATGCAACCACAAACTCTTCCAACTCCTCGGTCATTACAGCTGAACAACAAATCTCTTTGAAACACGGAACTTTCTCCAACGTAAATGGAGAATCTTCCAACGACGATTCTCTGCTTGTGTGTCCAAAATCAAATCCAGACTGGAAATTAGTTCCCGGCCAAGGTGGCCAATGGGCCGTGGAACTTCCTAATGAAATGAAGGGTTTAACTCCAACAAAAGCACGTGTATATCTGACAAGCGGATCAAATGGTGCCAAAACATTTAGAATCTACTCATATCCAAATAACGGGATCATGAACTTATCATATATTGACCCTAACACAAACGAATTGAAATTTTGTGATGCTTGGTGTCCCTTGTTGCAATTTTCTGAATTGCAGTCAATTACAGAAGCCAACAAGAGAAACTCGACCGACGAAGACGATGACTCTGACAAATCAGTCTTTATCGACGATGACGGCTCTTTCGCCACTTATTATGACCCATCCACCAAGACAAAGACTTTGGGCTATGGCTCAAACTACCAAGAGTTCTCATTCACAAACATGGTAAGTATTGACAAAGTTGGTGTAACCATAGTTGACTGGTATGGCTCAGCTGGGTCACTAGGAGGGTTGGAATTGTATTCAAACGCTATCATAGTCTATGGAAATAACACTTTAAATGATCCAAACTGTGGTGAATCAGATTCCATAACAAACAACATTGCTAGAATAGATGGAGGTACATTTGAAGCTATAACCTCGCTTGATTCCTCCATCACTACCACAGACTACATAGTGTCAATCGGCAACGATGCCAAAATAACCCTTTTCCCCAACATCTCATATGACGGAAACTATTCAATTACCATGTCGACCCCCGGTTGCATCTTGGACAATTCTTGTAATAAGAGATCTATCGTCAACGTGACTGTCATTGACAACGAAGACAACATGTTGACCTCCAAGTTGATCTACCAAAACAACGACTACGACAAATTCGATTACTTATTTTATGGTGGTTTGAACGGAACGTCAACATCTGATGGTAAAAACAGAATTGAAATCTCATTCCATGACGTAATTATTCAAGATACTACGGATCCATGGGTAGTTATTGACAAGGTTACAGCAACTATTGTATCATTGGACAACTACTTCGACAAGAACCTGACGAACTCGACTTCTCTGCATGGAGAGTTGGTTCACTTATCAATCAATGGTCTATTTGAATACTCCATTGCCAATTTCTCCGATTTCGATGAATCCCTCGTGTCTATAACTGCCAACAACAAAACACAGATCAGCAAGAGGAACACATTTGTTGGTAACTCTTCCATCAATGTGTTAAGTTCGCAGTTATCCAAAGATACTAAAATTAGTGAAATTTCCTTACAAAATAGTACCTATTCGCTGACGTTATTAGTATTGGGTGAATTCACCTCTGACTCCAAGAACTTGACCTTGTCCAACTCCAACTTGATCACACTCAATATCAACTCTTATAACTCTGTCGCTAATGACACCGATGCACAGATTTCTCTCAAAAGAAAGAGAGCACTTGGTGATCCTGTCGATGTTTTGGGATGCACATTTAACAATACGATTTCAAGTATTGTCAGCTATAATGGTGGATCGATGTTTTTGGGAGCTTTTTCAGTCTCGAATAACGGAAATTCCAGCATAAGATTCAACGACATGTCAAACAATAATAAATCGGTCTCATCGATAAACAATATAGTTTACCATTCCAACGGACAATGGTATGGATTTGGAAACGATTTCGTGGATGAGGCCTTTGATCAATTTGTGAATATCACTATTAACGAAAAGCTCTACTATGTTTTTTCGTCGTCGGACTCATCAAAAGACTCTAAAATTTGGGATAATTCAGCTTCCAAATGGTTCAAGAATGACGAGTACCAATTGAACATTAACCAAGCAGTGAATATGAACGGAGATCAACAAATTTTGAGTGGAGAATCATTGAACATCATGGACTTCTACAACAGAGATCAGGCTTATGTTCAAGGAAACTCCAATTTCAGCAAGTATAATTTCAATGTTGACGAGAATTCTGATTCCATTACCAAATCTTTCTATGTTAATTCGTCTTTAAGTATCATTGGTGGAAAATTCAATTCAGGACTGATTGAAAACGTTGGCTTAATTGATAACACAAACTCAAATTCGTCAGCTAGACCGCTCCAAGGAAATTTAACTTGGGACCCAAACACCGTGATCCAATCATTGTATGTTGACTCCAGCGACCACTATTTATTTATTGGTATGAATGGGTCTATTTCAATCAACGATTCTGACAAGCTCGCTGGACTAGTTATTTATGATTTGAAAAATAACAATTTCACGAGCTTCCAACCTGCCCAACTTTCACTTTCGAGTGGCGGTGATCTCAGTATTGATTCAATAGTGTTATATGATAAAGCGAACCAGTTAATGGTTGGTGGAAACTTTGACCAGGCTGGCTCCTTGGATTGTGTTGGTGTCTGTATTTATGATATCACAAACACCAGATGGATCAATCCTCAAAGTGATACTAGTCAATCGATTTCTGGGATGGTTACAGACGTCAAATTCTATCAGTCTGAACAAGTATTGATTGGAGGTAACTTAACGTTGAATAACAACTTTTCAAACTTTATCACCTATGATTTCGGTAAAGCACAGTTTGGTTCAAAGGCTTCGCTCAATACCTTGGGCATGGACAAGCCGATTCAAAGATTTGTGATCAACGACGAAAACAATAATAACTTGAACGGTAGATTGGTGTCTTACGGAAAGGACTTCGTTTCTGGATTCGATGGCTCTAATTGGAACCGCATAGACTCGGAAATCGACTATGATTTTACCACGAAGTTTACCGACTTGAAATTATTGGAATTACAAAAGAGTAACAGCAACAATAATGGAACATACTTTGACAAAGATAAAATCCTTGCCCTAGCCGGTTCGTTCTCGTTGAAAGAATATGGCTTGGTAAATGTTGCCTTGTACAACGGAACGAATTGGATCCCATACATCTACACTGCTACCACCAACAACCAACTTGGTGAGATCAATTCGTTATTAATTGATGATTCGTTTAGATTTCAATCATCAGACGATTTGAAGAAAAACTCAGATAATTTATCGAAAGGAAAGGTTATTGGAATATCATTGGCTTGTGCCATTGGCTCAACCACCCTTTTGGGATTATTGTATATAATCCCTTACTTTGCATTATTCAGAAAACAAAAAAAGGAAGAGGAGACTAAGCTTGAAAGAATTCAAGAAAGCGAAATGATGAATGCTGTCAGGCCTGAAGACTTGTTTCATGAAATAGATCTTCAAAGACATCATTAAGGAGATGATCTCAATATTAAGGACCGTCTCCACCATTAGCTACAAATTCCATAAGTTTCTTCCCTCTTCACTAGCACATTACATACCATTCTACTTCTTACTTTTATTTATATGTCTACAAGGCCTAATTACTGACTACAATTAATACAAACATTGATTTATTATAAGTTCGAGAACGATTCGAGTGAAATTGAAAATATAATTGAACTTCTGAAATACAAGAGGCTCCGTCCGACGACACTAATCTGTTTTGATCTTTTAATATATCACAAGAGGTGCGGTGGCTCAATGGTAGAGCTTTTGATTCCAAATCAAACGGTTGCAGGTTCGATTCCTGTCCGCGTCATGTTTTTTTTAATTCCTTTCTTCTCTCAAATGTTAAGAATATACTAGGTATCACTAGTAAGCATCAAGAACATAATTGAGAACATCATAAAACACTCATATAATTAATTTAGCTTCTTACGTTTTGAATATGTCATGATTATATAATACAAAATTATATAGAATTGTAGATATTGTGGAATATTTCATATTTTTCACAGATTTTATGAAAATAATTAAAAGTGTGATTTTTGCACCCATTTGGTTCTGGTAGGCAGATAGATAGTTAGGCCCGATATATTGGGAGATTGAAGTTTGGTGTCCATTTGTACCAAACACATGCTAATATATAATAACTATTTCTCTTCCAGCTTTCTTACTTGTATTTTGACAATGCTTAGAAACTCTATTTGATACGTAGTGTATATAGAGATGGCTTCTAACTTTCACAGGAGGTGCGGTGGCTCAATGGTAGAGCTTTTGATTCCAAATCAAACGGTTGCAGGTTCGATTCCTGTCCGCGTCATATTTTTTTAATTCCTTTCTTCTCTTAAATGTTGAATAGATACTCTATTAGAGTTAATATCTAATTTGACGAATAGTTCATATATTTTTAGCACAATGTTTCTATGTAAGCATGAAGTAAATCATTCAGATAACTCCTCGTCAGATTGATCGTCAATATCAAACAATCTAGCGTCAGGCTGAGTTTCAGTTGAAGGGTTCAAATCGTCCAAGTTTTCTTCGACGGTTTCTTCTCGATTCAAGTTAGTAGCACCTTCTTCTAGTTCATCTTCGTAATTGTCCTGGAAGTTTCCAAACAACTCTTCTTCTTCGTCCAAGTCTGGAACCAGAACATAATTTCTTGTGCCAGGAGTACGACGGAAAATAGATGACGTCAACTTGTCAAACAAGATCTTATCGATCTTCCTTAACGTCTTGAAAACTGCAAATGTACCAGCAACAATGAGAATCCCGCCTCTGACAACTCGGTTTACCACCTTGTCAACGTCGTTGTTTTCAATTGGTTGGAAATCATCTTCATCTAGGTCCAAACGAATCTGTCCTAGACGCTTAAAGCCACCATTTCTGCGAATACCTTTGTCATAAACAAACCAGGTCGCAAAAATAAATACGAATAACGGAATTATCAACACTATAAAGAGCTTAGATCCACTAACTTCTTTTCCATAATGTTGGTTGAATTCCTTTTCTTTGCCAGGACAAGGTTGGACATTCCAGTTGTCAAACTCCTTTCCTCCGCTACACGTGGACAATGGGATTTTTCTGTATCCAGTTGGTTCAAAGTACTCAAAAGCATTTTCTTTCTTACAATACTCTTCTTTTCTGCTTGAAGGAGACAAGCCTTTGACCAACTTACAAGTATGGTCGTTGTCTCTGAAGTAGTTGTAGTCACATTCGTAGTCTCTTCTTGTACAAGAACAGTTTTTGGTTATTTTAAAACCTTCTTTCAAAGGAGCACTTCCAATAAAACAGTCATTGTGGCCAATTGCACGACGCAAGTAGAATGATTCGTGTCCAAACAAACAATTATCCGGCAAGTTTGGATGCGAGGGAGACCAGTACTCAAAATCGTCTGTTTCTGGATTGTCTAAATCTAATTGACATTGTCTTGTATTCACCTTAGTGAAATCCACAGAATACGAGAGAGTTGTACGGGAATCGTCAGGTTCCACTCCCAAAATCAAGAATTTTCTCGAAGTGTCTGATGGTACTGTGGCCAAATCCAATACTTTAATTGGCTTTTCGGCAAACTTGTAGTCTACCCAGGTGTCCCCTTCGTCTAAGGAGTAGGACAAAGTATCAGTTTCGTCTTTTGAATTCACCAACACTAAAATAGTTCCTCGGTCACCATATTCCCACATATACACACCTTCTTTAATTTCTTTCCAAGTAATCCCACCGTCCCTAGATATAAAGGTGCTAGCTTTTTCATACGACAGTAAAGTCTTACCGACATTTCCAACACCCATCAAAAGACCTACTGCCGATGAAGAAGAATATGTGTCACGATAATCGGCTCTTTCTGTGAATCCATGTAAATTCAACGAACATTCACTTAAAGGTTTATTGGTGCAATCATATTTCTTGCCTTTGGAATCGATCACCGGAGGTACCAAATAATTCCACTCGGCACCATCGTTGTGAGAAATTTGGGTCTTCAATTCCTTACCATCTTTCATAGAGTCAACAGTGTTACTAATAACAAGCCCTTCAATTCCTTCAATTCTATCAAAATCAACATATCCAACCTTGTTTCTGTTAACCTTGTCTAACGATAACACGTAGGAAGTTCCGTTAGAGTTGGACTTCAAAATTGAGCCAAACTCGTGGTTGAATTCGTCATTCACTGTAACATGCATGAAAATAGCTTCAGATTGTGATCCAAGAATGGTATAAGCCTTTTGTCTATCAACTTTAATGTCAGGAGGGAAGTCCGCAGCAGCAAAGACTGTTCCATCAAGTGTGACGGATGCCTTTAACGCTTCCTTCTTTTCATCGACACCTGCAACAACTACAAATACTCCCGTGATTGCGTAGCCAACAATATTCTCATAAATAGTTTCAAAATCCTTGAACTTGTTCTTAGACAGTAATAAATTCGTTTTGCCGTCCTTTTTGTACGAACAGTAAATCAAGTCCTTGTTGTCATCATTTACTGATTTGAAGTGTGGACCAACAAAATCACAGTTTGTTACTTCTTTATGGAGAATATCAAAAGATCTACCACCATCAGTAGTAATATATGCCGTTGGGTTGCAACTCAAGCTATCGTCACAATCCTCGGTACTGTACCAAATAAATTGTTCCCTGTCGGTCTTGTGAAATGAAGCTGGTTTTCCTGGCCTATGTTCAGAGGGTGCCTTGACTTTTCTGAAGGAATTTCCAGCATCTTCCGAGATGAATATTGTTTTAGTGTTGGTAACCAAGATAACGTGTCCTGGAACATATCCAGTATAGAATGCAAGGATTTTATCGTGCACTGGAACCTTGTTGAAACTTATACCTCCATTGTTCGAAATATAAGCCTTATGCTCTGTCGTTTTGATGATAAGATTGTCACCACCATATTCGTCGCCTTCTTCAAAGTAGTTGTACATTTGTAACTCACCTTCGAATTTATTCAAAACTGATACAACATCACCCTCAAAAACGGTGTTTCCGTCGGGATTTTGGATCTCTTCACGAGATGGACAATCAAGTTTGGTCGTAGTAACAAAGTCTTTTTCGGATTTTTTGCTGAATTTACATTGGTTTCCTTCCATAAGAACCTTGTTTGGAACATTGATTTGTTTTCCTTTCTGAGCTGCACAGAGTCTAGCAACAGATTTAGGGTCTGGAACACATGCGCCCTTTTCAGACATTGTAAACGCTGGACCGCACTCAAAGTCGATCTCAGAACAGTCACATGGTGTGTCGTATACTTTTATATCTTCAAAAAGCTTGTTAACAAAACATTTCGAACTTTGCTTTCTTCTTCTAAACTTTTCCTTGTGTCCATAAACACATACTGGATCTTTGTCAGCATTCACTCTTGCAAACACATCTTCAAAATCACCATCACCACAAACCTTGCCGTCATATGCCTTGCTAAAGTCAAAGGAATACATTACTTCAGAAAATTGGTAATCGGTATTGTCCTCTGGAGTCTTGTCGAACATACCAGAAAGTACGAATTTTCTAGAGGTACCATCTATGGTCGTAGTTACTGCCAATGGGAAAATAGGGAATTCCAAATCGTTCTTTTCCCAAGTCTTTCCTTGGTCTAAGGAAAAGTAGACGTTGGAGGTACTCATTTGTTCTTTTCCAATATATGGAATTGCAAGTATAACATTACCGAGATCTCCAAAGGAAAATAAACATGGCTCATCGATAGCAACAGACCAGGTGGCCCCACCATTTCTTGAAACCCAAGTTTTCATGGCTTGGATATCGTGACTTAAACTGGTCCCGGAATTACCAACAGCGAGTAAAATTCCTGGCGTAGGTCCAGTTACAAACTCTCCCTCACCATCTCTTTCCGTGGGAGACAACAAATGTAACGAGCAACCGTCGGAAACTTTACAATCATTGTCTTCAACTTCTAGCAAGTCCCAATCTTTTCCGTTGTTAAACGAGTATTTGGTTCTGATGTTTTTACTGTAGCCTCCACCAATTAATAAATCAAGAATCGACTTATCTTCATGGCTTCCATCCTCTTCTTCGGCAACACTTGCCAACCAAGCACCATCAATTGTTTGAACTTTAGTAACAGCCCCACCTCGTACCCTGTCTAAGAGTTTAGTGAACTTCAAGCCTGTTGAGTCAGAGGAATAAAGTGTAGATAATGAAAACCTATGCATAGAATTCGAATAATCCATGACCGATATGAATAACGACAGAGGCGAAGAGTCCAAAAACACCATGACTCCATACGCCATTCGAACTTGTAAATCTGCAACATTAAACGTTTCACCATCCTTAGAAATCAATAACGAAACCATGGATTTATTGTTGAACTTATCATTTTGTACCACTACAACGACAAAGTTCAGTCTTACTCTTAAATCAATAATCGAGCCCGATTTTGCTACGTGAGTCTTGATTTCTTGGTTTGACTTGAAAAAGTCATCTGAATAAAGCAATTTGGACTCGACTATATGTCCAAAAGAGTTGACACTGTTATCGGAACAATATATTCTAGAGTCGGGCCCTTTTGTGAAGTCCTTGGTTGACTTAGCAAATATACACATCCCATTACCCACCGGTAACTTCTTAGGGGCAGATTTGAAACCATCGTGGGTGATATAATGAATACTGTTCAATTTGTCGTGACTTTTAGACTCACTATAGAATTGAACCAACACCAAATCGTTATTTTTGGCATTGAACGACATCCGGGGGACGTAATTCATCTTATCATCAAGCTCAATCTTGGACCAGGTCTTACCCTGATCCTTAGTGAAATATTGAGTTTTTGACTTGGAAAGGGCAAACGCTCTCTTGTTGTTGAAGGGGTCCATTTTGATCTTATCCACCACAACATCTTTTGTTTCCTTCACTTCGCTATAGCTGGCACCGTCATCGAAAGAAATAGAGAGCTTGTGCTTCCGGACAACCAAAATCGATGAAGAATCATCGAAATAAAATATCTCTTTTGCTGGTTGATCTGACTTGGTTATCGATACCTGGGGAGAATAATCTGCAGCAGCGAATTGCAATATACAGAGGAGAAAAATACTCCATATATTCCAAACACCACTTCTCATACTTTAAAATTCGTCAACACTAGAATTGATTTCTATAATGGGATAATTATACGTGGTGGCGTGAATTGTGGATTATGTGGAGGGTAAATGTGATTTTCTGTTCAGTTGAAAAAAGGCGTAGCGTGAGAAAGTCGAATCGTGGAGCCGTGAGAATGAGAGAATTAGAGAATTAGAGAATTGAGCTGTAGGCAGGAAGGTTATAGATTTATGGATGAAATGTCGTGAATGTCACGAACTGTGTGTATTAATTGGATTAGGCTAGGTGGTTGGAGTTTTATTACGTTTCTCTATATCATGGCTTACTCCGAGCTCATTAAATATCGTAAATTATGAAGTGAAGAGTGAGAACTATAAATAAATCAGTTATAGGGAAAGATGCCAGTAAATTTAGAGAGTTTTCAATTATTGTCCACTAATAGTTACTAATAATCATTAATCCACTAATAATCAATAATCTCCACTAATAACCATTAATCTCCACTAATAATCACTAATCTTGACTGGTATTCACTTATTAATAATTCACAAATACTTCGCTACCTCCGTATTTGCTTTCATTTTAACTGTACATGTATGACTAGTTATCGGTTATATAGAACAAGGTGCTCTAGCATGTTACTGGTTGGAGAATCAATTTTATCAAGAAGTTGACCAAATAGAAGATCTTCGTAGATACTCCAGAGTAAGTCTAGGACAAGGAATCCCAGCGATTCAGGATTCATAGAACAAATATCTTGTGAATTCTAATACTTCCTTAGATAGCCACAATTAGATGTATTAAATCTTTAGATATTTCAAATATTTCGTCTTCAGATGTTTCCACCTTAGATGGATGAGTGAAATAGATGAGTGAAGTAGACGTTAGATAGTCCTAAATCCACATAAGATAGTACTGAATCCACCTAGATAGTACTAGATAGTCCTTAGATAATCCTCAAAGCTTCTTCTCTATAACAAATTCTCTAAATCCAGTTAACTGTATCCCGCAGCCACATATATACTGTCAAACTTAGCGGGATATCATTCTAAATAACATAATCTCCCAATTGTCACAGATAATTCAAATATTGACTATCTTGTAAATAATATACCACTCAATGTATATAAGCTCATTGAAGTGGAGATATGATGTTAATACTCATGGATATTTGATGTATATTGAATAGACTTGGATTAAGGAGCGTAGCATTGACTAGTCCTTATTGACCAGTCCGTATTATGACCACCTCAATAACATCCCCACATGCAACTTCGCTTCGCTCAGATACTTGCGCTCAGTTACTTGTTCCTCTTACTCATTCTCATCAAAATCATCGTCCATCAACAATCCCAAATAGTCTCCACTGCCATTAACTTTGATATAACAATTTATGTCTCCTGAGCTGATGGAACTACCCATCAAAGTATTTAGTCTAAAGGTGAATGACATCAAACTATTTCTGAACTTTTCAAGATCCTGATATTGGATTCGTATTATTGCCTTTTTGTTCTTGTTTCTTAGAATATCAAAATGCGACGCTTCTCCCAAGAGTCCGTACATTTTCCTTAGACTGCTTTGTACAGCGGTTTTCCACGAAATGGTGTCAATTTCGACCTGGGAAAAGTCTTTAGTTAGTTCCACATCATCGAGGATATTGGCGTCTGGAATTCTGAAAGTTAGTACAAACTGTGAATTTTAAGAAGAAAGATGCAAAGATGTACCAAATTACTTACACTTCAAGATTCAAGTAACTCCATTCACCTTTTTCTAGGGAGAATGTTATGGAGTCGGTCATAGTTAGCGATACTTGAATCTCAGATCAATAAAATTTCGCAGATAATTACTGCAAATTTCTCCTACATAAAAATAGTGTAGAGCATCAATGGTAGAGTATCAAATGGTTTAGCTATGTCGAAAATTGTACTAGTGAAGAGCAAATTTAGATAGTTTCTCTAACGAGAGCTTCCAAATGAGTCCCCAAAGTTAGCGGTACATTTTAGGTAGCTGGATTTGAACATCGGAGTCCAACGTACTATAATCACTATCATTGAATTCTTTTTCAGTAGGAGAGAATATAGACCCAGTAAAGGACACATTAGAACCATAAACATTGTGGTGGAACGGATTCTCCTTATGAAGATCAAAATTCAGTGGTTTATACTCAGTATAGTGATTCTTGAATCTCACAGGCTCCCTTATAGATTTCAGTTTTAATCTCAACCCAGGGACTAATTCACTTGAAATATCCAGAAACGGTTCTAGCGACTGGGGTACTAAACTAGATAATGAAATTCTTTCTTCCATTGTTAATGAGATAGGAATAGCTCCCTTAGGAATTGATACTCCTGGCTGAACAGAGATGATTTTGGAACCTGGCGGGACCATACTAAATTTCAATATAGTCAGATCTTTCCAAACTCGAGGCAGTGGATGATTAGGTAAGTTATCTGGAGGCAGCGTGTGTTTAGGTAAGTGATCTTGAGAGCCCTCTAAGTTTCTTTCCGCTCTATTCATTTTATGATTTGTAGGTTCGTTTCTTTCCAGTGTCTTATTTCTTTCCATCTTATTTCTAACTTGTGCAAGCAACTTCAACTCTCGACAATTTAAATCCACTTTTGATTGATGTTTCAAACTCTCGAGGTAAGAGATTTCATACCGATATCTACGGTAAGAATCCAGTACACCATACATAGTGAATGAGATCTAGCGGAGGGAAGTAGAAGTTGCAAAACTGAGCCGCTGAGAATCGCACGACAAATATCTCAGCGCAGAAATAGACAGGCCCTTAAATTCAATATTGCACTACATCCACTCGTATTCTTCTTACATAGATCAAATGTCGGACTGGGAATCACTAACGGACCCAGAAGGAAGAACTTACTATTTCAACTCAAAAACCAACGAAACCAGTTGGACTCTTCCTGATGAGCCTGGATCTTCGAAATGGAAAGAATACTCCACAGATGACGGAAAACAATACTACTATAATGAAACAACAGGTGAAACAACATGGGAAATGCCACATGAGCTCAAGAAAGAAGATCCTGTTATAGAGAAAGTGGAAACAGTTACTCCGCCAGTCGAAAGAACCACTGAAGAAAGTGAACTAGATAAAGAATTGAAGTCCAAACCGCTTGAATCAGATAGTTTAATACATCCACCGAAATTCGAATCGTTTGCAGAGGCAGAGAAAGCGTTTTTAAGCCTTTTGAGCGAAAACGAAGTCGATTCAACATGCTCGTTCCAATCTGTCATGGAGAAATTCATAAAAGATCCAATTTACTGGTCAATTCCCGATGCTTTACATCGAAAAAACCTATACGACGACTACTTGGTTTCAAAATTCAAAGAAGAACTCTCTGATAAGAATTTAGTGGTTGATAAGTTTGAAAAGAATTTCTTACAAGTGTTGAAAGCATACGAAGAAGGGGGTAAAATCAAGTATAATACGCGATGGTCAGCCATAAAAAAGCAATTGATTGCAGAAGATAATCTGATCTTCAAACATTCCATTCTTTCGGATAATGAAATATCCAAAATCTACAACAACTTTATCATAAACTTGAAGAAAGTTCATGACGACGACATACAAGCAAAAAAGACCCAGGCATTATCGGAACTAGACTCATATTTAAGACAAATAAACCCAAGTATAGTTCTGGAAACCAATAACTGGCAAGAATTATACCAAAGGCTTTTGAATGATTCTCGTTTCCAGGCTAACAAGCATTTCAACATATTACATAAAGTGGACATTTTGGAGTTATACCAGACCAAAATATATCCAACAATAATTCAAGAAATCAAAGACGATATTAAGGTGATAGAAAAGACGAATTTGAGGACGGACAGAATCGCCAGAAGCAACTTCAAACTTCTTTTAAAAACTTTGAAGATCAGTGCCAATTCGTTGTTCAAAGACGTATTTCCTACTCTAGAGAACGAGGATGCATTCATTGAATTATGTGGCAGAAATGGATCTACTCCGTTAGAATTATTTTGGGATATAGTAGATGATAAACATCAACTTTTGAAGTTGAAGAAGGATTTGATTATGGGAGTACTTCTTGATTTACGAAAGACAGAACAAATTTCCATGGAAAGTTTACTCTCAACCAAAGAAGTATTTATTAATAAGCTCAATTCATTAAAGGACGAAAGACTTTCGAGTTTTGACATCAAACTAACCAACGACTCAGAAGACGACAATGAAATTGAAGTGATATATGATACCTTGAAACGAGACTTTGAAAGGGAAAAAGAACAGGCCAAACTTCAATTTGAAAAGGATTTAAAGAATTCTGTAGAGACATTTGCTGAGTGGTTATGCTATAATATTTCCAAGCAAGATGTGATAGAAATTGATGAAAAAGAGGAGGAAAAGATGGAAAAGAAGGAAAAGGAGGAAAAGAAGGAAAAGGAGGAAAAGAAGGAAAAGAAAGATTCACAGGACGTGGAAATGGAGGAAAAGGAGAAAAAGGAGAAAAAGGAGGAAAAGAAAGATTCCAAAGATGAAGATATGGAAGAAAAGACAGATAACGAAGAGAAAACAAACCTCTCCATCTCCAAACCAAAGATATCTATTACCAAGAACGAAACCTATAACTTACCTACAGAATATGATGTTGATGGAGTAGTGGAAGGACTACATGGAATCAAAGAATTTAAACCAATCGACAGTCTCATATCTCGAGAATATGAGGAGTCACAAAATTTGATTCCTCAAGTAATGAAGAATACCGTCAAGGATATCTTGGAAAACTTTGTTGTACAGTTGAATAGAAAGGCCAGTAAAAAGAGAAGTCGGGAAGTTTATGATTATGATAGTAGATCTGGAATAAAGAAGTCCAAGGTTGAAGAGGAGAAGAAGATCAAGCCTAAAACTACTATTCTTAATTATTAGACTATAATAATAAATAATATAGAGTAGACTATAAAAATATATCATAGCATTGTATTCTGTTCAATATTGGTCTTTTAACATATTTCACAGAACTATAGAATCATTGTATTTTGATACATTATATCAAAGTAATTCTGTAAAACTCACATTATTTCATTATACTCTATACTTGTTATATGTTACTGATTTCCACTAATACTCTTATTAAATTGATAATTCCTTTGCTCTATTCATATTCACCGATTCACTAAAACTCGCTAATACTAAATTCTGCTTGAGATTATGTAATCAATAATAAATGTTGAATATTGTGGGTAATTAGTGGTTGATACTACTGAAAATTTGTATCAGAGTAGTTGGGGATATAACAGGGTAGTACATATTTTAACTTTACTATTAGAGGCAATCTGGTCAATATTTCAGTAGCTGAATCTACCGATGTTGATATACTGCATATAATAAATAGCTATGTTAGATTATTTACAGCTTTAAATACCCCGAAAGGACTAAACGCTTCGCTCATGGTTCTTTCGGGAAATTATTATCAGGGAGGGAATATATCACAGGCACTCAGTAACCTATTTGTTCACTACAAACCTACCCGTAGTTATTCGTCTCAGCCAATGGTTAATTTCTCACTAATAGACACAGAGCGAAACGAAGTATTCAACTCTCCAACAACTCACGTTTACTCGCTCAGATTCAATAATTCACTACGATTCACTAAATCTCACTACGGTTTACTTAGACTCACCAATGTCCACTAATATTCACTAATATTCAGTAACATTCTTAGTAAATATTGACAAATAGTATACTTCGTGGGCTCAGTATAGTATTATCATATCAGGTCGTGTCTCTTTCAAAATATATGGGTGGGTGCGGATAAAACGCCCAGCCAGCCTAAGGTAGTTAGCTCAATACAACCATACACAATATTACGCAATGGTAAGTAACAACGCCCTCAAACCCTCAAACCCTCAGACCCCCTCTCTAACAGATACTAACAACTAGTCACAATCTTTAAAACCATACTTAACGGCAGTGAGATCATCCTTAACCGCAGCCATATGTTTAGAGGATTTCTCGTCACAAATGGTAGAAAGACACAACAGACCAGAGATAGAAGTCGACAACACACACAATCCCGAATTGATCTTGAACCCGATGATAATAGCAAGAAACGAAAATGAAAAAATCTTGATTGAGCCTTCAATCAACTCAGTGAGAGTCTCTATCAAAATCAAGCAGGCTGATGAAATAGAACAAATTCTCGTACACAAGTTCACGAGGTTCTTGACGTCGAGAGCAGAGAACTTTTTCATCTTGAGAAGAGTCCCCATCAAGGGCTACGATATTTCATTTTTGATCACCAATTTCCATACTGAACAGATGTTGAAGGATAAATTGGTTGATTTTATCATTGAGTTTATGGAGGATGTGGATAAAGAGATCAGTGAGATGAAATTGTTTTTGAACGCTCGAGCAAGAGTCATTGCCGAGGCATTTTTAGTGCCATTTGATTAAGAGATTATGAGGAATTGTGATGGAACTGAGAATAGAAAATGAGAATAAGAAATGAGAGTATAGAATGAGAACAATTTTAGAGCTGATTATTTATGACTAAGGATTCTTAGTTCCGAAACTTGTGTTCTGAGAGTCGAGGCTATCACAATTGAGAATACTCTAGAACTAAGGAATCCAAGACCTAACTATTTCTATTTCTGGAACTAACTATGAAAATATGGCCCCTCGGTAGACTTTTCATTATCTATTGGTCATATTGAATATGCTGATTACCTTCTTATGCCTATACTTAACCATTTTGAGAGATTTGAATACCTAGAGACAACTTGTTCTAGAAATTCTACATTTCCCCTTTTTAGAACCACTATCAGAATATTGGAGAGTTCAACAATTCAAGAATTCAAGTAATTCTAGCAACCAGACCAAATTCTGTAGAGATTCCAGATTATCACCCGTCTCCTAACATTCTAGAACTCATCAGTTTTGCTACTATTTGAATTTATAAGTTTATTGAATATTGCAATCTCTTGCTAGACAAGTTTAGTAAGATTAAGAGGGATGTAGAGAGATTATCGCTATGATGTAGAGAGACTATCACTAATGGAGAGATTATCGCTAATTTCAGTGAGGAATATTATAGTATGATTAACAGCCAGTAGTTCCATATTGTAATTGGTTTCAAACTTACTGACTGTCTAGTCTTGTGGTACTTAGTTATATCGGCAGATATTAATATGACATAAATGCACCAAGCTGAAGAAATGAATATGCGTTATGTAGTACAGAATTGGTTTATCGTAGTAAACCATCTTATTGGATCGTGGTTAATCGAGATATTAATAACCATCTTCTTCGTGGGTTGATCTTAAGGTATTTTGTTGTGTAGTGTTTGAATTTGGCGAACGTATGGCGGATTTCGGACCATAAATAGGTTGTGGTTTCTGGTTTTCCAAGCCAGAGTTGGACATCAGTCGTTGATGTTTGATGATATCTTTAGGTGACAAGCCTTGCGACGATTGTGGCGAGTTATTACTATTGTTGGATTGTGAAAACGGTGGAGTATTGAAGTTTTGAGGTGAGTTGTATGGCGAGTTGCCTTGGTGGATATTCAGCTGGCTATTCATGCGTAGTTGCTGTTGAGGACCCATTCTCATCCGTTGCGTGGATGATGGGTTCTTCTCGTTGGAATATAAATTAGGACTGGCTCGCGCTTGGTTCTGCGAGCTTTGTCCTAACGAGTGTCTTGATGATACAGACGTTCGTGATTGTTCTTGTGATTGTGGATGTGATTGGTTCTGTGATTGGTTCTGTGATTGTTGACGATGCTCTGTAGAAACATTAGGAACATTAGGAATAACCATTGGTAGTTCAACACTATCATTAAGCAAGCCTGGAATCTGGTTCAAAACCAAATCCAACTTTAATAATGCCTCGCCAACTTGATCGAATCCCTTGGAAGAGATCTTCAAAATCCACCTGTAGTTGAAAATTTGATCTCTATAGAAATCCGCTTCTTCCTTGGAGGGAGAAGACATAAATAAAATGGCAGCAAACGTTCCAATGAGGGTGAAATTAGAAGCAGCAGACGAATGCCAGAATGAGTGGATATGCTCTGGTTTTAAATCACGTACAAATTCAATTGAACCCAACAATCTCGTCTTTGCTGCTGTACGACAAACCTTGACAAGTTCGGGGGGAGGAGGGTTTCCTGCCATACTTTGTTGATATATCACCGTACTGATTTTGCGATGTAAACTGAGTTCAGTGGCAAAGTATGCCAATTGTAAATATCCATTGGAGCAAAGTTTGCGAGGTTGGACTGACGTCATCTGCAACTCTGCTGGTAAAGAATGGTACCATTCTCTCAACTTCAACTGCAAAGGCTTTGCAAGTTTCAACACTTGACTGACATCTGTGATTTCAATCATGGCTCTCATCGAGTAAAACTGGTTCAAGATGTCTGAGAGAACCATCGATAACTCAATAAAATTCATAAAAATCTTCTTTCCATTATCGATATCTGAGGAGCCTTCTTTCAAGTCTCCATCGCCATGCTTCTCAGGAAAATCTTCCTTAATTAGCGAGACAACAACCCAGTTAATATCTTGGATATGAGAAGGTCTAGCATTCTTGAGTGCCAACCACTTATCTTCCATATAAACAGCCCACGCGAGTCTTTTACGTAATCCTCTTTCCCATTTTGGTAGTTTCCAGTTATTACAGTCCAAGCCTAAACCCAATTCTTCTGCCAACGCGACAACTTGAGAACACAAAACCCAATCAGAATAATCAGAATCTTCGAATTCATGTGGTGCAGAAAGAGAAGTCTCTGAGCTGTCCTTTCGCATGGGTTCATTGATTATGTGTTTACATTGTAGTAACAACAACCCTGCTTGAACAGCACTCAATTTCGGTCTTTTCAAGATTTCCAAAAGATAGTTGTTCAAGCCAATTTTCAAGATCAATTCGACATTTGGTTTGGGGAAACGATTCAATTGTGGATCGTAATCCCACCACTGGATAGCCAAGACATAGACCGCGGCCAAGAGTGGAGCACTGAATTCTCGATGAGTACGAGAATACTTTTCTAGAAATACCTTTTTATGGAGAATGGGATATGACGGATGGATGATTCTGAAATAAAGGTCAATTAAAATTTGTCCATGAGGAGCAATGAACTTTTCAATAGTATCAACATCGTTCGACATGCTTTGATACGATTGTGGGGACTGGTCATCTTTGAGAACAAATTGCACGGTATCGCTAACTTTCCTTAACGATATTGATGGGCTCAAGTTGACTTGTTCGATTTTGTTTAGGTTACTGGGGCCAGATTTTGAGTTTTTGACACCGGCCTTGTTTTGTGAATCAATGATCAAGTTTAGCAAGCTTACGTCGTATAAGTAAGAAGTAGGACCAACGTAGAAACTTGATCTTGGAAATTGCAATGATAATGTCTTTTTCAACAACGAATTGCTCATGACTGAATAATCCTGAATTGGGGCCACATCTCGTATTGGAACATTTGGGGGCACAATGGCATTTTTATCTTGGAGGGACATGTTGTTTGGATCAGGAGTATCATTTTTCCTTTTGTTAGAGGGCGAGTCCATATCAGTAGCTTTTCTTTTCATGGCTTGTATGGTGTAGGTACAAGTAACAGACTTGGACTCACATTGAACACAGTTTGAAGTATTTGGAATTATGACACACTTTGTTTTTCGCCTACGACAATGGTCACACGGACGGCGGGCTTTTGATTTGGGAGGATTCTCTATTTTGGTTTCTATTGGTATTTCGTCCTTTTCCTGGGTAGATTTGTCAGCATTGTGGACGAGGTTGTCTGAATGGATATTGTTTTGAAATTGAATGCTTTGCATGATTGGATTTGAACTATGTGAAGATGCTTGAAAGTCTCGTGGAAGTCCTCCGCCGTTACCCAAATCCATACTATAAAGCATATCGCTACTTGGGTCCATCAAAAGACTCGAAGCCCAATTTGAATCCAAATAGTGGTTTGGAGACTGGTCAAAATCATTGAACTGATTATGCACATCTTCGGAATCTTTATCTAGCAAGTCTCTGTTTCCTCCAGAGGCGCTGTTGATTCCGGTGTTGATGCCGCTGTTAGTGCCACCGATCCCCACCTGGTGGTTTTCGTATACATTAGAATTATTATCGTTACCGTTACCGTTATTATTATTATTAGTATTACTATTATTAGTATTATTCATTGTATGGTGACTATTGCCGCCTATAGATCCCTTTAATGTCTGTTGGCTGTCTATCCCCATAGGCACCTGGTCACTGCTCATTATGCTAGAGTAGATGTAATACAAAAGTCAGTAGAAACCCCGTAACTATGACTCTCTTATAGATGTTTCCTTATAAGCAAGTGTTGAACCGTCAAATATATTTGTAAGATTTTCGGTGTTTGTTTTATCTGGGGACAGAAAAATATCCGTATATGATTTTTTCTTGAGGTTGGAGGGAGCTGCAAACTGTAAAACCTAAAGTGGGAAACTTACAGGTTATCTGCGATGAGGTAACGGTTTATTGAGCCTTTGATAGAGGTGGCATTGTGTACAAAAACAAATGATCTATGGGAGAAGTGACGAGCTGGCGAAAACAGATATAAAGTTTTTGCTAGGATGGGTACTAGAGTATGTTAGACTCACAATTCTCGAAAATCTGAAAGATCAGAAAAATCTGATAAATCAAAAAAATGTGGGTAGGTATCGCTTAGAATGTATTTATCGTGAAGATTTGAAGAAATTACCGATACTTTAGAGGGACGGTAGTGGTAGAGATGATATTCTAGTGACATTCATACGATATTCTATAGTATTTTACCTATATCTACCTATATATACCTATATCTACCTATATATACCTATATCTACAGTTTATCTACACAATTTGCACTCTATTTTTTAGTGTCCGCAGCTATCAGGAAAAGAGTCCCACGCGAGGCTTTGAATGCTTGCCAAAATATGAAATCAACATCGCAACCCTTGAAGAACGGTCTCTACTTCTATACTATGGATCAAGGAATGAGTCACTATGCGATTACTTCTTTATCGTACAGTTCCAGAATTCTAAAGGCACTTTTGCAACAACTACCAATAAGATGGAAATGTAGTGTCTATACCGAAAAATATCAATGTGGTGAAAAGAACCTTACCGCGTTTGATACCTATTGAAGAAACCCGAAGTCCGCAGATAAATACCTAAAACGCATAGATTCACGCGAATTCAACGTCTTTCCGACATCTCAGCACATCTAAAGGTGTATAGGTATAAATAATATGGTCAATTCCACGTATTCGCATAATTCATAGAGAACCAATACTGATAGTAGCGAAGTGTAGATTTGATGCAAGTATTTATTAGTGGAGAAGTCTAGCGTGATTTGTTACAAGAATTTATTAGCAGAGATCAAGTCTAGCTACACTATAGTGACCTAGCGCGGCATAGAGACTCTCTTCTATATTTTTAGCCCCTAGCGCACCTAACCATTAATTTGTAGCCTCTAGCGCACTAAATCTGTCTATTTCGAATTCATCTCCAAATTTTCGCATCCAGTTATCAACTCTTCTCATGAGTGGAGACTCCAATGATCTACAAGATGAGATAGAGTCAGATATCTACGATCAGATCAAGATACAAAATAAGTCCAGAAAGGTGAAAAAGAAACCGGTGATTAGTTTAGGAAAAATAGGAATATCTGTGGTCAAAGCTCCAAGAACTGAGAACAGTGAAGGAACATCTACAAATAGTGACGGAATATTGGCTACAAATAGTGAGGGAATATTACCTACAAAACCTGATAGAAAATCACTCACAAATGCAATCAGAAAATCTATAAACCTCTCTGATGAAAACTCACTACCAAATCTCTCTAACAATGGCTCCTTGCTTAGAGACAAGGTGATGTTGATGAACCAGAAATTGAGCGAATGGAAAGATCCAAGATTCCTAGATGTAGAGAATATTGGAAACAAATCTATCAATGAGACTAAGGGAACCACTTTAGAATCGTATTCTAGTCTCGATCCTAAATCATGCCAGGAAATACTAGACAATTTCGATCGGTTCAACCTCTGTCATATATTCGAGAAGGAATTTGACGACGGATTTGTCCTCCAACTTCATATGTTTAAATTGTTCTTGTTCTCGGTTGTGTTCCATCAAGATAATCACTTTCATAATGAGCACAAGGACAAATATAGAGCGATTCTTTCACAACTTTTAGCGATCAACAGGTTGATCGATGACGAATTCCAGAACAAGTTCCAAAAGAAGGATCTTGTAGGAGCTACAACAAACACAGACATCAAGAAACCAGCTTTGTATTCTACAGAAACAAGAACGATTGAAAGTATAAAAGTCCCACCACTTATTTGCAAGAGATTGAAAATTCCATACCAATGAAGGAGAGATTATTAGTGTGTCCAATGATCGTTTCTAAATAAGCTGATTATTAATATTGTGTCGAATGATCGTTGGTGGAGTCATACTACATAATTTCCGAGAAAAAGTACATTACCAAAAATGTCCTATCTTGATCAATAATCTTCAGCACCTGGGTCTTTCAAATAAAAGAATCACTGGATAATTCTAATTCTTGAGATATGGTATTCTGACATTCTAGACGCCTCTCACCATATATTAAATGTCTCATATTAACGAGTTCAGAAATACTCTTTCCTTGAAATTGTCCCAAAAACCCTTATCATATATATTGACCAAATCAGTTTCGACGGAAGTGATTTTCTTCAAGTTATACTTTGGAATCTGAGGAGTATCGATCAAAATGTCCTCGTTGTTCAAGCTGATATAAACCACGTCATTTTCGGACGTAGTTGCTCTTTCCACATAAGTTTCGCCACGAATACTGCCATCAATAATCTGATAAAGCACTCCAATTTCTACAAGATATTCCACAGCAGACCATTTCTCCAATTCATTGGTAGTTACTCCAAGATAAATATATCTTAAGTGAAGACTCGTAAATGCCGTCGTTATTAAGACAAAAATTGCACACAAAATCACGAAGAGTCCCGTAACATTATTGGATTCGGTGGTAGACTTAATTATTTCCCAGTATGAGTAGCCAGGAAAGTATTCTTTCTGAGAATGCAATGCTTTTGCACAGATCCAACCTCCGTAGGCCAATAGATTGATATTAGCCACCAAGAAGAGTAGAAACCACTTGTAGTTACGGTATCCCACACAATTGTTCACCCACACACAATGATGATCAAAGAGAAGAAAACATTTGTTACACACGGAACAGTGCTTGGACCTAGCTGGCTTGATGATATTACAAGTCGAACATATCTTATTATCGAAGAATATAAGCTGATTATTCTTGAAGAGATGCTTTGCGGTTGGAAATGACGTTACTTCGCCGGGGTTTGAATAGATTGCCAAAGCTGTAGCGAGGTACACAAGAAATATAGTGAATGTGATATAAACATCCTGGATCATCGACTTTTCAAGGAGGTTGTATGTTTTCTTGAGGAATTGCTGGAAACATACAGTCACCACGACGAAGTAAAACAAAGGCACTAAATTCCCAACATAGAAGGACAATTGGTTATTGAAATACTTTGAGTCAATGAGTTTGTAAAACGATACCGTGGCCCTAAACAACAGAAACAACTTCCGTCGTAAGATGTGGATAGGTGTGTTTCTTAATGTCGGTATATCCCCAAAGATGACTAAGATCGATAAACAACCAAATGCAACTGCGAGCAATATCAAGAACATCAGGGAGGTAGATATGAGGAGGAGAAATATGATTCTGAGTCTTGTTTTGGATATGTGGTATTAATTCAGCTCAGGATGAAAGAATTATGTGGATCGCGAGGGAAGATGGCCTAGAATTGAGAAACGTAGCCTTAAAATGCGACACGTAGCCTTAGATGAGAAACTTAGACTCACTGAAACTAGGCTAGTAATATATGAGATGTTCCAGCTCTAGCAGTAGTGATGGTGACGAAATCACGGTCTTTTTTGCCATCTTCTACGATCGTTATCAAATGTCTCACTTCGTAGTCGCAAAATGTTTCTATATGTCGCGTCACGACGAAAGAAGGGAAACAACTACTATAGACTATTTCCAATATAGTAAGTGGGAGATTACTGAGAATTATATGATAAAGATCGTGAAAGCTCGCTATTTCAATCAACAACACTGGTACTCATTCAGACAGATTAGAACCTAATAAAGAATACTTTCTAGCAAGAAAAGCCTATCACGTGATATTTATAATTGAAGGAGTATTCTCCCATAGTAGCTACAAACCTTAAGACTGTCAATATCGAAAATGGAGCTCTTCTTAAAAATAGCATTCTAACCGAGGATACTGCTTCTGTTCAGTATAACACATTGCCATAGTTAGATTCTACTTGTTGATGTCTCGATCATATCTAATATTTACGACATTTGTGTCGCGAAATTGCAAATTCATACAAATAAACGAAATACACCTATTAACCAAATAAATACTACCAACTCACCTCATAAACACTAATCTCATAAATACACAGACCAACCATAAATATCCCACACTTACTAGAATACCCCTAAATCTTCATATCATTCAAAACATCGGTGACTCTCACATTTTATCCACCATGAATTATATATCGGTTCTTGACGAGGAAATCGAAAACATACAACACCTCTTGACCAGTATCCCATTCTCATCCAAAACAACTACGAGTCCAGAATATTTTCTTAATGTATACAAAATCCAGCACGAACAACTTGTCGAACTAAATGATGAGTCTACCAAGTTTCCTATAGATTCAGGTAAGCTATTGAAGCTCGGGATTTCGCTAGGAAACGTCATCAAGTCTCTACAGATCGACGTGGAATTATATGAACAACAACATCAACAACAAAAGACGTTTCTTAATAACTTGAATAACTTGAAATTAACTACAAACCGCAATGATGGCGGTGAACCCAACCCATTCAACGAAAGTGATTCGAAACCCATAATTAATGGAATCCCAACTCCTCAGCCTGTTTACCAAACCAAATTTATACGGAACTTACAGAGCGTATTGAAGAATTTCGATATAGGTGCAAGCAATAGCAAACGAGTGTCCAGTATCAATAATCAAGACATACGTTGTAGCCAATCTAGTTCGACATTGGACCAGTTCGACTCAGATCCACCTCCAACTGTCAATTCGTCTCCTATAAAATTAAACTCGAAACAATTGCTTATTGAAAAGCTCGAGATCAACATAAAGTTGGACTGTTTATTTATCTACAAGATTATTTTTAAATTGATTTTGCAGATCTTCCATATATTGCAAGACAATTTGAAGGATCAGAATATGCACAAGACCACTTTGACTATTAGCAGAACATCGTCACATTCAGAATTCGACGAGAATTCTTCTATATTTTCAACAACATCCTTGAGTTCTAGTGACTCGAACCTCGCCATGACTTCGGAGGAATATTTAAAGGTATTGAAACAAGTTTTGAACAGAATACTGACAGGCTTGATTAAACCTTTCTTAAAAATGATTTTGAGAGAGGTGGTTGAAAATCTGATCCAAAATGATTTCTCGAAATTGTTGAACAGTTTATAATATTAAAAAGTGACATATTCCGGGGGTAGTATGGAAATCGAGTAGATGCGAGGGCATAATAGAACTTCTGTGGTGATACTAGAAAGGTGTATTTCTGAGAATTGATGGATCGTGGATTTAAATCTAGCAGAATCTAAATCTTCCTTATGAATCCATAGTATTAATAATCTAATAACCAACCCTGTTCAATACCTATTAATTATTGAGATTTACTTCGTCATTCACTAGTTCCTTTAGTAAGTAATGTAGGTTCCATATGGTAAGTTGCATACGGCAACTTCCCTAATATGGAGTCTTTTTTGAAACTTGGGATCTAACCTCGTAATTACCTATAGTACGGTTTCTTGATATCTTAACTATCCCTGTAACCTGATCCATTTTCTTATGTTATTTGTTCGTCTCTGAATAAGTTTCTTGGTCCTCACTGACGGCTCAAGATACATCGTCTATAACTCTTTAATATACCTAAGCGATCGCTTAGGATCTTCTTAATTATCATTACCTTGAGCAACCCCATAACAGAACATTTGTCTTATTTCATTGTTATTTCACCCTCATTTGAGCTATTCGTTGAATCGAAGATTCTCCATGACTAGAACCACCACTCGGCCACCCTTTTCCACACCAAATGACTAAATCTTCTTCCTAACACCTTACCCAAGATAGGAAATATGATGAAGCTTAGAAGACCCTCCACTTGCTTCATACTTTCTTCCCAGTGTTGTTGGGCCGTCATCTCATAAGAATATTCATTCTCGGATTCGTAGTCGTCGTCAGAATACTCGTCATCGGTAGTTATATATTCATTGTCCAACGAGCTGCTAACATCGCCCTGTATTATATTCCTCAATTGTTCAAGCTGTGACATCTTGGATTTACAGAGTGGTCAGTAATCTAAGTAATCTAAGTAATCTAAGACTCTTAATTATTGCCACTTTATTTACTCGTCATTTAAATAGGGAGGTTCCAGGTTCGAATTTCACCTGCGCGTCGATTTCCACCATCTCAGGAAAAAAAATAGAGATGAGGATGACAAGGCTAAACATCTATTGATAAGTATTGAGATATGATTAAATCGTGGAACAATAGAGTCAAATCGTTCTTAGTGAAGTTTTCAGAAGTTCCTGCTCCAGCAAGTTCTGGCAGTGTCAGTTCTGGCGAAACCAGTGGGTCTGAACTTCAAGGTGTGGGAAATATCGATGAGTACGATATTATTAAAGAAGGAAAGGCAGAGATCCTCACACCCAAAGAAGACAAGGTGTTCTACAACCCTATCCAACAATTCAACCGTGACTTGTCTATTATGGCCATCAAATCATATATTGAGTTACGTAATGAGAAGTGGATGGAGAAACAACAAAAGCGTGAAGAGGCTAAGGCACAGAAGGCTGACAACGAGCCTCAGTCAAAGAAAAGAAAGATCACAGGACCTCCAAAAATCAATATCTTGGAAGCCTTGAGTGCTACGGGGTTGAGAGCTATTAGATATGGACATGAAATACCCCATGTAAACAAGATCGTCGCCAATGACTTGTTACCAGAAGCTGTCAAGTCTATCGATCGTAATATCAACCATGCAAAGTTAGAGAATGTTTTAGAGTCTCATTTGGGAGACGCTATCAAATACATGGCATCTACGGAAGAAAAATTTAACGTGATCGACTTGGATCCTTATGGAACTGCCACACCATTTATGGACCTGGCAATCCAGGCCATCGAAGACGATGGAATGCTTTTAGTTACATGTACTGATGCTGGTGTTCTTGCCGGTTCAGGGTATCCAGAAAAGTGTTTTGCTCTTTATGGAGGAAACAATTTTGGAAACTCGTTTGTCAATGGAGAGGCCAACCATGAGGCGGGAATTAGACTTATTTTGGGTATGATTTCGGCCACTGCAGCCAAGTACAAAAAGAGCATTGAGCCTGTGTTGTCGTTGAGCATTGACTTCTACTTCAGATTGTTTATTCGTGTCAAAACATCTCCAATTGAAGTTAAACGCTTGAGTTCCAAGACTATGGTTGTATATGGATGTAACGGGTGTGGACACAAGATCGAACAACCTTTGGGACGTATTTCGGGCCCAAGCAAATTCCAATATCCTAAGTTGGTGGCTGGAGTTTCGTCAGAATGTGGATTCTGTGAAGGCACTTATACCGTGGCGGGCCCTATGTGGAAGGGACCAATCCACGATCCTAAATTTATCGACCGTATCTTGAGCATAAACCACGAAAGTGATAAACAAGTCTATGGTACTACCGAACGTATTAAGGGTATGTTGACTGTGGCCAAGAGTGAGTTGTCAGATGTATCATTCTACTTCAACTTGAACCACATGTCGTCGGTTTTCAAGTCACCACCGATTTCTATCAACGAAATGGTCAAAGCCTTAGGAAACTTGGGATACAATGTGTCACTCACCCACGCCAAAAAGAACTGTATCAAAACAAACGCACCTTGGGAAGTAGTCTTGCAAATCAACAAGGAATGGTTGGTATTGAGTAACCGTGAATACTTGTGCAAAACGAAAGCAAACGAAGGAAACATGTCAGAAAAGACAAAGGTAAAGGTGGAACAACTTGAAGCCGACATTGGATCCAATCCCAACTTACTGAAAGCATCTCCAGGATACAGAATCCTCAAGAAGTTGGCTGCTACTCCTGAAGATATGAAGATTGACTTTGTGACGGAAAGCGAAGTCAGTAGTTCCGTTAACAAGTTGCGTAACGTTAAGATGGTACGCTACCAAGAAAACCCTACCAAGAACTGGGGTCCTAAGTCTAGACCTTCTTCCAAATAGGCATTGTAATTTATTCCGTATTATAGTCAATAAATCTTTAACTGGCGAGGTTTGTATTCTGTAGATTATGTGATCACATTGTTAATGAAACAGGTCAAATTTAGCGATTACATTGTTAATGAATTCTGTTTCGAAACAGATAGTGGTTACATCTTTGATATCACTCTAAAATCTATCAATAGCTTGAACCTGGTTTATTAATAGAAATCGTACAGCAAATATTGAGAATTGAAATATTTTGAATAGTGACTTATGGAGGTATTAGTGGGATTTAGTGGAGTATTTGCAAATTTTCGAATTCATCGGGCCCCAGTACGTATTTAGTGAGAATACCAACGGTACACTGAGAGAATACCAACCATACACTGATAGAATAGTAATGCGGACCATTCAAAACATTTAATATTGGTATGAGCCCGAATACAATATACTGATATTTTAATCAAGCCACAGGTATATAGCCTTACAGGGCTACCCTAGCAGTTAAACGGCAGAGACAAGAATCATAATCCCTCAAAATCTTCCAAAACTTCTATTAAAGTGAGATAGGAAGATGACAGGTATTCTTATCTTGGTAAATAATCAAGTTGGTTATAACCCCTACTGACCTATTAACGTAAGATAGTCAGTAAACGCTACCGAGATAAAGTACTCTATCTCCATGAAACGAATCTAAAGATCTAAGTTTCATTTATAGGAGATCCATCCTTGGAACCTCTCTTGGTTTGTATTTCGTTGTTGTTATATGCAGTAACACGATCTCAGTAGAAGTTAAGAGCTCTTTCCCTGCCATTTTATCGAATTCATCAGATTAAGAAGGGAATTAGGAGAAATTATGACTATGGGTTGTAAAATGTCTTAATTATGACTAAAGTGGGTTTTAAATTGTCCTCGTCTCCTATTAAGACACCCGGACCCCAAAATCTTAAAATAGAATTTTCAAGCCATCGTAGAGCAGCCGCGTCGAACTGGTTGAAAATAATACCTGAAAATCTGCTTGAATTTTCACAATTTCACGTTTACGATTCTACAAATTTGAGTATTTGGGTAGGTCTAGAACATATATTAATAGCTGGGGCCACAGGCCACCAGGATTTATTAACTATCAACAGTCTATCAGCGACAGTAGCATTCGCTACCATTTGTAGACCCATATGGCTATATTACAATCAGTGAAACAGCTTCACGAGGCTAGGTAAGATAAGGCAGCCCATAGGGTTAGATTATGAATTATAAGCAGCTAGATCAAGCTAGATTCCTTATAATAATAAAGCAACGGCACCGGCAGCGACGGCACCAACGAAACCAGCAGCACCAATTTGAGTGGCACCGTTCTTGGTAGAAGAGGTAGAGTTGGAGGCGTTGGAACCGTTGGTTTCATTGTGGTCATGGCCATCGTGGGCAGAGACGATGGAAGCAATAGCTAAAGTGATAAGGACGGATTGGAATTGCATTGTGAATATATGATGATGTTCGAAATTCAATAAAAAGAATCGAGCGGAATTCTCTTATTTATATACTTTCCGCCAGGTGCCGTAAATGGCTCGCAAATAGCTCAAATATGGCGCGTGGACTGTGCCTAAATGGTTTAATTTGTCTGGAAATAGATTTACCGGAAATGGGAAATGGAAATTAAGTATGCAGAAAAAAACTTTCGCGTTTCCTAAGCATATTCGACAACAAAACTCGGCGTAGTCTCGACGCCTGAGGACGAAAGAAGGTTGGTGGCTGTATGGCGGTGATTCTAGATGAAATTCTGTAGTTGTTTAATAGACACAAGTTGTGGTAATATGTAATTCACCTTTCTTGAGTATTTCTCTATATAATGTCGAATTCTATCTCTAATTTGCGCTCTATTTTTCACTCTATTTTTCACTCTATTTTTCACTCTATTTTTCACTCTAATTTTGCGTTCATATAACCAAATTAAACCGGCCCGCCAAGCACGATTCTACAATACTCAAGAATAGCGACTATTGTTGAGTGCGTACACGAAGCTCAAGAAAAGATGTAGTGATGAAAGAGAAATGGAGGAAAAGTTGATCGACACGATGCCTAATTGATGTTAATAGCGACAATACAGAGACAACAGGAGACGACGAAGTAGACGCCTGGCCGGAGTTAAATAGACGATATTTGGAATGCACCATCGTCTGTGGGGAATAAGAGATCTTCACACCCCTAAATTGAGCGAGAAGTCCTCCCTAAATTGAAGTGACTAGTCGTCCCGAAATCGAAGCGAGAATCGCGCAAAATAAAATTCGTGATAACTCCACAAAAGTTTGGCATATAATAATCACGTCTGCTTATCCCGGAATCAAATCGATACGACTCAATCAAGACCCCTATCAGCGCTCCGCGATCTAACTCGAAACATCTCTCGGCATACAGTAATGTTACCTTGACGATTCATAAAGTTCCAGCCAGAAGATTTTATCATAAGCTCAATAGCACTCGAGAGACTGTCAATGAGATAATTCGCTCTTTAGCGACTCGGATGTAGAGGAAGAATCGATAACACTAAAAGGTCGTAGAGGAGGAATTGAATTGATAAAAAACACTAAAAGGGAATCGATAACATTAAAAGATTTCATATAACCGTCTTCCACATTCCCTGTAAATTCCAACATAATTTATCTTTAACCAATATGATAATCTTCATTTCTAGAGAATAATAATTAAGCTCTTCGAGTATGCCTCCCGACTACATCTCTAACAATCATTTCAGCCACAACTCATAACTACGTTCTTCACTACACGTCTTATAATATTACATGCAGTACCGGGGCCACAAAAATTTGATCCACGAACGACCATTTAAGTAAACAATAGAACAGCGTTACTCTTGATAGAGTTCAGATATTATACCATATTGATATTGGCTCCGAAAACTATATCTGAGAATTCTTGTATCAAGATCTAAAAGATCTAAAAGATCTGAACTTATAATAACTGAAACTCTTCTCAAGATTCTTAAGATCATCTACTTTTCATCTTCCATTCACATATTCTTCTTCCATCATTCACCTCTTCTTCATCTATTATGCTTCAAAATCTTAAGGTTACTTCACTCAATCAACTAGCCCTAATATGTGGATTGCCTATCCCAACAGTACTAAACAAAACTAATAGAATATCATCCATCATAAATGGTCTAGCGCTAACTACCCATCTTCCAACAACCACCAACCTCAATATCTTATCTATGGATATAGGGATCAAGAACTTTTCATACTGTCAAATGGATGGAATAGACATATCACGGGAATCCGGACCTTCCCGGATCTGTAAGTGGTCCAAATTTGATCTTCACCTCAAGTATGCTCCAACATTTCGGCCACTTGTAGCACCGGAATCCACCATCGATACAAAACGGTACTTAAATCACCTATGTACGAGCCTTATCGATGATATCGTAGTTCTGTCGACTTCTCGTCCCCACATAATTGTCATGGAAATGCAGCGGACCCGTTCCACAGGAAACCGCCAAACGCTTCCCAACGTTCTTTTGAACTACACTTTCGAAAACATCTTATACTCGACGTTATACAACCTCTCGATATCAAATCCAAAGTATTCTTCTCTCTTGATAGTCCCCATGCATTCTGCGTCCATGCTAAGTTTCTGGATCAATCGGTTTATCACTCGTCCTTCACAGAAGAAGTATTCGAAACATATACGAACAGAACTCGTTTATTCCTGGCTAGATTCATTATATCTTCTTGATGACTTTTCCTTCACTTCGGAAAAGAGTAGAAACAAACAACTTTTGGCACATTTGCAAATCCGGGACATGTCTAACAATAAAATCGATGATTTGGTTGATTCTTTACTCTACAATCTCACCATCAAGGCCCAGTTTACAAATCAGATCCATCTATCACGTCTTTTAGACGGTGGAGATATTGAAGGATTTGTTGAGAATAAGTTATACGAGCATATCCAGTTGATAAAGCCAGTGGTGGACAAGTTGGGGTTGGAGTTGGTTGAAGACTACAAAAAGTTCTGCTAGTAGAGAACAGGGCTATTAAAACTCGTACAGAAAGTTATAGGATACATTTATACAACAGTTCTACTAAACAGGATGCATATATATCCCATAACTTAGAAGTATTATGAGATACCCTCGATGCCAGGCGTTTAAAACATCAGTATATTACTTCGATCGTGTCGTGTTTATTCGTATACAATCCCTAGACTGGGATGTATCTATTAGGTGACAGTAGCATCGATGTCAGCTTTAACAGATTCGGCAATACCCTCGCCATTACCCTCTCCGTTGGCTTCATCTCCCTCTTGGTCTGTAATATCAAAGATCATATCTTCGTTAAGCTCGGGATCTTCTCCAAGAATTTTGGTATTTGCAGCTAATTTTGCACTGAGGCCGTTTTCTGACTCATCGTCGTCATCCTCGTCTTCGTCGTCATCATCTTCATCATCGTCATCGTCGTCGTCGTCGTCATCATCTTCCTCGTCCTCTTCGTCAGCATCCTCTTCAAAATCTTCTTCTTGCTCGGTGATGACTTTCCCCTTTTCTAGCTCGTCTCTCTTTTTCGACTCTGCTTTCAAGACTGTAACTCTTCTACGCAATATTTCAACGATATCAGACCATTCCCGCATTCCTCCCATTCCAATATCTCCACATACCAAAACCTTTTCAACTGGTTTCAAAATCTCCATTCCAAACCCGTATTCGGGCGCTACCAACATCGCAAGTTGTTTGGCGGTGATAGGATGAGTGTACATAAACGTATTCATAGCAGGAGCCACCAAAATCGGTTTCTTGATCTGGCCCTGTTGGGACGTGGCGATTGAAGGACCCCATGAACGGATGATAGATGTCAACAAGTTGTCTGCAATACCATTAGTGATCTTTGCAAGAGAATTGGCAGAGAGCGGTGCGATCAACATTATATCAGCCCATCTCCGCAATTCGTTGTGTAGAATCAATTTATCAAACGGATTCTTGTGCTTCTTAGTAGAGCCCGCAGATGCAGGGTTCAAGTTGGAATGGTTGGAGAGATTTGCTGCGATTGTGTTTGTAATATTGAACAAGCTCTCTTCGTTGTAGTTTGCCCATTCGTCTTCGTCACGCCAGATTTTGACGTCATTGTGGATCTTCAATCCTTTTAAGAAATGGCCCGCCGATTTCGTTACGACTAATTGAATAGAGATCTTCGTTTTGCCGAAGGTCTGGAATAACTTGTCGATGATAAGAGGCACTTTGATGGTAGCAACAGAACCTGTGCATCCCAACAAAATGTGGAACTTTCCATCATCCTCTTTGCTCAAGTAACGTTGGAATGGAACAGGAGGTCCCACTGGCGATGCTACGATTGTCTTGTTAGACTTTTTTGTGGAGTTCCTGCGAGACACATTCCCACTCGATATTATAATAGGCTGACTAGAGTTGGGAAATGTAGCAACGCCGAGTTGTGAAGGGGAATTGGTATTGCTAGCTTTACAACTGGTGCTGGAAGGCGATTCGACCTTGGAATGCATTGCTGCAGGAGGAGGTGAAGGAGATTTATTCTTGTTTTCGTTGGTCAGCTCAAAGGAAAAGTTATGCTTCAAAGGGGTCGATTCAATGGGAGAATTGACACGCGACGACGAATTACTAGAAATGAACTCGTGGTTGATATTCAGGTTCTGTTTGAGTTGATTCGAAATAAAATTATGGTTGCTGGAAGTCATGAACGACATAACATCGTTGGTGCTGGAATTGTTCCGACTCTGTGTTAAGGAAGTTTTTCTTGACGTTGGTCCAGTAAGCAACGCCGACAATTGGTGGTGGGAATTAATGTTTTGAGGAGTTTGTGAATGCGTTGATTGTGGCGACGCTTTGTATTCCTGATTACTAACATTGACAGTCGAAGGATGTGCCGAGATTGTGAACCTACGAGATCTTTCTTGATTATCCAAATCACTGAATGAGACTGATTGGGTGGTTCTGATTGGAACCACGGAATGTATTGGTGGTGTTTGCACCTGCAGACCCTGTGGTTGCTTCTGTTGCTGTTTTTGCTGCTGTTGTGTAGGATGAGTTGGGACCTGGCCCTGTCCTTGTCCTTGTTGTGGCTGTGCAGACAGCAGTTGCTGAGACTGCTGTTGGCATTCTCTTTCTCTCGGCAGTTCCATTACCCTTATTACAACCCTTTTTACAATATGGGCTTCAATGAAATTTTCTTGAGCCAAATCTTCTAAGTTGGGTCAGAAAATTTAGATTAAAATTACGATGTTTTTCGCAACCTCGATACCGCAACTGTTTGTGTACAAGCGTGGGACTAGCACAAATGTGGCAGGATGTGTGGTATTGCTAGAAAAGTATGAAAATTTGGGTTGGGCACTCGTATTTCTCCGCATACAGTTAGATTTGGACCGTTTCTGGCGGTTAGTGCCGACTAGTTGTGGGATGAATCTAAATCTAAATCTAATTCGGCTTCCTGTGAAAGGTATTTTTACTTCGCAATCCCCTGGTAATGTTGGAGAATGTCGGGAAAGAATTAGCGAAATGTCGCCAATGCGATATTTTGAATTAATGTTGGAGGAGAAGGGGTTTACAGACTAAGCCACGGGTTCAAGATCCTCCAATTAGAGTGGAGACGTATGGTTACAAGGATTTCCGATCCCGAATAATTTAGTATTGTATTTTGATCTGGGGTACGAACGATCGTCAGGTCCCGCTTCGGCCGTCCTACCGAGATCATCCTATCACTAGAAAATGCGCCTAGGGAACAACATTGGAATACCCAGCTTCGTAAATCATCTTACTCTCCGAATAGAGACAAGAGTAATCAGAGTAGAGGTTTTGGTCGTGTAATTGTAGGACTGACGTAATCTCAATAATAGCAAGATATGACAACGAAGCTGATTACATACTAAGACCAAGGCAAATGACGACATTTACAATAAACGACATCTCCAAATTTTATAATAACATACTTACCGCAATATCTCGCCCCTACTTAACCGATAGTTAAATTTAGCTATGTCGGCCCGAAATCTAGTAATATTATTTATCCCAATAGCCGACCTTCTTATTTAAGCCATCAGCAAAGAACAATTATCTGAAGTGAGTTTAGTGTCATTGAATGTGATGTAGAAGATAACAGAAATTATAATGTCAATCAGGATCAAGTGTGTCAAAAGTGATAATACTCTAATTTTGATACATACTAGAATGATGTAACTAGTACTAACTAGTTTAGAAATAACTAGTTTAGAACTAACTAAGTGTTGGGTTATCTTTGTGAACGGTTGAGTAATCTGGCCGGCCTCTGTCCAGCCTTTATCCAGGCCTCAGCAGAGTCTTTTCTCTTTTCTCTTTTCTCTGGTCTCTGTCTCTGGTATCTGTCTCTGTCTCTTGCCTCTACTCTCTGTTCAAAAATGTCGTGCGCGAAATTTATCTACAAATTCCATTCCACCAGTCAACACCACCAAACCACCTCAACATCATGAATATCCGTCAGCAATTGTCACAGTTCTTGACGTTGGCTTATGTATTTTCATCGGCGTTTTTGTTATGGAAAACATTGTCGATAGTTGCCAATTCTCACTCGCCGATTGTGGTTGTGTTGTCAGGATCTATGGAACCTGCGTTTCAAAGAGGTGATGTTTTATTCTTATGGAATCGTGATTCTATGGCGAAAGTTGGTGATGTTGTTGTATACGAGATTCAAGGCAAATCCATACCAATTGTTCATCGAGTTTTGAGAGAACACCACAACCTTGACAAACAATACTTGTTAACCAAAGGTGACAACAACGCTGTTGATGATTTGGGATTATATGCAAAGAAACAAAGATATTTGAATCAAAAGACAGATCTCGTAGGGACTGTTAAAGGATACGTTCCAATGGTTGGATATATAACTATCTTGATCACGGAGAACATCTACTTCAAATTCGGATTATTGGGTTTGATGGGAATATCGAGTTTGCTTGGAGGAGAATAGGATTCATGATAATGACTGATGAATCGATGCAAGAATCTTCTGGTTATATTATTTAAAGGCTAGTGCTCTAAAGAAAGTCTTGATTGTCTAAGTGCACATTGTTCAAGAATATAATGGTAACTATAATTATAACGATATTTATGATTATAATGTGACAGCTGTTTCATCCAAAACTATCTTTTCAACTAGAAACTTCCTGGTATTGGGCAGTCAAGAGCTTGTCTTTATCTGCATTTCAGCATACCCTTCGATAAGAACTAATGAGAACGAATCTCATTCTCATCATAACGATTCACGAAGATATTCTACTCTCAATGAATCGGCTGCATACACTATTTCTAACTTCTAGAGTATTCTGAACAACTATTTAGATCATTATACTCTCAATACTCTCTGGTGTTCCATCCTCTGGTAGTTGATATAATCTAAACTTATGAATACAAATGTAGTCTTTATGATATATTTTTGATGATCATATTACTCCTAGAGTTTTCTCCTTGTAATAATAATGACAGGTACCTTTAAAGTATCTTTTAGATCTGGCTTAGTATCCAACTCTCGTCTCTTCCCCGAAGCGTCCTTTCTAGCGCGACGATTCTCAGAATTCATTTTACAATTTGAAATATCGACTATAAATAATTGCCTCCACGAACAAATCAACACTTCGCTACGCTCAGTATTGTATGGTGGAGTCACTTCCAGACGGAGTACTTGAGTTAATCCTTAGACAACGTCTTCTAAAGTTCGAGGATGTAAGAAAATGCTTATTTCTTAAACCATTTCTGACAATTGCTGCAAGAATCCTAGCCCTCAGATCCACCATTATTGTTAGTCCACTCTCAATATCAACAGGCGATTGGGAAACACATATCCATCCCGAGAGAATATCAATATTACCCCCAAATGCGAAATCTTACGTGTTCTATTTTGAAAGAATATCTTCACCTATCGCTCTTCAACATCAAGATATTAAAATACACATCAATTTTGACTTGCACTACGGAAATATCGATGCATTAGAGGGCAAAGGGTCTAGAAGAGATCTATTTAGTGGGGTCCGTCGGATATTTGACTTTGAAAACAATTCGATTTCAATTACTAGTCAAATACTGGGTGATAATTGGTACTTCGATACCATGTGGATCATGAAATTGAAAGTTACTTTATTTTCGCCAGGAACTTTGAAATTGACCCCTTCCATTATAAGTTTAGACATTTCAAGTGGTCCTCGTCTAGATATTGATGGCTTTGCACCGAATTTAACACAACTAGTTCTCAGGGATGTTGCTAGCGAGATTGAGTTACTGAGGTTGTTTGATAGAAATAAAATACAAACAATTACAATCAACAGGTGTTGTCGTGAAGTTTTGGATTATATTTTAAGGAACGAGTTTGAAAATCTAACTGAGTTTTGTCTAGATAATATCGGATCTTCAATTCCAACTACGTTCCATGCAACTGAACCTCACAACAATATTGATTCTATTCTGTATTCTTCATTAATTCGTTCTATGCCAAACTTGAAACACTTTTCACTAAAAGATGAGATGCTTGAGTCCTTACAGGAGATTGAATATCCATCAACTATTGAGTCGTTAGAGATCACAGATTCAAACATCAAAACATTCAGTTTTGTAAACTCACAAATTCGTCAGTTGAGCTACTTGAATATCTCCAACAATAATATCCACCACATAACTTTCGACATCCCACAGCCACATTTTATAGAGGAATTGAATTTATCTTATAATAGAAGGATTATAGCCAACATGAGTCGATTTTCAGATATTGCTTTTGCCAAATTTCTATTTTCTCGGATCCGAAAGTTATACTTGGTTGAATGTCATATCACTAACGAGGACTTGGAAAGAATCAGTGATCTCTGTGAAGGTTTGTTCATTAATTCAAACTTACGTCATCTATCGCTTTCTCAAAATCGTCTTCTGAATCTACGATGCTTTAAAGAAGGGTTTTTCAACCAACTTCCGTTGGAGTTTTTGGATTTGTCATTCAACAAATTTAAAACGTTAACTGATTACACGTTTCCTTTGAGTATAAAAAGGTATCCGTACCTTTGTGCTATCAATGTCCGAGCGAATCCTATCGAGTCTGTCACTGTCACAAATATTCCAGAATTAATTCAATGATACCAAGACCAATTCCATAGTTACTGTAAATCATGTTCATTTAACACCCATCAACTTATAACTAGTTTAAAACTGTCACCATAATGTCTTCAATGGATGCAAAAAAATATGTTTTATATTGCCTTCAGCCAGAGTCGAACTGACGATCTCCTCATTACTAGTGAGGTGCCTTACCAACTTGGCCATAAAGGCGAACAAATGCGACCTCGGTGAGGGTCGAACTCACGATCTCAAGATTAACAGTCTTACGCCTTAACCAGCTTGGCCACGAAGTCTTGTTCTTGTTTACCTTGGATAGATCTTCTTTCCAGATTCTGAATTGTATAGAAATAATTGAATAGAAGTTTACAACTTTCGTTATTTAGCTCTATATAGCGATACTGACAATATAAAATCTGGATCAAATAAACTAACTATTTTACAGTGTTGGATGTTATACTTTGAAAGTTTACAATTGGCTGCAAAGAATAATCAATATTGTTCTTTGTAGGACACATTACTTTTCAAATTGAAACAAATAATTCAAATATAAACGTATAATAGATACAGTGACGTCAGTCATATTATGTTTCGTCAAGATCATCTGATTCAGATTAGTTCGTATATCCCATCCAACAATACATCTGGACCCTATGATGTGCTCCACAACCATGTTTAGAATTCCATCCAAGAGCCTGCATGCAACATCGTCCCTATTCTTACTAGCGTTCTGACTCGAACACATTAATTACTCTTGGATATGCCGGATATTAATTCTTCCGCTAATTCGTCCGCTAATTCTTCCGCTAATTCTTCCGCTCTCTAATACCCTCCGCTCACTAACATCTGCCGTTGGACACTCAAGTTCCGGATTTATTGCCGCACAAATTTCAAGAAATCCGTAACCTGTCAAATCGACCCGGATTAAGCGGCCCTAATATGCTGAAACTCTTTTTAAAACATTTTCGAGATATCTTCTAGATCCAAAACATCTCAATAGCCAAATGCCATGAATTAACCAAAGATGGTATGCAATATCATGATGATAATCAATCGTGGTCGCTAATATCCCTCATTTAAGGTTTTAAAATATAGTCTATTTTGATGTATTTTTGAGTTTTCGTATCTTGTAGAATATTCGGATGGCAGAATACAGGACTAAGTCTTGAACGTTGATTATTCACACGTCGTAACGTCTGATCAATAGCATACCTATTTCAATGCCGCTGCTTATTAATTTATGATGAATGCATCTCTTGCAGAAATCCGTATAAATAGGAGAACTCAGTGGACATGAATTATAATTCTATTATACCCACTATTTTAAATCATTCACCAATGGCTTCTACTACAATTTTCATTTCTGGCGCTACTGGCTACATTGCCAAACACATTATCAAGATTTTGCTTTCCAAAGGGTATAAAGTGGTTGGTTCTGTTAGATCCACTGAAAAAGGGGATGCTTTGAAGAAACAGTTCAACTCCGAAAACTTCACCTGTGAAATCGTATCTTCATTTACCAGTCCAGGGGCTTTTGACGAGGCATTGAAGAAACATCCTGAAGTCACCGTGTTCTTGCACACGGCTTCTCCCGTCACACTTTCAGCTCATGATGTTGAAAAGGATATTTTGATTCCTGCAATTCAAGGTACCAAGAATGCATTCAGTGCAATCAAGAAATATGGCCCTCAGATAGAAAAGGTTGTGCTTACCTCGTCGTATATGGCCGTCACCGATGTCACGGAGCCTGTTGCCCACGAGATCAATGAAGGATCTTGGAATCCTATTACGTGGGAAAAAGCCTTGGAGAACCCTGTGAATGGCTACAGTGGGTCCAAGACCTTTGCTGAGAAGGCTGCTTGGGATTTCTTGAAGGAAGAGTCTCCAAAATTCACCCTTGCGGTGATTCATCCAGTTTATGTTTTTGGGCCCCAAGCATTCGATGAAGATGCCAGGGGTTCCTTGAATCTAACAGCCGAAATGATTGGCTCAATCTTGAAGCTTGGTCCTTCCGACGCTGTTCCACAGGCAAATGGTCCATTCATTGATGTTAGAGATGTCGCAAAGGCACATATCGTCCTGTTCGAAAAAGATTTCAGCGGAACAAGAAACCTATTGTACGAAGGTGCTTTCAGTCTTGCAGGTGCACTTGGCCAGAGCCGTCGCGAGTTCCCACAACTTCAAAGTACCTTACCAAACGTTTCAGCAGAAGAAATTGAAAAGTATGATTCTGCGGCTAAAACCCAATCCAACGTCCTCAATAACGAAGCAACAAAGAAACGTTTAGGATTCAAGTTTACTTCCTTTGAAGTGTCAGTTAGTGACTCTATCAAGCAAATTTTGGATGCAAATAAGCAGAGCAAGTAGATAATATTTAGCTCGGTATGAATAATGTCAATGAAGTGATTATATAATCTCTGACTGTAAATCAATGTTGGAATAGATGTAAAGGTTCTTGATGGATATGCATAAGCTTCATTAACTCCTAAACGTCATTTACTTTCAAACATCATTTACTGCTAAACTTCACTAATTGATGGAAATGCTCATTTTTTTGCAATTTCTCATTAAATATCAATAAATGGCTGCAAATATTCACAACGGCTGCAAATGTCGTTTTTTACTTCTCTACCAATTACGACACTATCATTTCAGAACACACATCGAACTAGCGTAATAATACTATCAAATGTCTCCTGGACCTAGCCCACTCCACACGATTGAATTGCGTCACCTAAAGCTTACTAAGCCTGTCTGACTTGGTTAGCTGAGTTGACTCTATAATAATCACACACACGACCCGTACAGTTAAATCTAAAATAAATGAGTGCATTGCTACCGTAATGTGGCAGTCTTATTCTTGCTCTTTCGTACCGGTTGATGTCGCTCGTATAATTGACTATATAAGAGACACATAACGCTCACAAGCTAGCCTTAAAAGAAATCTTCTCGCACATATACAGATAAATTACCTCAAATTGAGATTTTGAGATGTTTAAGTTAATTGGTCATAAAGCATTAATTACTGGCGCTTCCAAAGGGTTGGGAAGTGCAATAGCACAAGAATTGGCCAAGAGCGGATGTTCGGTAACATTGCTAGCGAGAAACAGCAAATTACTAGCTGAAAATTGCAAAAAATTACCTATTGTCGATTCTAGTCAGACACATCTGTTTATCGACTATGATCTTCAGAGGATCCTCAATGGGGTCGATAAGCGAATCACTGATACGTTGGAAGGTACGTCGATTCTCATCAATTGCGCTGGCATCACTACCCATTCACTATTGCCCAGATTTGCCGATCAACAAATTATTGATACTATCAACACCAACTTGATCGCTCCCATAATACTTACAAAGTGGGCAAGCAAGCCGATGTTGACCACTATGAAAGAGATGAAGAATTCGGACACTTCCTTGAAATCTCCTGTAGTTTTGAATATTGCCTCAGTCCTCTCGTTAACCGGTACTCATCTCAAGGGTACTACAGTGTACGCTGCAAGTAAAGCAGGATTGTTAGGGTTTACTATGTCCTTAGCATCTGAATTTAACGGCAAAATCAGAATAAATGCACTTCTTCCAGGCTTAATCCTTGAAACTGATATGGGGGCCCGAGCCAATGTCATTAAAGAAGTCAATACTGTTTCCTTGAAAAAAGTTGTGGACGAAGCAATGGTGGCAATTACCGACAACACTATCAACGGCCAATGTATAGTGGTTGACAGAGACGAAGGAGAATGCGTCAAGGTGATGAGTTAGAATTCCTGTAATATAGAAAAACCCAATGGTATCAATTCTGTAAATATGAAGTGTGTATTTGATATTAGTAAAATCAAAAAAACAGATATGTCGTCACTATGTCTATAATATTGTCGTCACTATACCTAGTTGTATAAAATATGTCGTAAATCATCAAGGACACTATTCTTAGTGTTTTTACCATAGAATAACTTAAAGCATACTTGTGCAAGTGGATGCTTTTTATAATGTAGATATGACAAGAAATCGTTAAATTCTGGGTTCAGAGGTCGAGATCCACCTTTCAATCCAGCTTTCAACCCAGAATCCATAAGACCAATTATCACCAGTCCAACTTCCATTGGAGTGTATGGACTTATATCTAGAGGCTCGTTGGTGTCCAAATAATAAATGCGAAGGACGTCTAGGGCCACAAGACGAGTCTTTGATTTTGCTCCCAACTCAACAAATTTCCGTAAAAGCCTCGAATACTGTTTCTTTTCTATCGTATCTTCCAATTGATAGATATACCTTTTCAACGAGTCCAGAACCAGGATGATTTTTCCAGTAACAAACTCTATAAATTTTAATAATGCCTGGAAAATGGCCCTGTTGCCGGGATAGAGCGAATTGAAAACCACACAACCCAGAAATGCGATCCAATACTTCACAAATAACATATAGTTAGCAATTGCTTCCTTCAAGTGAATATATATCGCAGTACTGGTGGTACAGGACCTCAATAAAGTTCGGAATCTGGTAATTATATGGGTCACGACGAAGATCAATATTGTATTACCATTAGGATGCTGTGGACATTCCTTGATGTATTCATAAACTCTCTCAACAAAGTCAAATCTCTTCAAAACAGCCAACTTATTATTCAAAGGAAGAGTATCCAACACCAAAGAGGAATACTGATTTGTACAATAAACGCTTGATTTGAGGTTCAAATCTAGAACCAACTGGCGCCAATAACCGATATTCTCTAGGGCCCAAAACGCTTCAATTTGTTCAGACATCTCTCCATTCAAAACCATCATTGTGGTAGTGTCGATATCGGCGTAATCTTGACCTTGAGTCCAGAATTCATGAAATAACGTTCTCATCACCGATCTGCAAGTATAATTGTCCATCTCCTGTAACCAATGGAGTAGTACAGGAATCAACATATATAATAAATGTGAATTGAAGACTAATAAATGGATCACGTACCCCATCACCAAGTCAATTCGATAGTTTTCCATTAATAGAGCTGGTTCGGACTCTAACCACGTATCGATTTCATCATGGAGATCTTTCTGACAAGTTTGCAATTCTTTGGATACACCTTTTTGATCAAACAAGAGCACTTGGTTCAATTTATAGTAGGTCGACTTTGTCGAAAGCGTGATTTCTTTGCCGATTTTGTAACAACATAACGTTGAAAGGTTTGGGGAGGATTTCAGTAATGATTTAGGTGATGATTTCAGTAGTGTAGTGATGATATTTCGAAAGACTTGGAAAATATCAATATATGCCTGGAACAATTCGAAAGAAACGTATGGTTTTAGAGATTGCAAACGACTCAGAGATGTTGAAGGTTTAATAAACCCGACAAAAGGATCTATGGGCGAAGGAGATTTTTCTTTCAGTGGTTTCGTTTTCTTTCTCTTGGGTTCCCAACAGTCAACTGAATCTTGATTGATTGCAATAGATCCATATTTTTCAGTGCTTCGAAAGAAGACTTCTGGAAGGTTTATTAATGTGATGGAGGAATCGCGAGATTTAGATTCATTTATACTATGAATCCTGGACAATAACGGTCGTATAATCCGTTTACATTTTTGAATAGATATCAAGTTGTCTTTATTTTTCATCCTAAGAAGGATTAAATAGAAGATATGATTTCACAGAAAAACTGTAGGACAGAGCCAATAGCAGACCAAGGGGAGATAGAATAGTGACACCGATACAAAGATCAAAAAATATTAACAAAGATCAACAATCTGACTCTAAGCAAAGATCAACACTTAATTTTCACTCAATAAATCAACACTACCACTCTTATCACAATTTACACCGTTAACGAAGTATTAGGTGTGAAGAAGAAAACGGCAGATATCAATTCTCTGAGCATTTGATAAAACAACCTTAATACTGCCGAGTACCTACTATTGCTGAGTATATACTTTAAGTATTTACTATTATAGGAGTTGTATTTAGATTGAACTTCTCCATCTTTTCGCGAAAACCTAAATCAAAACTCACAAATCCGGATTCTTCTCTTGACCCTACTACTCTACATATTCGTCATGAGAGTTCATACTCTTTCATTAATATTCTATTTGGAATGTATCGTTAGTAGCTCAATTCTAGGGGTGGATCCATCTAAACTACATCTTTACCAACCAAATATCAACCAAGAAACGGGCGAGAAATCGTGGTCGTGTTTGAGTGATCCAACAATCATATTGTCATATAGTCAAATCAATGATAACTATTGTGACTGCCCTGATGGGTCTGATGAGCCAGGAACCAATTCGTGTAGCTACAAGCTAGACCAGAAGTTTTACTGCAAAAATACCAATCATATACCAGGATATATTGAGAACTACAAGCTTAACGATGGAGTCTGTGATTATGATGTATGTTGTGATGGATCCGATGAATATTTGACTAGCAAGTGTCCCGACAAGTGTAGTGAAATCCACCAACAGTTCGTTAAATATAAAGAAGACGTTTCTCGAGATGTGGAAAAGTCACTAGCAATCAAGAATCAAATTATTGAAAATAGTTCAAAAATCAAGATTGAAAGAAGTAAAAAATTGAATAATTTGAAACACCAATTGAAGACAAGGAGAGAAGAAAGAGAACTGTATATTGATGACGAGGTTGAGGATGTTGAGCAGGTGGATGAAGAAGCCGATTCGTTGTCGGAAATCTCCAGATATATTTCATCTATGAACTCCAAGATCAATTCACAACAACAAACAATTAATAGATTGGAAAGTATCCTTACTAAACTAGTAGGAAATTATAATCCCAACTTCAATGACTTAGCTGTAAAAGAGTCGGTAAATCAGTTCCAAGAATATTTCTCAAACAAAATCGATTTGGCTGTTCAAGAAATTGATATACAGAATGTTTTACAACAAATGAAAGAAAAAACAAGAGAGAATTCAGGTACGTCGAATGAAGCGAAGTTTAATGAAGAAAATTTGAATGATTTTGTTGAACCAACCTTTGGAAATATGATCCTATTTTATTTGAATAAGTTCACACATAATGACGTTGAAGCTGAAGTAATAAAAGCTTCTAGTCCTTCCTCAACTAGATCAAAAACCAAAATATCTAACTCTAATATTGAAGGTTTGGAGAAAGAGATCAAAGCGTTGGAATTTGAAATCAATTTATACGAAAACGATTTACAAGCAGACTTTGGTCCTGACGATATCTTAAGATCCCTTCAGTCACTATCAATAACAAATAAAATCGGAGAGTACAGTTATAAAATAGGATTGCTAGACTCAATTTACCAAGGGAATGTATTGATTGGAAAGTACTCCCATTTTGACGACAACAAATTACATTTCAGAAACGGTGACAAATGTTGGAATGGTCCTTATAGATCAGGAGTGGTTGAATTAATTTGTGGATCTAATCATAAATTGATCTCTGTAAGCGAGCCTGAGAAATGTGAATACTCATTTGAACTTATAAGTCCAATAGTGTGTCAAGAATACTCTGATGAAGACTTGCTAGCAAATTTCGAAATTAACTACGATGATTTGTAATTAAAGAATAAATAAGACAAGAAAGAAGGTGCAAAATAAAAGCGAGAAAGAGGATCTAACACATCTAACGGAAATTCAACTACGAACACGCTGAAGGGAACATTTTCGTGACGGTACATACATAAATAGCGTCCCTTTTATAAATGAAGTTCATTATATTAGATAAATAACTCTATGCTAAGTGATTTATAATACATGATCCTTATGGTTGACCAAATGAAGAGTCGTGAATGAATTGACTAATAGTTGATAGTCATATTCAAGAGGTGAAGCTTGAATGATAATAGCATACAAGGTATACGAATAACATAGTTCTTATTCATATTTAATCAAAAGTAATCTTTTTACCTTCAAACTTGACATTCTTGTACTTCTCTTCAGCGAGCTTCTTTGCTTCCCATGAAGGATGGATTTTCTCAACAACAGGTTTAGGAGGTTCATAAGTTCCGTCAGGTCTCTGCTTTCTCTCTCCTAAAGGTTCAACATTTGAACCACTAGGGGCCAACGCAGCCTTTAATTCTCTCTTCTTTTGTCTTTCTTCGAATTCCTTTTGTCTGACTTCTCTTTCTGTGGTGATTCTGACGTTTTCACTCTGGACATGTTTTGCTTCTTTTCCGTATTTCTGTTCCCAGATCTTTTGTCTTGCTCTTTGTCCTCTTCTGTTTTTACGTTGGGTAGTAGCTTCTTTCACTACATTGTCCTTATCAGCGTCGAAATCGTCTTCGTCGTCCGATCCGCCAGAATAATATCCAGATGCAAGTTGTGGTAAGTTAAATTCTTTCTCTTTAGATTTCGTTTTAGTTTTGGATTCTTTTGATTTAGACTTTTCTTTCTTTGGTTCCTCGTCAAAAAAGCTATCAGTAGATACAACAGAGACATCAGAGTCAGAGTCTTCTGGTTCAGATTGTTCTTCATCGGTTATTTCATTATAATTTGTGTTTGGATCTAATTCAAATTGTTCGTCTTCGGCATCGGAGTCTCCTACCAATTTATCATAAATTGCATACTTTTCGAAATCAGCTTCATCTGGTTGAATAGGTTCAGAGTCGTCTTCATCCTCACTCTCACTTTCACTTTCTAAAGCACTTTCACCCTCACTTTCAACATCTTCAATATCTTTACCCGTGGCTCTCTTTCTCAAATCTTTCTCTTGTTTGGTCAAATTTCCTCTCACCAACCTGAATGACCATTCGATTTCATTCAAGACTGGCTTGATAGACTTTTGGTTCCATAGACTGGAAAAATAATTATTCAAATCCTTATCGTTTTGACAATAAGTCTTGAAGAAACTGGTGGGATGACATTTGTGGGATTTATCCTCAAGAATATTGCGGATCTCGTCCTGGATATACTCCGGTGGTGATGTTTTGGCAATGCTTATAGCTACAGTTATAATCTTGACCAACTTGGATGTTATCAATTGTGTAATTAATTCTGGAGACTTTAAAAACTCAACCACTTTGGATTCCTTGTCTCCGAATTTGTTCAAATCCTTCTTGAATATCTTTGCCACTTCCTTCTCCAACTTCTTATATGATCCGTGATACTTTTTGTTGAAATATTCCTGTTTCAAAGCTAAGATTTCGGTATTGGCGTCTTCTTCTGAGGAAGGTAATCGTTTCCAAAACTTATCATTTGCTCTAGCTGCTAACAACTTTTTTGTATGTGGAAATCTGGGACTAGACTTTTGGAACTTGGCCTCGAGAAGATCGAGTTTCCATGCGTTGTTGGTATTCTTCATGGTTGGTGATGTTCGACTAGCGATGAGTATCAAATTGATTATGATTTGCGATGAGACAAATTTGATTTTTCGACTGAGGTCTGGGTGAGGAAGATCTGGACTACAATGCAGGGAGATATTGTGTGAAAGTCACTAGAGATGACGAGACTGTATGACGAGACTGTATTACCAGACTGTATGACCAAGCTGTATGACTAGTTGACTTTTCTTGTTTACAATTCTTGGGTCAATGGGAGTATAGATACATATATTCAACAAATAATGAGTATAGTTGAGAGGGAATGAGAAGACCCTTAAAGTGAGATCGATTCTTAAAGACCTTTAATTACTGGACTCTATGAAACCAGCAAGAGATATTCTAATATTCCGATCCTTTTGATCTTGCTATTGAAATTTTGAATAATATTCTCTATAGTATGAAATCATCTTGATTGTTCGTGGCCTGGCCACGATTAAATCCATTCACTATTTATTTAGTGCCAAACAGTCGAGAATAACTAAATGCTACCAATAAATCCAGCAAATAACTTGCTATCCTAAAATCAAGCCTCCTTCTACCTAAACTTCTCTCTATTATCTTTAAAAGTTACTTAGTATTGAAATTTACAGCTATTTTACCATAGTAATTATACCAGATATCTGCATAATCGTATCATTTTAACTTTTGAGTACCAGAGTTAACTATCCATAGTTCTCAGTGAATATTTCTCTTATCTGAACAGTTCTCTTATCTTTTGTTACATAATCTACATAGCAGTTACATTTACAGTCCACCCTCTAACTGCAGTATTAATCGCGCGATGATCATCGAACTTATCTCCTTGATTTTCTCCAAGAATACAAACATCAACCATGGCTCAAGATAAGAAGAGAAGAAAGTGTTTGAAGGAGCGAGAAGATCAATGCCACTTCTTCATCGAAAAGAAACAGCGAAGATGTGCTATGCAAAGAAAAACAAACCAACAGTTTTGTTCTGAACATTTGATGTTTGACGATGGGGCCGTCAACAAAGGCGAGAGAATTCCATGTCCTTTAGACAATAAACATACTGTTTGGACCAAGGAATTGGAGAAACATTTGAAGAAATGTAACGCCAAACCAAAATCCATACAAGAACCGTGGTTTAAAGAGAATTTGAACTGGAACCACCAACATCCACCGTCTAGTGATCAAAACAAAGATATCGACGACAAAGCATTATACACAAAATACATTCCAGTGCTAAGAGAATTACAATTCAAGCCTTTGGAATTCAAGACCCGTCACCACGAAGGACTTAATGGCCGTATGTCTGAGTTGAAGAACCAAAAACATGCCATCCAACAATCTTCGTTGATTGCAAATATGAAAGAGTACGGACTTTTAAATGGTGATAACTTTTACGTAGAATTTGGATGTGGAAAGGGTGAACTTTCAAGATTCGTAAATACCTGTATCCTTGAAGATTTAAAGACAGATAAGAAGGGAGAGGAAGTAGAGAAATTAGAGAAATTGGAGGGGACAGAGAAACCAGAGAAGTTAGAGAAGTTAGAGAATTCAAAGGAAACAGAGAAATCAGAGGAAACAGACAAATTAAAGAGACCGGAAGTGACCTTAAAACTCACTTCTCCGGTACTGGACCAATATGGCTTTGGATTTATAGATAGAGGTGTCAACAGGATGAAGATGGACTCGAAAATCATCAAGGATGCTCTGGAATTGAACATTCATCCTATCATCAAGAGATCTAGAATAGACATCAAGGATTTGGACCTTGATGAGTTTGTCAAGGACGTGAATCCGCAGAGTATAGTAGGAATCTCAAAACATCTCTGTGGTGTGGCGACAGATTTGACGTTGAAACTGTTGTTGAACTCAAGCGTATTACAAGATCAAACCTTTTCAGGTATGTTGATTGCCATGTGTTGTCGTCATGTCTGTGACTACCAGCAATTGCTACCAGAATCTCGAGATTACCTCATAGAAAGAGGGTTCAAGACAGAAGAATCATTCTCTATCTTGAAACGTATAGTTTCTTGGGCAGTGTGCGGGAGTAGAGATGAAGAGACTAGAGATGATGAAACAAGAGATGAAACAAAAGATGAGACTTCCAGAGATGAGACTTCTCAACCTTCTAGAGAAACTGCGAATGAACATATCAGTGGACTTGACTTTGAAGCAAGAGAGGAATTGGGATTCATTGCCAGAAGATTAATCGACGAAAGTAGAGTCCATGCACTTAGACAACTCTTGAAGGATCACGAGATCCACATGTTTTGGTATACTGACACAGATGTTACTTTGGAAAACGTGTGTCTCTGTATTACAAAAAACGGTTGATCACCAAGAATTCAAGAGCCAAATTGTTAGATATTCAAGAACTGAACATTAAAGAACAGAATATTAAAGAATGGTTTATCTTAACTCAATATTTCTAGTCCTAATAATTTCATCCTCTACAATCCAGAATACTTCTGGTTACAGGTTGCAAAAATACACGATATACATTCGACTTGATAGAACTAAAATGTAAAAATAATCATTTATGCGATTATAGATTACTGTAGGCTTAGACCTTGTTCATAGACACACCGTGCTTCCAGACGGCAATGAATGGAGTGGTACCGTCTTCACGGTAGTTCAACAAGACAACCATGGCATCTGGGTCCATGGATTCACCAGTGTAGAAATCCCAGTCGTTGAAAGAAGCAATAACCTTCTTGACGTAGGCAGTGGCACCCTTTTCGAAGATTTCGACGGATTCTGGGTCCTTTTCAGCCAAGTAAGCCTTGACTCTCTTCATGTAACCCTTGATGTAGGTCAAGAAAGACTTCTTGTCGAAGTTGGTTTGTTGTAATCTGAAAGAGTAGACAACGTTGTTGACGATTTCAGCACCTTCTTCCAAGTCTTCATCACCACCTTCAGCGGAAGCGTTGGCACCAATGTCAACATCACCGGCCTTGATGGTGATCATGTCACATTCAGCTTCTAAAACAGCACCGTTGACTTCTTTGATGTCATAGGCATCGGACAATAATTCATCTCCGGAAATAACGTCTTGGAAAATAAGCATTTTGGTTTATTAGTTGTTGTCGTGGTCTAGATGAAAATTTTTGGAGACTTTTTGGTTTTTATAGTACTGGAAAATTTTGAAAAATAAAATGAGATGAGGTAGATTGCCTATTTGGGAAGTATGTGAAGAGTTGGTTAATATGTGTATTATGGGAAAAAAGGCGATGTACATGTAATAGTGAACCAAGCATGAGATACATTATGATGGCAGGGTCCTGGAACAAGGCCAGTAGGGCCCTGGAATTAGACTAACAGGGTCCTATTAGAGGCTACATCTCACATAATAAGATCTTATATTAAGTAGTAGTACATTTTATCAGTAATAAATTAAATGAAGTCTCCTTTAAAGGAACGTCTCAAAAAATCGAGGATTCTGTCATAGACAATCTTTCCTGCGTTGTGGTAAGTGATAGAGTGGTCACTATCTGGGAAAATCATGAAATCAAAGTTTTCCACGCTTTCCATATTGAAGTTATCAAGTAACTTCAAGGTGTTTTGAACATGGACGTTGTCATCCCCGCTACCGTGGCCAATGAAGAACTTCTTGACATCTTTAAAGTTGGTGACGTTATGAATCGACGCAGTTTCATATCCTGCTGGATTCTCCTGAGGAGTCCTCAAGTATCTTTCGGTATAAATGGAATCATAGAGCTTCCATTTGGTCACAGGAGCAATCGAAACTCCATAGGAAAAGACACGATCAACGTAGTCACTTTCTAATGTCTTCAATGTCAAGAACCCTCCATAAGACCAACCCCAAATGGCCATTCTGCTAGAATCGACATAACTCTTTTCTGCCCACACTTTCCCTGCAGCGATTTGATCCATAGGCTCATATTGGCCCAATCTATCACGTACAATAAACTTGAACTTGGCACCCATCTCGTTGAGATTGTTGAAACCGGTTCCTCTACCATCAACTGTAACGACAACAGCGTTCAATTCGGCAGCTACTACCGAACTAAAGCCGACATCAAATCTTTTAGTGACTGTTTGAGAACCCGGTCCCCCATAAACAAAGAATAAAACAGGGTACTTGTGATATGGATTGAAATTCAACGGCAACGTCTCAATTGCGTTTGCTTTGAAGACTTGGCCAGTTTCTTCATCAGTCAAATCGACTGTTTGGTGGATAGTTTTTGGAATCACATACTTTTTAAGGTTTTCCGAAATATTTGAATTATCCTCGAGTGTTTTGATCATTGCATTGTCCTTCAAGTCGACCAAGTGTTGGTATGGAACATGTGGCCCACTATACGTCAACAATAAATACCTGGAACCTCCGGAGAAGGATCCAACGTACCAGCCTTCACCATCAGTGATATCGGCAATCTTCGGCAAACCATGGTTGCTGCGGTCAAGCAAGTCAATTGAATGGATATGCCTCTCAACCGATGATTTCAACGTGCTCACAAAGTAGACCTCGTTTGTTGCATAGTTAAAAGACTCGACACCACTAAGTACTTCCCAACGTCCTTTGGTCAACAATTGACCATGGGGATTTTCTGGAGGAGAAAAGTAAGCCAAGTGGTTGAAGCCATCATGAACAACTGTATCTATATATCCTTCATGATGACGTCCCAAACTTTCATTCTTTGGAACATATAGAGTATTGGAAGTTACTTCGAACCAAGAATCCTCTGCCTTATGTGATCTAATCAACTTAGCACTGTTGTCAATAGTATTGATCAAGAAGATCTCCAACAAATCACTTGCTCTGTTTGAAGTTTTGACCAAAACTGAATCTTTAACCCACACGACTTCAGTTATCAATCTGTTTTCAGCATCTATATTGTCAGATTTCAATTGCACAAGCTCATCCTTCCCGGTAGAAAGATCGTATACAACCAAGTCAACAATTGGGTTTGGATATCCTGGCTTTGGATACTTAATCTTAACAACTTCGGGATAATCATCTGTGTCTTTTTGAACATAGTATGGAATGGTAAACTCCGGAACTTCAGTATCATTGGATTTCAAGAACGTCACTTTATCACCTAGAGGCGACCACCATAACACAATATCTCCACTAAAAACTTCCTCTTCATAAACCCAATCAGGTTTACCATAAAAGACTTGTTCACCTCCATCAGATGTGACTTGTGAAGTTTTCCCAGACTTCAAATTCTTTATATAGACATTATTTTCATAGATAAATGCAATATCTGTAGATTGTGGAGACCACGAAGTGACTGCGAGTTTATGGGTAGTATCAAAAATCGGTTCTATCAAGTTGGTGTCCACGTCCAAGAGCCAATATAAAGCAAAAGTAGAATGTCTCCAATTTCGAGTCGAATTTGTCTTCAAAATTGCCTTTTTCAAGTTGGGAGAAGCGATTAAACTATTGACTTCGTAAGTAATATCCTCGTACTCGAAAGAAGAGTCGTTAAATAAAGTATATTTATAGTCTTCATCTATGATCGATTCGATATTGTATTCAACTTTTCCATCTACATCCTTTTTCAAGAGATATGTTCCTTTATCCTCCGAAAAGGGTTCTCTAATCCACTGAAATTCTTTATAACTTGGTCTAAATTTTCCATCCCTGACAGCGGTAAAGTTTAACGCCACCTTGTCTCCAAATAACGATTTCCATTCCTTGTTTGTATCTTTTTCGAAAAGGGGTGGTGAGTTGGACTTGAGGTAATGCTCGAGCTGGTTGTTTGTAACCACATCCATACGAAACTCTTTGATGGTTATAAGCAAGAACGATACACCCCATACTAACACCGCAAGTAACGAACCTCCAAGGAAGAAATTCTTGACTGTTCGGGTCTGATTTTGACGGTGGTAGGGGTCATACTCCTTACTCAGGTTCTTCCGTTTAAGCAAACTTGACATCGAAAACGATTTAGAACTGAATAAATTATGAACGAATCTTGTTATAAGACGGAATATGTTTGTTTTTATGTCTTTTGTTTCTTGTTATGTCTCGGTCCCGCTATGTTATGTGGCTCTGGCTCTGTCTATTAAGCACGGCACGGTTTTCGCCTAGAGTGAGGAAATTCGAGCCCTGCATATAGACCAAATGAGTATCTCTATGTAATAGTTTGCTTAAGTAATCCGAACTCTATCTTGATTATTGTGGGTAATTATAAGTTGAAATCAGTGGTAGTTAAAATATGATACATTAGGTGCTCTATCAGGCTAGTGTATATTCTAATTTAGTTGATAGAGACAATTTTGGTCAATATTCCACTGGCTCAATCTATTGATATAATTGTACTGCTTATAATGTTTTATAAAACCACTAAAGTTGAATATTTGCAGCTTTAAGTACGAAGTTTGTTAAGGAAGTTTTTAGGCTTTTAATACTGAGAAAACCATTCGCTTCACTCATAGTCCCTCTACTGGTGCTAAGTATTTAGTGAATAGTCCGCATTCTTATTACTAATAATTCTTCTCCGTGAATGGTTAATTTGTTCGCTAAATAAATACCGAGCGAAGCACAGAATACAAGATTCACAAATACTCCATGAAATATCACTAATATTCGCTAATGTTCACATAGATTCATTAATGCAGAGAACCCGTTCTAATAGTGTAGCCTGTAAGATTTCATATAAACAATAATAACTATTAGAGTACTAGCTAACACAATACTGACATATCAATTTCTATGAAAACCTGGAATTTTCACTCTTTTCAACAACACATTCAATACTATTCATTATTGTACTCAATATATATATATATATTGCTAACTAGCTCCGATGAGTAATACTAGCGTTACCATGTCCCAACCTCTTTTCTTCATCTGTTTGTGGAGTGGTGACATCTTCAGCGACAAAAAATGGACTGAATTCTGAAATGATCTTTCTCAAATTGGTTCTTCTTATTGGTTTGGCCAAGAAACCACTCATTCCACTACTCAAACACTCCTTGACATTACTCTCATCAGCAAATGCAGTAAGAGCAATGATCGGCTTGTTAAAATGTAATTTTCTGATCATCTTTGTAGCCAGCAATCCATCAATCTTGGGCATTTGGACATCCATAAGAATTATATCAAAGAATTCGAGAGTGTTGAGCGACTCCTTGACAAAGTCAACAGCTTCACCACCATTACATGCCATGGTGACGTTGGTGAATCCCTCTAATTTCAACATTCTCTTGATCACCTCTTGGTTAACTAAATTGTCTTCAGCAACCAAGATTCTAAGATGCGTCAAGTCGGTGTGTAAATTAGAATGAGAATCAGCACGGTCACTACTGTTAGCAGCAGAGCTTGCTGTACCAGTAGATGATCTTGTTACTAACCTTGGCTTCTCAAGTAACGATGAATGCATGGTATCTGAATTGTTTGAGGTGTTTGCTATAACCGTTTCAATATTTTCGTCGCTAGATTTGGTACCATTAGACTTCCCTTTAAGAGATGGTTGTTGTGGGTAGACATTGTTTGTTTGAACCTCTTCGGTCAAAATAACAGGCGGTTCGTGTTGCTTACCCAAGCTTTCTTCAGATGTATCATTTTCATACTCATGGTCAGCATGTTCAGCGGTGTCATCCTCGGTTAATTCCGTGGTTTTGAAAGATACCTTTCTATTAGCACGCGATTTGGGGTTAAATTCATCCTCGCAGAATTCTGCCATTTCGCTATCTTCAACAATGATTTCTCCGGTCTGTGGAAGTGGCACTGTGAATGTAAAAGTAGATCCAACCCCAACAGAAGATTTCAACGTCAACGTTCCTTTCATCATGAGAGCCAACTGTCTACAGATCGAAAGACCCAATCCAGTACCTCCATAACTTCTTGACAATGTTTGATCTCCCTGGATAAACGGTTCAAAAACCTTTTCTTGCAAGGCAGGTTCAATACCTGGACCCGTATCTTTTACTTCGATCTGTATTGCCCAAGTCTTTTGCTTGTACATATGTCTGATACCAAAAGCCTTGTTATTCTTTACAAGTTCGTTATTTGACATGTTAGATGGGAAACTAGAGTTTCTCTCAAAACGTGAAGGTAATGTATGAATTTTTTGTGGAGTTGACGAAGACCACTGTCCCTCGCTTCCATCTGTTTTCTTGCCATTAGATGACGAGCTATTGGTTTCATTGGCCGTTTCATATGTGATATCTTCATCCTTTCTAAAGACAGAAGTAGTACTAGAGTCACTTGGAGGCTGTATAGGCCCCAATTCAGTGTAGGAAGAATTATCAATGGCACCTTGGATTGGTGCAGGCGGTAATTGAGGTAATGGTTTTATTAGATTGAATTGTGATTCAAATATCTTGTTTTCGTACTGCGTGGTTGATAATGTGACAATACTAATATTATCGTTGTCAGAAGATGAATAAGGTTTGGAATTGGATGAATCATTCTTGGGAGTGGAAGCAAGCGAAGCGGACGAATCTGATTGATGCAATGGCTGCATCGTGCCGTTTGCAATTTGCTCCATATTATGAATTTTGTTATTCTTGTAATAAGCTTCGAAACTTGTTCTTTCGGGAACAATTAGCTGATTGTTTGAACTCTTTGAATTAGTAGACGAGTTCTTTAAAATATGAACTGCGCTAAAATCGTCCTCTTTTGAACGTTCAAAATCATATTCTCCCAATAGCTTAAATGTAACGTCCACCGATCCATCCACTGGAGTAAATTTAAGTGAATTGGAGACAAGATTCATCACAATCTGAATGATTCTATTTGAATCTCCATACAAGATCAATTTTCTTAATATATTGGGCCTCAAGAGGATTTTAAAATTGACCCTTTGGTCCATAGCCAACTTGTTAAAAATGGATTTGACTTGGTAGACAACCTCCAAGATTTGGAAGTTTGACTTCTCCAACTTCGACCGGTTCAAGGTGTTTTTGGAGTATGTTAAAAGTTCTGTCAAAATATGTAACAAGAGTTCACCAGATCTATGGATCAATTTAAGGGAGTCTTGAATTCTGGATTGATCTTCTTCATCCATAGCAATTGCAGTCATACCTAAAATACCATTCAATGGTGTTCTTAATTCATGGGAAATGTTGGCAATAAATACCGTCTTGGCTTCGTTTGCTGATTCAGCCTCAATCTTAGAAGCTTCAAGCTCTTTTGTTCTCGATTTCACACGGTCTTCAAGATGGGTGTATTGTTTATCAAGTTCCTCAGTCATAATATTGAAAGCTTCGGAGAGCTCCGTCAATTCATCTTTGAAGAATTTCTTGGAGTTCGGTATTCTGCTTGGAAGTCTGATACCGGTAGAATATGCAGAGCCCGATGTATTTGTTGATGTTGAATGTACACTGTTCCTCTTTGCCTCTCCATCATGGGTCTTTTCATTTTTCATGGGCAAAATATAAGCAGGAGGAGAAGGATGACCTCTTGGTGACCGATTCGTAGTTATAGATGTGGAGGAATGCGAAGCGGCTTGCTCTAATTTATTTTGTTTCTTTGATCTTGTTATAGCCTCGGTAGCTTCCTTCAATTTTGTTATCGGACGAATAAACCACACAGCCAAAGGGAATGTAATAAGACACATGAATGCACCTATACCGATGACGACTGCGATAATAATGTTTTTCAATTTCACCACTGGTTCCAAGAATCGCGACCGTGCTTGCTCTATAATTATCACCCAATACGTGGAACTATCCAATTGTATTTGGGTGAAGCCGATTGCAACACTTTTTCCACTCGAAGATTTGACATTGCTGGAAGATCCATATTCCCTTGAAAGGGCTTCTTTTATCAGAGAAGATGAGTTTATATTATACACCTGGTTGGGTAGGAGTGGACTTCCAGGAATATGAAACACCGTTTGGAAGGCTATTGGACTTGGAGTCTTTTTTGACCCTTGCTTATTATTAATACCTGTGGCGGTGTCGCCAAATACAGGCTTCACAGCAATGACGGTATAGTCCCGGGTTTTATTATTGGAACCAACGCTTGTGGTATCATTAATGGCAAATTTGATATTTTGCGCACTTGCTAAGACGGTCAAGTAGCCAGCAAGAGTTGGTTGTTGTAAGATGATGGATGTGTTTGAAAAAACGGGTAATGTGATACCCATATAGTAAGGAGAATCTGGATCTGGCGTATTAGTCACTGGACCTGTGAAATAGCCTTGTTGGTTGGAATTTGTGTCAACAAGAGCATCTGGGATAGTTGCGTTTGGGGAAAGAGGAAACAAGAAATCTTGTGCAGGTGTCGATATCGAGGACGCATTATTGTGAGCAGATGCAACCACATCAAGGTCTAGATTATATAATCTTGCTGATGCAAAAAGTTCTGAAGATGCAATAAATTGATTAAGTGCGTTATTTGCACCACCAAATACATCTGCCGTTGTGTTTCCTGCTCTGTATGATGATAAGGGAAAGGTTATGGAATCTTTTGAAGTAAGCCAATAGACTTGATAAAAAATGAATTCAAGAGACTGTTGAACCTGTGTTGTTTTTAGTTGCGAGATGACCTCCAATCTTTCTGCACGTAAATCACTCAAGTTACTACTAAAGTAGACTGCGGTCACGATAGCAAGTGTCAAAAGTGAAAATAGTGACGAGAAGCACACAAGAATGATAAGTTGGGGTCTGATCCCAATTTTCAATCGTCTCATATTTGTATAGTAAAGATTTTAAAATATTTTGATCATATGGAGCAAATACTGAGCGAAGCGAAAGATTTGTGAAGTATAGGAGTCTCGGTTATTGAAGTATATGAGTCTCGGTTACTGAAGTATAGGAGTCTTGATTAGTGAATTGTAATTTGTTGAAAGTATGGATAGTTGGAGCTTGTTATTAGAACAGATGAAGAAAACCAGTATTAAAATATATGCAAAAATCTCTATTTGAGATGGAACAACGATGAAGAAATGTAGAAAAGTGGTAATAAGACGATTACTTAGCTATCTATTGGAATGGATGGATTCTAAGACAAAAACTCAATATCTGGATAAAAATCTGATGACTTTGCTGGAGCTACTTTTGTTTTGAGGGGCCGCTGTAACGAAACCCTTATAATTTTTTTGTTTGAAAGTGCCACTATAGCACACGTACCACAAAAATCCTGGCGAAACAAATCAGTGTCGATAGTGAACTCTATCAACTACTAACAAAATATCAACTATAGTAATGAAAGGATTAGTACTGTTTATTACGCTGTAACGTTATAATTCTCATTTTTCAGTCATGAGAAAAGAAATAACGACATACTGCATATAAATAAAACCTTCAGCGAGGCTGTATTAAGTAAGGGCCCTACGAACACTCACATAACAGCCCTGGGGATATTTGCAGCTAATACAAGGACACCTAACGAAGGACGCTTGGTGCCTACAAATTAGAGCTAAAGACAGGTAGCCCTGCATATCACAAGTTCGTTTATTAAACTCAAGAGCCTAGAGCCAAGACGAGTCATCGTTAACTAATTACGGGGAACACATAAAATCAAACACTAACTGAAAAATTAGCGAGACGTCACGAGATATCTAGATTTTTGTATCCAGCCTTACCGAGGGGCCAACGAAGCCAGTCTATTTTAGTGTGTTCTTCAGATCTGACTGCTAGCTCAGTATGGAAGTCTATATATAGTACTTTTCCACTTACTATTGTCTGCAGTCTGGAATTCTGTGCCTGAACAACATGTGAGAGGAGGACCGTTTTCTCGCTTACGGATTCTAGAACATGTGGAGATCAGGTGTTTTATGCGGCCAAATAGTCGACCAACTTCCCTAATATTGCGGGGCGTCCCGATTCAGAACTTACGAAACCGTATCTTAATTTATATAAGGTGCATGGATCTGGTCCATCGCTTATTGTTGGATGTTACGTCATAAGAAAGTGCGACATATTAGAAAACTGGAACCAAGGGCGACATTAATTTAAAAATACTAACGACATTAATTGACATAAACGACATTAATCAACAATACTAAAGATATTACTCAATACTAACGACATTAATCAACACTACAATAATTTAACAGCAAAAATTTATGATAAAGACAATAAAACAACATTAACAGAACAAGAATAACAATACAATGCCATATATATAACAAAAGTTTATAGTATTTTGATTATGGAGACTCAGACCAAGCTGGGTCAGGAAGCTCAAAATTTCAAGATCTATTGATCAATCTTCTCTTCATCATCGCTAGGAACAACTGAATTACCTCTCAAAGTCAAAGGGTAGTGATCGTTTCCGTCATTACGATCAACATCATCTTCATCGCCTGCACCCAACTTGAACCCTATGTAATCATCAGTATTCAATGATTCTTGGGCTTCTTGTAACGAACCCAAGTCACCAGGGGTCATGATTCCAAGCTTTCCTCTTGGAGATCCTGGAACTGATAAAGGTCTAGTCAACTTCAAGTTGGATTGGTTGTTGAATGGATTGGCTCCATTCTTAAACTTATCAGGATAAGCTCTCTTCAAAGATAATTGACGGGCCTTGATATATTCCAAACCCATTCTCTTCCAATCCAATAAATCAGATAATCTTTCAGTTCTATTTCTTTGGTTGATTCTTTGTCTTCTAGTCTTTTCGGCAAAGTCATACATGTAGTCAGTCAATTGGTTAATTGATTCATCAACGGATTTCATTCTTCTGTCAACAATATAGATACCGTAATCACTTGTGTTTTCAATCAAATCTTCCATGTAACAACCAAATCCGGACAAGTTGGTAGTAATAGATGGAACACCCATCACGGTACATTCAGCTGGTGTGTAACCCCAAGGTTCATAGTATGACGGGAAAACACCCAAATGACAACCTCTAACAAACTCTTCGTAGTCCAAAGACAAAATAGGATTGTTGGCATTCAAGAATTCGGGATGGAAAATGATTTTGACTCTGTCTTCAGGCTTGTTGAATAACTCAACTCTTCTAATTTGGTTCAAAATAGGATCTGTTGAGTCTTCAATCATATTATGAGTAACAATAGGTGGCAAACCTTCTCTCTTAAGAGCAAAGATTCTTCTCTTCAACAAAACTCTGTCAGCAGGCTTAATCAACTCGTCAATTGAAGGTACTTCATTATTGTGGCCGTGAGAAGAGTTTGGGAATCTCGAACAATGTTCGAATAAACGTTCACCAACCTTCTTTTGTACTTCTTCAATGGTGCTTTCTAATTGTTTAATAACAGCTTGACCCTTTAAGGTTTCAACAGTGTAGGAACTTGTCTTACCAGGCATAATGATAAAGGCAACAATGGTGACTTTTGATCCGGCCTCCTTCAAACGATGGTTCAATCTGGCTAAAGATTCAATAAAGAAATCACACCCTTTGTTTCTGAATTCGTATCTACCAGCGATGAAGAAATAGAGAGTGTTGTCTAAATCGAAATCATAGTTTCCATAAAAGTGACCTCTAACGAATTCATTAATCTTTTCCTTCTTAATAGCATGTAAGTTTTGGAATTCGTGGACTGCTTGGAATTTGACAACGTTCAACCCATTTGGCAATACTCCATCGGGTTTTCTCTTTAATAAATGTTCAGCTTCATAGGCAGTAATGTGGGAGACGGTTGTGAATACATCAGCAGAGTGAGTAGCAGACCTTTCGATACAATAACGATGGTAAATTCCTCTTTTACCTGCTTCTGCATCAACATCAAAGCTTGATAAATTGTTATAGAAATCGGTGGAACCGGCACACAAATACCTTCCTAAAATAGTGGCATGGGTTGTGAAAATGGTTGTGCAATCGATTCTTCTCTTTCTACAAAGTGGAAGAGCAACACCGGCCAACCATTCGTGACATTGTAAAATAACTGCACGTTCACGATCGTTGTAGACCAATTCACCCACAAACCATGCTACAAGATAACCTAAAAGAATGGCGTCATTTGATTCTTGGTCGTGGTCAGGAATTGGAATTCCCGCAAGACTCCATAAATCCGACTTCCACTCATCCAAGTTGTGACTGGCTGATTGGAGATCGAACAAAAGAACTCTTGGAGCTCCTTCAATTAACCATCTTCCGTATAACCAACGAATGCCTCGTTCGCTCATGGAGTCCAATGTTTGCTTGATCAAAGGATCCTTGACAGGCAACTCTTCGACCTCAATTTGGGCGGAGGCATAATTCAAAGGTCCAATTAATGTGTATCTTTCACGGTATTCTGCAACTGTGATTGGAGCTTTAGACTTAAGTACAGAATAAATACCACCAACTTTGTGGGCAACTTCGGTTGCTACTTCGAAAAGTAAATGGTTTTGAATATCCCTCGTCATTTTATATTAATGTAATGAGTTGTGGTGAGACAGAATGAGACAGATTATCTATCGTGATCTGGAAAAAGAGGGTAGGGCTAGAAGGTGAAAAATATGCCTCAATTGTATTCGAATCTAGTCAACAAACTCAATACTTGAACGAATGCTCTCGAGAACCTTACAAATGATCAATTACAATAATTGGAAATATTGGACTCGGACCCTTATTTATATTGGATTTTCAAACAAGGGTGAAAGAGAGTGAGTGATGGTAATTTTGAGGTTTTGTGGTTGAAATTTGGTGGGGAGTGAGTGCACGAGAAAGTGGGGAGACCTAATTTCCATCGAGCTTCGCAAAGATTGAGTGGCCAGCAGTGTCACGAGGAGGGGGAAGGAGGAAGAGAATGGATGACAGCGTGTGGTATAAATAACGGTACTGGAACTTAGCATAGTACGTGGATGTCGCATTCCTAACCACCCCTTGTCCGCCCGGATTTAGTGTATCTCGATTTTCGCACTCACCACCTGATTTTCCGGGGTTTCATTTTCCATGAAATCTCGAAAGTGACCAGCGAAGGCTCCGCTTCTCCGCAGTGTCGGAGATGGAGGGGCAATAAAGCTACCGTTAATGTATGGCTCATATATGGCTATCAACCAACCACGGCAATAGTGAATACTAGAGAGTCTGAACCACCTATTAGACTATTAGTGGAAGTATAAGGGAGACTATTAATTGTTCCTAAGTTTGTCGGCTCTAGAGTCACCACGGCCCCTTCTCACCCATGACCATTTCGTAAGCCATCCCCCTAAAAAATGCGGCAAAATTTACGAATCTGTCCGATTGTTCCATGAAGATTTGTGTAATATTTTGCACCTAATCTGCTTGAGGCTACCGAATTAGTCTCGCATCAGTATGGCATCTACAAAGAAAGGTGACTAATTACGCCGTGGCAATTCCTAATAATAGACACATCTAAAGAAATATATACATTGGTCTAAAGTACGTGCACCCATATTGCGTAATATATTTATTACTTGTTGACTCCGTTCCGAAGAATTTTCCCGATACTTTGTAATTTTATTCTTGCGTCTTTGGCCCAGATTCTAAACTACAATTACGAGGCACATTATGAGGGGAAATCTCGGTCTCGCTTATGCTTGTTCATAGTAAGTTAACCCGCTTGGCAGAACAATTGGCCTTATTAAACTGTATATTCTATGTGCTAATTATTCCATATCAGTATCGGAGTCGGAGTCGGAAGCTTCTGCAAAGACGTCTTGAGGCGATTTGTCAGAGAGTCCCTGCCATCCCTCGACGTCTTCATCGTCTTCGTCTTCAATGATATCTTCATCATCTTCAATATCCTCATCAGAAGGAGATTCTGGCGATGATTCGGAGTTAGTTTTGTGTAATTCTCCGGATACTGTTAAATATTTGATGAGATATCCGTTAGTTTTGCTCACGTGGACCACGTCTTTAGCGACCTTACTCAAGAATCTGGTGATCAACTTGAGGGATCCAATGAATTCGTGCTTGTGTCCGTTGATATATCTCCCATGAGATGTCAAGAGATTTCGTGTCCAGAGTAAATTGTATTCGATATGTGCCGACTCGTCCTTGACCAATAACTCTCCGATGAAATTCAACATCCGTGCAAGATATACAACAGGCAATGCATCACTCACCAACTTGATATCGTGTAAAGGAATCAGTTCATAAACGCGATGCACCAAGTATTGTTCGTTTAAACGGAACGCCATGACCAATGCAGTCAAGTATTCACGTTCAGCAAGAGTCTCCAAAGTCGCTTCTGGAGTCACGTCAACATCCAATTCAAAAGGATCAAACACAACACCACCATCTACAGAATAGATCAATAATCCTTCTGTGGAAGCAGCAGCAAATGCTGAGCTGGTTGGAGAAAACTTGATCCCGTTCACTCTAACCTCGGGCCTCACGTTCCTCACACTTGGATCCCCTCTGTGAGATCCTGGCAATGTTTTGTCGAGACGATCTTCCAAGTCAGAGTTTTCTCCAGCACGGTCGATCAAGTCAATGGACTGACCAGCATCTGTGATCTTTCCACTATTCAATAACTGCAATGTTCCGTTTAATTCCATGTTCATGGAAACTGTGAAACGCTTCAACAACACTTCATTCCCAATATCATACATACAAATCGAATTGTTGTTACCCCCAGCCACCAACACCATTCCGTCAAACAGATAGTTGATGGTGGTGAAGTACTTGGACCGGGCCAGGTTCTTAGCACTAAACCTATCTTCCATGAACCTTCCGCCCAATATATCTTTCTTACCATCTATCAAATGCAATTGTTTGGCGTCCTCAACGTCAAATATAGTAATATGTCCGTCCAACGAACTCACCGCCAACTCCTTGGAGTCGGGACGCATGCATAAACTCAAAACGTCGCTGGTAACCTCGATGGGTTCGACGGTTTGTGATCTTCCGAAAATGTTCCAGATCCGAATCGTCTTGTCCCATGAGGCCGAGGCCAACACTGAGTTTTCTTCTCCAAACGCCAAACATGACACAGGACCTTCGTGACCGGTTAAAGAGTCCAATAATTGGGCAGTCTGGACCGACCACACGTAAATCTCAAAAGTATCTTGAGATCCGGCAACAACAACCTCTCCACTAGGATCAACTGCCAATGAGTTGAATTGAATTCTTTCGGTAGCAGTGAATGTTCTGAAGTTTCTGAATCTAATCAAATCCCAAGCACGGACAGTACCGTCCAAGGAAGATGAGAACAACACTTGTCCCTTCTTAGCAAACTTTACTTCGGTAACGGCTCCGGTATGTTCGGTGAATGTCATCAAACAGAATCCGGATATCACGTCCCAAATCTTGATCTTACCATCGTCTGAAGCAGTCACAATACGCGATCCATCAGGTGAATAACACAACCCGTTCATGGAATCAAAATGTCCTTGTTGTTTCAAGATGTACGACTCAGATTGCCATTCATATACCAACAATTGTCCGAGCTTCGACGACCCAAATGCCAACCATTCCCCGGTAGCATTGATATTCACAGTATCGATGGAGTTCTGGCCCATACTTAACTGTTGGATCATGTTAAATTCCGGTAAGTCATATAATCTGAACTCACCATTGTAGAATCCCACCACCAACAAGTTTTGTGGAGCGTGGAAAGTGGCACATTTGACTTTGGCATCGGAATGGAAAAAGTTTTTGGCAGTTATTCTCCAACTCATGGGTTTTTCTGTCTCTTCATCATCTTCGTCTTCACTGTCACTATCAGGTCTTTCTGTATATTCCCATTGGAACAACGCTCCGTCCTTACTCAAAGTGTAGATGATTTCTTGAGTACTGTTGAAGAATGCACTAACCACGTAGTCACGATGGCCTGCTAAGGTCATGGCAACATCGCTCTCCTTTGAAGACACCGAGTAAATTCTCGACGTCATATCTTTGGATGTAGATATGAAGAATCTTGAGTCTTTGGACCAGGTCACAGATGTGACATCGTTGTAGTGACCAGCGTAAATTCTATGACGTACAAACGGAGAGAACTGGCGATCTTCAGTATAATCTGGAGTCTTCCACACCTGTATAAATCTTGAACATGCAATGGCGAAGTATTGTCCATCAGGACTGAAACAAAGATCCTGAGTAGAATCTTTAAAGTTGAAATGGTGTAACACAGTTCTTGAAATGAAATTTACTAAAATGGCTCTTCCGTCGATATCTACCGACAACAATAAGGTGCCCTGTTTGTTTAATGCTATTCTGACGATATTCTTTCTGTGTTCATAGTTGAAGGTAAATGATTTACTGTTGACCAAGTCGAAACAAGTGACTCTGTTTCCAACGGGACTCAATAATTTTGTTCCATCTTCAGTGAAAACCAAATTTCCCTGTCTGTAAACTGTTCCTAGTAAGTTTGAGAATTTGAAATCAGACTTCATGGCTAATTGTTGAAATCCAAGTCTTGTTATGTCTACTTCTGATGAGATGAGCTTCGAAAATTTTGTTAACGATTTGTGTATGCAGGTATTGATAGATGGGGTATATGCAGGATATGAAATTGGCAAATACTGAGCGTAGCGAAGTATTGTGAATTAGAATAGTTTTGAATAGTGAATAGAATATTGACCAAATACTGATCTAATACTCAGCAATACTGAGCAATACTGAGCAAATACTGATCAAAATCTAAACAACTGAAATCAACAAGAGTTAACCAGAATATATAGAGTAATATGAGTGGATTATCTAGTCGAGTCATGACTATGAAGTTCATGCAAAAGGCTGACTCAGTCAAAGAACAAGAAGCAACTAATAAGGTCAAAGATACGTCCGAATGGGTTCTGCCAAACGCAGCATTCTTGGTGAAAAAAGCCAATAAGAAGAAGAATAATATATCTGAGTCGGTGGGATACGGCAGTATAAATTCTTTTGGAGCGATAGTGGCATTAGAAGAATCTGACGACGACGAAGAAGTATCAAAGCCTCAGGTTTCTGTAAGGAAAACGTACGGAAAGAAGGAAGAACCTTTGAAACCTCTGAAACCTAGTATGAAAGTAAGTGATTTAGAACCAGAGTTCTCAACAGATTAAGGATTGATATACTGAGAAATAGATAGAGAATTAAAAAACTCTCGCTACTAACGATCATCTTGCTATATCTGTTTGTTGATCTGATTGTTTTAAAATAAGAATAATATTAACACGTTTAGGATACAGGATCTCTCGATTCGTTGGAAAAGTTATGGAATAAATCGAAGACCAAGAACGGGAATGGGAATGGGAATGGGAAAAAGAGAGTAAACGAGGAACCATATGTCCCAGATATACCCAATAAGAAATCGAGATTTGCGGGTTTATCGAAATAAATATGCCCTTCAACAAAAGTCCTTTGAATACCATAGAATTGGTTATACAAAAGTTCTGGTTATAATAAGAAATTTGAATCTCCTTTGAATTAGATCAAGTTGAAACACTTCCAACTAGAATTTTACAGCAAAACCATTATAATTCAGGAATTTGCTAGAGAACAATGTCATTATAGATCTTTCATGACTTTTCAGAATACTCAGAAGTTAAGATTTTCGCTGATATTGCAACCACTTTCAAGTCTCTCTAGCAACCCTAAATGTCTATTTTCCGGGTCTTCTAGCTCTTAAGTTGTAGTGATGACCCTGTTAATATCTTAAGGATATCTGGCTACTTTTTCTTCTTGGAGTCTGCAAAACCTGCCTTCAATATACCATCACGTGCAGCAGAATTTATGTGTTTGAAACGGTCTGGTCCTATATGGGTACCCCCAAACCATCTACTCACCACCACAATCACATTCCAGACATCCATCATCTGTAAAGTTAGTATATTCCAATTAGTAATTCAGTGTATACATACCGTCAATAAATGTAAAAGTCTGCTTCCGGCAGCAGTCTCTCCGTCATCGTCAAAATCTTGATATTGTACGCCGTTTTCTTTCTTGATTCTCCAACTAGTCATATTGTGGGAAGAACGAGAAATCTTTCTGTCGGTGGTTAGTAGATCCAAACACTCCTTTGCTTCTTCGACAGATTCAACATGTCGTACGTAAGCTATAAATGTAGACCCTCTATCAACAATTGGATCAGAAACCGTCCATTCAGCTAATGGATCAACTGATGGTTTAGGTTCTTTGATTTCTAACTTTTGAACTTTCTTGACAATCTCTTTGATTTTCCTTTCTTCCGACTTCTCTTCTTCCACCTTCTTTACTTCTTCATGTTCTAGTTCATAACTCTCCAAGGCCTCCATAAGCTCAGTTAAAAGTTCGAAAATACAGACATCCCCGGGATTAAATATCCGTCCGAGCATTTCAACGACATTTCGTTCTATATACTTTTCATCTGTGTAGATTTTGCCATCGGTGCTGATTACTTGAATGATTTGAGGTCGTTCTTGTGGGTACTCGGTTGGGAAACTTAGTACAACTATCAACTTTTCATGTTCAGGGATTGTGAAGTTATAGATTTGTGGTGCTACCTCATTCACTGACCCGGGATATATAGCGTCAATTGCGCTTATCTCATCTATAAGCTCCGAAATAGTCATAACAATACTGGTTGTAAATTGTATATCATCTGGTTATGTTTTATATCTCAAATACTGCATATAATAATATAATACTGCATATAGATGGTTCCAGAATCTATACCACCATAAACTAACCAAATAGCTCAAGATTAGTAGAATAAACGGCTAGATTAAAGAGCTTAGATGCTCTGGATTCTAGAGACTGGTTTGGCAATTCCGGTAGTATATTTATATATAAATCTTTCAAGCTTCCGGACTACAAGTTGTCGAACCACTAGTTGTTTCTATAGACTTTACATGCAGGATTCGATGATTCGCATAAATATTTACCCTCTAGTTAAATATTAACTCCAAATAACTAATTAAATAAATTCACTAACCACAAATGGTAACCTCTGAAGAACTCAAGACTGAAGGCAATCGAGCGTTCGGTAACCAGGAATACAAGAAAGCTGCGAAATTATATCGAGATGCAATAAAACTCGATCCGTCGAATCCAGTTCTCTACTCCAACCGAAGTCAGAGCTTTCTCAAAATTGGTGATTTCGACCGGGCATTAAGAGATTCTGTTAAAGGATTGGAATTGACCCTGGATCCTAAATTGAAAACAAAATTATACTTCAGAAAAGGTATGGCTCTCAAACATCTTGGAGTTCATCAGCTTGCTCAAGAATCATTCCAACAGGTTTTGAATATAGATCCTCAGAACGGACCAGCATTGGAGGAAATATCAAATACAGACCAAGCACGGAAGAAGACAAAGTTGGAAAAGAACGAATCTACCATGCCAGTACCGATTCCTATACAGGAGGTCGAAACGTTGCCAGAAGATTATGCCAAATTGTTAGGTGAGCATCAAGTGAGACCTCCAACCAGTACAAACAAGCCTGGAATACAGGAAATGGAAACAATCAGTACAAACCTGCCCACAATACCAGAGACTCAAGTTCCATCACCTCAAACTAGTACAAATAACGGCCCACAGCTACTGAGTCTCCATTTGCTTTCAAAATTGGGATCTTTACCTCCAAAGGATAAAACCAAAGCTTATAATTATGTCATTGCTCTAGACAAGGAGGAATATATATCCACATTCAGTTCCAGCGGAATCGATACTGAGTTTTTGCAATTCTTTATGGAGGCAGCTGCATATGTATCAGCAAATGATACTCTACCAAATTGGGGTGCCTTGATTCTTACGTTATTATCAGAATTCTCCAAACTTCGGAGATATCAACTTTCTTTAGAATTCTGTGACAAATCATTCATCAACACATTAATAGAGAACGTCGAGATAAAGACCCCATTGGCAAATGAATATATACAATTCCTTTCCTTTTAATGAATGAAAGATCCTTACCACGGATACTCCCTAGTATCTCATATACTATACTTAGCAATTTCTAAATGATTAATGAACATTTTTGTAAAGATTCTTGTGTAAACCTTTACGCTTGTTAATAATCGTGTATGGTTGGATCAAAGGAGCAAGGATTTCGGGAATATACTGTTCAAAGTCGACATCGTAAATATTCGTTGCAACAAGTGGAACCGCAAATATACTGGCAAAGAGACAAAGCACAACGAGAAATATCAAAAAGTATAATATACCAGTGAACTTTCTTGCTCTTTTTTGTCGCTTTGATAACACTCGTGGTCTAATCTGACTACCTGGTTCCAACCAAAATAACATAAGTGAGTGCCATTTGTCTGCGTACGGAATTAAAAGGATCGGAAACTGTGCAAACAATATGAAATGTCCAAGAGTAACGTCTCCAACAAAGTAACTCAACTCTGCTGTTTTGCAGAAAAACTCTCGAACAGGTTGGGTAAACATATTCCACCCAAGACCAGCGGTAATCCATTTTCCTGACCACCACGATCTGTTAGATCTGTCATGCCTGAATTCTCGCGAAACAAGTCCCATGGTCAACATATTCAAAAACCATCCTTGGATCAATATTCCAAGACACACACCCAATACAGTTCTAGAGAAATCAAAATTCTGACAAAACCACAACAATTCAAAGAAAACAACATAATTCACGAATGCCAAAATATGTACTATCGTGGCAATTAAAGATGGAAATTTTCCAAAGATAAATGTGAAAAGTGGTCCCAAGACTATTGAAACCACAAAGAACGTAACCAACAATAAAATATTGATTAGAATCGGTACAAACGAAAAAATCAAGATCCGAAGAAGACTATGGGAGGGAGATGTACTCCTACTGTCATTTTGTGCATTTGCAAACAAGTATGCAAACCCAACAATTATGATCAAGCCCAATTTATAAAAGGACTCTGATATCATTATGCGAAATCTTGAAGGACTTACATCTGTGATTGTCTTGATCTCCTCGTTTGAGTTCACTCGCTTATGTTTGACCCCGATAATCCGACTCCTTGCAAGTCTTGTAAAGCCTATCCATGAAGATACCCGTGAACTACTGTTTCCCCGGTGTAACCACTTGATATATTCCTTGTAGTCAAGAAAGAAGTCATCCCACGAAAATTGGCTAGGGTTATATAAGCATGGACAGAGCAACAAGCCAATAATTGTGATCCAAAAGTAAACCAATGGAAGTTTCCACATTCCAATCGAGCAATATAAGATGAGTAGACTCGCCATGGCACCGAAGTACAAACTCTCCTTAGCAAAACGTGAGTATAAAGAAGAAAAAGGCACCCTAACAGTTGCAAAACCACGACCAGTTGCAATATATCGAGCTCCTCCGTAAGCTATATCACTGACTAAAGATTCAGCGTATATTCTGCAAACAAAAACCTCAAACAAAGGGGAAAAGGACGCAAAATGTTTGAATAACCTTGAGAACGACTTGTAAACACCACGCTCAGTCAATTCCTGAACAACCAAAGGAATAAAGGAGATTAAAAATACAATGAAAATCGAGAAAATACACCTCTCAAGCCATTGAACAACCGGAATTAGATTATAACATCCCAATGGTCTATTGGGATCAGTGATTGGTCTGAATTTATCATACTCACAAATAGTAGATTCATTTGTTAGTGCTGCAAGATTTGCAGCTACTAATAAAAACAACTTAATTGAAAGAATGATGAAAACATTATTTAAGTGGAAGCCAGGGTGTGCGTAATAGAAAGACAAGAATCTGTGCAACAGAAGTTGAGTGCTTAAATAAAAGTACTCTCGTGAAAGCATTTGCTCTCCCATACCGGCCCCAATCTTAGTCGTAAAGTTCAATATCGACCCAAATCCCAAATCCCTTCCTTTCCCACATTGCATATATTCACAGTGCTTGATTCGGCCACCTCTGAGTACAGCATTCATTCCGGCATAAATATCCTCGTTTAAGTGGAGTCCCTTTTGCGCTTTAGATACACCTCCTCTCGTTGTCATGAAAACAGAATTCAAAAAGTCAGGATGGCCATAATGCAACTTGCCCCCGATATGTGCCAAAGTTCTAGCAAAAAGAGTACCAAACGTTTGTTCCTTTCCAGCCGCAACATCTCCTAAGATCCCAATGTTTTCTGAATATATATATTCTCTTGTACCGATAATAGCCACAGGGTGTGAATACTCATAATCTGTTTCAGAGTTATAAGGATCTAATGGAAGTATTGTTTCCTCAAATTCTGCAAGCACGCTTCTGATTTTAAGGCATTCTTCAATATAGTTATCTTGATTTGCATCAATTAATTGAATATACTCACCTCTGCAGAATATTAAAGAGTGATTCTGGTTATCAGATTTCCCGTCACCAAGAATCGGGTTTCCTGAAAGTTTGATCCTATATTTTGGTCTACGTTCACCACTCTCAAGTATAGGGCAGCTTCCATCAATCAATACAGAGTAGAAGACAGATTCTTTAGTTTCAGAATCCAATTCTTCATCGAGGTAACTAATTTGAAGGTCTGGATATGCTCGAAGTAGAAACTCAGTGTTTTCAATTTCTTCAGTAGTGAAGTGTTTTAACCTCTGCATGCACACGATCATTCGAAATTTTCTAATAGCCATTACCGAAGCCTCTTCAAGTGTGGCTAATTCGTCGTCCTTGTCATCCTCTGAAACCAGGTTTTCCACATCATAAATCAACTTTATTGCTCTAGAATAATTCATGAATCCTGAAATAGTACGATACAACGTCTGACATCTCAAAGAAGCCCAGATCCGAGTTCTCAAAATATACTCAGGAGTTGCAACTTTGAAACCAACAGAATAATATGGCAAGTCATCTTGTGGTAACTTCGACTTGAAATCGGTTGAAGCGGTATCGCTGTCAAATTCTTCGGCCAAAAGCTTGGTATCTCTTACAAAGCAAGACCACTCCAATGGATGTAGTTGTTTTAAGTATTCAAGCATAGTAACATGCGAGTATTGTTCCTCTTCTCTGATGATTTCACGTAATGAAAGTGTAATCTTTTCACCATAGTGAGGTATCAACACAGTAAATGACGGCATCATGTCAACAGAGCCAACTTCTGGCATTGGGGTAGACAATGACTGAGCGAAGAAGGTAATTCTTCTTTGAGCTTCTGAATTTTGATAGAAAAGAGCAGACTTCATGGCCTCATCTTCCTGGGATACGAAGAAAGTGGGTTCTTTCAAAATAGTGCTTTCAGTCTGACCTGGAATACTCACTTGTTTGTAGATAAGTTTTTGAACATGATCAATAGACAACAAGTGATCTCTGTACATTGAGATAATAATGGAATTCCAGATCTGAGAGACAATAATTTTTGCATTCATATCTTTGTCAGTTGAAGAGGTGATGATTTTGGAGAATATTCTTTTAGGGAGTCTTGAGAAGATGTTCCTCCATGGCGTCCAAATGGAGACCCCGATGTAGAACGAACGAAATACCGAAAAAACTGCATTCCACACAATATACCATAAATATGTGTCAAGGAAGAACAACACCAAGTCGGTTAGGTAGATAAGAGTCAATACAATTAGTGCATGATTTATGCAAAGAGACTTGCCAATCCATGCCTCACCAGCACACTTCAGCATTTTCATCCCACTTAAAACTCTGACAGGGTCTCTTAGAGATAACGTAAGGAAGAAGTATGATTCAAGAAATTTTGAAAAGAAAATCGTAAGCCATAATCCATACGAAGCAACTCTGCTCGTGCCTTTGAGAGAATAAAATGCAGCTGTAAAGTATTTCGTTGGTAAATACTTTCTTCCGTTAATATCTGGATAATTTGAAAATACTTTCCCCAAGGGTACCACTGACAAATAGATGACAACAAATATTGAAAAAGCAAACTGGACTACAGCAATTGCCACACCAAGTTTTGTTTGAACATTCAATGGAAAGAATCCAAAAATATAAGCTGAAGGGGAAACGCAAATGACAAGAATTAATACCAAGACCATTAATCTCTTGAATAAAGGTTGACACCCCGGCCACTTTCTAGGAACAAATGAAAACTCGTAGATGGTGCTAACCAATGAAATCAACACCGAAATAGCTCCCGCTAAAGACATAACCAGTAACCTTGCTTGAATCGTAGGTTGATTATCCAAAGCTTGTTGGTATCTAAGAGTGTATAGGGTAGGAGAATTATAGGTAGTATAGTACCAGAACATCGAAATATGAATTATCCAAATACGACTGAAATTTGCAAACGTATGTGACCAGCTCCTACTTTCTATGAAAGTTTTGTAAAACACCTTTTTCCAAGATACTTCGTGAAGTCTTGCGTATCTTTCACCAGGACTAAGTGCCATTAACTTTGATTTATCCGATAATACTATTTTTTCTAATCCTTGACGATACCAAAATAGCTGATTCATATCATCATACCCAATAATATTTTTATGATCCTTGTCATTATGGTAATATTTACCATCTGAGAGATGATAAGATTGATCACGATAAAATTTATAGAGGGGTGTAATGGCGTGGTCTAGAAAACTAGGAGTAATGTTTCTGATTGGTATATCGACATCAAGAGAGTAATAGTAATCATTGCAACATTTGTAAAGAAAACACAAGCATTCTGGCATAAACCGGAGATTATTGGCCTCTCCCCAACAAAGTAGGTACAAAGCTAACTGGATCACGCAGTCAGTTGGCGATAAATTCACCATATTATTATGCCATTGGTTTTCTGCTTGTTCAAATGAGTATGTGAAATTCGATTTCCGCTTATCGGGCTTTGACTTTGCGTCCATGTTAAAACCAACAGAATCATCAACATCCAATTGAGCGGCAAAATACCATTTTCGAAAGTTGGAATTGACTCCTCCAATGTAATCAGCATGAAGAGATCTTAGCGCTTGAATAGGACCCAATCTACTCGCACGTGAGTCTAATAATCTTAATAAGTAATCATACATATTCTTGGTGCTATCATATTGAAAGCCAAAGATTTCTGTCAATTGAATGAAAATCGATTCGATTTCCTCCGGAGAAATGGATGTTCCTTTGTGTTGACTCCAAGCGGGATACGGGTCATAGCGCTTTGTGAACCTATCAAAGAGTCCTTTTTCTAAAAACATTTCGCCTGTCTGAGTACGATTGTCTGAGCCAGTTCCATATGAATCCAAGTACACTCCCAAATCCTCCCTTCTACTGGTATTCACATATGGCGTCTTCAATCCACTCAAGGGTAAAGGTGTGGCACCAAAGTTGCCATATTCGCGTTGGCCTTTCAATGTTAGTATACCCTATAGCAAGAGCATGCACTGGTAAATCATACTAAATGAACTAGCGCCGGATTTCTTGAAATCATCAGACTCAGTCCCAAATGTTGAATGGAGATTACGTAACTTGTGAGTCATATCAGGCATCTCTTCAACTTCTCAGTTCTATAAAGTATCTGGTCAATTGGAAAAAGACTATGGAAAGTGGTTGTAAATTTTGAAGCGGAAAATGGTTGTAAAAAGATATTTATTGCGATATATGTATGCAGGATCTAAGAATCTAAACATCTACAAATTTACGAATCTTCAAAACCAGAATCGTCGTCACTTTCTTCTTCACTGGGGACGAATCCGTTGTAGGCAATTCTGTTTGGAGTGTTTCGTTTCAAGATCAAAGATGTTCTTGAAATTTTTCCCTTTGTACTAAGTTCAATGAGAATTTGTTTGACTTCACTGGCTGGCACCCCCACGCTCAAGAGGTTTGCTACCAATCCAGATACAATTGGGGCAGACATAGAAGTGCCAGAAAGAACTTCAGGATTATTGAAATCGTGAAAGTTCAAGCTTTTGACAAACGTACCGCTGGCGAATATATCGACACACTTCCCCCAGTTCGAGAATGGTGACAATGAGTCGTAGAAATCATCGATCGCCCCCACTGTAATTGCACCTTCTACACTAGCAGGACTGGTAGAACAAGCATTAACATTTGAGTTTCCTGCTGCCACTACGAACACCAAACCTGTACCGATTGCTGCAGAGATAGCGTTGTTCAAAATGTCACTTCTAACAGATCCCAAAGACATATTGACCACACCTTGTTTCCCACTTCTGATTCGATGATTAACGGCAAATTCCAACGAGGAAATGATCGTACTTAGCGATCCACCCCCGGATTTGTCCAAAACCTTGATTTCTACAATCTCAACCTCCTTAGCCACGCCATAGGTCTTAGAACCAATCAATCCCGATACGTGAGTTCCGTGTCCGTTGTTATCACCAGGACCTTCACCAGTGAAATCCTTTCCAAATTTCGCTCTTCCCTCGAATTCTGGATGTTCAATACTAACTCCAGAGTCCAATACATATGCAATAACGCCCTTTCCAGTTGCATTGTCGTTGTAGCCATATGAATATTCAAACCCAGCTAGAGTGTCACGTTGAGAGATTCTTGCCAAATGTCTGGGTGCTTCGTACTGAATTTCATAAGCACGCACAGCAATATCAGGGGTCATACCAGCCACTAAAGGACATTTTTTCAACCTCGCAATGACGGACTTGGTAAAGTCTCCAGCAAACCCAGTGAAATTCCCAATTGTAAATGAATTATCAATCAAAGATTTTACTTGCTGACTTTGCGGATATTTGACATCATAAGATAAAAACGAGTCGAGCGTGTAATTTGATTTCAATGAAATTAGGTATGGAAGCCCACACACTTGGCCCACGAGTATTAATACCGACAACTTCATCGGTGGTCTAATTTATACCAAAAAGAACAGCGCCAGGTTGCAATATTTGGCGCACAAGTGGTTGCAAAATTACAAATGGCTGCAAAATTTCGTCCACAAATGGCTGCAAAATATGTCGCACAAATGGTTGCAAAATACACCACAATATTAAAATACAAATCTACATCCAAAATTTAGATAGTGTTTTCCATTTTCCTAGTTAATTAATAATAAAGCATGCGAGAATATAATAAAGTAGTGTTACATTAGACTCATTTCAAAGATTTCAAGAAGTTTGCCTTCTCGTCACCTGGTAAAGTTTGTAAGAATTCCTTCAAGACAGAAAGACCGTTCTTAGGATCTTCACTCAAAAGTTTGTGAATGTTTTGACGGGTCGATTCTTGTTTCAACTCTTCGACTTGTTTCTGTAACTTGTCGTAATTTTCTTCAATCCAAATACTTACAGCTTCATCATCTTCGTAATCCACAGTTGGCATCCAACTCTTTAATCTAGCAACCTTTTCCAATTTATTGTTAGATTTGATTTGTTCTCCAATGTGTTTCAATAAGTATTCTTCGTTCAAACGACGACGTAAACGCCAGAAGAAGATACGTCTGGCATCAACCCATTTGATTTCTTGTCTAATAACACCCTTGGCCAACATACGGCCAGATCTATCGTGCAAGTCAGCAAATTGGACAGAAACTTGGGCATAAATTGGCAACAATGCCTTTTCACGAGCAGCCAATTTAGCAGAGATTTGCGAATGTTCTTCAGGTGACAAACCACTGCTGTTCAACTTACTCTTCAATTCACCGTAAGTTGGATCCAATCTTTCCATGGTACTCAATAACTTATCACGTCTGTACTTGATACCAACCATACCTTCTGGTTCCAAGACACCGGCTCTGGAATCAACATCAGCATACATTTCCATCATATCTTCGTTGATGGTTGGGTCAACCACGACCCAGGATCCACCTCTTAATTCACCATTTGGTGGAATATAAGTGAAAATTGGTTGTTTGAAATCAACCAAGGCATCAACGATAAAAGAACCGTACTTAAGAACTTCATTGTACATATCTCTTTGACCACCGGAGAAACCTCTCCAGTTGGCCAAAATCATCAAAGGTAATTGTTCACCATTGTTGAAATCGTTAATAGCTTGAGCAGTCTTAAACGCAGAGTTAGGGTACCAAACTCCACCGGCTTCTTGAATCATAACTTCAGTAGAATCTTGATTAGCTGGATCAGCAGGGACCAAGTTCTCAACAGTTCTGGTTTCAACACCAATTACACCAATTGGAATACCACCAAGACGTGCTCTACCAACAACAACACCCTTAGCCCATCCACTCAAGGTTTCTTGGAAAGAACCCTTATCGAATAAACCGGATTCAAACGAGTTGTCGGATTCACGACCTTCAATCATCCAGCGGACATCGTATGGTTCACTCTTTGGTGGATAGTATTCAATGTCTCTGTCCCAAGGATCTTCCGATGGCAAGATTGGTACTGGCATTCCTCTAACTGCAGGAACATACGATAACCACTCAAGAATCTTTTCAACACCGGCTAAATCGTCACTAGCAGTCAAATGAGAGACACCATTACGGTACATAATTTGAGTACCACCCAATTGCAAGTTGGAAGAGTAAACTTCTCTACCCAAGACCTTGTTGATAGCTGGAGCACCAGTTAAAATAATTGGTTGACCCTCGATTTGAATGGCTCTTTGACCCAATCTAACCAAGTAAGCACCAATACCAACAGATCTACAGGTGACCAAAGTGATAGTAAAGATATCCTTGTACGCTCTTGAAGTGGCACCGGCGATAAGACCGGAACCCTTAAGACATTCAACACCTAACCCATCTTCAGCACCAATGACAGACTTGATCACGTGACGTTCTTCACCGTTTTCAACAATTCTCTCAGTGACAACTGTCTCAGGCTTTCCAGGTTCATTGACTGTTTGCAAGTCTTCAGCGGACAAGTACAAGTACTTGAAACCCTTTTCTGGTTGACCATCAACATTCCAAGCGATCTTGTACAATGGAACTAATTCATCAGCAATACCGATTCTAGCACCAGAGTTGGCTGAAAGATAGATTCTTGGTATACCCAATTCTCTAGCTAATTCAGTACACTTGTTGAAGTAAACATCTTCTTCAGGACCGAAAGAACCAATCTTGTGAGTGATATCATTGGCGACAATGATAAATTCACGACCACGAGGATATTCTGGGGTTTTGGCAGTAACTTGGAAACCAACCATACCAATCTTGTTGGCACCGGGATCTCTTTCAACAGCAGTCAAACCACCATTTTCGTCGTTTATTAATTCTAAGGATGTAAAGACATCCTTTGGAGTCTTTTGCTTGTGTTTCTTCCATTGCGAGAGGGTAGATTGACGGAACAATTCTGGGAAATCGTACACATAAGTAGTTCCCATGTTGTGGGCTCTGTAACGCTTTGGTTGCAAGGATTCCTTAGCAGGGTATGGAGTAGAGATTGGTCTCAAGTGCATGGAGCCAGGTTGACCAATGGATTTGAAAATCCACTCGTTCTTGGCATTCTTGACTTCCATATACAATTCAGACTTGACAACATAACCAGAAACGTTGTTAATAATAGCACGTAATGGGAATGAGTTCTTTGATGAAGGATCAGTACAAACAATACGGATTTCAGCACCAGTGACACGTAATCTCCATAATCTTCTACCGAATCTTTCCAAGAATGATGCAAAAGCAGCTTCAACTTCTTCTGGTAATACGTTAAAAACGTTGGAGAAGTTGATGAAGATATGGTTCAAATCAGAGTTAGAAGTATCAATAATTTCCAAAGCATCCAAAATATCAGACATCAAACGGTTACATTCAGCAATCAAATATTCACTGATACTGATTTCGTCACGAATGATACCAGTTCTAATGATACCTCTGGTGAAGAATCTCTTATCGGAAGGAGCGTTCTTTCCGACAGCTTCATAAACGTGAATGTTTCTGTTGTCAGTGAAGATAGGTTTGATATCGAAATTAGCTAATCTTGCCAATTCCAATTGGAAAGCTAAAGCTGGTTCGATATGACGAATAACCTTGTTTTCAATATAGTCTGGAGCATTGAAAGTGTAGTATTTAGGATAGGTACCGATTGTATGAGCAAATACAAAGGTAACACGACGGATAGAGACAGCTCTGAAGTCTTCCTTAAACTCTTCAATGACTTCTTGAACTCTGTCCAAAATTTCTTCTTCGGTTTCGTAACCCTCAACATTGGTAACAATAATGTTAAACACATTTGTGTATTCGGGTTGTTCATTTCCAGCCTTGAAAGAAATTGCGCCACTAGGTTGTAATTTTTCTAAGGCAGCAGTGATCATTTCATCGACTTCTTCCAAGTGTCTGCAAGGAACTAAAATACCACTTCTTGTTTTGTATTCAGCTTTTGCGTCAACGGTGAAAGTCAAGTCAGAAACTGAAGCAGCTCTGTTCATTCTGCTACTGGATTGATCAGACTTTGTGTGTTGGATCGCATTGTATTGAGATGAAGACAAACTTGGCAATTGGAATTGCCATTCAAGAATTGGTAATCTGTCATGGAAGTGGTACTTGATTGGACCAAGGGAGTAAGCTCTGTAAGAACGTCTAATGTAGACTTCAGAGGCAGCAATAGCAACCCACTCATCTGGATTAACCAAGAATTGAGATAAAACGTCAAACACAGTGTGCTTAGAGTCAACTACTTCTTGGATAATGTCTAATTTAGGTTCTCTGTGCTTAGCATAGATTTCACCATAAGAAGTTTGCAAGACAGCAGATCTCAAGATGTGTTCCAATTGATCGGATCTTTCTTGAATGGAAGGCAATGAACATTGAATCAAGATTTCTCTAGCCTTCAAAGCGACCTTAGCAGTACCTCTAGTGTCTAATTCGACAATCTTCTTTAAAGATTGTCTGATACTTCCAGCAACACTGGAAGAAGATTGCAAGACTGGTTGGTACTCTTCTAAAATTGCAACAACCAAGTTGTTCTTTGCACTAACTCTGGAATGAGACAAAGAAACGCCTATAACCTTGTTCAAGTCAGACTTGTTTTCGTCTCTAAGTTTCAAAATCACATCATCTTCTCTAACATTGTCACCCGAGAATAACTTTTCAACTTCGTAGTATTCATGGAGCAACTTGGCAAAGAAGTCATATTCGTGTTCGATCAAACCGTTAGAATAACGGCCTGCTAATTCTGTCAAAGGAGCAACGACGTCCTGGAACAATCCATCGGTTTCTGGGTCAGCAGCAGTCTTTTGAATCAACTTCAAAATTTGACGAGCTGGGAAGTCTGCGTTTCTAGAGCTGGTTCTTTCAATCAAAGAATCAAGAGCTTCATCCAACTTGATTGGAATTCTAGAATGTAAGGCAGAGACTTGTTGTTGCCATTCGGAAAATGGCAATTCTCTGTCTTTAAGAATTTCAATCAAACTCTTCAAGGTTGGCTTCATAATAACTTGGTTATCGTAACCAGCTAAAATGTGTCTTAAGATAGAAGCATACAATTGGAATTTGTGAACAGACTTGGTACCTTGAACTGTTGGCTCACCGTACTTTGGTAAAGTTCCTTCATAAGGAATGGCGTGCTTGACCTTGGATGGATCATCTAAAGCCAAAATAGCCAAGATATCACCAGCATTGACAGTAGAACCCGGTTGTTTAATTAATTGGACAACCCCATTTTCTTGGGCAATCAAAGGCATACACATCTTCATGACTTCGACTTCGGCATATGGTTGACCAGCAACGACGTGGTCACCACTTTCAACAACGTACTTAACCAATTTACCTGGAGAAGGAGTTCTCAATTGAGTAGGGTCGTTTTCGATTTCTAACAAACAGGTTTTACTGTTGACGGACAATCTGGTTGCAGAAGCTTCTTCCTTCCAGTAAACAGAGTGAGATTTACCATCAATAGCACACAATAAACCACCGTCAGATAAAGGACGAACACCGACAACACATCTGGTACCGTTCAAAAATAAGGTATAAGTATCGTTGGATGACTTGGTGGCAGTGAATTTATATCTTTGACCTTCATAGATGAATTCGACAGGGAAAATGGTTTTCAACAAACTCTTGTTTGGAACTTGACCCTTTTCTAAGGATTGGATGTATTCCTTTTTGTCTTCTTCAGCTTGGATGTGAGCCTTGGTGGCAGCACCACAGACAACTGCGACAATTGGATCAGGTCTTTCAGCAGTCAATTTCTTACTGATCAATTCATCCAACCAACCAGTTGTGATGGTATTGTCTTCAAAATCTGGAGTTTCTAATAACTTAATCAAATATTCGACGGTAGTTCTGAAATCACCTCTGATAGACAATTCCTTCAAGGCAACAACCATATGTTTTCTGGAAGCTTGACGATTTTCACCAAAAGCGAAAATGTGACCGAATTGAGAGTCCGAGAACGAATGAATAGACGATTGGTTACCAACTGAGAAGTAACCCCATACATTCGAAGAAGATCTAAAGTTCAATTCGTGTAAAGAACCACCAGAAGGTTTGAAACCTTCACCTGGATCTTCGGAGGTAATACGACAAGCAGTAGTATGACCCTTTGGTACAGGCTTTCTTTGGTTGATCAAAGAAGCTTCCGTCTTGAATTCGAAATCTATTTCAGTAGAAGTGTGAGGGTCAACACCGTAAAGTGTTCTGATATCTCTTATACGGTGCATTGGGATACCCATAGCAATTTGTAATTGGGCGGAAGGTAAGTTAACACCGGTAACCATTTCAGTGGTTGGATGTTCAACTTGTAATCTTGGGTTCAATTCTAAAAAGTAGAACTTGTCTTCGGCATAAGAGTACAAATATTCAACAGTACCAGCAGAGACATAACCAACCAATTTACCCAATCTGACAGCGGCAGTTTCCATGGCATGGAAAGTTTCCTTCTTAGCAATGGTTACTGGAGCTTCTTCGATAATCTTTTGATGTCTTCTTTGAACAGAACAATCTCTACCGAATAAAGAAATGTTGGTACCATATTCATCGGCCAACAATTGGACTTCCAAATGTCTAGCGTCACCAGCCAATTTCATGATGAAAATAGGAGAACCAGGAATTTCGTTAGCAGCTTGTTTATATAAGGCAATAAAGTCAGCTTCGTCGTCGACTTTTCTGATACCTTTACCACCACCACCTTCAGAGGCCTTAACCATGACAGGGAAACCAATTTCCCTAGCCTTGACTAAACCGTCTTCTGGAGAAGTACAACAACCTTTTTGATAAACATGGTCTTCAACAGATACCAAATTGGTTACTTTATCAACTGCCACTTCCCTGACCCCAGTACCGGACCAAGGAATACATGGAACGTCGGCATGTTGGGCAACAATAGTTGAAGAAATTTTGTCACCCAAAGATCTCATAGCAGAACCTGGAGGACCAATAAATACGATTTTTTTAGGAGAAGCAGCTAAACGTTCAGGTAACAAAGGGTTTTCTGAAGCATGACCCCAACCAGCCCAAACAGCGTGGACGTCGGTTCTTTCAGCAATATCAACAATCAAATCAACATTTGCGTAGTTATTATTATTAGTACCACCTGGGACTTCAATGAACTGGTCAGCCATACGGATATATTCGGCATTTGCTTCCAAATCCTCAGGGGTGGCCATTACGGTGAATTGGATGGCTCTTTCGTCACCAAAGGTTTCGTAGGCCCATTTTCTGATGGATCTGATTTCTTTGACAGCTCCAATACCGTTGTTGGCGATCAAAACACGAGTAATAACGGTGTGACCTTGGTGGGACTCAACAAAGTCGGTAACCTTTCCTGGCTCAGCGACAGCCAAGGTATTTTGACCTATGAAATGAGCCGGTAAGGTTTTATGTAATAAGGAATAATCCTTTTGATCATCAGACATGATATTAGTAAGTAGTCGTTTAAAGTTTGATTTCAATGAAAATTGTCGACGTAATTGGAAGTGTACAAATTTTAGCCTTAGACTAGGATTAATGAATCTAGTAGAATAGTTAGTAATGTATTTAGCGGTGAATACACCTAGCATGGGCTAGTGAAGAAAATGAAAATGTTGTGGAGGAAAGTTGGGTAAATACAGATTTCGCGATGTAATGTCGCGACAATATTCGCGACCCTCGTTCACTATGATGGATACGAATGATCTGACATTCAATTGAATTAGATGAGACTGATTGAAATGTCATGAAATATCATGAGATATCCTTTAATCACGATCTCCTTAATTTTATCTTATTTTCGTGATCTCCTTAATCCCAGATCTCGTTTCCCTTCCTTCTCTTTCTTCCCTTTCTCACTTTCCGTCTCTACCTCGATTCACATACCTCTGAATGTTTCAGATAAGTAGATTATATAGATCAAACGCTTTTGGAAAACAGTTGGAAAAGTAAGCGTTCAAATTATATAAAGTCCTTTATAATTGAAGAAGAATCGTTGGTAGGATTTTCTTCATATATAACTGGATTCTTTCCTGCACCACCCAAAAAGATTCGCAGCCTGTCGGTTGGTAACAAAAAAAACAGGAAGATCCACACCGCAATAGTTTACACTTCTTTTTTCTCCCAACATTTTGGAGGATGGGACGTGGTTTGGTTTGGGTGTTGGGTGAGGCATGTAGGGGGGGTTACGTAATAGTTAGGCGTACTAGTATACTGGTATGTAGGAATCGAGCAAAATCTACTCTGCCAGAGTACGATATGGCTATGTATAGTAAGGGTAGGCTGGCATAGATGAAGATGTCCATCTTCTCCAACTGTACTCGTCTTTACGCGCAATATTAAATATTGAGTACTACTCGGACTTGTATTAATCCGGTTGAAGGAAAGTTGCGATCTGAGATTATGGTTGCGAACAAAATCAACTGATGAATCGTCAAATATCTACAAAATTACATAGCGGAAGAATAATGAATATTACAAGAGTATTACAAGAATATTGCAAGGCAGAGAATTGCTATGTTTCAGATCTGCCAACAAGTACTATCTAATTGTTGTGTAGTAACTATATGAGAATAAGTCGTGAAGTCATTTGTGGTAATTCCGATTTTGCACCTAGATAAATGTGGTGTATTATAAAAGCGGTTGGAATTTTGGGAGCAAGGGGGCGGGCGGCGGTGTTTGTTTATCGTCGGTGTTTGATAGGAAGTTGAACTTTCCTTCGTTCAACAAAGTGGAAGGGCCAGGGACTGAGCTGGATACAGATGCGGGAATAGGTTCCAATCCACGAGTATGAGAGATTTGAACTCGGTTGTTGTAGGGAGGAGGGAGTAGGATTTTAGGAGAGTCTGTGTTGCTGAATCTCTCGTTGTAGTTGGGCACCACTGCAGAAGTGATCTCGTAGATTGGAATGGCCGTTTGTCTCAGGGTAAAGACTTCCAATTCGATACTCTCTTCGGTCTTGAATATGCGTTCCATATCGAAATCACTCTGTACAAGTCTTCCGTCTTTTATGTTTCGTAAATTTAGAATAGAATCGTTGAGTTTAAATGCCTGGCGGGCATTTTCAAGTAACTCGATGTATCTTGGGGGAGCTTGATTCTTGGTGAGATATGTGAATTCAAGTACTGACGATAGAAATCGGATCAATACTTGTTTTTTGCCTTGGATTTTATGAAGTTCGGGTGATATCGAACGACTTCGATTGCCAAATGATGCTAATGGAGTAAACAATTTTGGTGGTGGTGGACAGTTCACCGCCTCGACAGATGGATGTTCTTGTAACTCCATAGCCACTGCAGCCAACGAATTCAAGGAAATTGCATTGGATTTCCCAAAGTTCGTATTCTTAGTCATATAGTCAAGGCTGCGAAATGGCAACGAGTTTTTTGCAATCAACGGATAATATTCCAAGATCGACACGTAGAAAATCTCACACAATGGCAACATGATCGTATCGAAGCCAAAGTCCTTGATACACCCACCAAGTAACGTCACCAATGATATCACGGCAATTTCATCAGACACTGTAGACGTTGTATTTGGATCCAAGTCACGGAAAAATTTGGCAAGAAACAGTTCATGGTTTAACTTGTTCCTCAAATACTCGACTGACTTCTCGTTTACCTCTTCAAATGACTTTTCAAGCACAAATGCTATACATGACGATAAAATAGCTCGTCCCAAACTCTGCAAATTCTCCGTACGTTTCGAAACACTTTCCGAACATGATTTTGACCTTTCGATATAATTCACAATCAGCAACTTGGCAGCTGATGCGTCTTGGACAATATTGGTCTCTTGATGAAAACTGGTTATTGGTGGCAATTTGGGTTTGGTCGAGAATGACGGCGTGTGGCCGAGTCGTGGCCTGATCATGGAATCTATTGCTGCCTTTGCTTTGTCTGTAGAAGAAAAATGTTTGGTTCTTGAATAATTTCTATCATACACGGCATCATGACTGTCTGAATTGAGATGTGCAATTTCGGAAATAAACTTGTTTTGACCATCACTCTCTGATTCTTCATCTCGTTTAAAGTCGGGAGGACTATTTGTTACCGACCCGAAATCATCAGGCGAAGTTGATGATGCTGTTGTGAACATGTTGCCGCTATTCTGTCTCTTGTTATCCACATGACTCTTCTTTGACTTGGACGACCGTTTGCGATTCCGTCTTACGCTCTGCACTGCTGCTCGCACCAACTTATCGAAATCTTGTTCATAGTCGGGGGTATATCCAAATTCTGTCCTTAGAGCCTCTGCTACTCGCTTAATTTCTCTTTCTTGTTCGGATGCTTTTCGTGAACTCAAGTCTAAAGTATCAATCAATTCTAGTCGTCTTGCCGAAAACCGTTTCCACAATCGTTCGTCAAGAAAGTTTAGTTTTGTTCTAATGGCATGGGTGACACCCATACGCTTCTCTAGATCTTGACTCTCGCCCATTATTGTACAGTATTCTTAGCACTAAAGTTCCGAGATGACTATGAATCATAATTGTTTTTCCATCATTTTTTTGATGAGTCTTGAGCCAACAATGCGCAGACAGTTGTTATAATGATGACAGATTTGTTTGGACGTCAAGCATCGTATACATAGTGGTCCAGCTCGTCTAGACCCTAGCGTCATGCTAACTTTTTGATAAAAGAAGATACTGTTATTATGATTCAAGACTCGTAGTCATTGGAGTCATGGTCATGTGACATGTCGCGTGATGTAGTGAGTTCAAATCATCTTCACTAAGTCGAGCCAATGGAAGACTCACTTATAATTAGTTATATCACGAACTTTGTATTATAGCCGATATTTGCTTGAGCACGGTCTTTTGGTAGATCTTGATTTCATAAACTAAATTTTGATTAATCATAACAATATTCACTACCTTGATACTGATTCTGTGACTATGGATTAATATAATCTCTAAAAAGCAAATCCATTCAGTATGATAAAGAAATATATGAGCGTTCGAACTTGAAGAGTACGAGAGTTTCCTAACAGAACATAGAACTATTGATTGCTAGATTTGCTCCCTGATGATATAGTAGTGCTAATTTTATGGAAAACCCGTAAATTTGATGAAAAATCCTCTATTTAGGAATTCTCCAAGAATCATGATGGTGAGTCGATAAGAAAAGTATCCAAATTCTCATTCTTCTGTAGTAAAATAGTGAACAGAACTATTTGGTAGTTTATTAGTGAGTAGTGGGGAGTAGTGAGTATTTGCTACTCTCAGTATTTTTCATCAAGTAGTTCCATATTTTAAGAAACAATTTGGTTCACGTTTTGAAAAAACTCAAAAATGTGGCTGCGAAATAATAAAATATTAGTACTAGTTCATGAGAACAAGATTTATGATTATTACGATAACATATTCGTGACCTAGCTATCAAACTGACAAAAAAAGATTGTAAATTCTCCAAATGACTACGAGGTCTTAATAAAGCATCATGACAAATGTTATATAATCAGGAGGGAATTTGATCTACAAACTATACTAGCAGTGACTATTAATTCTCTCGACTCTTTTGTACCACTTATATATTTATATTCTCTCAATTCCATTTATGCTAGTTGGGGACAAAATCCGCCTAAGCGATGCAAAAAGTCTTCCCATAGCCATACTCAAGGGGAAATTAAAACAATCCCCATCAAAAGGCACCCGAACTCGTCACTGATAAAAGGAATCCGGATCCCCAAAAATTAATAAATTTAATGAGGTGTTGACAAATAGTTGATTCGTGGGTCTCACCAGCCAGAGAAGCAGTTGCAGAATTAGAGTCCACCTTTTCTTCAGGTGAATCATCCAACGTTTGAGTTCTGAGTAATCTACTTTTGTATCCATCAATAATATCGCCACAACTGACAATTATATCATTCATAATTTCTTTTGAACTTCAACACTATCGATTTCAATTGAACCCTTCAACCATGATTTTCTACTCCATTCGATATTCGTGACTACAAAAAATCTTGTTGAGTTCTGATCTCCCCAACTTAAGTATATTCTTGTTCTCAAAAGAAATGCATTTCCACTTGGGACGTCTGGCGTGCTAGTAATTTGTTCTACCAACACCATCAGTTCAAGATCGTTTATATGCTAAGTTTCCTGAATATTGCATTTAGATCTTTTAGGACCAACTACATTGTTTAGAGGCTTGGTATAAGAGTAAGCTCTATATTTTTCATCGTCAGATATTCCAAGGATTGTTGCTTTGGAAAATCGTAATTGTTTTGGTCTTTCAATATCTTTATGATGTGCTTTGTATCATTTCCAAAAAACAATTCATAAACTACTCCCAAAGGAGCTTGAATGCTTTCTTCACAAATGAAATTATCTCCCTCTTGTTCCACATAATTGCTATCCGTCGGAGGATGAGTTCTTGGACCCAAGAAGGGTATGACATAGTAAGAATCATCTACAGCATTTAATTCTAAAGCAGAGTGGTCCACCTGAGCAACCTCTCCATCCAATTTAGTTTTAAAATCAAAATGTAATCTATAAATCAAGTTAAATGTTTCGTCCCTTGAGTAAAATGTTGAAAAAGAGTACCACGAGTTCGTCGTTTTAACGCCTATCCTATTTGGAAACAATTCAATATCTGTTTCCTTTTGTATTTCCTCTAAATCATCAAGAGGGATGAACTTTCTAATTGTTCCACTAAACGCATTAGAAACGAAACAAATAAATTCGGTAGAAAGGTAGAGCTTCCCCTGGATTGGAATATCTACAATCCATGAACAATTGTAATCTTCAACTAAAGATACGTTTGGTGGGATTGTGGGGAATATCTCGTGGAATTCTTGATTTTAGGGTTGTCTTGCTAGTTGTGCCCGAAACATCTTCAACTTCAAGATTAAGATGTTTGTATCTGTATGAGCTGTGGCGTCCACTAACTATGTTGTACCAAGGATTCAGGGCTTCAGTCATGAATATATACTCCAGTTTATATACAGGTTCATATTGGAGTCGAGGCACGAAGTTAAAACTTGTTCTACTATTTCGATAGATGTATGGATACTACATATGAAACTGAATAATGTAGGAGATTTATTAAAATCGGGTATCATCTCTTGACAATATTGTCTACTAATCTTCTAAAAAAGTTGGTTAAGCGATGTTCAAAACTAGGTTTACTTGTATTCCGAGAATAAATCACATAGAAGCAGGGAATTTCGAATTGATGGGATTTGGTGATATTCTGTGACATCTAGAATTGATGAGATTTGGTCGTATCTAGAAATTGATGAACTCCAGATATTAGAGAAGATGAAAGATGGTCGTTCTTTTGTATAAAATTCAATCATTCTCTAGTTCTTCTCTATGCCGAAAATCGAATACGTATTTAGCTAAGAATTGTCACAATAGGAATATAAAAGGGTTGTGAATGGAAGTCCAACATACCTGAGTTCTAGTCCACTCAAACGTTTTCCAAGATTGCCATACTATTGAATGGAAAACTTGTCGCTCGTTATACTATACCCATACTTACAGATCGTTGAAATCTGTTTCGGCATCTTATTTCGTAGTCCAGAGTCATCAAAAGACGAGGGATTCAATATTATCATGATATTGAATGAAGGTTAACATATTTATATTGGCCCCAACATCTTGTAGCGTTTGGTTTTTTTCTTTACTCTTGTTGTAAATCCTCAGCTTAAGTGGCCCTCTAGTATGCTTTTGTGAGATTTTTGCCTGCACTAGTTTTCCAGTCCGTGAACCCGTTTATTCACTGCTCACACTTTAGCCCAATGGTATTTCCTTGACACAACTTTCACATCTTTCGATATATTTTCCTAACCTTTCGATCTATGTCCTATAGGGCTCAGGACCATCTCTGTATTAGTCGGAGTAGCATGTCTTTGGTCGTCCCCCCACCAATGAGTCATGCCTAATGCGGTAATTCGAAAAAATTAACCGCGCTTCGTTATCTTCGATGAAAAATTGTGGAATATAAAAGGCGGTGAAATCTCCATGAAAATTTTTCAGTTCTTCTTCTCTCATACAAAAATATTAATTAAATATGTCTAAAGGTAAAGTTTGTTTAGCATACTCCGGTGGTTTAGATACCTCTGTCATTTTGGCTTGGTTGTTGGAAGAAGGTTATGAAGTCATTGCCTTTTTAGCCAACATTGGTCAAGAAGAAGATTTCGATGCCGCTGAAAAGAAGGCCTTGGCCATTGGTGCTACCAAGTTCGTTGTTGCTGATGTTAGAAAGCAATTCGTCGAAAAGGTGTGTTTCCCAGCCATCCAAACCAACGCTATCTACGAAAACGTTTACTTGTTGGGTACATCTTTAGCCAGACCGGTTATTGCTGAAGCACAAATCAAGGTTGCTGAAGAAAACGGCTGTTTCGCTGTTTCCCACGGTTGTACCGGTAAAGGTAACGATCAAGTCAGATTCGAATTATCTTTCTACGCCTTGAAACCAGACGTCACCGTCATTGCTCCATGGAGAGACCCAGTTTTCTTCAACAGATTCGCTGGTAGAAACGATTTGTTGGAATATGCCGCTTCCAAGAACATCCCTGTTACCCAAACCAAGGCCAAGCCATGGTCCACTGACGAAAACATGGCCCATATCTCTTTTGAAGCCGGGATTTTGGAAAACCCAGACACCACTCCTCCAAAGGATATGTGGAAGTTGACTGTCGACCCAACCGATGCTCCAGATGTTCCAGAAAACTTCTCTGTTGTATTTGAACAAGGTTTACCTGTCAAGTTGGTCTTGGACGGTGGAAAGAAGGTCGTTTCCGACCCTGTTGAATTATTCATCGAAGCCAATGCTTTGGCCAGAAGAAACGGTGTTGGTAGAATCGATATTGTTGAAAACAGATTTATCGGTATCAAGTCCAGAGGATGTTACGAAACTCCAGGTTTGACTATATTGAGAAACACCCACATAGATTTGGAAGGTTTGACTTTGGACCGTGAAGTCCGTGCTCTCAGAGATCAATTTGTCACCACTGCCTACGCCAGATACTTATACAATGGTATGTACTTTACTCCAGAATGTGAGTATGTTAGATCCATGATTGCTCCATCCCAAAAGACCGTCAACGGTGTTGTCAGAGCCAGTGCTTACAAGGGTAACGTCACTATCTTGGGTAGATACTCCGAAACCGAAAAGTTATATGACGAAACCGAATCGTCCATGGATGAATTGACCGGTTTCTCTCCAGAAGACACCTCAGGATTCATTGCTGTCCAATCTATCAGAATCAAGAAATACGGTGAAGCTGCTAGAGAAAAGGGTACCACTTTGCAGTTGTAGAGCCATAACTTGGGTAAAATCTAGCATGTCTAGGTTTATTTGGTTTCGCTGGTTTAATCAGGATTAAATGACATACGTTATGTAAATATAAAAGTAATAAAAATAGAAAGATTCAGTTAATGTAAATTGTACAAAGGATCAAAATGCAATTATCCATATATATAAGTAATTTTTAATAATAGCTCCTTCTGAAATGTCTTCATTTTTGAATAATAAAAACCCAATTTACTTTTCAAATCTACAAAACTTTTATCAACATCCTCTCAATTCTAACCATGGTATTACAACCAGTGGTTGCAAATTATGGTCGCAGTCGCAGCTTGTCAAATATATGAATTTTGCAACCATTTGCACCTACATCTTGAAGAATATCAGAAAAAATCTTGAATGTAGAGGCTCTAAGGTAGTAAGAGTGCAAATTCCGACTTTGTATTCGTGGTATTCTTCTCAGTAGGTGGTCAAATCTCTCGATATATAAATCCTATGGATAAATTTACGACAACTAAAATATATATTAGATATGAGAGAGAATATATTGTCCAAACAACCGAATTTGGAGATGAAAATGAAATTAATCACTTAGATACTATGAAAATTATAAAAAAGAGACTTGATTTGGGGGGTGCCTGGGGAAGAACTATTTCTATAACTTTTTTAGAGATATACCACTAGATGTTCAGACCAACTAGAATTTATTCGCTAGTGTTTGTTCAACTAGTATTTCAACAATAATTCAACTAGTATTTATCAACTAAAATTTGTGGTTCATCAACAGGATGGCCTCAGGGTTCTCGTCTTCAAACATCGTCTCGTCAAAGTCGTACTTTTCTCCGACCAACCCTTTAATGGTAATCATCGTTTGGTCCAATCTTTCGTAAATTATATGTGCTAGTACGAGGGCAACAGCAGACCGTTGTCCGTCCTTACTAACCAACCTCTTAAAGTCGAGATTCCTGATTATCGAGTGACGGATCTCGGTGTCTCCCTCTCTGTCCTCTATATCTTCCTCTATTTCTTCCTCTATATCTTCCTTTTCTTCGTAAAATCTTTCACTCAATGATATATTATTAATTCCCCATTGTGATCCCAACAAGTCCATGTGTCGTATGGATAAGTTTCCTTCTGTGATCTTGGGCAATTCGTTCTTGGTCCTAAGTGAGTCGGACGCCATATGGATAATGGAGAAGAAATCTGCATTCAATGACGAATCTGTCCACCCCATTCTGCGGAATATTGTAGGAATCCATGTCTTTGGATCGTCAACTTGGTCAAAAATCGCAAACAAAAGGAAATAAAGTTGCGTTATGTCGGCCAAGAGCGACTCTAATCTTTTGTATTTCGATTCTGGCCACATTCCACTGATGGGAATTTCAAACTGTAGCGCTGTAACCAATTGGGCAACACTTGCAAGCCTGTGAAAGACTTTCCTGAACCTATAGATAATGGTGTCTCCAATTGGTAGGTAATGATACTCTGGGTCATCAATACGGTGGGCTGCGAATTTCGATACTAGACAATGAATATCTCCAACTTCAGATAATACTGAAGCAAGAAGTTTCCGGAATTTGCCTTTGCTAGTTCTTGGTTTAGGAAAAAGACATGCCAAAGAACCTAGAAATAATCCAATAATCACGCTTACAAAACGAACCCAAGCAGGTTTAAACCCATACCCGATATTAGCAAGCGTGTTATACTGGCCATCGACCCAACTTGTTCCCAACACCAAAGCAGCAGTTACGCAGTATAAAATTGCTGGAACCAACGACATATGGACTGAAAAATGTCTATAGTACGAGAGATACAAGTACACAACTGCCGTCACACTGGCGTACCCATAGTAATTACCACTACCATGGCCAGCAGAAATGTACCAAGCCACCATTCCAAGCAAGCATCCAAAAAAAGTGTAGAAGAACTTCGATAAGAAGACGTAAACAGTCTCTCCCGTAATTTCAGAAGTCGACAACGAAGTCATGATAACCAACCATACTATTCTATTGGAATAATACCACCCTCCAATGGTTCTTGTAAAGTATGGTAAAGCAGCAATTACCACGAGTCCTCCAGATCTGATCCAGAACCAAAGATGTGGATTTGTCACTAAGCCATAAAGTTGAACAAATTTGACACCAAAAACTTGCCAAATCGAAGACGGAGGCTTAGAATCGGGATTTCTCCGTGAAACATTGCTTCTCAAGAAATCAGGAACTTCATGAGGCTTCATTGTATCCTGCTTTATTCTTTGTGACTTGGTGAAGTATGAAACAAGCTTAGGCTCAGGTGCTGCCTCATCTATTGACAAAAACAAATCAATGATAACGAGTATGTGACTACAATGAGACTGTGCCAAATGCAAGAATAACAACGATTGACTTATGAGACACAACAAGACATCCTCGTTTCTCACCTCTTTCCTGAGAATCTCTTCGATTTTGGTGAAATCAGCAAACTTTGCTACGGCGTCGTTGATGTTTTGTTTAGTGGCCAATAAACTTTCATGGCACTCAGCCTGAAGCTTCTTGTGCTTCATATAACTACCAGGAATGACCACTGAATAGACCCTAAACTCATTCGCTGCTGTTAGCCAGTTTATAATGGACGCCAAACCTTCATTTGCTGCCTCGACAAGTGGAGAGCATTGATTTGAAATAAACCACGATATATGATCAGTGTCATCATGGGTCACGTTGGCAGCCTCGGAATTTCTACGAAGCAACTTCTTCTTTAAAACGTTAAGTCGCCTCGTATTCTCATATTGACCTACATCCTTGTATGATTCAAAGATAGTGGTGAAAAATTTGGATTTGATATTGGATGATTGTGAGTTTGTTGTATTCTTGCGTTCTAAGTTGCTAAAGGAACGGGTGGCCCAATTTTCTCGTTCTCGTAACAACTCATAGTAGTATTCATACCCTCCCACTATACTCAACAAATTTTTGAATGAGAAACAAAACTCCTTCACATCCCCAGCGTCCAATCTACTGTATGCGAATTCCATTCCCACTGTTTCCAAAAACCTATCCAATGTAGGCAATTTCTTTCTTATTCGCAGACAATTCGCGGAATAACTCTTGTAGTTGAGGAAATTGTCGCCAGAAGGTCGAATCGATTTGAGAAAACGTACGTTGTTATCACTAGCTCCTTGAAGTTCCTTAAGCAACTTTGTGCTTTGAGAAAGGACAATGTAACTGGAAGTGGTAGGAAATATGATCATGGGCATCACTGCCTTTATCACAAACGAGATTCCAAGCGGTTTGATAATCAGTAGTCCTACCACCAAGGGAGAAAATGTTGGAATGAATACACCATAACAACAATTGATGACCAACGATATACAGCCAAATATGAAATCGAGTCGAGCACACATATGATAATGCTCGCCCAATCCAAAAACAACCATACCACTTATCAAAGCAAGTATGAAAAAGACTGAAGCCTTAGTTTCCAAGTATCTGCCGCTAAAAATCACATCAGTGACGCAAGCTTCAAGCCCTGCCACGGTACAAGTACCCTCATCAATCAATGCTTGTGCGATTTGTTCCATCGTAACATGGTTACGGATGGCATTGGCACATTTCATAGCAATAATAGCATGCGTCCATCCAACCAATACCGCAATAAATATCGTAATTGAATCCTTGACATTCATAACTATCAGAGTTCCACCGGTGACACAAATGAACCCCGAGATTTGTAACAAATACGCAGCACTACCTAACCAGTGACTCGTTCTGGGTACAGTAGACAATATAACACCTACCCAGATCAGAATCCACGTTCGTATGGCAACTTTGAACGACTCGTAATCCAAATGGTCCAAAACATAGCCTGGACGGATTACCAGGAATGACTTTCTCCAGAATGAGATAACTGGAGAGATCTCTTCAGAAATAACACTAGCACTATCTGGAGTATCTGTCGCGAGATACTGATTTACGTTTCCTGTATTTCTTTGTTGCGGCTCTTCATGAGTATCATCTTGAGTGAACGGCTGTACTTCCGAAGCAAAACTATGTAGCTCGCTGCTCAGAATACTTTCCAGATCCATTATAAAAACAATTCTGCTTCAGTCCTAACAATAAATAGCCAACTGTTAAGAACCATCTGTTGTTAGAATGGAATAATCGTCCCGAATCGATGTGATAGTAATAATAGTCACGGAGCTGTCACGGATTAGGTAATCTATTGTTGGATTTAAAGTCTGTTTTCGGCCTTATTTCCGAATTTTCGGTCCGAAGCACAGGGTCCGATTCTGCGACCGAGAAGATGAGACTTAGTGAGAAGACAGGTTGTTAGAAACAGATCATGAGAAGACAGAAGAGATCATAAGGCGGATATTGAGACGATAAAACAACTTCTATAATACACATCATAAGACAGATTATAAGGGTACCAGGATTTTACAGAAACCATCAAATTTCAGCGTGAATTGGCCAAAAACTATTTTCAATCATTTTTATAAGAATGCAACCAAGATTCAAGAGTTTCTAGGTATTTGGGAATATTCCTACCAATCAAATTTATCGGTATGCTTCTTCTTGCCTGTTGGTTGGTTTTACTGAGAATGTAGTGAGAGTTTAAGTGCAGTATTAGAGATTGTAGCGTTTCGTACTCGATTTCAGCCGTGGGAGTTTCCAATTTTACATTTGGCGTAGGCCGCAAATCATTTGAAAACTCATCCTGGTGATGTAAATAGTACCAGCTTGTAAGCCAGTGGACCTTATTAAACATGGGAAATCTGAATTTCGCAGGCACTTTCGTTTCCTTTTCGATATTATTGATTTTGAGTTGGGTTCTCATGTTTAATAAGGTTAAAAAATTACCACCTATGACAATGGAATCTTGAGGAGTGAAAACAGCATGGATCCAACCACTTGGAATTATAAAAAGATCGCCTACATTGAGGGTGACTTTAAATCCATTTTTGGGATTCAGTCTCTTTCCTTTTGACATAATCGAGTGGTCTGCAAACCAAGTATAATTCTGATTTGGTTCCAAGCACCATGATGTATAACACTGCAAGTTTTCGTCTGTAGGAGGAAACATCAAGAACGTCTTTGCTCCCGAGCACACGGTATAGTATACGGAAGTTCCTCCAAAGTCAATATGGAAATCCGTGAAGGAATTTTTCACCGACATCAAACAGTATTTGGTAACTTGGGAACGTTTCTGTTCATCGTTAGGATCCCACACTTTGTCTACGAGATCCAAATCGCGTACTAGTTGAGGTCGATGGAATGTTGTACCCAATTTCTCGACTTGGGATATCTCTAGCGAAATGACATTTCGTATTCTATCACGTACCGCTTCTTCAGTTTGGAAGTAATCTCTCCACTTTTGCATATTCCACCCAGGCTGTACGCCCTGTTGAGAAATTACATCCATCACCTCTACCAGCACGTCTTCTCCCACCTTATCTGTTATATATTCTATAGTGATGTCTTTTTTTGGAATCGGTAATTCCATTCCTACTTTTGTCAAGTCAGCACGAGGAATTAGGATCGGTTTCACTAGTTCGGATTCCAATGCAAAATCCTTTGTCAAATCGTCCCTAATTTCAATATAAGGATTCACTTTCTCAGCACTTGCATCCACAGGAAACTTCATGAAACTAGAAACATGTTGATGGCTCAATTTATCAACAGCAAACGCTTCTCCTTCATTAAGTGCTACATAGTCGATCTGAGTCTTTGTACGTTTTGACTTTCTTTTGAATATCGATCCTCCATGTTTCTTTGAACAATCCTGGCAGTGATAAGAATGTAGATTTGCAACCTCCAATAACGTTATATCGAGGCATTTACTATGAAACCACTGCAGACATATATCACATTGAATCCACGACACATTAGTGAAATTTTTAGAGTCCTCTAGTGGGTTCTTGATACAGACAGGACAATGGTCAGTTGAAGGCATACCAATTGTTTAGATATGATGGCTATAGGTGACAAGGAATTATGAATCAGAAGGAATAATGAATATATCAATAGCTGATCGAGTTTAGCTCCAGTGAGTTGTTTACGACCAGATTTTAATAGAGACGCGTCTTTAAGTCTCACTAAATAATTGGAGTTGTACTGGATTGACAGTTGGGATTATTCTGATCTTACGTCTCTGATGGTTGTTATCTTCTATGAGTTGGTTTGGCAGCACCTGTTTGATCAGGTGACAGATTTCGCGATGTTTCTAAGGTTGGGGTAGCCTGGGTCTACATACAGGTAATGGACGATTTGCACGATATTGACGCTAAAGAGATAGAAGAGAGTGTCTGCTCCAATATTGGTTGGAGATCTAGTAGAAAGCTTAGACTTTTCAATATTGGTATTAATAAAGAACTTTAATAAGTAGTGGATAGTTTACTACGTATAGTGAGATCTGGGTCATAATTAAGGTATGATTCTAGATTAACTATGATACTAGAATATGTTTCAACTGGTAGTCCTCATATAGTAGCCACTCGTCCACTATTCCTTATCAGTAGTTTCCCTTCAGTTTCCTTGATCCTTACGTAACTATCTCTCGTTAGTTTAAGGTACCTTGATATCGAGTCGTGCAACGTTCCAAAACCGTAATCGATAGTGAACATCTATACAGTGAGTCAGATACTCTCTTCCTAACCAAAACTACAAACAAGACTGAATAGCAACGATGATAAGGATAAGCTCTACCAAAATATGGAAGTTTAAATTGCATCCGGCAAGTCTACCCCTGTTTTCCCGCCAATTTTCCATCTCATCTACCAGATATTCACCCTCTAAGACACAAGAAGATCAACAGAAGAGGTTTCTTCAAGAGTATAAGATCAGATCATTACTAGAAAAACCAATCTACTACTATTCACAAAAGGAATTACCGAAATTCTCCATCGATACTTTATATGAACAGTCTCAGAACTTATCTCCGGAGTTCTTGATACAAAATGCTCTGGATACCGTAGAACATTTATTAGCGTATAATGCCAGAAGGCTAAAGGAGTTTAGGAACCTTCCCTACTTGGTTGTTCTCAATCCGTCGATTTCTGAATCGTATGAGACGTATTTACAAACCATGTCGTCGTTGATTAAGGCGTCACTTGAACTTCCAACTACGGTGGAGGAAAATATCGAATTCACAGAACGGGTATTGAATGAATTGATTGAAAGACATGCCGACACATTACCTAGTCTCTCGAAAGGTTTCAACGAAGTATTAAATCTTTTAAGTGTTGAACAGATCAAGTCGTTCTTGGATGCTCATTTGAAAGAGAGAATAAGTATGCGTTTGATTGCTCATCAACATATCCAGTTAACCAAAGCTCTTTCTAATGACTTCGATAAAGGAGGAAAATATAACGGGGTTATCAAGAAATTGAACATTCCAGCCATTATTAAGAAGAATGCTGAAATTGTTAATGATATATGTCTCATGAAATATGACCAGTCAGTTCCAATAACTATCGATACAAACATGTATCCTGCAAACTACTGGAGTCGACAAGATCCTGACTTGAGTATAAAGAGCGAAGATGACATTTTGCTGTTCCCATACATTGAATTCCATCTTGATTATATGCTTACGGAGATTTTCAAGAACTCTTTCCGTGCCCACATCGAAAACAATGTGCTAGATCCAGTGCAAGTAACGATTTCAACGTCCTCGTCGCCTTCATTTTTAGAGCTACGTATACGTGACAAAGGGAAGGGAGTTCCTCCCAAAGTGTTGGATCATATTTTCGATTATTCGTTCACTACCTTTGAGTCAAATGAAGGGGATAGCTTCAAGACATTGAACGTTCCGCCAGGCGTGGGTGGTAACGTGGTTGCTGGAATGGGATATGGATTGCCATTGCTGAAGAACTATGTAGAAATATTCAACAGTACAATCCCGGAGAAAGACGGAAAATTGCCTACCACAAAGGGTCTGTTGACCATCCAGAGTTACTATGGCTGGGGAACTGACGTGTATCTTAAGACAGTTGGTGCATAATACAAATTAGCTAGATCCGTCTATACAAGAAACTTTATTTATATAAACTGTTGTAGATATTTATTAGTGTACGTATTCATTAGAGTATGTATTCATTGCTGTAGATATTTACTAGTGTAGATATATTTGGATCGCTATATAACTTAAAAAACTAGTGTCGTAAATTTTCGACATATACCCACTCAAATGCGACATGAATTTGACACGACGAGGCATTCCACAATCCAATCTCTTGGCCACTACTCTTCCCACCTATGGCAAATATGTACCAGAGTCTGTGGTTGGAGGGGCCACACAACAAATACAACAATGGCCCCATACCGACTACGTCATTCCCTAGCAGGCAGAGGGCTGATTACGAGGAGGATATCATATCGTCCATGCTCATAAATAGTGATTCCCAGGCGTGTAACGAGAGCTTATCGGTATTTATCAAGTTCATAATAGATACAATATACGGAGACAGTGTGTCCATGAACGAGAAACATCATCGTACATATCACAACATTTCCACCTATGCATTGAAACTATTGAATCTGAATCTCTTTGTCAAGAACTATCATTTTTGTATAGGAAAGATCCTTGCATTCTTGAGCACCTTTACAGCATTGACAGATTCAGAGATTCAGGAAAATCAGAATCTGGATCCACCTAGTGTGGAGAATAACAAAGTCAGATACGAAGGAGAGTGTCTCAAGGAATTTCTATGTATTGTCTTGTTGTTGCTCTTGAAGATCAAGAATTGTCAAGCGCCTACGATCATAAATGAACAACCAAGCGAGTGCCATGAAGCAGCATCCTTGGAACTTATCAATACTGCCCAGTTGTATGAAACACTAGAACATTTCGACTTTGTTACAGTTCTCTCCAAGTTCATTGCTACTCACGTAGTTGCGACGGACTTGATGTATTGTTCATTTGTGTTGTTGAAATTCGGTTGTGATATAGTTTTTGAATACTTGTTTCATAAAGAATTATTGTCAGACAATGAGTTTACCTCTTTGACCACACAGACCAACTTGATTCCGACGTTGATTAAGTATTTGTTGAGCAATGAAAACTTCAATAATTATGATATTGATGGAGACGACTTCGAAGACGAAGATAAATTGATTGCTTATGAAGAGTTCAAACTCTTACTATTGATCAACGAACAATATCTCATGAAATCGTATACTTGCGGTGATGTGAAAAATAAAGTGTTCGATTTGTTGATGAACGACGACACGGGGCCCAATAATAGTAACATCACTGGCTTCATTAATCTCCTCGTCTACCATTTGAACAGAGAGGAGTCTCATATCATAAAAATACTTATTCTCAAATTCCTATACTTGGTGTTTACATCTTCCTATACTACAAAATTGGTTTATCTAAACGATCTCAAGATTATGGTGGATATTTTCATCAGGGAGATCAATGACTTGGATTACAACGCTGATAATGAACATAAAATCTTGATGATAACATATTTGAAAGTGTTGTATCCGTTGGTGATGTTTTCTCAGTTGAGTGAGGTTCGAAATGGGTATAAGAAAGGAGAACTTGTTGATTTACTTAGGAACTTGATACTCAACTCGTCAGCATCTAGAATTAAAGATCAAACTGAAAGGAAAGAAAACATAGTGTCTATGTTGGCAGGTAAGTGTATGTCGGTTTCGTGGCTAAAGGAGAAGGATAAGGCTCAACCCACCAATTCTTCGTCTTCGTCATTAACTTCTGTGCCTGGAGACTCTCTTTATGAAGGAGACCTCAATACCTCGTCAGACTCTTTAGCTGCTTCGTTTACTAGAGTTGCGTCTGTGAGAGCATCAACCCGCAATGATTTCTATAAGCACACTACCACACACAATAATACTCATAACAAAGCAGAGAAGCTGACTTCAAATATATTCAAGGATAATAACAATAACATATTCCTAGGAGGTCTCCTCGAAACCTTGCCAAATGTCGAAGAGGATGAAAAAAAATTAAATATACTTGATTTGCCTAGTGAATATTTAAAGTCGAAACCATTGCCACAAGTCCCAGTTCTTGAGAAGAATGTGGTTTATGAAGATGAGTCAAACTCGTCGTCTTCTATAAATTCGCTATCACTGTTGGTTCGAAAAGCTTTAAAGAAGAGGGCCCCACCTCCACCTCCTCATTACATGGCAGAGAGAACACCCCCAGAGAGAACATCCCCAGAGAGAACACCACCGCCACCTCCTCCACCACCTAGACGCAGGCGTTAATTGATTTTGTATTATATGCATTTCACTACTTCGTGTACATTTCAGTACTTAGTGTACAACATTTCCAGTATAATTTTAGAATAATTAAATACATTTCTCACATCGTGATATCTTCCTTGAAACTCAAAATATCATCGAACCTCAAGCCATTGATTTCGGTTTTGGTATACGAGTTCAATTCTTGCTTGAGCGAATCATCGTCTTCCTCATCAAACTGATCACTTGAAGCAACCAATACCAAGCCTCTGGATCTGATTAAAGGAACCAACTTCGGTACAAGGTCAAGAAGATGGATCGAGGTGATCAATCCTATAAGGTTATTGTTGATAGTGAAATTGACGGCCTCTTTGATGGATCTGATTGTGACTTCTTGATAATTGTCGATGATATTCTCACGTGAAGGATTGATCAAGGTCTTAGTGAAGTCAATATCCTTCTCATCCAGCATAGTTTTCGTTTTCTTGACGTCATCGATCAACAAACCATTGGTGCTTCTGGACTCAAACTTCTTCTTCTTGGAATTGTATGCTATACCGTTCATAATAAGGAAAACAGGGAAATTTGGTTGTTTCCAGTTGAGGATTTTACAGATCAATGAGTTGGACGATAAGAAAATAATGGATCTGCCCGAGACACCATGGCCACTCTTATGTTTGGAAGATCTTATATGGTTGAAAACGTCATTTAACGTGAAATCAATAAAGTTATTCAAGTTCAGTTGGATATTTCCGATGAACGGTAAGTTATCCAACTCAAACAACGACGGGAACACCAACTCCAAGTTCAAGTTGATTTCCACACTCAATACTTCCAAAAGTAAATCCAACGGCAAGTAGATGATTCGCAACAATCTCTTGATCAAACCGATATCTTTAATAGTCATTCTTGATAAGTCATGGATCACCTTTCCGTAATCAAAGAGGTTATTTGTGATGGAACTCAATTGGTCCAAGGATAAATTTGGTAAATACAAGTCAATACTTTCAGTGATTGCGATGGACCAATGTGGGCACACCACTGGAGTACCATCGTTAAGCAAACAGATCTTGATTCGAAGATATTCGCCAGAGAGGGATGTAGCAGTGACAAACGATGATGGAGCAGTCGACGACACCAAGTCGGTGGTTGAGGTAACGGTATTGTTAATGATGTTCGACGAGAGATTTGCCATAGTGTTGGATGACCCGTTTGTACCATTGCCAATTGTAGAGTTGATGCTTGACGGAGATAAGAAGTTTTTGGGAGACAATCCGCCAGCAGCGTTCAATTTCAAGTTTTGTCTGTTTTTGACAAAACTGGTGGACGACTTCCAGTACGTGTCGAACTTCGAGGTTTCTAATAATGTACCAGAAAACGGGAATATCACTTGATAGTTAAATTTCAACTCACCAATATTCCTCAATCTCAAATCAAAAAGCGGCAACTGGATCGAATTGATCTCTGGAGACGAAGTATCGACCTGAGAAAACGAGAGGGCAGTGGTTTTTGCGATTAATCTGGTCCCGAACTTAGGAAAGATTTCAAAATCGATTCTAAACTCATTTAATGAGTCGATATCAGTTTGGAACACACAATTGTTATTAGCTTTAGTTTCGTCGGCGATGGGAAGAAGGATATTTCTTGGTACAATATCGGAGATATTCGAAGTTAAGGTGATTCTTCCTGGCTTCAAATCTGCAGTGGAATTGAATAAGTTGATGAATTCAGAATCTGTAGGGAAAATTAATTCAACCAACACTTTTTGTTCCAAGAAATTGTGTCCGTATCTTCTTAGAGGTAAGATTGGTGGTGGTAACTGAAGATCAGGAATACTGTCAACGTTGTTCTTGTCGATACTTCCGCTATCTTCAGAGTCGTCGTCGTCCTCGACTAATATAGACATTGAGTTCGAGTCCTTGCTGGTATTTCTTATCGCAGTGATTTCATTTCCAATAATAGAATTTATAGAATCAGCATCCATATTAGAAGATGGTGATAACTTGTGGGAAGATTTACCGTTGTTCTTGGAAAAGAAATTCCGGTTATAACTCAACAATTCATTCAATACTTCGATATGTCCTTCAACCACACAATAATATAATACATTATATCCATCTTCGTCGACGATATTGAGTTTGGCACCAACCTTCACCAATTCCTGGGTGGTTTTTACATGTCCTTCCGAAGCAGCATAAAAGATTGGCGTCCACTTATTCAAACTATCGAATGAATTGACGTCTGCACCATATTGGATCAATAATTTGATCAAATTGTAATGGCCAGATCTTGAGATCACATGCAACGGCATCAATCCTTCCACGTCCTGTTTGTTTATCAATTCACTATTTTGTTTTCCCGAAGATAATAAATATTCCAACGTTTTGTAGTCTCCAAATTTACAAGCATAATTGATTGGTAGATATTGTAACCTACTCTCGTCGGAGTGAGGAAAACAATTACTTCCAGACTGAACCAATTTCTGTATAATCTCAAAGTTTCCATGCTTAATTGCCAACAATAACGGTGTCATTGAATCGTTATCTAAAACATCAATTGAGGGAGCAGGATATTTTGGCAATACAATTTCCAACAAATCTAAGCGATTATTCTGAGCAGCATAATGAAGACATGTTCTGCCGTTAAAATCTTTACAAGAAAATAAATCTTGGAGAACGCTGTCAGATAAGTTCTTGACGATATATTTTAAAATGAAGGTTCTGGAATGGTTGATAGAATCAGTTGAATTCACAACCTTGACACCATTATTGATTATAATATGATGACTACTTTCATGAGTCGAAGCAGGAGGGATGGAACAACATTCATGGAGAATGTTCTTGTTGTTGTTGAAATCGTCGCTCACAAATGTGAAATCGACGTCGTACTTTATCAAATCGAGAAACGATTCCAAAAAACTGTCAGAGATCTTTAAATTCGTTATTGCCAACAAGAAGATCTTTGAAATCTTGAATTTTGCAGTAGCATTGAATTGGTCTGACGGTTTGTCACTTGGTTGCAGACTTTTTGAAGATTGTTGGACTTTATTGATCCAAATCAGCAAGAGCGATAAATCAGGATCTTTGATGGTTGCAACATTGACAAAACTGGAGTATAATTCGTCAACCTCGCTATTTTGGATATTTACAATGGAACTGTTCCTTGAAGGTTGGAAATTTGTAGTATCAAGCGTTCCATTTGAGAAACTGGAGTTTCTAGAGGGGATAGCCACCACTGGAGCACCAGTATTTGATACTGGATAGTTTGCCAACGAAGAATAATCCCCATCCATAATAGATTCCAAATCAAAGAGAGATTGGGTGACTAAATCGCTCAACTCGTTAATTTCGTTCTTATGGAACACTGGTTGCACACTAACAGCAGTCAGTATAAACAATTCTTTAGTATGAGATTTAGAGCGTTTATCCCATTTCTTAACTACCTTTGAAAACCCCGTCTCGTTCAACTCTATAAATTGTTGTAATCTTATCAAATCCTGATGGATCTTTTTGAAATTCTGGTAGAGATTCAAGTAAGATATAGAATTCTTGAAATTGGCAGCGGAATTCGACTGTGACGAGTTGATAAACCCATTTGATTTCGAAAGCAATTCGTTCTTCTTCATAATTAGCAAATCCAAGTTGACAGCCAAGTTTGCCTGTTTCTCCAAGTAGAACGAGTTGACTTTATCCAACTCTCGTTCAACTCTGAAAAAGAACGATGCTTTGTTTTCTTTTAGTGTCTGTTGGATTTCATACTGTGTGGATGGAATAACAACCGAAACTCCCTGTGGATTGATGGTAGTATTGGTGGTTGCAGGAATAGCTAATTGTTTGATCAATTTCTTCAAAGCTTTGTAGTCGATAAAGTATCCTGAATATTCAGACAATTCTAGTTGCCTGGAGGCAAGATATTTGCCATACTTCATGATTAGAGGTTAGATAATTGATAACCCTTAGATTTATGTGTATATCACTAGATCGTTATATCGTAATCGTCTCTTCTCTCTAATACCACAGACTTATAACTGACGGGACGAAACTCTGTCTAGTAGTTCACTAATGGGTTCTGATATATACCAAGACTAATCTTCACCCTTAAGAATACTGATGGCGATAGAGAATATTTGGGTTCAAGTTTGGAGGATGGATTTCTCTAGCCTGGGCGGTGCTCAATTTTCCACACGTGGAGCGACTCTGGATATTAGCTAGTATTACTCGCCCAATCTGAGGATGTGGGTATAATTAGAGACGTTGGGTTTGATGGTGGTGATGATTGTAGGTAGATATAGGGAGAATATGTCGTTAGTGGTTGTGGTGGTGTCTGGAACCTTGCGATGTGAATAATTCGCGCCTGGCCATGGAGAATAGTTGAGCCATCGGAATAGTTAATTCTGATCATAGTAGTTAATTCTGATTATGATGCTTTATACTGATCAGAATATTTGAGGTATCATACTAATGGCAGAGTTGTTTAGTGATAATGTCCAACATTTCCATTTCCATTTCCCGTTTCCCATTTCCATTTGCGCCGTAATTCTCATATTAAGTTAACCAGTGTAATTTATTAGATCAAATTAACTATACAAAACCTGAAAACGCTATAACTTAAGTAGAATATGGTTCTATTTCTTCCAACTGTAACCAGAAGTATCAACAAACAAGAATTGGTTATCTTAATTTACTGCTAAAATTAGTTATCTTAACTTACTGTAAAAACATAACAATGTAAGCGAATACTCCCACTCGATTGCAAAGGGTTGAAAATCCATAGCAGAATTCAACCATTCGTGCCAAAGTAGAAGATGTTGAATCTTAGGCACTGTAACTGTATGGTAAATTCCAGAGAAATCAATACTGCAATTGCATTATCATACGAAGAATAGAACAAGACAATCAGACATAACTGTTCGTGAACATTTTTCAGTTTGCAGCAATTCAATATATACTTAAGTAACCTAATTATATTATATAATATATATTATGGGGCACAGCATAATAAAGATTATCATGGTGACTATAAGATCTTGATTAGTACTTGGCCAGCATACTCTATTGTACTTTATTCTTATAACTAACAAGTGGCAGAATCATAGGAATACCTCGTATAGAGAAAAACTTGGTTAAAGTATCTGGAGTTTCTATAAGATACGCTCAACATGCTTTATTTAATGATATAAATATGACTTTCATTATCTTCAATGGCTACTCCTGGTTTTACTTGCTATTATTCGAAGGTATAATTATTGAACATTGTTTGGAACTTGTCCCAAAACTATAAAATTGGTATGGTATACGCGCAGGGCCACTTAAAATATATAGCTAGTGATGAAAAATACTGTGCAAGATTTGCAACTCCACATTTGATATATAACTTAGTATTCATGATATATAACCAGACAACTAATCTCTATATATAAAATTTGCAACCCTAAACGTGTCTCAATTGACGTAACAGGATGATCCGGAAAAATCTAGATAGAAAGATATAGTGATAAAATGAGAGAAAAAGTTATTTAACTAATAAATATAATCTGAAATGTATTTCATACTTAAAGATTTACATTTGATAACTACAAGCTTCTACTACTGCAAATCCTAAGATTACTTAAGGGAATAATGTAACATGTAATGATGGGTTACGTATTGTTCCATTTATTGAAGCTACGAAACTAAAGCAATATATTCTTGATATTATAGTACAGATGTAATACATAAAATGAATTAAAAATATAATTACTAATATAATTCAATAAAAAATTTATATATATTATGTATAGAAGAATCGATACCTTTATTCTTTGTATAGTTCATTACAATAATCACTTTTATTGGTGTGAAATCATGGTCGAGAATTGAGTTTAGGGAATGAAAAGAACTCAGCTGGGGTTAAATAGAATTGTTTCTCCTGTACTCCTTAAGATCATAGTAAATGCTAATAAATATCTAGATCTGTTCTAGATCATTATATCCTCCTATACCCTGCTTCTCTCGCTTGACCGATCGGATTCATTGATTTTGCAGTTCTCGGACTTATACGATCTTATTGTCCGAGAATGAGCACACCCATGAGATGAAGTGATAGTAGCATTCGTAGAGTAGAAGCAGATTAGTTATGTTAGTTGATTTAGTCAATATCTGTTCAAGGGATTTCCAAACAATCAACCGTATTAGACTTCAATATCCTACACATGGTCCCATGGAGTTCTCTCACTTCGCTCAAAACTGTGAGTATTCCGAGCTCAGAATTGATAAATTCACTAGTTACAACTCGATACATCCCTGAAATGCTTATATCACCAACAGGTCACTGTATTTTCTCGAGATGGACTAAGAGGGACTCTGAGAGACTCTGCCACTTTGCCATGGAGTTTTCTCTTAATTTTGTCATGAACTTTTCTCTTAACTTTACCATGAACTTCTCTATTATCTTTGCCATGGACCCCACAAGCAACTTCGCTTCGCTCAGTTACTTGTTCACTTCGCTCAGTCACTTGTAACTGGACTACACCATTTCTTTAATATTAAATCATCATATACTTATATAGCCTGAGGATATATTCTATTCCTCTATATGATGGAATAAGGAGCAACAGCACTACGTAGCCTCACTTAATAGTGATTAGTACCAGATACTCCAGTAATATACCAATAGAATAAGATACTATAGCATATACTGACTCTATCACAAGATACTACCACTAGTGACTGCGTATACCACTATGAGCTCGTGACTTCGCTTCCTACTTCTTAGAAGCACCAGTAGCCTCTTCAAAGTGTTCCTTGAATTTGTCAGCATTTTCTTTGGTACCAAATCTAATGGCCAAAGTTTGGGCTTCTGGTTCACCCTCGGCAATATCAGCAGTGACGTTGTAGACCCACGATCTGTCAGAACCGATGTTTGCCTTTAATTCGTAATCTGCAGAAATCAAATGGTTGGCACAGATCTTCAAGGTCTTGTCTCTTCTCATCAAGATTCTGACTTTGCCAGATTGCTTATGCTTCAAGAACTTGACATCTCCAGTTCCTCTTTCCTTCCATTCCTTGGTGTCTCCATGGAATCTGAACAACTTGGCTCTGACTTTATATAAAACTTCTTCTTCTTCTTCGTTGGTTTTGACGTCAACCTTTTCCAATTGGACCAAAGGTTCGAAATGGACATCGGCTTCTTCTTCTTCGGCGGTTTCGCCTTCTGTTTCCTTCTTCACTTCCTTTTCTTCTTCTTTTTCCTCTTCCTTCTTTTCCTTCTTGGCTCCTCCGAACATAGCGAAAACGTTAGAGGTTGGCGGTTGTGGAGTAGAAGTAACTTCTTCGGTCTTTGGTTTAGTATCTTCGGCTGACATGTCGGTGATTCTGTGGATCAAGTGTTGATCATTATTGACGGGTGTTTTTTTAGGTTTTTTTCGTCTTCCAAAGCTAGATTGCCTATTTGGGTATTGAATGCGTAGAGCAGCGAAGTATTCAATAGGTCGCTGAGAGTGAATACTGAGCCAAGCGAAGTATTGACTAAGTCACTAAATCTCTCTATATTAAGTGCTGTGCATAGCGGAGTATTCAGTCACTAAATCTCACTATATTGAGTGCTCATAGCGAAGCATTCAGCAAGTCACTGAATCTCACTATATTACAATACAAGCTACTTAGCTATACAAAACTTAGTTCCAAATTAACTACTTCTACAAAACTTACTTCATATGTACCTCTATCTGTTCTATTGTAAGTCCAGGCTATATACAGTATTCTCTATCTCTCAATAATAAATAACTATTTCGATCTAGTCAAGACAGAGTTGGTCAAGAATTCAAGGGCACTTCTTGAGTCTGATTCCGGCAATACTCTCAAGTTCTCCAAAGCTCTGTGGCAATACATTTCGGCCATTTCTCTGGTTTTCTCTAATCCTTTGTATTTCTCGACTGCCGAGCGGGCAATTTCAACGTCACCTGGTTCGCTGAACTTTCTGCCTATCAATTCACCTAATTCTGGTTGTTCCTTCCATGCGAATAAGATTGGTGCGGTAGCCAATCCTAATTTTAAGTCTGCTTGACTGGGCTTGCCGATCGCTTCGTTGCTGGAAGTATAATCCAACATGTCGTCGACGATTTGGAAACATAATCCCAAGTTACGACCAAATTCGTAGCAGTTTTCGATGATTATATCGTTGGAACCACTCAAAACTGCAGCTGCTCTGGAAGATTTCGACATCAACGAAGCTGTTTTCAAGTATGTTTTGTGCAAGTAGTACTCAAAGGCGGCACTGACGTTTGTTTCATGGTTTACTTGTTGCGGTTGCTTCACCGAGTATTCATGCTGTTTTGTGGGTACCCTACCAGTAGCTTCAGGCACGGTTTTCTTGTCACCATCGTTTATTATGGTGTTAGGCTCGGAATTGTTCATGACGGTGTTCTTCAATTGCATAAATTCACCCTCCACCAAGTTTGCAATGGTAGTAGACAACAATTCGATAACTTCTGGATTTCTCAACCTGGCAATGGCTACAGATGCTCTTCCTAACAAGAAATCTCCAGCAAGCACAGCCATTTTGTTGGTGAATGCAATATTTCCACTGGGTCTTCCACGTCTGGCATCAGATAAATCTATAACATCGTCGTGCAATAACGAAGCAGTATGTATCATCTCGACGATTTCGGCAAGACGACGTTGTTTAGGTAAAATCCCATTCACAGCATCAAACTGAGGCAACTTGTCCATGGGCTTAGACAACGGGTCCAATATGACTTTAGGGTTGATTCCGTGCAATATGGCCAACGGAGAGATCGAGTCGTCCACGGAGTTACCTGCGACCGACGTTTGTGCCGGGGTGCCCTTGTACCTCGCTTGGTCAACAGTATCGAGGGTATCTATGGGTATTCTATTTCGCTGTTCAATGGAAATCTTCAGCAATGACTTGGATAATAACAAAACTATCAATGGTCTAACGTTTTTGCCCTCTGCCTCGAAGTAGTAGCTGGAGACTCTGTTCAAGGTGGGATGGCCAGAACCAATCAAACTGGCAATGGACTTGGCCAAACCGGACATTTCATGGCTGACTATGGAGAACGGATCCTTAAAGGTCTTTTCTGACTGTGGCAGTACCAACTTTTCTGCCGTTTCTACCGCTGTTTTGAATGTGCTTGCTTCTCTGGATGTTGATGGAGATGTGGCTGCTTGGGCTAGTCTGGACGACGAAACGTACTGTCTCAATATAAGAAACCCATTCTTCGGCTTCAAGTTTCTTCTAACTATGATACTCATATCTAATTTATTTCACAGAGTAACATTCACTGGCGAAGTGTCGATTCTGGAGGCTTTCAACTGCAATTTTTCTCTCACCACCAGATCTTCCATTTTTGCGGCCGGTGAGTGAAATATTGGTACCGCGCACTACTTCTATATCATAAGATCTGTTTATATTATATGGTTACAAAGGAAGCTTGAACTTCGTATATAGCTCTATTGGCGCTAGTGCTATTACTCATAATACAGCCGTTGTTGTGGATGCATATATCTCAAAAATATATCTGGTGGGGTCAAGGTTCCCAAACACCGAACGGCATGGAGATTCATCAATGTAAGACCAAATAAGTAACTGGAATTGACCCAACCAAAACCTTCTGTAGCGACCCCCTTGAAATCGAGGCCTTGGTTACCGTATTCTGCATCCACTTTGTGAGGAACTGCACCTTCGGTGACGTTGTACTTTTCTACGACAACTCCATTGTAGTCAACGAAAGCGCGAGTCATCATATAAAGCCAACGGTATGCTAGCCTACGTGCACATCCATCGTAGCCGTAGTTTGTCAAACCAATCCAGGCGAGGATTTGTTGTGGAGCCCAACCGAAAGGATAATCCCATTGTCTCGAGGGACGACTAAGACCAATATCACCACGTGACCGCAATGTTCCAGCGACGAGTCCACCAAACTCTTCTAACTTCGGTAAGGTGTTGTGTACCAATTTTTCTGCTTGGTGGTCGGAAGCGGCTTTGGACCATAATGGCCAGAAAGCAGTGGCAGATTCGTAGCCGGTTTGTTGTTTGGTCTTGACATTGTAGTCATAGAAGATGGAGTCTTCTTCATTCCACAAGTATTTGGTAATATTCTGTATCCTCAATTCGGCACGTTCGGTCCATTCGACAGGAGTATTCTTTTCTCCATTGAATTCCAAGCATCCATTGAAGTATGTAGTTATGATGAAGGCAATATCAACCTCGTATTTGTAGAGCAAAGAGTTCAAGTCAACAGTTGCCAAAAAGGCACACTTTCCTTCAAGTCTATATGAAGTGTCGTGGCCTGATTCTCTAACTGCTCTATCGTGTAAGAAATATTCATCTAATTCAGGCTCGCTGACCTTTTGCTCGTTATACATTTCAATGAATTCTTCATGACTGACACCATACTTTTTGATATATGGCAGCAAAATGGCATCGAAATGAGTGGCTTCCGTTTCTGGAGGGATACCAATACCATCTGGATGGTAGCAGGATAATCCTGTTTCTGGGTCTAGTCTAGGTGAAGTACACCAAACGGTGTTATATTCTTTGATTGCAGCCAACGTTGCTCTCTTCAAGAAATCAAGAGAGTCTGCATTACGTTCCGGAGCCACTTCCACCGTTTTGTTAAAAACACGAAGTGTCATATCGGTGAGAAATGGTGGTTGAGATCTACCCAAATAGTACGATCTGTTGGCATTCAAAATCTTACCATAATAGTGGATTTCGTAGATGAAGTTTTCCGTCATACCACGGGATAACTTTAAATGTTCTTGGTTCTCACTAGTTACATCGGTAAGTAAACCGATTGTTTCCATATACGAATCCCATCCGTATAGTTCATTGAAACGACCGCCAGGAACGACGTAAGGCTCGTTGATCATATTTCCGGGGTTTTCGGGATCGGGTTTGGCACTTAATGCTAACAACCCCGGTTTGTCGTTAATAGACTTGATATAATTTGCATCTATAACTTCGGGCAAATATTGAACGTCCAAATTGATATTAGGATTGGCCAACTTAATCGAAGAGAAATAAGTGAATTGATCTGCTCTTTGATGGGGCACGTAAATACGGTGACTTGCGCCTGATTGGACTTTACCATTCTCATCAACGAACTCTTCAGAAAACTTTGTATCTTTTGACATTTCGACAATATTGTCCCTGTTAGTTTCACGAGTAAGCGATTTCCAGAATTGTGTGGAGATCAATCTCTTCATTCTGTTGACGGGATTTTCACTCAAACGTTGTTCGTCCAAAATTAATTGGTTTCTTCCGAATCTTCTGGCAATAGTTAATTCTTGCAAAAGGTTAGAAAGCATGTATGTACCTCTGACCTGGAACTGGTTGTAACCGTTCGAATTCGCAGTACCCAAATTCAACACTTTGGGACCGGTATCTTCGATAGTAATCTGACAATTGTTATCAGTATCCTCATTAGCAAGCAATTCCTTAAGTGTAAGATCTATGTCATTGATAAAGAACTTCTTTGGTCGAACATGAGAATCATCGACAGACGCTCTTCTATGTGAGAGGGCTCTTGCTTGAACCTTTGCAGTATCCAACTTGTTAACAGATTCTGTCGAAAGATCGTCATAAATAGGAAAAATCGATTGTCTCCTGACTTGTGGTAGAACTTCGTCTGAAATATCGGAGTTTTCGGGGTGTGCGATGTCTGGGGTGAGTGACGATCGAGATCCGTTGGACGACTCGGAAGAAGGATGTTCGGATATGACGTCAACCTTGGACTCTTCATTTGGAGGAGTGTTGTTTTCTCCGATCAATCGTCTAAAATCATCAAAGAATTTACTCTTGTTCTCCACTACCGAAAATGTCCGGACCCTGCCTAACTTTCTTGGATTATCACCATAATAAGTCTCTGCAACTTCAAAAGGGTCAACCTCTGAAGAATCCCTTCTATGTCTAAATGGATTATTCATAGTAAACTTGAAAAGAAGTAGTATGAATTTAAAAAATGGTTCCCCGGAAATATATATACTTCGGCGTGATGTAACTTTCGGATTGATTATCGCTTTGAAAATAGATTCGCAGAGTTCCTTTTTAAAGAAGAAACGATAAATTAATGGTTAGGTGTACGACCGATTATCAGCGATGCCCAGTCGTTGCGGGGTTCGTACTGGTTTCTATAGTGTCCAGTTATTGTGTGGATGTGCTGTCTTATCGCGGATTATAGCTGCTTGTAATTTTAATGACTTTCTTTAAGGGGAACGTGATCAAATGTGGTAAGTCGTGGTTAGTTCAGGGGTCAATCAAGATTTGAAATACGAGGAATTGGTGAAATTTAGTGAATCAAGTGAGTCTGTCAAGTTATTAGAATTTGACAAGTTGGAGAAGTGATATGATAAACGTTTCTAGAAATTTCTATTAGTACTTTGTAAGGCTCAGATTATGATAATTGGGATATTCGATATGGACAGTACTAGTAGAGTCATATAATAATAGTAGAACATATAGTTATTAGAGTACATATAGTAATAGTAGAGTACATTAAACGCATAGTGTGAATCCCGTGACTATCACCTATGAATTGGCTCTCTAACAGCATATCTTCATTATGCAATTAGTATGGTCTTCTTATCGCTATCCGATAGCCTGTGTCTCCAGAAAGTAATTCTTGCAACCAACAATGGTTGAGATTATTCATATACACGAATTTCATGCTTCTCTACATGTCTAAGTAAAGGAGAGCTACTGTCTTGTTATTACTCCTTTAGTAGAATAGGGGTGTCGCAGATCCTTAGTTTATTGCGTGAAGGTGTCGCAATGAAGGTGTCGCAAATCCAATTAATTGTTAGAAGGTGTCGCAAATACAGGAACTTAGAGGAAAATATATGATTAATATATATATATACATAACTCATCCCACTTTCTTTAAGGAGGGTGGTGGTTATAGACTTTAGTATTTTAGTACTCTTTATATGATATTAAGATTGTGTCTGAAGTGTCGATGAAAGGTGTCGCAAATCCATAATTAATTGTGTGTGTGGTGTCGCAAATAATTGATTGAGTAGTGTGCGGTGTCTAACTCTATCGGTTAAATCACACTGTGGTTTTGTTAGTGACCAGCGTTTGGCATATATTGTTAGGGGAGCATAACTTATGAGTCGGCCAGTTGTCAGTCAGTCTTCAGCAATGTCTCTCTCTCTATCACTGTAGCAAAAAACTCGCTCCAGTATTTCTGTACCTCCAGGACCCCATAACATCTCTACAAGAAACATCTTTGCTGCCACATACAAATTCAGCCTATTTATTCCTCTCGACTAATCTCTAACTACCTCCAGCCAGTATAAACATTGGATCCCCTTCTCTTTCTAATCCCTCACACACGAATGTGTTCGGCTCTCTAATATTTGGCCTCGCGTTCTGACAAATCTACACCTCGGTCATTTAAGGAACTATAAAATAGATTCCTAACTTGCCCAGGTGTTTACGTTTACTGCCAAACTCGGGATTAAGGTCTCACTACTATGCGGAGAAATCGGCTCATACCTGGATCAATTCTACATAATTGAAAAATATACCCCTCCACCAAACACCTTAATACCGATGGCCATAGCTAACTGGTGGTAGGATTGACGTTTAACCATTACTAGCTAACGGTTGTTGAAGTTAAGGGTTTGGAACTGGACCCGGCGGGCTCCCCGAGGATATGCACCCTTCTTCCCGGGGCAAATCGAGTTGTACACCACCCAAAATTCACGTGCCCTCCACAATTCTTCCCCATACATTTTTTCGGGAAAAGATATAAAAGTGCAATGTTCCTCCGCAATTTCTGAAAATTTTCTCGGACCTTGTAAGCTCTAAAAGTTTGTTTGTTACAGTTTATTTATTATGGTTAAAGTTACAGTTTGTGGTGCCGCTGGTGGTATCGGTCAGCCTCTTTCATTGTTGTTGAAGATTAATCCAAATGTCGATGAATTGGCCCTTTTCGACGTTGTTAATGTTCCAGGTGTCGGAGCTGATTTATCACACATAAATTCGAATTCGAACACTTCTACACATTTACCTTCTTCCAGAGAAGACACAACCGCCCTCGCCGAATCTTTAAAGGGCTCCGACTTGGTTATTATTCCTGCCGGTGTTCCTAGAAAGCCTGGTATGACTAGGGATGATTTGTTCAACATCAATGCTGGTATTATCAAGAGTTTAGCCGAAGGGATTGCTGCCAACGCTCCAAACGCATTTATCTTGGTTATCTCCAACCCTGTCAATTCCACGGTTCCAATTGTTGCTGAAACTTTGAAGGCTGCCGGTGTGTACGATCCAAAGAAGTTATTTGGTGTCACTACTTTAGATATCGTTAGAGCCAACACTTTTATTGCCCAATTATATCCTGGTGAAGTTAGGGCTTCGGACTTTAACATCAATGTTATTGGTGGTCACTCCGGTGAAACTATCGTTCCTTTGTACTCTTTGGGCAACTCCAAATCTTTCTTCGACAAATTGTCCGACGAGAAAAAGAAGACATTGATCAACAGAGTCCAATTCGGAGGAGACGAAGTTGTTCAGGCCAAGAATGGTGCTGGTTCCGCCACCTTGTCCATGGCTTATGCTGGTTACAGATTAGCCGAGTCTATCTTGAAGGCATTGACCTCGTCGTCCGAGATTGTCGAATGTACCTACTTAAACTTGGACTCGTCCATCAAGGGTGCTGCCGAAGCCAAAAAATTGGTCAATGGTCTTGATTTCTTCTCCTTACCTGTTGTTTTAGGAAAATCCGGTATTGAAGAAGTTAAGTATGATATTTTGAATCAAATCTCCAGCGATGAGAAGAAGTTGTTGGAAGTTGCCATTGGTCAATTGTCTGGTAACATTGAAAAGGGTGTTGCTTTTGCCACCAAGTAGGTTAATATACATATTTAAATATATATACAACTATTCCAGCCTATAATGGCATAAATATTAAAGGGTCATTGATAATGATGGTTTTATCTTGTGGTGTAATTACCGTAGAGTTAATATTTACAAAGCGATTGAAAGAATTAAGGACTGGTATAACTAGCGTAGAATCGCCTCTAATATTTACAGTCATTGAACAATTAAGGTTAACTAGCGTAAAACACCACTAAATCTCTTGCAAAATTACAATTACCGCCATTTATCACGTTTTGCTATACAATTTTACGGAGGGCTTTGGAGCTCAACAGGGGGCGAGCGCACGATTTCCTAAATTCGCCGTCGCCATCTCCCCGCTCACTCAAAAAAAGATGCGTAAAATTGCACCCATTCCCAACGTTTCTGTACCTGTTCGCCAGTTCTAGAACTCGATCTATCATGGAATATTTACTACCAGTAAAAGAGACCGGAATACGTTATTTGGCAAACAAGTGTCCTTTGTAGGAATGTGTCTCTTTTTGGGAATTTATCGCCACAATTAGAAGGAGTACGCTCATAATTTTTGTTTACAAACAAATCTCAAAAATATCAAAAATCTTGTTGCTAATTTATCACTAAGGGTACCAGGAATATTAGAGAGTCTTTCAATTCTACTGAGAGTACGGTAAATAATGAAGAGAATTTGAGAGTCTCCACTCTTATTCTAAGCAGATTAAGAATTCGTGATAATAATTGCGATGAGACTCTCAGATTCAAGATATTCTCCTTAAGTATTCTTTCAGTAATAGATTCTTGCAACTAAAATATTCCCATTAGATCTGATTGATCTTGTTGGAATGTATAATTGTCCATAGAATGATTATGTTAGTCTCTGTTAATATTAGCCTCCTTAGTGTTTGTTTAATTAGTCTCCTTAGTGTTTGTTCAATTAGTCTCTGTCTCTGGTCTTGGTCTTCTCCTTAGTCTCTATCAATTCCTCTCTTCGCTGATTATTCTATCCCAGATTCTAATTCTTATTCAGATTTTCTCTATATATCTTCGAACTTCACACTACTCCTACTTCTACTCCTACTCTACTCCTACTCCTACTCTACTCCTACTCCTACTCTTGGTCATCTATTCCACTTCTTTGTATTGCCAATCCTTACTCTTATATACACTCCAAATCATAAGTCAAAATTTTATGGAATGTCTACGAAAAATATCAACGGAACTCAAAGGATAAACTTCCATCACAACATATCCATAAAGTTAGCGAATTAATCAAATTGACATACATTAGTGTTTACTGGTCATATCACTTATACATATCCCCTGCTATAAAGCTTTAGACCTTCACAAACAATAAATACCTCAAAGTTGTTAAGCCAGCAAAACTAACCATTTTGATACCATTGCTTGTTTGACCATAAACACTTTAGAAAGAGAAAGAGTAGTTAAGAAAGATCCAAAGAGTATGTCGATGAATGGTATCCTTGATTTTTCGAAGGAACTTGATATCGCTTTGTTTGATCGAGTTGTTGACTCCCTCTATAAAGGTTCAGGTGCTGAACAGAAGGAGGCTCAATTAGTGTTGAATCAATTCCAAGAACACCCAGAGTCATGGAAGAAGTCAGACCAGATTTTGTCCAACTCCCTGAACTCACAATCCAAATACATTGCCTTGTCATGTTTGAACAAGTTGATTCAATATCGTTGGAAGACGATTCCTGACAACGAGAGAATCGGAATTAGAAACTTCATTGTTGATATGATTATTTCTTTATGTAATAACGAAGAAGTGTTTGAAACCCAAAGAGCTTTGATCAACAAAATTGATTTGACTTTGGTGTCTGTATTAAAACAAGAGTGGCCACATAATTGGCCACAATTCATTCCAGAAATCGTTGCCAGTTCTAGATCTTCATTCAATGTTTGTGAGAATAATATGATTATCTTGAAGTTGTTAAGTGAAGAAGTGTTTGACTTTTCGCAAGACCAGTTGACTCAAGCAAAGGCTCAATCTTTGAAATCGAGTATGACTGCAGAATTCGAAGAAATCTTCAAGTTGTGTTATGAAGTGTTGGACAAAACAACAAAACCTTCCTTGATTATCTCCACGTTGAATGCGTTGTTGAAATACATTCAGTGGATTCCAAGCAAGTACATTTTTGAGACTAACTTGTTGCAATTGTTATCTGCCAAATTCTTACTGCCTCCTGACACCAGAACAATCGCCTTGAAATGTTTGACTGAAGTTTCCAATTTGTCATCTCCAGAAAACGAAGCGAAATTTCTCGAATTTTTCAAGACCTCGATGGAGCAAATCTATGTAATTATTCCAACCACTACAAACTTGAAGGAGTCTTATCGTGTTGCCAGATCCGATGATCAATCCTTTTTACAGGATTTGGCAATGTTCTTATGTACTTTCTTGGGTAACCATTTGTTGCCGTTGGAACAAACCGAATCGTTGGATTTGTTATTGAATTCCTTGTTTTATTTATTGGAATTATCAAGAATTGAAGAACGTGAATTATTCAAAACATGTTTAGATTTCTGGAGTACCTTTGTCCATGGTTTATTTATTGAAATCCAAAACTTACCAAGCAACGAGTTATCCCCGTTGATGCAATTAAGTTACAGCAGTAGTATGAAAGCTACATCCTCTGGCGGTGCTCCGGATCCTTCCATTTTAGCCAAATTTCCTTTGAGACAACACAAATACGCAAAGATTTTGTCGAAATTAAGATTAGTTATCATTGAAAATATGGTTAGACCTGAAGAAGTCTTGGTGGTTGAAAACGACGAAGGTGAAATTGTTCGTGAGTTTGTTAAGGAAAGTGACACTATTCAATTATACAAGTCTATGAGAGAAGTATTGGTGTACTTGACCCACTTGAATGTCGTGGATACCGACCAAATTATGAGTGAAAAGCTCGCTAGACAAATTGATGGTACTGAATGGTCCTGGCAAAACATCAACACTTTGTGTTGGGCTATAGGTTCCATTTCTGGTACTATGAATGAGGATATGGAGAAGAGATTCTTGGTTACCGTAATCAAGGATTTGTTATCTTTGACTGAGATGAAGAAAGGAAAAGACAACAAGGCTGTAGTTGCCTCAAACATCATGTATATTGTTGGGCAATATCCAAGATTCTTGAAGGCCCATTGGAAGTTTCTTAAAACTGTCGTGAGCAAATTGTTTGAATTCATGCATGAAACTCATGAAGGTGTTCAAGATATGGCATGTGATACTTTCATCAAGATCACCAACAAGTGTAAGAAACATTTTGTTGTGGTCCAAGCTGACGAAAGAGAACCATTCATCAATGAAATCATCAAAAACATCCAGTCTATCACTGAAGATTTACAACCACAGCAAGTTCATACTTTCTACGAAGCATGTGGTATTATTGTCAGTGCCCAATTCCAGAAGGATGCCAGAGATAAGTTATTAAGCGAATTGATGGCTTTACCAAACATGGCATGGAGTAGCATAATCCAGAGCGCTGGACAAGATCCACAATTGTTGACCAACACTGACAACGTCAAAATCATTGCAAACATCATCAAAACTAACGTTGCTGTTTGTAAAGCATTGGGACCAGGTTTCTACTCTCAATTGGGATTGATGTATGTTGATATGTTATCTTTATATAAGGCAGTTTCTACCATGATTTCAGACGCTGTTGCTAAGGATGGTTTGGTTGCAACCAAAACACCTAAAGTTAGAGGTTTAAGAACGATAAAGAAGGAAATCTTAAAGATGATTGAGACCTATATCAACCAGGCAGATAATGTTGAAGAGATTGTCAGAGATTTGGCTCAACCATTATTTGGTGCTGTATTAGAAGATTATAGCACCAATGTTCCTGATGCTAGAGATGCCGAAGTATTGAACTGTATGACAGCATTGGTTTCCAAGGTCGGCCACTTGATCCCTGAAGGAGTTGTTCTTATCTTGCAAAACATTTTCTCGTGTACATTAGATATGATCAAGAACGATTTCATTGAATATCCAGAACACAGAGTCGAATTCTACAAGTTGTTGAAGGAAATTAATTCCAAATCCTTCCAAGCTTTGTTGCAATTATCTGGTGATGCATTCCAATCGTTGATTAACGCTGCATTATGGGCTTTCAAGCACAACAACAGAGAAGTTGAAGATAATGGTTTAATATTAACCATTGATCTCATTGAAAATGTAGAGAAAATGGGAGACACAGCATTCACCAAGGCATTTTACGATAACTTTTACTTCCAAATCTTGTCAGATACATTCTATGTTTTCACGCAACCAGATCATAAGTCTGGTTTCAGATACCAAGCACAATTGTTAGCACACTTGATCCATTTGGTTGAAGACTCTGTCATCAAATATCCATTGTACACTTCCGAACAAGCTCCAGAAGGTACCACCAATTCTGCCTATTTGAAGCAATACTTGGCTCAATTATTGTCATCTGCATTTGAAAACTTACAAGAAGGACAATTGGTCAATTTCCTCAATGTGTTGACTGTTGTCTACAACGACTTGCATAAATTCAAGGCAACCTTGAGAGATTTCTTAGTGCAATTGAAGGAATTCGGTGGCGATCCTACTGACTACTTGTTTGCTGAAGATAAAGAGGAAGAAAAGCAAAAGATTACCAGAATCCAAAGAGAAAAGGATTTACAAGTTGGTGGTTTAATTAAACCATCTGAAATGGACGATTAATCATATCTCCGTCGAACTTTGTCCTAAAATATCAGCCCTAATCTAATTTTTAAACTTCCTCCTCTTTTTACCGTCCGTCCAATATTGTGTTTGCTTTACGTTCGTTCTTGTTGCAAGAGCGTAAAAGGTGTTTTAGCATTTTCGTGAGTTTGATCTGAATTCGTGATTGTCAAAGTTCATGTCTTTCAGAAGATTTCTTACTTGGGTTTCTCCCTATATGGTCGGAATACCATAAAATGAAATGCTGCGTATTAGTGTTCAATAGATGTCTATAGTTTTTTAGTTTTTTTTAACTGCAGAGAATCAATATTAAATCTTAGAAGAATCGAGATGTTGCCTATTTGGGAAGTCTAGTTTTCTGTTACCCGCACATGGCACTCACTTAAATAGAGGCCGTGAAAAACATAAATTTTCGTAACGTCTTCTTTTCTATCGCCAGAAGATCAATTTCAATATCGTACATGGTTCTTGCCTTTTACCAGAGCCATCCGGGAATTGTCTTTATTAATGGTGTTTCACAAGTTTTTGGAACCTTCCTTTACAGGAGAACAAGTTAAATAAATTTTTTATTAACTTTTTCAATATATTCTACTGTGGCCAGGAGACTAGTATTGAAAGAATTGAGGAAAACCTAGGAGGAATCAGATACCTATAGAGTATCTAGAATATCTACAGAATATCTAGAATATCTACAGAATACCTAGAATATCCACCAAATAATTGGAGATAAGAAAGTTAGAGTGGAGATAATATAATTAGTTATATTATCTCCATAATTCTATTATCTCGTCTTTATCATGGATATTTGATGTGGATTGAATAGACTTGAATGAGTGTAGGCATAACTGGTCCTTATTGACCAGTCCTCAGTATCATCCCCAAGAACGTAGGACTGTAGAATTGAACTATCTCTAGCTCAAGTCATGGATTCTCCAAGTTTCAACTAGGCAGAGATCAACACGTCTAGGCTTCTCTTAGATTAAGCTACTCAGAGATCAAATATCTTGGAATATCTTTCCATTCACCGTTTCTTCTACATTAACGCTATATTTACTGTAATTTATTGTATATATACATGGAGGGCATGACTAGGCACGTATGGTTGTGAAATCTCGATCAGTAGAATGTTGGCCCGTTCTACTTTCTTCGCCAGAAGGTTTCGTTTAGTTTTCAAGTTCTTGCTTGATAGTGTTGAGTGATTTACCATACAATTTCACTGCATCGGCGATCTTGATAAAACTCTTGTTTGGTCCTGGAACCTGACCCTTAAGGACTATGATACCTGCATCACCGTCAACATGCAAGACTTCGTTGTTGTAGACAGTACAGTTTCTTCCTCCCATTCTACCTGCCATTTTCTTTCCTGGAAGAACTCTACCAGGATCTTGGTTACCACCCATACCACCAGCGGATCTATGGGCTTTGGAAACACCATGCGAGGCGTTTAAACCGGCAAATCCGTGTCTTTTCATTACACCAGCAAAACCTTTACCTTTAGATACTGCTTTGGAATCAACTAACTGGCCAGGAGCAAAATAGTCTGCTCTCAACTCGGTTCCAATAGGAATCAACCCCGACTCGTCTCTTACTCTAAATTCTCCGAGGTTTTGCTTAGGGGTAACACCAGCCATGTCGAAAATAGATAATCTAGACTCGGTGATATTCTTTAACTTGTCGATCTGTCCCAACAACACAGAGTTGTAACCATGAGACTCGATTGTCTTGTGGGCTACAACTTCACACGAATCTATTTCTATAACAGTGGCAGCAAACTGTTGGCCATCTTCTGTGAACCAAGTGATCATTCCTCTTTTTATTCCCAACAAGCCTGGTCTGGATAATAAACTCTTTCTCAAGTTAGCCAACTCCATTGAGTGGTTGATGCTGGGTACTTTGGTTCTCACCGATGGAATTGCATGGATGGATGTGATTTGGGCGGCACCTCTTGTGAAAACTGTCGGCCTGACAGCTCCACAGATGGTCCTGCTTGCTGTAGTCCTTATGTGTTCAAGCATGGTTGTGGTGGTGTTGTAGTATTAGTTACGAGTTTTTCAAATTTGAAAATTTTCCTAGTCAAAGTTTTACAGTTTGGAGGGTTATATGCAGGTCGGGGACTTGGAAAGTTTACTGGTTACCTCCATTACATATAAACGTCTACAAATACCTTACTGATTAGGATGTATATGTACAAGGATGATCTAAGCTATAAGACGTGTTGATGATATGAGAGTTCTCCACTGAGTTTAGTAGAGTTTTCCAATGAGTTTTAGTAAAGTTATCCGGTAAGTTTGAGTAAATTAGCAGAAATGATATTGAGAGAGCTGAGATAAACTCCATAAATGATTCAATAACGATGTTTTCAGCTCTGAATATTTCTCTCGGATCTTTCTGCTCAAATATTTCTCCTCGAATCTCTACTTGATCTTCTTTTCCTTCAACTTGATGGTCTCGTCGTCAACGAAAATACCCTTACCCTTATAAGGTTCTGGTTTCTTGAACTTTCTAATAACGGCAGCAAACAACTTCACCTGTTGCTTGTCTGGACCCTCTATAAGAAGTCTGGTAGGGTTTGGAGACGTAACTGTGACTCCTTCTGGTATAAGGACTTTAGGAGTGTATGGGTAACCGATCTTGAGGGCTACGTACTTCTTGCCGTTTACACCATCTTCAAGAGTAGCTCTGTAACCTGTACCCACAAACTTCACAATAGCCAAATGGCCTTCGGAAGCTCCAATAAAGTTATTTTGTAACAAGGCCCTGGTGGTCCCCCACATTGATCTTTGGATTCGGTTGGTTGGGTCCTGTACACTCACCGTGATGGTGTTATCTTCGTTGGCTATGTTGACGAATTTTGGTACGTCGGTTTTCAAAACCCCTTTAGGACCTTTCATGATGATCTGTTGTTTAAGAAGATATGTCTCCTTACCTTTGGTAAAAGTCTTGCAGAATTCCATAGGTATTTCTTCGACAAAGCATTGTACGGAATCGTTGATTTTGATGGGTAATTTGCCGATATTTGATGCAGCCATGGGTGTCGTGGAAAACGCACGATACGCTGACCCTATTCTTGGTATTCTAGACATCATGTTGTGTATACCTTGACTAGTTGATGTTAGTACTAAATTTTTATTCGTTGAGATTGAAAAATGAGAGACCTGAAAAATGAGACTTGAAAATTTCGATTTTGTCACGTGACTCTCGTACCAAATATTCACGCTAGTGAAAAATTTAGAGATGCGAAGACGTTAAAGTATAACAGTTCAAGTATTACAACCTCATCACACAGAACTAGAACGTACTAGATCCAAAATGGTTAGGGCATTGAAACATCATGAACAGAAATTGTTAAAGAAAGTCGATTTCCTCGACTGGAAACAGGACCAGGGCCACAGAGATACCCAAGTCATGAGAACGTACCATATCCAAAACCGTGAAGACTACCATAAATACAACAAACTCTGCGGTGAGGTGAGGAAGTTGGCACACAAGCTTTCATTATTACTGTCTAGAGATCCGTACAGAATAAAGCACGAACAATTATTGTTGGAAAAATTGTACTCGATGGGCATCTTAGCCACCAAGTCGAAGATCTCGGACTTGGAAAACAAAATCACAGTGAGTGCCTTCTGTCGTAGAAGAATAGGTGTGGTGATGTGTCGTCTTAAGATGGCGGAGAATATTGGTGATGCAGTCACGTTCATAGAACAGGGCCATGTAAGAGTTGGTCCAAATGTGATTACTGATCCTGCGTACTTGGTGACTAGAAATTTGGAGGATTATTTGACGTGGGTCGATTCCTCGAAGATCAAGAGAAATGTTCTTAAGTATAAGAATAAGATTGATGATTATGAGTTGTCATAGAAATCATAGCGTAAGAGCTATGATTTTTAGCGAGCTCATTTCTCGTTAGAGCTCATTTGAAACTCTTGTGATCTTCTGTTAACTTCTCTTTAGCGGCTTCGGAGTCACTTTGAGCCGAGGATGTTGTAATCAGCTACTCATTATGAACTTTGCAGATTCTCACAATGAGCCTCACTGCCATATCCTATCAGAATTCTTCATATCTCACCAGAATTCTTCATATCTTATCGGAATTCTCCATCACTCTCTAGCATCACGAATTCTCTTTTATTCCATATTGTACATTAGAAATATATATTATACAAAGTAAGATAATGATTGTACTTGTACATTGAATAGTATAACTGTAAAGAAATAAAGTTAAATGAACAAAGAAGAACAATTTAGAATGACAAAAAACAAGTGGTAACAAGTGATATAATACCATGCATGGATAATGGGATCAAGACGATCAGGTTTTGGTTGTAGCGCCGACTGGTACCTAGAATATGGAGCTCATCATAGCTTAGAACTTGGGTACATCATAGCTTAAAAGTTGAGCTCATCATACTCAAAAGTTAGGCTCATATCTAAAAATTAGAATTCATCATACGTCTTACATCACTCTTTCTATTTCCTGGGATCAAGTCGTTCTCTGACGCTCCGTAACTAGACTGACCAGCATTGAATGATGGCGTAGATACGTTCATTGGCGACGAAGAAGACCCAGACGGTAAGGAACCGGCAGGCTTAAACTTTCTCAGTTGGGTGATCTCTGTGGGATTTATCATCACAACGGAAGACCTCGACAATTGGGTTGCAGAAGGAACTGTGCCATTTTGAGCTGGTCCATTTTGAGCTGGGAAGTATGATTGCTGCTGTTGTTGGGTTGGCTGTTGTTGTAAGTTAAAAGACATGGTTGGGTTGGAATTCGTTACAGGTGAAGGAAGTGGCGAGCTCCAACTACTGGTGTTTTCAATAGGATTGTATGGTTGTCTTTGTTGAGTTGGTGAATTCGCTGGGTTTTTTTGTCTAGGATGGAAATCTGTGTATGTTTGAATGGTAGATTTACGAATATCAGATGCATTTGGTAAAAGTCTCAACGGGGCGAGAGGTTGGTCTGGATAGACTGGTTGGTTCTGGTCCTGTTGGTGTTGTTGCTGGTAGTAGTATTGTGCTTGCTGTTGTTGGTAGTACTCATTTGGTTGGTTGTAGTAGTCTTGTTGAGTTTCGTTTTCGTTGTGGAAGGGAACGGCTTCAGTATAAATGGACGAAGTTGTAGTCATTCTTTTGTCGTAATCCGTGTTGACCTTCAAGTCTTTGTTGATTCTGACTTGATCGTCTCTTATGTTATGTACTGACGGACCCATTTCCGGTAACGGTTTCGAAGAGTCGGGTTGGAATCCTTTATCTTCAGCAGCTTGCTTATCACCATCAAAATAGACACGATATACAGACTTCATTCTCTTCAATTCTTCTTCTTGCTCTGGATTGAGTTTGTCGGCATTGTCGTCTTCATCGTCACTATCGTTTTTCAACAAGTTAAATGCAGATATTCTTGGTGACTTGGATCTCGCTATACCCTGGCCATGAGTATTTAAATGATGAGGATCTAAATGAGAAGCTGAATTATCAAGCTCTTGCGTAGTGTTCTCGTTCGAGAAATCAAAGTCGCCCTCAATGGGTTCGTTATCTACTTCCAACTTGGATACCATTGTGTGGGTTGTGTTTGCTGTTTCGTCGCCAGCGTTATCAAATGGTGAGTGATCGATATTTGACACTACGACGTTATTTACTGAAGGAACGTAATCAACGGTCGGTTCGGGGTGGTGCGTGGTAGCGTTCAAGGCAGGTGCCGATTCATTTTCATACACCACCTGGAACTTTTCATTGTTGGCACCTTGGGAAGCTGACAGACTTGAATCTTCGAATTCATCTTCTGAATCAGACACAGATTCTAAGTCAGACACCTCTTGCTTACTTTGGTGTTCTTGGTTAAATGAATTTGTCGAATGGTTTGGAATATTGGTATACTTCTTGGATCCTACTTGTTTGGTTGGACTCTTTGGTGCGTAGTCGACAGCTGAGAGTTCTGTTCTGAGCTGCGACTTCTGGGGAGAAGTATTATTCATATGGTGGGAAGGGGTGGCATAGCTGAGAGATGAAAGTCTGCTTCCACCTACAAAGGTTGATGATCTAACAGATCTTGCCTGATCAAAGCCAGAGATTTCACCAAGATGTCTAGCATAATCATCCAAAGAAGCCTTGGAATTGATTTGGTGGTGGAATGGCAATACATGATTCAAATATGGGTCTGTCTGGACAGTATGAGCCAACGAAGTCGACGACCTATTAAACTTTTCATTCATAACAGGTTGAGGGTATCTTACCGAATTTCTATTATGGAATGGATCTTCCATTTCATATTTATGATTGGGCAAGTCCGGCAATGCCGTGGCTTCGCCATTTTCATCAAAGTCAGGATCATGTTCCAATTCTTCCTTCTTGTTCTTGCGGTAATTTCTGAAGAGAAAGTATCCCAAAACAATACAAACGATAACGGTGGGAACCACCACTGCTAGGGTAATGGTCAATGCATTACTACTAACTGGTTTCTGACATAAATTTGATTTGCTATGTTTACAATCAATGCTAGATGAAGAATCACGACGATAAAGATCCTCTGATTTCGAAGACTCGTTTGAGACTGTAGGTGTCAGTACCATGATATAAAGAATGTGAGATATGAGCGAATGGAAATGGTAAATAGCTGGATCACAATAGATCAGATCAACTTGAATAAAATGTAATGGATGTAAGAAGTGTTGGAAGCAAAATCAACTTGAAAGTCTTGTGATTTTAACAGGTACTAGCTTGAATCTAGGATACTTTGGTTGTTTTGAACAGACCGTATGAGTATTTATTCAGAGTCTGGAAGTAATTTGAAGTGTTTGGTCTCAAAATCTTGGATTAGAGAATGCTTCGTTGTATTTTGGTTGTATTAATGAAGGAAAATCCTGAAAATACCTCTATACTATAGTACTAATGAATTAGTTGTCGATCTGGGATTTGGATCTGGTATGTTATTGATTTAAAATCTTTAGTCCCCTAAAAAATTATCCGCCCAATGCGAAACCTGCAAATTTTTATAACAGACGCGATTTAAAACCTGGAAATTAATCTGCAATTTCCCAATTACCCCTTTATGTCTGGAAACTTTTTGATTTCCAGCAACGTTTATGAATGGAGAACATAATTTGGCAGCTATGCTAAAGTTCTCTTGTTACTTAGGGAGCAGATGGGCCATCAAGGCGGTTCTGAATTTTTGATCTTGTTTGTGTTATTGTTTTGTCGTGCAAGTACCGTGACAATCGGTCAAAAATAGAGACCAATCCGAGACAAGTTGTTCCAATTATCTATTAGTTCTCTCAAAGTTGTACAATAATTGGAGACGTGTCTGATAAGTGGCTTTTAGAGTTCTAGATTATTAAAACCGAGATTTATAGCAGGATTTGTGTCCAGATTTATTTTCGTTTTTCAACATTCTCACCTCGAGGAGCCCTCTTATCAGTGAGCATTTACAAGAACCACAAAGTAGTAAAGACTAATATCCATAACTATGCTAAGCTGTAGAAGCTTTAGATGAAGTGAGGAAAAGTCTTCATTACGACGACTACTTTTTGATCTAAGAAATCCATTAGAAGAATTGCTTTATAAATATAAGACTACAAATATTGTAATTTTTCATTCTTTCTGTTTTTGTTCTCTCTTTTCGATTTTCTATACTTCTTGAGCCATTTTGCATATTTACTAAGATTCTTGGACAGACTAATAGTTTCTGGCACTCCTAGCCTTCTTGATGTTTGACATCCCTCTAGATTCATCTGCACTGTATATTTCTCATGTCCTAGAACTCTTCTCTAGAGTCTAGCTCTCTGACTCCTTTAGCTCCTTAGGTTTCTCAAGCACACCATTTCGATCCAATAAACCTAAACACCGTAAGCCATATAATATCCTAAACTAGGGTCACATAAAGGATTTTCCTGGCTCTGGCTCTGGCTCTGGCTCTGGCTCTGGCTATACTTATCTAACTTTAGTCTCTAGTTCATTTTCTCTCACTCTATCTATTATTGCGGTGTTGATATTTTCTGTCACTTTATCGTATAATTAGGCACAAACTAATTTTCATTCACACGATACCGTGTTCCTAACAATTTTTTGAAGTAGTCAAGGTCTCAATCGGAAATGAACGAGATCAACTGAACGAAGCTACGTATGGGAAATAAGATAACAATCACAATCTCCATATGTCCAGTCTACGTTATCCAAGCCCATGTCCATAGGAAGTTTAGTACACCGCCGAATTTTCGAGGCTTAATCTATACATTGTGTAAAAAAAATAAACTGCGACCAACAAGCGTACAATGACCACTCCGCCAACTGTATCAGCCATAGACGTGGCTGAACCCCACCATCCCTCGTCTTAGAACTTAGTAATAATTTATAATCTTCTCTCCCATGCAGTTACGCAAGGCTAGGAAATAATTGAGTTCCGGTCAACTTTTACAATGGACCGTTCTCTATTGTTAGAACCATCCATGAGCCGAAGAATTTGAAGAATGTGGCTAAAATAAGGGATAACAAACCCGTTCAAAATAAACTTTCGGACTATACGATGGGTATTTCTCCGTTGTGTAGTAACGCAATTGATGTGATTGGTGAAGTGTTGCTGATTAGAGTTAGCAGTAAATGTGATAATCAGGTGGTTTCACTCTCTATCGGCTCTTTCAGTCATTCATAGAGGTATTGGTTTTTCTTAAGGTTGAGTCAGTTTTCTTGATCTGAGTCTTACTTCATTGAGTTTCTGTGAAATACACTCTAATTGGATCTTTGTATTGAATATATATGTTAATGTATTAATGTATTAATGTGAATATAAAGTATGTGAAGTAAAATGAAGAAGGAATCAATGTAGGCTGAGAATTACTTACCAACCTTGCATTTGTTCGAACAATTCCACTCTGTACTTAGTGATGTCTAAACTGTTGGCGACGGCCTTTCTTGCATCGTCAACCATTGAACCATGACCACAAGTGGCGAAACCAATTGGACCGTTGGCTTCTTGAATATTATTAGCAACAATTTCAGAGATATCAGGACGACCTTCCCTGAATTCGATGAAATCTAACTTTTGTTTCAACTTGTTAATGTAATCGTTAGATTCGATTGGTAAGTCTGATTTCTTTTCTTGTTCTTCTTCTTCTTCTTCGGAAGAGTTGACAGTATCGACAATTGGTTCCGTCAAACCAACGTTAGGTTGAGTGACGTAGATAACTGGTTCGATGTTCATGTCCTTCATCTTCAAAAGTTCAGGGTAGAACCATTCAATAGATCTGTAATGACGGATAATCCAGTAGAATCTGACTCTGGTTGCAGATTGTCTAGAAGCAATATCTACGGCTTCGTAGTATAAACCTGGTACACCGTTACCACCGGCAAGGAAAGTAGCGTTTTGGTATTTGTAAAGAGCCGAACGATAACCATAGGCACCTTCGACACACACCTTAATATCAGCAGTCATGTTTGGTTGGTTCGATAAGTATTGGTATAAACCGTGAGTGACCCCACCCTTTACTTTAGCGTAGATAGTAAGGGTGTTTGCAGTTTCAACAGAGTCAACAATAGTGAATGGATGAGATTGCCAGAAACAAGTTGGTCTTAAGAAATGGATATACGCGATACAAGATGGGAAAGGTTTCCACCAAGAAGGTCTTGAAACAGTAATTCTTAAAGTTTCGTTGGCAACCAATTGGACAGAAGCAGTACGGATACCAAAGGTCGCTAATCTGACAAGTCTGACAAGACGATCAAAAGCCCAAACAGCGACAAAGGCGTATGCGAAGTATTCAAAATTTTCATCAATAATGTGCCTCCAGGTTCCAAGAACGAAAACAATTGCTAAAACAATATGGGAAAATAAGAACAATTCGTAGTTGTTTCTTCTGAAGTACATTAAGGATTGGAAACACATAATGGATCCTGCAACAACGGCAACGTAACCCCATCTAACGTATGGTCTAGAGTTACGGTCTTCGTATTTACCGATCGCTTTACCAGAAATATTCATACCGATGGCGTGAACAATAGAAGTAAGGGTCAACATTCTTGCGCTCCATTTGTGGATGGTTATAAATCTAGATTGTTGCCATCCAGAAATCCAGATCAAGAAGTTGTTTCTACCAGCAAACAAAATAGCATTTGGCATAATGTATAAAGCAAGCATACCTGATCTATCTGAAACCTTTCTACCGATTTCAGCGGCATTGCTAGCCCAAAAGACGTTTGGGGAATCGTGGGTAATGCTGATACCACAAAATATAACACACATGGCAACCCAGATAGCAACCAAGATAGATTCCAATCTAGTTGGAATCATAACTAACAAGAAGTGAAGGTATGTTTTGTGATGACTATGAGACTTACCGAATAATCCTGGTAAAGTAAGGTACTTTCTAAATGTATTAGAAACAGTACCATTCAAAGATTGAACCACATCTGGGGCGATGAAGTACATAAGGTTACAAAGACCGGCAATAAGAACGGCTAAAAACCAGTACGAAACCAAAACCCATCCGTAATAGTGACTGTAGTTAAAATTACCATAACGACCAATGTAGGAGTCCCAGGCACCTTGAACCTTTTTTTGGGTTAATTTCACCGGTTTGTAGTAGATCTTTTTGAGTTTGAAATTTGGATCATCTTTGGTTACAACCAATTTGTCAGTAGCGTTCTCATATGCAGCCATAAATTGTTCTTCTGTCAAGTTGTATTTGGCACAACTTTCGAGGAAAATGGATCTTGAAGTTTTGTAAGGCAATTGTTCGATACAGTGCGCCATCGTACCTAATGCCTGTTGATTTTTGACGTTACAGAAACCAGCTTTATCGAGAGTGGAATTGAAGAGTAAAGCGGTCTTACCTATAAGTGAGGAACATGCTTGAACAACGAAATTATCTTTGTGGTAAAGGTGTTGATCAGCACCCAAGGCCATTGGTAAAACAGCCAATGCTAGTAAAGATTTTAATAGCATGCTAGTTACTGAGTTAAGCTAAGTTTTACCAGGATTTTTCCGTCTTATATAGTTGAAAATTTTATCAATTCCGGGATCAGATAAAGAAAATTTCGGGCAAAAAATATTATTTTTTGAGTATTTCCGGGAACAAAATCAAAATGTATTATTCCAACTTTCAACAGCCTCAAATCACAGGTCACCAATTATAATTCCATTTGGGGCATACTGTACTGGAACAGCCAGGCTTATGCAGGCTTGTACAAATATCTCAAATTTCAATTGCTCATATTAATGAATCCCACGGACAATACTAGATTTAATAGATAAAAAGTACTACAATTATAGCACATGTTTCGCGTAGGAAGAAAATACTCTCAGTTTTGGTCAATTTTCCGCCGCACCTTTAGTCGGGCATTGTTCTTCCTCCTTCCGATCAATATCCAACCTATTATTGGCTAGCACCAAATTGGCTAGAATTATTTTTTAACATAAAATTTTATCAGATGAGATCTGTGGAGGATCAATTTTTCAACGGATGGATATTTGCCATAGAGGTTATTGGGATTTATGCATAGTTGCATACGCCTAACAGGGTGCTATGTGGTTCACTGCGTGACTTAAGTACACCAGTGTAGTCTGCTACTTTTTCCTTATGCCTAGCCAAGACCTCGCCTCTTAAGGTGCAACTGAAAACAGCAATTCACCGTGTATGTAAGAATGTGTCAGAAAAAATTACAAGTTATGTAGCGATGACATAGTGTCAATTCATCGGCAATACATAGACAGGAGTGTGGATTTAAGATAAAATTACAATTTACGTTTAATGACTGGTGGTTGCTTGAAAGCGACAAAACTCCCCTTGGACGACTAATATACGTACAGATTTCTCACTGCGGCGATGTAGACTTACATAAAACAATCCCGACTTCGCATATGACGCGCAAAGCCGACTTCATACGCCGCTCGAATAAATATCAATACGCTCTCAATTTTTTATGCCGTTTTTTCGTTGAAGAATGCTGGCCAATAATAGCCAATTGCTAGTTTTTCATTTATTGCGTACCTATGGTTTTGTATCTTTGTCGTTAAGTTCCGGTCTTCATTCTGGCAGCCAAGACATCTTTAAGAATTAGTAATTGAAAAGTTATCTTGATGATCGTGATATGTCTGTAAATTCCCCTTCATGAGTAAGATCTATATATGTCGGCAGTGACAACTTTATGAAACATCCCCCTCTTCTCTGAGATTCTAAGCCTGGCCATCCATATTCACCACGTTTTTGTCACGAATTCAATGATCAAGGCTGATTTTTCTGATCTTTATCAACGAATTATCAATACAACAATCGGCAAATATTAATAATCATAGAATAAGCTATAAAACTCAATATGGGACGTTCTTCACGGGTATAGTGAAACTGCATCTTCGATGAAATTCTGTGGAGAATGAAGAATGCAGTTTAATTTCCGTCATGCCTTAAGCTACACCCACGATTGGTTCGAATGGCTCACTTCAATATGATATTGATTCTGGAACACCTGCTTACTGACTACGTCTCCGCCTCAGCCATTCCCAGCCATTCCCGACCTCATTTCTAATTATTTCATGTTAAAAAATATCTTATGCAGCGTAATATTATGTATGTTTGAAGCCTGCACATTGTATATGAAGTAATTTCTTGGCAGTTTCCTATAACTCAGAGATTGTAGTACCAATAATACGACAAGACGGCCAACGAGATTAACTATATGAGTATATCCCTAGATTTAGAAGACCCTGTAGAATTTCGGATTATGATTAAGATTTGACCCAGATATTGTCTATATTAAAGTTTTGACATATTGGCTATATTGGATGTTTAAACGTGTCTACCACATTCAAAGGTGTGGAAACTACCATAAACCCTATGTACAAGAAAAGGGTGGCCTCCTATATACAAATAATCGTGGAGGATGAGTTTGAGAGTACTTTTATCTATGTGAGAGAATTAATAACTCCGAAAGAATTGTTATCTCTCACAGAATTGTTATCTCTCGTAGAATTGTTATCTCTAAAAGAATCGCTATTTCTGTTAGAATTGCTCTCTCTTGGAATTTCTATCTCTCGCAGGATTGCTATATCCCATGGGATCTCTATTTTTAAGTTGGAAGTATCATTAGGAACTTTGAATTTCACAGAGACGTGGATGATTAGAATCAAATACCATCAGGCTGGCAAGAAACTGGAAGACAGATGCAATGCTGGAGACTAATATTAGTGAATTTTCCAATCAAGTATCACGAATTCCACGAGTTAAATAGTTACAAATCGAAGATTGGCTATTTTGCTTGCAACTAGACTGGTTACCTGAGAACGTATCTGCTTACTTCTGAACATACCTGGTACTATCAGTCAGATGCTGTTTCTAGACAAATTTTACGTTCACTAATGATTGATCTGTTCTGTGAACTCTGCTGTGAACTGTTCTGTTGCTAGGGCAATTTTCTTACTGATGATTCCTGTTGTCTTCCTCGGTCAATCAACTGAGTTCCTGTTTAATAGCCGATTCCTGTTTGGGTTTTGGCTCTTCGAGTGTAATAGTCGAATCCTGTATGGGTTTTGGCTCTTCGAGTGCCTCTATTCTGTTTCTTTCCTTCGTACGCTCAGTTTCAATTGCTGCCAACTCACCATCAGAATATGAAGCTCTAAAAAAGGAATAATGTAATACAATATCGTCAATATTTCTCATGGCAGGGTCTTTTGCAAACTCAGGGTCGATGAAGAAAAATACGGGCATTTCCACCTCCTCGCCAGCACTCAACCGTTGTTCCTCAAAGCAGAAACATTGAATCTTGTTGAAATATGGTGCAACGTGGTCGGGAGTCACTGAATAAGTGGCCATCCCAATAATATCTTCCTTGGACATGTTTTTGGCTTTGTAGAACGCCAATGCAGTTTCTCCTGGAACAATATACACTTCTCTTTGCAAGGGGGTGAATTTCCAAGGCAAAATCCCCGACGATTGACAAGTAAACTGAACTTTAATTCTCTTGTTTGTATCAACAGGAATAAGCTTATCAGGAGTGAATTTAGTGGAGTCTGTGATGGGCACACCACCAAACCCCGTACGTTGACAAATGGCTCTATATAACGGCACAGCACCAAAAGCAAGCGCTAAAAACAATACTCCGAGCGACGCAGTGTAATAGGTCGCGGTAGTGTTTCTATATTTAGTTCTTGCTTCTCTTAAACGTTGCATCTCATCCAACTTCCTACGTTCCGCCAACCTTGCTTGTTCTTGGAAAACAGACTTTGATTGGTGGACCCTCCTCCGACTCATCTGGTTAAATATTCTGGTGTTAAGGAAATTCTTCCTTACTGGAAGTCTGATTCCTAAGCCTATCATTGTCGCTGGTTTGATAGAAGGTGGTTCGAGAACTCCAACAAATCTGATCTCACTTTTTACTACCAATTAAGTTGGACTATATGCAGGTTTTAGTTCCTTTTCAGCCGGTAAGAGACTATCCATAATTCAGTTCATCAGAGATTGCTAAAGATTTGTAGAGTAGGGATTTCGAGGATCTAGGCACATGGAGACTTTGGAACTGTCTTGCTCTAAAGAATTATTCCAACATATTCTGCTTTGTTCCTGAGTCTTTGCGGGCTTTGGTTCGATTCTTGTCAGGTGATTTAGCAGTATTAAATTGACACTTCCCAGAGACTTTCCAGAAACTCTCGAGAAGTTCTTCTAGAGGCTTATCATAAAATATTTGAGCTTCCTTTAGAACGTTCTTTCGCCTCTTCCTTTCTATTTTACTCTCGAGTTCATTCTAATAAGCAATTTATATAAACATCAATGCCGCAATATTAACTTATTGGTTTTTCTCGCTCCAAAACAGATCTTAAATCAGCTACTCTATTGAACCACATCATGATCGCTCGTCATATAATACGTCGTTCGTATTCTATACGGTTCCCCGAGCATATTGGCGAAGTCGCTACTAAACCAAAAATTAGTGAGTTCAAAACTCCTTTACTTAACACATTCCTCATTGCTTCTTCGACTTGTCTCGTATTTCATTCATTATGGTTGAGTTTAGAATATGTAGAACGGGAGAAAGAATTGTCAGCCAGGGCCAAAGTGTTGGAGAATGAAATCCAATCGATTGTGGACGTAAAGAAAGAAGGAATAGTTACGAAAAAGTGGTACTGGTTGTGGAGGTAGTCTTGAGTGAGTAAGGAAACACTCTTGAGGTACAGAAGTCTTGAGATAGTACTCTTGAGATAGTACTCTTGAGATATGAGGGTCTCATGGTCTCTAGAAAGTGGCACGGTTGTGGTTAATAGTGAACTACTACTAGTCCACATAGGAGGAGATGAACATCGATTAGTTGATGACCGGAGCTAGAAACTATTCGGTTAAACTTTGCCAGACCATAAAGACTTTTCATTGAATTAGAGGAGCTAATTATCAACATTTTAGAATGGAAATATAGTTTTAGGAACAGAAATCAGCACATAGTTCCCAAATATGAGGTACTCCAGCTGAAATGCTGAGTGCCCTGATTCATTCCAAAACTATTCCTAGAGGTTCTACACTCGATTTTATGGTCATTGTTCATAATATAGACTAAGAATCCAAGTTCTTCTTGAAATTACTTCTGAACTTGGCAAACTTGGATGCGGCGGTCGTACTCAAAATCGATTGCTGGTCCATGGAGGTGGTGGAAAAACTATCATCAAAAGTAGTTTGGGATTCTTCATTTTCATAGCCCTGCATTTTGGATATCAAGTTTAACCCGTCCTCGTATCTTATTCTGTCAAACAATCTCATTCTATAAGTTGGATTCTTTTGGAACTCTTCATAACTTTCGAGTTTCAACAAATCAATACATTGTCTCAATTCTGTGAAGGTTGTTTCCAAAGCAACATTGCCTCCAGTTTCAGTATCAGTTTCTTGAGTGCTGTACAACTTCTTCATTGACTCTTCGACATACTTGATATCCAAATCAAAGTTTTCAATTGCAATTCTGTTGTAGACATCTACTTCCTTCAAAACGCTTAAGAAGTTTTCTGCAACAAAATCGTACGTTCTGAACAAACCAAGAGTCCTGATCGATTTGGGCAAGTTTGAAAAGATCGAAGTGAACAAGTTTTCCAAGAATTGAGCGAAATCTTTGATGGAATAGTTTGCTTCTGTGTTTTTGACCGTGGGCAACCAGTTGTCATATTCTACCAATTCTAACAATTCACGGATCTTGGTGTCAACCATGGAGAATATGGCACTTTCGGAGTATTTACGAAGCTTGGTGAAGTGCTCCACTGCATGCAAAGTAAATGTACCGTTGGCATCGATATTGTTAATACCAATTCCAGTGTGAACTCTCAACCTTCTGTTGATCAATTTTCCAACTTCATAAAGACTGAATAAATAGTATTCCAAATTTGTATAACTCTGAGACGTGATTTCCTTATTAGTAGAGTTCTTTTCAATGAATTCTCGGATATCATTACTTATTCCAACACCCTTTTCTTCTCCAAGAACTCTTTCAAACACATTGTTGACTACGATATTATTCAACTCATTCAATTCGTATCCATAATGTTGACTGACGAATTGAAGAATATCCTCAAGCAACGATCTAACACCCAAACAGTAGTGAACATAATCTTCACTAAATGGAAAGGTTATAGGCATTTTCTGGACATTCTTAGGAGCAAAAGCAGCATTATCTTGATACCAGCAAATCTTCATGATATTGTCATAATCATCCGCTTGATCAACGACTAATGGCATGTAATGATCTGATTGAATTGATTCATTAAAGTCAGAACGGAATTCATTGATTAAAACAGGAGTAAAGTAATCTTTGAATATTATCATCAATACTTCGTAAAGTTCTAGAATTTTATAGTTCTGGTTCTCCATAAACTGAAGAAAGTTTCCAATCAAATCTTTAAACATATTCAAATCGTTGATACTGTGAAACTTGTGGGTTTTCAAATAATTCAACAAAACTGGTTTCAATTTCGTTACGTAGGAATCCCACAAATCGTTAGAGTTTGCATTACTTCGAAGCTGAAATTTGGTCACTAGATTTATTTGTTTATCCATTGCAAAAAATGAACTAACCTTTTTCAAGTATTCTTCCAAACTTGACAAGTCGGTGAATGTTGCAATTGATTCTGCTATAGCCAGGGTTATAGGATATATGATTCTGTTGTACTTCTTTGTCCACTCTTTGAGATACAAATTCGATAGCAATTCGATCTCATTTAATGTTTGGTAGACCAAAATTGCATCGTATACGGTGGATAAGTTTATTTGGAGAGCTTCATCGTCGAATATATTGAGATTCGATTGTGGATCTCTCATGGAAAGCTCAACTGGAGAATTCAATTTATGCGATGTAAATGTTGGTTTGTTCTTCTTGGTTTCATTCCAGTTTTGTTGTAGTTGATAGAGGTTACTGTACATGCTTTCACCAATAATTGGAAGTTTTCTCTCTAAATTAATAGACAACCATTTGCTCAAATTGTCAAACGATTCATCTTTAATCATTCTAGTCAAATGGGGGATCGAATCGTAGATCTTTACTGCAAAACTGAAGTTTTCAACCTTTGGTAAATGGGCATTGGTCAACTCATCAATTAACTTCAAGGCACTAAAGTACTTTTTTTGCTTGATCAATTCATGGATTTTGTTGGTGATTTCCAATACCTGGATACATAGATTCAACACCACGCTGGTTTCGTTGATTTTGCTTGTGACTTCTTTGCTTTTTATCAAGTTCTTCTTTCTTGACACTAGTTCGTACACCGATTTGTTGAGATGCTGATTCACCTGCAAGAGGTTTTTGTTCAATTCTGAAGAGTCGTCGTGGATACGATCAATAGTATCTATACATGAATTAATTTCGTCGGCAGAACTTAAAGAGAGGTCGTTTAGTTCTTCATCTTTATTTTTGACAATATCGTTCAATCTGGTGATTAGTTCAGAGAGTTTGTTTGCTTTTATAGCATCCTTTATTATGGGCGCCAAACTGTCCAAGTAATCTTCTGAGTTTAACGATGTTTGAAAGATATCTTCATCTCTAAGTAAGAGGTTTTCTAGTTGGATTGTATCAAGGGGGGCGGAATTGCCATTTGCCACTGGAGCCATAATTATACCACAAAGTTTAGAATATTATTGACAACTATAACGTAGAGCAATTATCGTTTGTGGTATCTGGATAAAAGAATATGTAAACAATAAATTCTGGCAATAAATTCTGGAGCACTATCAATTTCATTTTTCTACAACCAGATCACCAGATCAATAATATCAGAGACACAGTCATAAGCTCAGAGAGAAAGTCATAAAATCGATGAGACTAGTCCACATCAGACAGGACCTTCTTATACTCTGGAATCATGGCCTATAGTTTTAGTTTAATCAAATATGCTTAATACTGTCGATGTAGTGCTAGTATAATTCCTGTTCATTGTGCAGGATTCTCTTAATCTATTCTCTAAATAGAATTATATGTATGAGATTCTACAGCTTAAAATATCTAACGAATATCTAACTAATATCAATATCTAACTACTCTACCAACATTAAGAACTATTTCTTAACTATCATCTTGAGCTTAATACCACGTCTCTGTCATCTATCACAATTTAACCTCTAGAGTTGGCATTTTCTAGGATGATCCCAAATCATATACTTATTCTTGGGTCTCCTCATACAGGCAAACTTCGAACTGTCAAGATAATAACTACACGAAGCAAATCTGATTACTCATTAGATCCCAAGGATTCTCATAGTGGCCTTATAGTTAAAACGGACTATTCTTGTAAATACTTTAACCTTGATTTGAACGTGCTCATAGATGAATTTCCAGATACTCGAGAAAAGGAATGGAGCGAGGAAGAAAAGTTGCTGGCTTTGGAAAAATGGTATAAAGAATTTCTTAGTGAAGAGTGTGATGAGCTTCGTCAGGTATTGAACGGTGTTTTCCTCTGCATAAACACCACTACGTCGCTAGAGTATATCAAAAATTGTCTTGAGGTACTTGGAAATATCCGAGAGAATATCGGAAGCGACGACTCCCATGGATTCATTGCAATTATAGGAACCAATGAAAATAACGACGAAAAAGATCTAGTACAGAAACACGAAGAAATTGAAGATCTTGTACTAGTGCATGGGTTTGAGTACTTGAATCTCTCAGATCTGGGGTATAATGAATATAAAGAAAAAATTGGTAAGGATAGGTTGTTGGAGATCTTGGACACACATGACTGGGACAATATAGAACGAGAAGATCCAAAATACGAACAGAATAAACTTGAGAAACTAAACGAAATGACAAAGGGATTACTTGATGATAATGAAGACCATGATCCTTCGGCTAGCTCGCCAACTATGGATCTTCATGAAATCTTGCTGAAACTACAAATCGCCAAAGAGAACATTCACAATTTGGACTCAATTCAAAAGGAAGAATATATAAATAAAGTCATTGCAGATGTAATTGATTATATATAATTATGTATAGTTCTGAGCAACAAATAAAGAATTGACGTAGTGAATTTAGATTGAAAAGATAATGATCAATAAATAATGATTCTGGTATTTTATTCACTGATCTGTAGCATCTTCATTACTTTAATTGGTCGATCAGATTGGTGAAATATCTATCTTGATTATCTGACATATTCTTATGACAGATTATATCTTTTTAAGAAGGAATTATACCTTATATCTTTATAACTTTGATTTTGTGGGGTTCTGGTATTCAATAGTGTACCCTGGATCAAAGTAACATTCCTGACAATCTTCGTCTGGAACTCCATTTTCATTGATCAATACTGCAAAATCTATACATGGAGTGGTTTCGTCAATCACCACCATTGGAGCGTGCCATGTACCAGCTCCGTACGTTATAGACTGGTTACCTTTACAGATAAATGCTCTTATCTGATTAGGATCTGGATACTTTACATCAGTAGAATCATCCGTCTTGGCTACTATCACCAAATATGATACCTTACTAAGGTCCTGACCCATAGGAAGAAATGTTTGCGTGGAGAAGGGATGTCTTTCAAGGACTTTTGCAGTGTAGGTGGAGTTTATGCCTTTATGGGTAATAAGATGTTTTGGGGCAGAACATCTAAATACATTCCAATTGGTGGTCGGTTCGACTCCACTTGGGCAGTCTTTGAAGTTATTCACCATAGGCGCTACCTTATGGATCTTGACTGCAGTTCCGTAGTTTGCTGCTGAGCTTTCGACATTTTTGATTTGATGATCTGCACTGATTACACCCCCGTAAGGTGCAAAAGACTCGGGTGTCAATGGTTCGGCATGGATAGGAGGAGTTCCAGAAACTTTAAATGTTTTCAAAACCATTTTTATACAGTTATCGAAGTAGCTTCTTGTAGAAAGTTATCTTTGTCAAGATCTGTGGTAAGCTTCGGAGATGAACGAAAATGATGTATGCAGGATTTAAAGATAAGAAAGAGTTGAATAAGTTCGGTTCGAGGACTTAAAAACGTACACAACTACTATATATAGTGATGAGAATGTGAAGCTACTCTATTCCAGTAGTATAAATGTTTAAATGGCAATTTTCCGTATTTCTATAATACATAAATTGATACTTGTAATGTAGATGTATTGATCAGTACCGCAATAGTTAAATCACAAAAAGAATCAGTATCTTAGAAATCGTTGATAGATTATCTTACTTGAAAGAAACGATGCTCCACTCCTAGGTTATAGTTGGTGTCGGAGTCGGTCGTTACTGTATTTTAAGGATATGAAATATTATCACTTGATATGAATATTTTTTAATTTTGCATCCAAACTGAAAAATCTTGTAGAAAAGTACATCAAAATACTATATAAGTAGAGTGATTATAATAAAACACTATACCAAATTCTCGAGGAATCAATAAATACAACTGATTATACTCTTGTATAATAAAGACAGTTAGAATACAGAGAATATAGAACTCTTTGTGGACTTTGTGCTTAGGGAAGACGAATGAAATTTCTCACTCTGGATTACTTCCAACTGGATGGCTTATTTAACAAAGTTGATTAGACTCGTTAAATTAATTTGTTAACGTGTCACGCTTCGTACTAATTAACTGAAATATGTACCCTGACTAAGTCTAACCACAGTTATATACATTCTTGTTTAGGAGTGTTAATTACGACGACGGGAAATTTGTCATAGGCCGGCTGAGGTAAAATATTGATACATTTACTTAAAGCAAGATCCATAAGGAGTACTATTTAGTATATAAATTAGTTGGTATAATATTAGTTAGTATAATATTAGTTACCGGTATCATTTTATTGGCCCCAGGTTATCAGTCTTTGGTTTTGGTCTTAGATAGTGCTAGATTTCCCTTACAGTATGTAACACTACTTTTATTATCTCTGGTACTATTTTTATTATCTCTGAGAATTCCACACTATCAGTCCCCGGTAGTTGCATATACAATATCATCAGTAGTCTTTAGTGGCAAAGTTGGTGTTGGTGCACTGATCTTTAACTTTTTGCAGTCTAATTCTGAGCAACAAAAAGAAATCGCATTCCAAAACTTGGTGGCACCATAGTAAATCACCATAGTAAATCACAACAGATTCTTATATTTGGGCACAAACTACCGAGACAAGATGAGTTACAACGAGTTTATCAATTTGAAACCTCGTGAGGACCTTAACGATAGTGATGGAAACTCAGAAGGAGAAGATACTGTGATTCCAGGATTTGATGATGTCAAAAATATCCCTACTTCAGTAATGTATCATCCAGGAGAATCTGGATTTTCTAACGATTCAAACACACTCGTGGATGGACAAGTTGGAGGATCTAGACAAACCGAAGGATCTAGCAATAATTTCGAATCGTTTGGATCATCCAAGAATCAACGTGCACAAACACTAAACGCTTCGTTTCAACAACTTCACTATAACGAGAGCAGAATCTCCTTGAACAGATCGATCAACCAGACCATAGAACTCTTGAAAGAGTTGACTGCCGAAAATACTCAACGGCCCGTGTTTTATCCTACGGATATTGAAGATGCGGAGAATAAATTATTGAACTCTAGAAAGGCACATTTAGCACTAGTACGTAATGCCTCGACAAAGTTGTTGGCTAAGGCAAAGATTGAAGAAGAAGACGAAGCCCCTGACTTTAAAGTTTTGAAATTGAATGTGAAAATTGGACACAACAATCAAAACAATGATAATTTTGCTGCTAACTTGGATAAACAATCGTTAGCCACATTATTTCAGAAGAAATTGGATCAACAAGTGAAGTATTTATTGAATTTGAAGGATCGTGTCGACGATACGACGTCGAAAGTGTTTGTGACGGGAGATTTGAACGCAGGAAAGTCGACGTTTTGTAATGCTCTTTTAAGAAGAAAAATCCTTCCTGAGGATCAACAGCCATGTACATCTGTGTTTTGTGAAGTTATTGATGCCTCTAAGGAAAACAATAGTGTGGAAGAAGTACATGCGGTTCCAATAGGAAACGATTATAATATCAGGGACGAATCGTCCTTTGAAGTCCACTCTTTAAAGGAATTGGAAGACTTGGTGTACGATTGTGATAGATTCAGCTTGCTTAAAGTATATGTTTTGGACCACCGTTCGTTCCAAGAAAGTCTTTTACACAACGGAGTCATCGATATCAAATTAATCGATGCTCCAGGGTTGAACATGGACTCTTACCAAACCACACAAGTGTTTTCTCGTCAAGAAGAAATTGATTTGGTTGTGTTTGTGGTTAATTCAGAAAACCATTTCACTTTATCTGCAAAGGAATTCATTGCAGCAGCTGCTGCTGAGAAGAGGTATGTTTTTATTGTTGTTAACAGATTCGATAATATCAGAGACAAAGAAAAGTGTAAGGCCAAGATTTTGGATCAGGTGAAGAACCTTTCTCCTGATACTTATAAGAATGCTAGTGATTTTGTACATTTTGTCAGCTCCACTGATGTTTTGGAAGGTAAAGGAGATGGTGGAGACGATGGTGGAGATGGTCCAGACGACAATGAACATCCAGACTTTGATCAATTGGAAGCTTCATTGAGAAAGTTTATATTGGAAAAAAGAGCTATTTCCAAGTTATTACCTGCCAAAAGTTACTTGCTCAACCTTTTGAATGATCTTGAAACCTTGTCAGTAATAAACGAAAAGATATATGCACAGGAGAAAGAAGACAAGGTCCATGAATTGAGAAACCAAGTGGCTCCTAAATATAATGAAATTATGACAAAGAGCTTAAAGATCGGAGACACCATCAACAACGTGATCGATGTTGCCTGTACGGAGGTCTACAATGATACAAAGAAGGACATTCTCAATACTGTCAACCAGTTAGGTGAGAAACAAATCGTTCCTTACCAAGGATTGCAATATTTGTATGAATATGCCAAAGCAACCCAATCTGCCATGATTGAAACGGTATTGGAAGCAGTACATTTCAGTGAGACGAGGGCAAGAGATTTAACCGCAGAAAAGGTCCAGGAGATTACAACGTTTGGTCAACAGACTCTTGGTGAAGAATTCTTGAATGATAAAGTGTTCCAGGCAGATTTGATGTTCACGAGAAAACAAGACGGTATAAAGAGGAAGCTAGACGATCTGATTGAAATCGCCGACTTTTTCGATCCCTCATGGGAATCGTTCTTCTTATGGCTAGGTGTTCCAAAGGAATTTGTGTCTACCACTAGACAACAACTCAATTACTACAACCCAGCAGCATTTATCACCAGTATACCCTCGAATGCGGTAGCCCTCAAGTCACAATTGCCTACGCAATTGACGCTCCAGACCATCTATTCTTCAGGTAAAATCATCACTGCCGGTGCAGCTGCTCGCAAGATCTACTCAGTCTCCACAATGGTCACCCCAACCGTCTTGAGAAAAGTAGCTGCGCCAATAGTTATAGGGATCTCCGGATTCACCATCTACTACTTGATCAACGATATACCGAACGCTTTCCCCAGAAAACAAGCTAGAAAAATCAAGAAACAGATTTACGATTTGGATTATCCCCACATGAATGCCACCAGAGTGTCAAAGGAATGTTTAAGAGTATTAAACTACCCTTCGAGACAAGTTATGAACAACTTCCAAACCAGTATTGATAAGAGATCGTCAGAAAAGGAAAAACTTGAACAATCGATAAAGGATGCAGATTTGAGTTATGGATATTTTCACTCATTACTTAGTAAGATTCAGAGTCAGAAGGGGTTGGTTGGATCTATTGATTTGGAGAGTATTCATACTGTTGATTAATTCAAAATACTGAGCGAAGCGAAGTATTTGTGAATTAAAGAGCTTTTAGTAATGAATACTGAGCAATACTTAGAAAATACAGAGTAAATGCAGCAAATACTGAGTTAATGCAGCAAATACTGAGTAAATGCAGAGAATTCTTCGCTTCGCTCAGTATTTATAAATCGTATTCAAAGCTTGGGCCTACAAGCTGCTAGCTGAGATTGATAGATTTTCTGGAACTTGAGAATTAATTGAAAACATAATTTTCATGAATTAAGAGTATGATAAAGCACCGTCAATCAAATCTGTCCAGTCGGTGGTGGTGGGTCTTTCAGCATCTGATTTATGGAGATGTTATTGAGGTGGTCAATAATAAAGACTGGTCAATAATAAAGACTGGTCAATAATAAAGACCAATCATGCCTACGCTCATTCAAGTCTATTAAATCTACATCAAATATCCATGAGCAACTTATTGGCTAAATTATTTAATATGAATATGAGCTTAAATCTGAGTCTGAGTCTGAGTCCGAGTCTGAGTCGGGTTCTGATTCTGAACGTTTGATAGATTCTTCTGGTTTTGGGCAATATATCGTATTCATTCCTGGAACCTTTTGTCATTCAATCCTGGAGTCTTTTATCATTTGATACCTGTGACAATTTGAAATTGAGGCACTAGCGTTCTCGAAATATCTGGCCTTGTAGTGATATTGGCAGTTGTTCATGAACAATATCTAATAGGACTGAAGTGATGATTCTGGGATTCTTTAATAAGTGAAGGAATCAATATTGTTGGTGATAAATTCAACAGGAAGCTTGAATATATGGTCCAAGATTGCAACACTTTTCAGCTAGCACCGACTAGTACAAGAATAGTACTGATTAGCACCACGACTAGCACTAGCACTAGCACTCAGCACCACCACAGACACTCAGCACCACCACAGACACTCAGCCACACACTACCACCAACGCTTCAGCTAGCACAAACCACGACTAGCACCACGACTTGCGTCGTGCTACTAGTCTCCTTTATATTGTATATAGTGTCTATTTAATTCAAACTTATTGGAGCCTTTTTCCTCTGTAAAAAGATCAAAAGCGAAGTGGTAACAAAAATTAACGAGCACAACCCCAAACTCACCTCAAAGGCTCCCTTGTAACAACCGTTACCTTTATAGCAAATCCCATCTGTCTCTGTCTGTGAGTCGTAGATTCTACCAAAATACTTGTTCAACACGAATAACGTGAATAATGGACCAGTACAGATAAGTCCCCACGTCGTAGAGAAGGTTTTTGTTCCAAACTTATCAGCAATCACCGCAGGATACGTTCCAAAAGTCAAGCCATACGATGCACCAATGATAGCCGACGCTAAGCTGATCAAATGGGGATTGTTGACGTTGATAATGGAGATAAATTGGCCCAAGGCCAAAAGCATGGTGGTCACCAAAACGATCCACAATCTTTGAATATGGAACTTCTTGTAGATAAAGTCACTGAGGAATCCCGAGACTAATCTTCCAGAAAAAGACGCTATAGAAATGATGGAAACTTGGAGTGCTTGTAACGACGCAGCGGATCCAGGAGCAGTGACTCCCCCTAAGATCTTAATTAGCGACGAGAAAACAAAAGGTTCTTGAAACGACGAGGCCAGTTCCAAGATTCCTGGCGACTTTCCTGAGTAATACTGAGCTGTGACCACAAACCCTACTGAGTAAATATACATTTGACCGATTCCACTAGCTAACCCAACGACGAGATAATGAGTCAAGAAGAGTTTGTTGGAAAGTCTTCTCTTAATAATAGCCAACGGCGCGTTAGATCTCTTATTTCCGTCAACACTCTTTGTCTTAAGGGCTTGGATTTTCTTCAAAGCAACCAAGTTGGGACTCGACCCCATACCAGCCAAACTTCCAGAAGAATTGGATCTAGACATGAAAGGATTGGCGTTCGCCGGTTGTAATTGGTTTTGTTCACGTAAATTCTGAAGCAACGGCGAAATATCTGAAGATACGGAACTCACCGAAGATCTAGGAGTACGTTGGCCAATTCCCCAGAACGAGAACGACCCTCTGAGAGAATTTGCCTTTTCACCAAAATACAGAGATTTCATAGCACTGGACGACGACGTCAAGTCAGGATTAGTTAATGAGACCTCTGACGATGTTCTTAGAAGTTCTTGTGGACGCAACAACGCCGAAGTTTCTCCCACTGTATTCTCATCATCCTCGTCATGATCGATGAATACATGGACAAAAAACGAGCCCACGAAGGCCACAGCGCCACAAGACAACGACAAGAACAACAACAAGCCCCTGGTATCGTCAGAGAAGAAGGTGGCTGCAATTACTGAGAAAATGGTGGCAGATAAACCGTAGGCACTCGCTGGAAACGCGCCCGCGGCACCCCGATGCTTGGGAAAGTTAGCCTGGGCCGCTTTCAAGGTCGAGAAGTAGGCAGTAATAGAGCCCAAGCCCACAAACGCCATGGAGACACATATCAAAGCAATGGACGCAATTTTGTCCTCATATATCTTAGAAAGACTATAATAACCAAGGAGAACAAACACCGATCCCACCAAGATCGCGATCTGAGGACCCCTAGAGTCAATCAACAAACCCGCTGGCAAGCCGCCTAGCCCCGAGCCTATATTGGATGCCAATGAGATGGTGGCGGAATCGGAGGCCGTCAAGCCAACTCGTTTTACCAACTGGGGTGAAAACACTCCATAGAGATAAGGAGTTCCCGACGCCAACGCGACAAACACAGAGAAAACCAACGCAACCAATCGTTGGGGGAGGTGCGACGAAGACGAGCTATAAATCGAGAACATCTCTAGGGAAGGCACTCTGAATCAATAAGGTGAAGAAGAAGAGAAGAATAAGAAGAAGAAGAAGATCACTTTCCAACTAAATATCCCAGTGAGGCAAAATTTGTGATAACACTACTGGTAGACGGCAGCAATAATCTCAATAAAACCGACAAAGAAAATGTATAGAGTGCCGGAGGGAGTGGATAAAGAGAAATAGCGAGCCACAATATCCAACCAGGCAGAATCCCTACCCGTTTGACAGTATTAGCCATATCTTCACTACCAGGTCGGAGATCTCGCCTACTCTCCCTACTCTGATTATAGTCGCGATAAATTCAACGAATAAAAAATTATTCACTATCACCTCACACTATTCACATTCAACATGGGTAGATTGGATAATACAGAGTTCTTGAAACAAGTGGGCGACCTTCTATCCACCAACAGTGGAAAGTCGTCTGTATACCTCACACAGAAAAGATTGTCACCAACATTACCGCTAGAACTGTCGACAGGAATATCTGATTTACCGACAAATGTCATTGAAAACGAAACGTACCCTCAAAACACCGCCACATACCCGATTTTAATCAGAATATCGATGAATGGTAAAGAAAAGAAGGACAAGAAGGATAAGGTCAAGTTGTCGACGGTTGTTGAGAACGACCAGTTGGAACATTTCTGGTCTGACTACGTCCAGGTCCTTAAGAATGGGTTTGTGGGGTTGAAGAAGAAGGAAAAGAAAAAGGCAAAGACAAAGAAGGGGAAGGTGACGAAGTAATGTGTCATAAAAGTATTAAAGACGACGAATAATTGAGTTGATTGTTGACGGTGTGATTTTATGAGAGTTGAGAGTGAAATATAGATAGTCTGATATTTTCAGACAATTAGACAGTCAGACAATAATTAGTCAATCAGACATTAGACAGTTAGACAATGATTGTTCAGACAATATCTAATCAGACAATAATTGAACAGTCAGACATTGATTAATCAGTCAGACAATAATTAATCAGTCAGACAATAAGTGAGTCAGACAATAATTATTCAGACAATAACTAATCAGACAGACATTTTATCATCTCACAACCAGAAATTATCATAGTCAGACAGTTTATCAATGTATAATTAATGATTATTAGTACTAGTTAATATAAAGCTACATACTAGGTAATAGGCGAGATGATCGGGAAGTCATGACGTAGGGTATTATCTTCTTTTTTCAAATTCTTCCGCTTGCCAGAGCCTTGCTAAGATGTCGCTAAAACCTCTCTAAGCTCACTAAGGCTTCACGAAACTCGGGCCTGGCTCTGCACTATTTACTAAGCTCGGTCCCTCGTTTTCCACTATTTAACCTCATTTCCACTATTTATTCTCATTTCCACTGTTTATCCTCACTTCCACTACTTATCCTCTACTATCAACAATCCATTTGGATAAATAGAATCAATATTTCGAATAATCTCCTCTCGCTTTTCATTTAAAGAAGTTCTAGGCGGTAACGGAGACGATAACGTAAACGAATAATCGATTTTGAGATCTCTAAATTTCTCTGTAGCTTCTTCGTCAGTTAAAGTGCTAGTTAGGTTTTCATTGTCCAAGTAGTCACGATTCAAAAGCTCAACAAAGATATAAATCTCCTCAACCTTACTGTCAGCAGGAAAGTTAATGGAAACTCTCGTACCAGACAGAAGTTTTATAGCAAGTTTGGAGACGTTTTCCTGGATTTTGTTGTGGCGAATGTTTCTAAAGTACTCTGCTCTGTGGATTAAATATTGTTTGATTAGATGTTGACGGTTTTTCTCGATTTTCTTTGCTTTATCCTTTGCAAGCGAGTTTTGATAGTTCATTTCTTGTTGCTTGAGAAGAACTTGACTCATGAACTTGTCTCGTAACTCATTTCTCATCAACATCAAGTCTTCTTCATATTTGGCGATCTTCTTGTAGAACTTGTTTTGGATAAGGGTGTTTTCATCCACATCGTCACTGAAACCACCCTGTAACTTCAGAATCAACGAGATCTTGGGACTGGCTTTCGTGGGGCCCTGTGGAGTCATATTGGTAGTTCTGGTTAAACATAATAATCCAAGAAACGGAAACCGAGTCACGTTTAATGTGTTGGCCAATTGGTATGCTTCGGGGTTGGTCAAGTCTCCTCCCCAGATAAGAACGTCTTGTCTGGAAAATAATGACACGAAATGTGGGCTTGTTATAATCTTCTTAAACATGGACGAAGAATTTTCGTTCTGGGGATTGGTAAGATATACAAAGAGGAACTTGGCCCTATGTGTGGCCATGTATAATGCTTGGGTGTAACTTCCTTGAAAAAACGGAGGCAAATAGTTTTCTGACGTCAATTGCTGGGGCGTGAGATTGTCCTCGAGGTCCCGTATGAATTTGTTCACCTTATCAATAGGATCTCGTGTATGGTTCCCTTGGATATTCAAGTCTTCAATATAATGATCCGTGAAGTAGACGACGTTGATTAGCTTGGCCAAGACTCTGAAACACAAGATCATGATCCATATCATGGGTTTGATCAGGATTAGATATAATCTGTTGATGAGTCGTACGAATACTTGGTTGATGGATTCTGAATTGAAGGAGGATCGGTTGGGGTTGGGCGTTATGGGTTCTGCTTCTTCATGATACGCACCTGGCATAGCCAGAGATACGGCTGGCACAGTCACATATTGTTGGGAACGAAATCTGTTCAATATTCTGCTTGTCCAGCTCATTGTAGAGTGTTGTAAATTGATAATTTGTATGTGATTGTGATTGTCTTGCTAATTTGATTTTGTATATGTGGAGCACGTGACGATAAATATGAATAGATATGGTATTTATAATATCATCCAAGTATCTATGAAACTATTAGCTATTATGGATTATACAGACAAGATCTATTAGAGCCAATATTGTTATTGTTAGTAATACAACTTTTACAGCTACTAATATTTGCTTCCTATATATTTCAGATTTTACTACATCACAGAAAAGCCTGCGTAGCGTAATGGTTAACGCGTTTGACTTCTAATCAAAAGATTGCGAGTTCGACTCTCGCCGTGGGTTCTGTTGCAGCTTTAGCTCAGTTGGGAGAGCGTCAGACTGAAGAGATTCGGTCACAG